>ERZ1292629.524-Hain-H43-01um-R1-524-length-42127-cov-16_pt1 | contig 42127 bp, 59 predicted proteins | sample MGYA00564399_ERZ1292629 | MGnify/ENA primary metagenome ERZ1292629 (study PRJEB36523, sample SAMEA6512636) | groundwater metagenome | collected 2019-01-08 | study: AquaDiva: Metagenomics assemblies of 32 groundwater samples
AAGCTGTAAACGCAGTTTTGGGAAGCGAGCTAATGAAATGACTCCCGACACATGGCGGCTAGGCCGCTACACGGTCATCCTGCGCGAGCACCCACCCCAAGCGCCCTCCTACACGGTCATGCGCGCCGGCAAGGTCGTGGGCGCGAGTGCGAGCCTGCCGAATGCGGATCAATGCGAGTCAATCGAGCGCTTCGCCAAGACCGGCATGTATGTGGACGAGAGCGCACCGCCTAAGAGCTACAGCTACCGCCTGCGCGGAGTAGCAGCAACGCAGCGCGGCAGGCCCACGAACGCCGCACGCGCACAAGCCGCTGCGGATCTGCTGAAGATACCGGACGATGCCTGAGCCGCAAGTCGAGATCCGCACGATAGCCGACGCCATAGCGCAGCTAGATGCGTGGATCGTGGCCTATGACCGGCTGGCCGAAGCCCACTCCGAAACGCTGCGCCTGCTGGAGATTGAGCGCATGCTCGCGGACGATCTGGACTATTGGTGGCAGAGGCAACAGGACTAGGCTAAACTCACAGCGCGGGGAAAAGGCCACGCCGCCAGGCTGACGCCCTGCCGGTAGCCCAGAACTACCGGATACCCGCACCCATTCACGCCTTCTGGGAGGCATATGCAGGAACCGCCGCAGGAAGAACTACCGCCGCTTAGTGCCTACGCTGACGATGCGCCAGCGGCCCCGGCACCGCGCAAGGGCAATGGTGCTGATGGTCCGCAACAGGTTAAACAGGGAGAACAGGCTAAACAGGCACAAGCGTTAGATTGGCCTACTCTCGCGCCGCTATCACCGCCAGAACGCAAGTGGGCGATCAAGGGATGGCTTGGTTTCGGACACGTCACGCTGCTGGTGGGCCAAGGTGGGATCGGTAAGACTCTCCTCGCGCAGCAGATGGCCTCGTGCCTGGCGCTTGGGCGACCTTTCATCGAAGCGATAGAGCGCCCGCACAAGTGCCTCATGTGGGCCTGCGAGGACGATCACGACGAACTGTGGCGCAGGCAACTCGCGCTGTCGCGCTGGTGCAAGGCAGGGCTAGAGGAGTTCCACGAGTACCTAACAATCGTGCCAAGGCACGGCCTAGACAATGCGCTGGTCAGTAACAAGTTTGGCGAACTGACGTTTAGCCCCCTGATAGCCCAATTAGCGGAACAAGCAAACGACCTTGCAGCAGAAGTGGTGATTCTCGACAACGTAGCGCAGCTATACGGCGCGAACGAGAACGACCGGCATTCAGTAACGGCCTTCCTAAACGCGCTGGTTGGCACCTTCCCAGGCAAAGCTGTCCTGCTATTGGCACACCCATCGCGCGGCACTGGAAGCGAATTCAGCGGCTCCTCAGCTTGGGAGAACATGGCCCGCACAAGGCTATACCTTGGCAGCACATTGCCGGACGCCAAGCATAGCGATGACGATGCCGCACCTGATGATACTGTCAGGTATCTATCACGCCGCAAAGCGAATTACAGCGTCAAGGACTTCCGGCGCATGACATATGCCGATGGCGCACTGACCCCTGACATGCCGGAGATCCTAGAAGGCGGGATCATTGGACAGATCAAGGGCGACAACGCAAGGCGAGCCATCCTTGCCGCAATCCCCAAGATCGCAACGATGGGCCTGCATACCTCAGATGGGCAGCGTTCGCCCAACTTCCTGCCCAAGATGATGCTGGAATACAAACTAGCAAACGGCCTAGAAAGGCGTGACCTTACAGCAGCAATGCGCGAGATGATGATCGAAGGCAAGCTTAAGCGTGAAACAGTAGGAAAGAGCGCAAATCGCAATGCAATAAAGGGCCTAGTGATTACGGACTAGCCGCCCAGAAGCGCGCAAACGCTTTTGATGCTGCTACCTCCCGCACTTCCAGCGCCGCCGCGTGGAGGATGGGGCCTTGGCGTAGTCAGCGCGATACCATTCGAGCAGGACGCGTGCTTCACTGAGAATGCCCGCTTGCAGGTAAAGGCGCGCATTGTGCAGCCGCTCTAGCAGAGCCCGCTTAAGGCTGCTGTGCTGGTTTCCCGTTTCACGTTTCATGCTCATACCTCCAGGTTAAGCGCTAGTGCGCGCCCCAAAGCGCCCCGCAGGGCGCAGAGGGCCGGGCGCTACGCGCAGCAGGCCACGCCGTTACTGTAGGCGCTCTCTGTCAGCGGCTTGGCGTCCACGTACAGCGCGCATCCGCGTGGGTCGGTCTGGTGGTAGAAGTGCAGGCCATTGCGCTTGCAGACTTCGGCAACGCGGCGCAGCGCACCAGCTTCGCGGTCAGGTATGCGAACGCGCTCGGGGTGCGGCTTTGTGAAGCGGTGATAGACCATGAACGGAACGCTGGTTTTTTCGTCGCGTTCGATGGCCCACGAAACGTAGTCATTGCCATCGCCGCATTCCTGCTCCCCCCAGCGCGTGAGGGTCAACTGCGCCCTGCGGAGTGTGTTGGCGTCGTCAAAGCTGAGTTCCACGCCACAGCGCACGCGGATGGTGTGAAGCATTGTCACTGTTGCTTGTCTGGCGGTCATGGTGAAGCCTCCTTACTGAATCCTTCCTGCTACCGGAGTCCGTCCGGCGCGGTTACGTTGCGGTTGAATCCGGCAAGGCCGCTAAGCACCAGCATGCGGCCCCTCGGTGTAAGCTGAAGCCGAACAAAAAGCGCCATCAGGTAGGCGTCGCGGCGGTCAGATTCACGGTTCATGCTTAACATGATGCACATACTATGCCAACACGTCAAGCATGATAAGCCATTGAATCATATCACTGCCACATTCCCAACACGTGACCAAACTGGTCACAGTGACCGCCAAGGCCGTCACTTGCAGGTTGTCTGCGTAATGTCCAGCGTAATGTCGCGCTTATTGACGTGTTATCGTGCGTGCACACAGTATCCCTATAGGGTACTGGTGTGACACGCTGCAAACACGCAGAACACCAAACCGCTTGACACTAACGCGAACCGTTCCCATCTTACGCAAGCACTGGCGCGCGTGTAGCATTCGCAAATGGCCGGCATGCCAATCAGGCGTAGCGGTAGGCAATCAGCGGTTATTGCGCTGCGTCAAGGCTTGGCAGCAGGTCTAAAGCCCGAGGATGTGCTGGCAACGCTCAGGATCGGGCGCCATAGCGCGATGTGGCAGCTCCTGCTCGATGCGATCCTGCGCCTGGAGCATGGTCTAGTGCGTCGTGGCAATGAGCTGTGGGGCGACTGTGACGCCTGCGGTGGGCACGATACGTTCAGCGTGGGCAAGCTGCGCGCCAGGTGTGCCAACTGCGGCATAGACATGGCGTCCGAGGTCTACATACGCCTGCAGTTGGAGCGCAAGAACGGGATCGGCAAGGCGTTCCGCTAGTCGTACATAGTGTGATTATGTTAACTCGCAAGTGATTGATTCATAACATATCACGTTAGCTGGCGTTCGTCCTACCACTGATAGCAGCGCATGCGGATCGGCGCGCATTCGAGCTGCCAGGTGCCGCGTTGGGGGGGGGTATGTCTCGCCAGTATCGGGCAAGGGGTCGTTTCTATTGTGGTGTATTCACGTCTGGAACTTTTGCTACAAGGGATAGTGACCGAGGTTTGGAGTTGAAGAGCTGGCGGCTTTCTGTTACACCATGCGCGCATGAGCAAGAGCATTGCTATTACTGGCGATCCTGGGCCGCTGGCTCGACTGGAGATGGTGGTAGCGCAGTCTGAGACGCCGAGTGTGGTATTTCAGCGCGTTGCGGAAGGTGAGTCGCTGAGGGCGATAGCGAAGTCCTGGGAAGTTCCTGCTGGGCGGTTTGCTGAGTGGTACACGACGGAGCACGCGGAGTTGTACGACGCGGCGCTGAAGGTGCGCGCCGATCAGTTGGCGCACGAGAGGTTAGAGATAGCGGATGCTGCGACACCGGAGACGGTGGGCGTGGCGAAGTTGAGAAGCGAGACGCGCGGGAATCTCGCCGGGAAGTGGGACCGTGAGAGATACGGGGACAAGACGGAAGTGAGGCACAGCGGTCTGATGCCCACGCTGGTGATTGAGATTGCTGGCGAGGTCAGGAAAGAACAGCGCGTGATCGAGGCAGAGACATTGCCGGCGCCAGAGCATGAGTTGATCTAGTGGCATCTGCGGCGCCAAAGCAGGTCGTATCGAAGCTGAAACTGGAACCGAAGCAGGGCTTGGCGTTCCAGAGCGAAGCCACCGAGGTGCTGTATGGGGGAGCGGCAGGGGGGGGTAAGTCCTATCTGCTGCGGGCCTCAGCGATAAGGTGGTGCGCGGAAATACCAGGGATTCAGGTGTACATGTTCCGGCGCACGCTGCCTGACCTGCGCGATAACCACCTGCGCGGACCGACTTCGTTTCACGCCATGCTGGAGCCGTACCTGACGACTGGAAACGTAAGGTATCGCGCGGTGGAGAACGAGTTTGAGTTCTGGAATGGCGCGGTGCTGCACCTGTGTTACTGCGATTCCGAGAACGATGTGGAGAAATACCGTGGTGCGGAGATCCATGTCCTGATCATCGACGAGGGAACCCACTTCTCGGAATACCAGTACAGATTCCTCAGAAGCAGGGTGCGCGTGGCCGGACTTGCACTGCCCAAGAAATACGAGCACCGGCTGCCGAGGATCGAAGTGGCGAGCAACCCCGGGAGCATCGGGCACGCCTGGGTGAAGCGCACGTTTATCTCACCAAAGCCGGCGCTGGAGATCTGGCGTGCTGGGGCCGATGAGGGGGGGATGCTTAGACAATTCATCCCTGCACGATTGACCGATAACCCGTACCTGACGCGAGACGATCCTGCCTACGCGGACAGGCTTCGCGGCTTGGGGGCCGATCATTTGGTCAGGGCGATGCTCGAAGGTGATTGGAACCTGATTGCCGGACAGGCATATGAGAAGTTACGTCCTGAGATTCACAGCCTGGAACCGTTCGTTATTCCCGTGCATTGGGGAAGATACCGCGCTGTGGACTGGGGCTCCTCGAAGCCGTTTTCAATCGGCTGGTGGGCGGTGGTTGGAGAGGACTGCTACGTGCGAGATGCGCAGGGAATCGTAGAAGACGACGTTGGAGGTGCGAAGAAACTGCGCGCCGGGGCACTCGTGCGTTACCGGGAATGGTACGGCTGGAATGGAAAGGCCGATGAAGGGGTACGCATGGAGGCTGCAGACGTGGCGCGCGGCATCGTGAAGCGCTCCGGCGATGAAAAATACGGATACACCGTGGCGGATTCTGCAATGTGGGCAGTGGATGGCGGGCCATCTATAGCAGAGACGTTCCTGCGGCACGGAGTTCCGATGCGCAAGGCATCGAAAGGTCCCGGCTCACGGCATGTCGGCTACGTCGAGGTACGCGGACGTATTGCTGGTGATGAAAATGGACCAATGCTCTACGCCTTCAGATCGTGTCACGCAGGATTCTGGCGGACGATGCCGGACCTCGTGCTCGATGATACGAAGTACGGACTGAAATCGGAGTCTGTGGAAACCTCGCAAGAAGATCATGTAAGTGACGAAACGATGTACATGTGCACGAGCAGGCCGTGGATTCGTCCGGTCGATAGAGGGCAGCCAAAACCGGATCGCTGGATGAAAGCATTCGATAAGGATACTTCGGAGGCGTCCTGGAAAACAGTCTGACCGTTCGATTTGAGGACAAGGTTTTCAGGGAGCCGAATTCCGGGTGTCACTTATGGACGGCCGCAGTTGGTAAAGGCGGATACGGGCACTTCGGGATGAATGGCAAAGTCCATGACGCGCATCGCGTTGCATACGAAATGTATGTGTCGAAGATTCCTGACAGTCTATGCGTTCTCCATAAGTGCGATATCAAGTCCTGCGTAAATCCAAAGCATCTTTTCCTGGGAACACAGGCCCAAAATCTGAATGATATGACCGCAAAGGGTCGCAGGAAATGCGGCCGAGGGGAAGGATCTGGTGCTGCGAAATTAACTGCGGAGCAAGTCGTGATGATCCGAGCCGACAAACGCAGCACCAGGGCAATAGCGCCTGATTACGGCGTTGGAAAGTCAACTATCTCGGCAGTCAAGTCTGGTGCTTCATGGAGGACTGCCTGATGGCCTACAAGAAGAAATCCACGAAGAAAACATCCGGCAACCAAGACGTTGCACTGCCGAGCAACGATCAAGGCACCGACGAAGAACACGGACGCCTCATTACCTGGGTGAATGAGGCCGACGACGCTACCGCACTGAGTAGATCAGTCTCGGAAAAATGCCGTGGCTACTATGACACCGATGGTCAGTGGACCGACGCCGAGCGCGCAAAGCTGAAGGCACAAAAGCAGGCCGCTACCGTCAGCAACCGCTGTAAGCCCAAGGTTGATTCCCTGATGGGCATGGAACGGGCGAACCGCACTACCGCCAAAGCCCAGCCGCGCACGCCAAAGCACGCAGCCGGGGCTACCGCTGCAACGGAAGCCGTGCGCTTCTGCCTACAGGACAACATGTACGAGCGCCACAGATCAGATGCTTGGGAGAACATGCTGGTCGAGGGCACTGGCGGCATTGAAGTCATCGTAAAACCAAAGGGCGACAACGAATTCAAGATCATCATCCGGCAGATCATGTGGGATCGGCTTATCTACGATCCGCACTCGCGCAGGAAAGATTTTTCTGACGCGCGGTTTTTAGGTCAGGTCGTGTGGATGGATTACGACGAGGCCATCGCCCTGTATCCAGACGCGGAAGACGTGCTGGAGTCCATGCAGGAGGGCTCTGACACCTACGACGACAAGCCGCGCTGGATGGATAACACGCGGCGCAGGGTCAAGATCGTAGAACTTTACTATCGCAAGGACTCATCTTCTGGCGGTGACTGGTGGTATGCGTGTTTTACGCGCGGAGGCTACTGCAAGACGCCAAGGAAATCTCCCTACAAGAACGAGGAAGGCGAAACCGAGCACTGCTATGAGTTCGCCTCGTTGTTCGTAGATAGAGAGGGAGGGCGCTACGGATCACTGAAGCAACTTCTGGACGTGCAGGATGAAATCAACAAGCGCCGCTCCAAGGCCCTGCACCTGATGAGCGTGCGACAGACCTTCGGCACCGCTGGATCTGTCGCCGATTTGAACAAGGCCCGCGCAGAGTTGGCAAAGCCAGATGGTCACGTCGAATTTGCCTACGGTGAACTGAACAAGGATTTTGGCATCCTGCCGACAGGCGACATGGCCCAAGCGCAGTTCAATCTTCTGGCCGAAGCAAAAATGGAGATGGACACCGTTGGGGCGAATGCCGCCACGATGGGCAAGGACAAGACCGTGCAAAGCGGCGTTGCGCTTCGCCAGCGCGCCCTCACCGGGCAGACCGAACTGGCACCGATGTTCGACATGCTGAAGAACCTGGATATCCGCGTCTATCGCAAGGTGTGGAACCGCATCAAGCAGTATTGGAAGGCTGAGATGTGGTTGCGCGTGACGGACGACGAAAATAACCTGAAATTTGTCGGCCTGAATAAGCCAGTCACGCAAGGCGAACAGGTATTGCAGCAGGCGCAAGCAAGCGGCCAGCCCCCGGAGTTGATAGCGCAGTTGCAGCAGACAATTGCCGCCGATCCTGCTATGCAACAGGTGGTTTCGACCGAGAACGAAATCGTGAATCTGGATGTGGACATCGTGATGGACGATGCACCGGACACGGTGACGCAGGAGGTTGAGGACTTTCAGGCGATGGCCGAGATGGTCAAGTCCGGTTTCCCGCTGCCACCGGAAGCCGTAATCATGTCCAGCCCGTTGAGCAACAAGGACAAGATCATCAAGATGATGAAGGAGCAGCCGCAACTGTCTCCCCAGCACCAAAAGCAGATGGAGCAGATGCAGGAGCAAATGCAGGGCTTGCAGGAACAGGCGCAGAAATTGGCGCAAGAGAATCAGGCACTAAAACAGGACACGCAATCCGAACAGGCGAAACTCCAACTATCCGCGCATGAAGCTTCGGCGAAATTGCAGCAGCGCCAAGCCGAGGCCGAAGCCGAGCTGCAACTGCAAGCACAGAAGCAGGCTGCGGAAATTCAATTGGCGCGCGAAAAGGCGTCTGCCGAAGCCCAACTTGCACGGGAAAAAGCCGAAGCGGAATTGACCCTGGAACGCATGAAGATCGAAGGACAAGCCGCAAACGAGCAGCGCCAGTTTGAATTGCAGTGCCACAAAGCCGCCGAAGATACGAAGATGAAGCGCGAGCAGATGGACGGCGAGAAGAATCACAAAGCCGAAGCAGATGCCATGCCCGCCATCGTCAAGACTTTGGAACAGATCGCGCAGAATTCCACGAAGCCTAGCGGCAGGAAAATCATCAAGTTACTCAAGCAGGACGGGCAGACGGTAGGCGCAGAGATAACAGAATAAGGAGACATAGATATGGCAGCCGGCTCCTGGGTTTTTCCTGATGGCGGACGCACACGACTGCTCAATGGCACGTTCAGCATTGCCGCAGACACCTTCAAGTGTGCGCTGTTCCTGTCCACGTCAAACATTGGCGCAGCGAGCACGACATTCGCTGGCGTCACGAACGAGCACGCCGCCGCTAACGGATATACGGCGGGCGGGATTGCTGTTGATCTTACGCTTGCCGGTACAACTACGGTTACAGCGGACGTGGCGACCGATCCGGTATGGACGGCCTCCGGCGGTAGCATCACAGCGCGCTTCGCGGTGATCTACGAAGTGGGCGGTGACGTGCTCTGCTACTGCCTGCTCGATTCGACCCCGGCGGATATAACAGCGACGACCGGGAACACGCTTACCGTTGCTATGAATGCTTCCGGGGTGTTCACGCTCACCTAACTCATGGCCTCCCCAGTCGTCGCAGAGGTAACTGAGAGTTCGACCGCAACGGCGGGCACGAACCACGTCGTCACGCATCCGACCGTTGTTGCTGGCCAGCTCTGGCTTCTTCTCCTTGACAAAGGCTCGACCTCCGCCTCGGTAAACGCACACGCGGACTGGACTGAACTACTTGACGAGGTGGCCGCAAATGGCCTCTACATCGCGTACCGCTGGACGACAGGCAGCGAAGGCGCGAGCACCACGCTGGTCACGTCCGCGAGCACGCGCTCTGCGCAGATGGTCTACCGCATCACTGGTGCGGAGAATCCCGCGACGACGGCTCCGCAGATCGGTACGACTGCCACCGGCACGTCGGCCACGCCAGATCCACCTGCATCAGCTACGCCGCCGAGCAGTAAGGATTATCTGTTCATTGCATTCTTCGGCAAGGCGGGCGAAGAAGCCGACGACGACACTTGGGTAAACACGCCTCCGGCTAGCTACACGCCATCGCCTCCCCGCCAGAAAGCCTGTGGTATTGCAGGCACGAACCTCGGCGGCATGATTGGTGCGGCGGAACGCACCCTTACAACCGGCGTGGCACAGAATCCCGGCACCTTCGGCGTGGACGTGTCCACCGCATGGCGGGCGCAGACCATTACGGTCCATCCGTCTACCTCTGCTCCGGTGACGGTGACACCTAGTACGCTGGCCCTTGTTCTCGCAACATTCGCGGCGGTTGTGACGGCGACGGCGAACGTGACCGTGACGCCGGGAACGAAGGCGCTTTCGCTTTCAACGTTCGCTCCGACAGTCACGGCGACGGATCACAAGACAGTCACGCCGGGAACCGCCGCCCTGTCGTTGGAAACGTTCGCTCCGACCGTCACTGGAGGCGGCGGAACTACCGTAACACCAGGGACAGCGAGCCTCACTACAAGCACATTCTCGCCTATCGTTTCCATCAGCGACAACCAACTCGTCACGCCTGGCACGGATGCGCTATCGACAAATACCTTCGCACCAACGGTAACGGCGAGCGCGAATCAGGTTGTGACGCCTGATGTTGCCACATTGACGCTCACAACCTTTACTCCTGTCGTCACGGCTACAGGCGAGGAACCTGCTGCTGAACTCATATTGCAATGGGGACAGCCTGGAGGCGAGGACCCATCCGAGATAAGGCAAAGCTCCAAACGGCGCGAGATCATCAAGCCGACCGGATTGCTACACCTTCCGGTCAAGGCACGCCCAAGTGTACAGGAGAGAGTTGATGATTCCGCCGGGATCGCTGCGGAAGTTGCGGGGCGTATTGCGCGTGAATTCTCGGAAGAAGGTGCCGCACTTGCGGTGCGACCGACTCAACCACCAGTTGTGGAAATGTCGCTTTCCGAGATCGAGGCGGAAATCGGCCTCCTGCTGCGCAAGAAGATGCGCACCGAGGAGGACGAATTGCTGCTACTGCTACTAACGGCGGCAGCGGCCGTATGAAGCACGAAAGCGCATTAGCCCTGATTGAGTCCGTCAAGGACTACAAAGTGCTATTCGTCGGCGATACGATCATCGACGAATATTCCTATGTTGAGCCTTTGCAGCGCGCAGCGAAGGAAAACATCATTCCAGCGCGCTTCAAAACGAAAGAACAGTTTGCCGGCGGCATAGACGCAGCCGCGCAGCACGCAGCATCATTTTGCGCAATGGTAGACGTTGCGAGCTGCGGTCCCTCCACGCGCAAGGTCAGATTTGTGGATGAGAACTACTTGCGCAAGCTATACGAGGTTCACTACAACGACGGGAGGGGCGGGCGTAAATGGCAAGATTTCGCAGACTACGATTGCGTGGTAGTGGGCGACTTTGGGCACGGGGAGATAAAGAACGCGAAGGAGGTCGCGCACGCGAAGTATCTGGCAGTAAGCGCGCAGACAAACTCCGCGAACATCGGCTACAACCTGATAACGAAGTACGACCGCGCCGACTACATCGTGATTGATGAGCCGGAAGCCCGCCTAGCCGCCAGTGACAAAGACGGACACATAGAAGATGTAATCCACAAACTCGCGCACGGACGCTGCGAGCGGTTTGTCGTCACGCACGGTAGCCACGGGGCCTATGGCTACGATCACGGCAAGTTCTGCCATTGCAAGGCGTTTACTGATCTTGTGCGCGACACAATGGGTGCTGGGGATGCGTTCTTTGCCGTGACTGCGCCGATGTCAAAAACCGGAAACATGGAGGACCTGCTGCTGATCGGCTGCGCTGCTGGGGCGATCAAGACCGGAATCATCGGCCATCGGGCGAGCGTCACGAAGGAGGCTCTGCTTGAGTTTCTCGGCACGCATTAGGAAGGCGAAGCGCGTCTACATCATCGGCAACGGGGGGAGCTACGCCAATGCCGCGCATATCGCCAATGACTTGATCGGCTGCGGTGTCCGGGCGCACACGCTGGATGCGGCCACGCTCACGGCAACGGCCAACGATTTCGGCTACGAGTTCGTGTTCTCCAAGTGGATCATCACCTTCGGGGAGCCTGGCGATCTGCTGATCGCCCTATCCGGCAGCGGCAAGTCGAAAAACATCCTGAACGCCGTGGAGGCAGCAAAGCTGATCGGCATGGACGTGGAGTGCGTGTTCGGTGCGCCAACACTGGACATGCAGAAAGCCGAGGAAGAACAGATTTGGCTCGGGCATGAACTGATGCGGCAACTTAAATGCGCCTAGTGCTTTGCAACGGCGTATTCGACTTGCTCCATGTGGGCCACATCAGGCATCTGGAGCAGGCGCGCTGCATGGGAGATTATCTCGTTGTCGGCCTCACGATGGACAAGTACGTTGGCAAGGAAGGCAGGCCGATCATTAACGAGATGGAGCGCAAGGAAATGCTAGAAGCCCTGCGCTGCGTATCAGCCGTAACGCTATGCAGGGACTCATTGGAAACTCTGAAGCACTGGAATCCGACTATCTACTGCAAGGGCTTTGACCGGCAGCAGCTCGGCTTACTGGACGCAGAAAAGAGGTACTGCAACGCGAACGGCATAGAGATCCGCTACACGAAAGAGAATAGGCAGCACACTAGCGCAATCATCGAGAGGATCAGGCAATGCGCATTTGCGTAACCGGAGGCTGCGGCTACAAGGGTTCTGTGCTTGTGCCTAAGCTGCTGGCAGCAGGCCATCATGTGACGGTGATTGATCCTCAGTGGTTCGGAAATCATCTTGAGCAGCATCCACACCTTGTTGTGTCACCAGGGGACTGCGGCAGGTATTTCGTAGGTACTGATGCGGTTATTCACTTGGCGGGAGTGGCGAATGACCCGTGTGGGGAACTTGACCCAAAGCTGGCGTGGGAATCCAATGTTCTTGCAACAGCCAGAATGGCTGAAGTCCATGCCAGAGCTGGAGTGCCCCAATTCATCTATGCGTCGAGCGCTAGCGTTTACGGTTTCCACGAAGGCGCAGACGTTACTGAGGACACTCGGCTACTGCCAATCAGCGACTACAATAAAACCAAGATGTGCGCAGAGAGAATTCTGCTGTCATATAGCGACAAAATGGCGATTCAGATTGTGCGCCCAGCCACAGTCTGCGGCTGGTCGCCGCGCATGCGGCTGGACGTTCTGGTGAACATGCTCACGATGGAGGCGCTAAAGAATGGCACTGTCCACCTACGTAATCCCGGTCTTCACAGGCCCAACGTCCACATCGAGGACATCACAGACCTCTATATCTGGTTACTTGAGCGACCAGAGCACACCGGGATTTATAACGCAGGTTTTGAGAACTACACCATCAGGGAAGTGGCCGCAATGGTTGCTCGAAGGACGGGGGCCAGTGTCACCGAGGCGCACAGTACTACCGATCAAAGATCGTACCGCCTTAACTCCGAGAAAATCTTGTCGCTGGGCTTCAGGCCCCAACGCACGGTACTAAATGCGATTGATGAACTGATCGCCAAATACAACGCAGGACAACTACAGGATAAGGACGAATGGTACAGCTTGCGTATGATGCCTCGCAAAGCCGCCTAGCCTTCGTGCAGCGGTTGCGCCAGTTCGAGCATCGGCTACAGGCCGACATGCGCAACATTTTCGTTCCGGTACATCTGTGCCTCGGTCAAGAGGACGTGCCAGCAGACCTACACGAACACTTGCGCAAGGAGGACTGGCTGTTTTCCACGCATCGCAACCACGGGCACTATCTGGCGAAGGGCGGCAGCGAACAAAAGCTATGGGATGAGATTCACGGCCTGGAATCAGGGCTCAACGGCGGCTTCTCGGGTTCGCAGGGCATCAGCGACAAGAGCATCAACTTTCACGCTTCAGCCATTGTTGGCGGGCTGGTGGGCGTTGCTACGGGCACCGCCTATGCGCTGAAGATGGACAAGTCCAAGGCCATCGCAGTGTGCTGCGTAGGTGACGGCGGAACCGAGGCAGGTGTTTTTTGGGAAGCGGCCAACTTCGCTGTGCTGCATCACTTGCCCATCGCCTACATCTGTGAGAACAATGGTATGAGCGTAGATGCGCCTATTGCGGAGCGCCAAGCTACGCCGCTAGTGCCGCGTGCTGCGGCCTTCGGACTGCGAATCAGCGGGAACGTACAGGGAGCTTTGCAGATGGCTCGCAGCGGCAGGCCGTCATTTTATGAGGCGAAAGTGAAGTTAGCGTGCGACCACATCAACATGGGCAGCCTGATGCCTGCCGAGGTCATCGCATGAGCGCCGTCTTGAGCAATTCCGACAACGCCGCCCGCCCTGCAGGTACGTTTGCTGGGGAGATCAATAGGGAGCTGACTGAAGCGATGGAAGCCGATTCGTCCATCGTCCTCGGTGGGCAGCTCATCAAGTACGGATTTGCCGGCCTGACCACCGGCCTTTACGAGAAGTTTCCAGAGAGGTTCATTACCTACTCGGTCAGCGAGGAGTTGATGAATAGCAGCGCGATGGGACTGGCGCTCGCCGGGAAGCGAGTCGTAATGTTTCACGTACGCCTAGACTTCCTGCTCTGCGGTATGAACGCGCTGTTCAACCACATCCCCATCTGGTGGAAGAAGGGCCACAAGCTGCCGATCACGTTCATCTGCCAAGAAGGGCGCGGTATTGGCTCAGGGCAGGGTGCCCAACATAGCAAGGACATGACCTTCTGGTTTCAGCGGTGCGAAGGATGGAATACCTGCGTGCCGCAGACGCCGACCGAGGCCGCTGACATGCTCGGTGCGTCTATTCGAGGAGACAAACCGACGATGTACGTCCTGCACCGTAGGCTGTTCAATGCGAGCGAAGGAACGCGCGTAGTGGCGCCGCAGGAGATCAAACTGTGCGGGGCGAGCAAGCGACACATGGACGCCTTCTATGCCGACCGTTAGCCTGATCGTTCCTATATTCAAGGCCGACGAGTGGATCGAGCAGTGTCTTGCGAGCATCAAGGTGCAGACGTACAAGGACATCCAGTTGATCGTCATCGACGATCAGCAGGGTAGTGGCGCCGCAGAGGCTAGGAACAGAGGACTAGCCAAGGCTTTCGGAGAATTCGTTGCTTTCTGCGACGCCGACGATTATCTGGAACCTGATGCTATCGAGAAGATGGTTACGGCCATGAACGGCTCGGATATGGTGCTAGGCGCATTCAGGAAGTTCGGGGACTTCAACCTGACGGTGCAGCATCCTGCGGCTGAGTTCAACATGCGCGAAGTGGCACAGTACGCCATGAGCAACCTGAAGAATCCTAGGGACAGCCAGTTACTTTCAGGCTGCTGGGCAAAACTCTATCGTCGCTCGCTAATAGGCAAGTTCCCTAACTTGACTACCGCCGAGGATATGGCGTTCAACTTCGAGTACCTGAATAAATGCCAGAGAGTCAGGATTATCCCGGATGTTGTTTACCACAACCGCAAGCGTTTAGGATCGCTATCCACGAGCTACGATCCGAACAACAAGGCTGGACTGTTCGGCTTCCTGAAGGGCCTTAACTACGTCAGGCGATTCCTAACGCGCTTTTACGATGACGCTGAAGTAGAGGACGCCATAGACAATTCCAAGGTCTATCACTCGATGCTCTACTTCAAGCGCATCAGTGACCAAACAGGTTGTGGCACGCGCGAGACATTGATGAGGCTCTACCCATGATAATTTTCGGCGCAGGCATTCTTGGGGAAGTTACCTACTACGCCTGCCGCAAGGTCGGTATCCGCGTTGATGCTTTCATGGACGACCGCATCAAGGGGCCGCTCCTAGGACTGCCGGTGATCCGCACCAAGGAACTTGAGTACCTGTATCCGAAGGCGCAGTTCTATCTCACGTCGCCCAACATTGACGATATGGTGCGACCGCTTCGCTCGATGGGCTATGACGATTGGAAATCCTGCGGCGAAGTCCTGCGAGGCTTCGACATCTCAGGTATCGACTTCCTCTCCATCGACGGCAGCAACAAGTCGAGCAAGTACAGCACCGAGCATGTGAAGTACCTCGTTCGCACGGCGCTGCACCACCACGACAACTATCTGCATCCTGAGCGCCTTACTGTGCAGAGCATCGACCTGGTGATTACCGAGCGGTGTTCTATGAAGTGCCGAGACTGCTCAAACTTGATGCAGTATTACGAGCACCCGGAGAACGCCGATCTGAACGAGATGATGGAGACGATTGACACGATCTGCGCCAACATGGACGAGATATATGAGTTTCGCGTGATCGGCGGCGAGCCGTTTATGAACAAGGATTTGCACCTTGTTGTCGAGAAGCTGACCGCGCAGCCGAAGGTCAAGAAGGTGTCCATCTTTACGAATGCAACCATCATGCCGCGTGAGCATCAGTGGGCTGCTCTGGAGCATGAAAAGGTCTATTTCTTCATCACTGAATACGTGCTATCGCGCAAGCACGAAGAATTGATACTTGCGCTTGCGGCTCGCGGAATACCCTACGTGTCTGAAACCGCGAACGGCTGGACAGAGTGCGCGGCCTTGGACAAGCGCAACAGGACGGTGCAGGAAAACGAGATTGTCTTTCAACAGTGCTGCGCGAAGAATCTGGCGACGCTGGCTGATGGCAGGCTATACCGCTGCCCATTTGCCGCCCACGCCGCCAAGCTACATGCAGTGCCGGACTACAAAGAGGACTACCTGATCGTCGCTAACGCTGACCGCGAACAGATTAGGACGTTCCTGCGCGGCAAATCGTTCATCGAAACTTGCGATCATTGCAACGGGCGTTCCTACGGCGCTCCGGTAATCGAGGCCGCTATCCAGACAGCAAAGCCGCTTAAATTTGTGAGATACGAGCATGGCGCTATCCATTAGCCAAACAGTCGCCCTAGGCCGCATCCTGAAGCCTGGGATGCGCATGGCGAGCATGGGATATCCGGACCTAATAGCGCCTCTTGCGCTACTGCTTGGCATGCTGCCGAGGGAAACGTATGCCCCCCTTGAATACCGAGCGGATTCTGCTGCTATCTGCCGTCGCCACGGATTGCAGCAGAGGAATATACCGGATTCGGTATCTTTTTTTAACTTGCTCGGCTGTAAGTTGGATGTCTACGATATCGTCGCTGAACGTGGATGCGAGATCATGTGCGACCTGAACGTGTATCTGCATCCAGAGCGCAAATACGACATCGTTCTGGATGTTGGCACGGTAGAGCATTGTTTCAACATTGGACAAGCGATAGTGAACATGGCTGAGATGCTTAACATCGGCGGCATCATCATCCATGAAAATCCATTCAACTGGCCTAACCACGGCTTTTACAATCTGAATCCTACGTTCTTCGCTGACTTCTATGCAGCCAACGGATTCAAGCTGCTGGACTGCAAGCTAGTAACACGCGATGGACGCAGTGCTGAAGTGCCGCATACGGCACGATTCAAGGCTGGCGTGGAAGAAGTGAACATATTTGCGATGGCGCAGCGAGTGGAGATCAAGCCGTTCGTGTGGCCGCTACAGAGCAAGTACGCAAAAGCAGTACCCGCCGCCGGGGTAGATCGGGCGATGGAGAAGGAGCATGCCTGAGCAAATGACAATTAGCATGGACGACATCCTGAGCGACAAGAAACCAGCGGCGCCGGAAGCGCCTACGGCACCAGCACCAGAGAAGGCAGTCGAGCCTGCCGCGGCGCCGGAAGCGCCAAAGGTTGAGCGCCCGCTGTCCCGCAAGAAGCAGTGGCAGGACAGGGAGCAGGATGCCCAAGGGCGGGTGCGCGATCCTGATACCGGGCAGTACGTCGCCAAGGAAGAAAAGAAGGCCGAGGAGGCGCCCGCCAAGGAACCGCCCGCCGAACCGGCGAAGGCTGAAACTGCCAAGCCAGCAGTTGCTGCGCCGCAGCAGGAATTCACGGACAAGGAAAAGGCGTTCCAGCGGGCCATGATGGAGGAGCGTGGAAAGCGCCAGGAGCTTGAGCGCCGCCTAGCAGCAGTCGAAGCGGCTAAGGGACCAGCCTCTACCGAGGCCCCAAAGACGTTCTGGGACGATCCTGAAGCCGCGCTCGCCAAGCACCGCGCCGAGATCAGGACAGAGGCCACTAATGCTCGCCTGCAAACCTCTGAGTTCATCGCCCGCCAGAAACATCAGGACTTCGACGAGAAAGTCGCTACATTCGAGAAAATCCTGCAACAGACACCTGGATTAGCCCAACAATGGCTAGCCTCTCCAGATCCAGCCGAGTTCGCCTACACCACCGGGAAAAACCATCTTGAGCTGGAACAGGCCGGCAGCATCGACCAGCTTCGCGCCAAGATCGAGAAGGAGACAGAGGCCCGCGTGAGGCTCAAGCTGGAGGCGGAATTGAAGGAGAAAGCCGAGGTGCTTGCTAGGGAACGCGCGGCTTTGCCCCCGTCACTGTCCGATGCGAGGTCCACGGGGGAGAATAAACACGTGTGGGGCGGCGTCCCTAGCATGGAGGACATCCTGAAGGGCTGATTTGACAATAACTATCGTTGATGTTACATAAATCGCCGTAGATAGGAGCCGTCGCCGGGTCATCGGGCGGTGCTGTAGAACTTGCAGGGCCGCAGCGTGCAATGCGCTGCACTGTCGCCAAGTTGAAGGGCGTTGTTTCACCGTCGCCGGGAATTCGGGCGAAACGTGAACCCCTTTTCAATTTGGAGGCCACATGGCCCAGACCTATGCGGTAGCTGGTCTAACCCCACAACAGTGGGATTCAGACTTTTTCCGCGACTACGTTCGGATGTCCCGTTACAAGCGGTACATGGGCACCGACGAAGCCGCGATGTTTCAGATCAACGAGCAGTTGACCGCGAAGAAAGGCGACTCAATCACCTTCGCGCTGGTCAATGAGCTGACCGGCAGTGGCGTTACCGGCAATAGCACCCTGAAGGGTAACGAAGAACGTCTCGGCTCGCGTTCCCACAAGCTGACGGTAGATGTCCTGCGCCACGCTGTAGCGGTGGATGACTGGGATGTTCAAAAGTCTGTCATTGATCTTCGCAATGCCGCTAGGGTGCAACTGCGGGAATGGTCGCAGAAGATGCTGCGCGATGCCTGCACTACTGCACTCGGGATGGTCGATGGTATCGTCTTCGAGACTGCCACCAACGCGCAACGCGACACATGGCAATCGGATAATCGGGACCGTCTCGTTTTCGGGACCACCACGATCAACCAGCCAACCTTCGCCTCGGCAATCTCGGCGGTCACGGCTGGCGCGCAACTTAGCCCGAACATCCTCTCCCTGATGAAGCGACTGGCGCAGTCCGCCAGCCCGAAGATCAAACCTCTGTACGTCAAGGAAATGGATCAGGAGTGGTACGTGGCGTTTATCGGGCCAAGGGCTTGGAGAGACTTGACCGAGGATAACCCGACGACCAACGCGCTGATGCTGGCGAACCGCGATGCAAGGGTGCGTGGCGTGGATAACCCTCTCTTTACCGGCGATTCGCTGGTGTGGGACGGGATGATCCTGCGCGAGATCCCTGAAATTGCTGCTGTATCCACCACGGTTTACTCGGTGACTACGGCATCGGCCATCGAACCTGTGTATCTGTGCGGGGCGCAAGCAGTCGGCCTTGCATGGGCGCAGAGGACCAAGAGCACGACGGATATCGACGACTACGAGTTTCTGCACGGCGTAGGCATCCAGGAAATCCGGCGCATCGAAAAACTGCGGTTTGGCACTGGCGCGACAGACCTGACGGTCCCGAAAGATCACGGGGTCGTTACGGCTTTTGTCGGCGCGGCTGCGGATTAAGGAGAACACAAATGGCTATCTATACTGCTACTGCCGCGCAAGCCGCCGTCCAACCGAAAGGCTTGAGAGTAGGGCTGGTTGCGGTAAGGTCTACCTACTCTATTGCTGTGACCCCTTCGGCTGGAGACGTTTTCCAGATGATCAAGGTTCCGGCCAATGCCACGCCGGTTTTCGTGCAATTCGGGTCTAACAACGCAACACCATCGTATTTGATTGAAGTCGGCGATGGGATAGTAAGCGGGCGCTATCGTTCTATGGCTACGTTTTCATTGGGCCTCGGAATGGTAGTGGCCTCCATCAATGTGTCGCCCTACACCTACACGGCGGACGACACCATTGATGTTACGTTTTCCACGATTACGGCGTCCAACGCCAGCCTTGGCGGGGCGTTCTACATGAACGCGATTTTCTCGATGGACCCCGGCACGTAAGGAGTTTTGGTGATGAAAATTGGGGGCGAGCCTGAAAGCCTCGCCCTTTTTCTTATATTGCGGAGACAAACATGGAGTTGTGGGATCAAGCCTGCGCACTTCACCTTGATAAGAGATTTAACGAGGCCGAGGAAATTTATGTACAGCTTCTAGAACAGAATCACGGCAATAGCGGACTGATGGCAACACTTGGTTCGCTCTACGTTCAGACAGGCAAGATAGGTCTAGGAATTCATTTTCTAGAAGCCGCCATCAAAGGCGGACTGAAGCAAACCGATGTATTCACCAACTTGGGGCTTGCCTACAAGAAAGCTGGGCAGATCACGAAAGCGCGTGAATACTTCGACGAGTCTATCAAAGTAGAACCATCTCCTGAGGCGCTAACTAACTACAGCGGCTTGCTCATTGAGTCAGGCAACGATGCGCAGTGCATTGACTTTTGCGAGCGTGCGATTAAGGAAAATCCGCAGCTACCCATCGCTCACTGGAATCTGGCTCTATCGCTTCTGAGCGAGGGGCAATGGGATCGTGCCTGGGACGAACACGAATGGGGCCTAAAAACTCAAGGGATACGCGAAGATCGCGCTGTTCTCAATGTACCTGTATGGGACGGCAAGAGTCCTGGCACGGTGCTGGTCTATGGTGAACAGGGCATGGGCGACGAGATCATGTTCGCCTCGATGCTGCCGGACTTGCTCAAAACTAACAAGATGGTTTTCGAGTGCTATCACAGGCTGGAAAACCTGTTCAAGAAATCCTTTCCTGGCGTGCCAATTTATGGCACTCGTGAGGACAAGGAAGTGTCATGGGCCTACGACCACAAGATTGACTATCGCATCCCCGTAGGCTCCCTCGGGCAGTTCTACCGCAGATCGCGTGAGGCATTCCCAGGCACGCCATACCTGAAGGCCGATCCTTTGCCGAAGGGGGAAAAGTTCCGCGTCGGCATTTCGTGGAAAGGTGGCGGCGCCAAGTTGGGCCGCGTGCAGAAACGCTCAGTGCCGCTCCAATGGTGGAAATCTCTACTTGGCATTCCGAACATCGAATTCGTTTCCCTCCAGTACGGGATCGGCAAAGAAGAAGACCTGGACCTAGTGCAAGCGCTCGGCTTTGACATCAAGCGCATGGATGAATACGCCGATGCCAAGGACTATTACGAGACTGCGCGACTAGTTGCTTCGTGCGATCTCGTCATCTCGGTTTGCACGAGCATTGTGCACCTGGCCGGCGCGCTCGGCGTGCCTTGCTGGGTAATGACTCCCAAGCACCCAGCATGGCGCTATCAGAACAAGGGCGGAATGCCGTGGTATCGCAGTGTCCGTCTTTACAGGCAACCGGAGGCTGTTCAGCAAGCATGGCTTGCAGTGATAGGAAGAATGGCTATTGACCTTGAAGAACTTGTTTCAGTGGAGCACAAAATGCAGAGGATTGCGTGAATTACGACGACCGCGAAATCCTGCTGTATGACCTAGGCAACCGCCCGGCATCGTTCGATGTTGTTACCTGCTTGGCTACCGCTGTTGCGATGGGCTGTAAGCATGTGCGCTTCGTCTATGGCAAGTGGAAGCCAAAGAATTACTCGCTCGCGCAGGCAGAGCAACGCTGGCGCTCAATCGTGGAGCCAGCACCAGCCCTCTTTGGCCTGACCTACTCCATCGGCGAGCGCAGAGGTGTGGAAGTCAATCACATGCTCTACGCAGCTATCAAGACGTATCGCAATCTAGGACGCATAGGGAAGATACCAGTCGCCTGCGTGCCGAAGGATTACGTCACGCTGACTCTACGCGACTCACGCAATCCAGAGCGCAATTCCAATGAGGCGGAGTCGCGCGAGTTTGCCGCAAGGTGCGACCGCAAGGTAATCATCATCAAGGACAACGAAGATGGTTCATTGAGCCTTGCCGACCGGATGCAACTCTACGCCGGGGCCTACATGAACATCATGGTCATCAACGGTCCGCTGACGCTGTGCATTCATTCGGACGCGCCGTATATCTCCATGCGTACCATCGGCTGCGAACGCTCCGGCAGCACTTCTCCTGAGTTTTCGGCGCGCAATGGGATTACGCCGGAATTCCAGTTTCCGTGGGCAAACGCTAATCAGCGCCTGTCGTATCGGGACGACACGGCTGACAACATAGAAGCAGAGTACATCGCCATGCAGCGCGTTATGCAGGAAAGGCGGGCGGCATGATCACCGACCGTATCGACGCCGTGACGAAGATTCCGGCCTCGCACCTGCGCGTTGATCCTCCTGCACCGCGCTCGGTGAAGATCGAGCTTACGGCCAACTGCAACTATCGGTGTTCCTTCTGCGTGAAGTCGCTGCGACCTGACAATGGGGAGATGGATCGTGCTTTGTTCTCGCGCATCATCCGAGATTTGCACGCTTCCGGCGTCGAGGAACTTGGCCTGTTCTACATCGGTGAATCGTTTACATGCAAGTGGCTACCGGAGGCGGTGGCGGAGGCGAAGAAAGTGGGCTTCCCCTACGTCTTCCTGACCACGAACGGGAGCATGGCGATGCCGGCGAAGGTCGAGGCGTGCATGATGGCTGGACTGGACTCGCTCAAATTTTCTATCAACTTTTCAGACCTCGAGCAATTCAAGAGTGTGGCCGGAGTCAAGCCGGCGCTGTACCAAAGGGCGCTATATAACCTAAAAGCGGCTCGCCGCATACGAGACGAGGGTGGATACGACTGCGGTATCTATGCCAGCTCTATCGCCTTCGACGGTGAGCAGGGCGAGAAAATGCGTTCCCTGATCGAGCAGCAGGTAAAGCCGGTAGTGGACGAGTTCTATTGGCTTCCTTTGTTCGACATGGGAGGCGCTGCTAGGGCGAATGGAAAGACGCCCACCGCCGGCAATCCTGGGCGGCTGGACGCCATGCGCGATCCGCTTCCCTGCTGGGCCGTGGCGAGCGAGGGCCACATCACCAAGGACGGCCTGCTCGCCGCTTGCTGCTTCGGAACCGGCATCGAGGGCGACTTGATTATGGCCGACCTAAAACAGATGGACTTTATGACCGGCTGGCACTCTGAGAAGTTCCAGAAACTACGCGCGGCGCACTTGGCTAAGGACGTGCGCGGTACAGCTTGCGAGGCGTGCATTGCTTAACGTCTTTCTCGGGTACGACCCTAACGAGACTGTGGCGCTCCATGTGCTGAGTCACAGCATCATGCGCCATGCAAGCGTTCCGGTATCCATTACCCCGATTGTGCTGCGGCAGCTTCCGATGACGCGCAAGCGCGATCCAAAGCAGTCTACCGAATTCAGCTTTAGCCGGTTCCTCGTGCCTTGGCTCTGCGGCTACGAAGGACAGGCGATATTCATGGACTTGGACATGCTCTGTCGCGCCGACATAGCGACCATGCGCGGCATGCTAGGAGCTGCGATAAGCGTTGTGAAGCATGAATACGCACCGCGCCCGGAGGACAAGTTCCTTGGGCAGAAACAGACGATCTACGCCAAGAAAAACTGGTCCAGCGTGATGCTGTTTGACAATGCACAGTGCCGCGCCTTAACGCCGGAATACGTGAACAAGGCTACGGGGCTTGAGCTACATCAGTTCAAGTGGCTTGAAGACTCGCAGGTAGGCGAGATTGATCCTGCGTGGAATCATCTTGTGGATGAATACGAGCCAAATCCGAAGGCGAAGCTAGTTCACTTCACGCGCGGAGGTCCGTGGTTTGCGAAATTCCGGCACTGCGAATATGCGCAGGAATGGCGCGAGGAAATGAACCTGATGCTGCATCACAACGCATACGGTGAATACTCGTTGCCTGAGAAGGAGGCTGCGTGACTACGCCGTTAGATCCGCACTCAGGCGAAATCCTGAACATGATTGCAGATCCTCACACATCTCCTGGCAGGACTGAAAACGACGATCTATTTGTGACCGAGGATGGCGACTTCATCTGCTTTGCTACCACCCTGCACCATTGGCATACGGTGAGCGTGCATATGCGGCGCCATCTGTGGCTGAAATGAGATAACCCATGCCTACTTCCTTTACCCGCACGAGACTAGAAATAGCGCGCCGTGTGCTAGGCAAGGTAACTAAGGCCGCACCTGCTGCTGCTTCTGTTGCCTCTGCTGACCTCGACACGATCTATGAGGCCCTAGACTTGCGGCTGAAGGAAATGCACAAGCTAGGAACCTTCTGGCGAAAAGTAACCTCTGTTCCTGTCACGTTTTCGCTGACTGCAAATATAGCAACCGCATCTGCTGGAGCAGGGGATATTCTTTTCCCGCTGAAAGTGACGTTCAACAATAGCAGCAGCGATGATCCTGTCTACTTGATGGGCATCGGTGAATATGCGGCCATAACCGACAAGACGGTGACTGGCCAGCCCGAGAAAGTACTGTGGAAAGGCGGCTCTGAATTCATCTTCTGGCCAGTTCCGTTCGAGAATTGTGCCGGGAAATTGCTCTACGAGAAGATCGCGGACGATACCTCGGCAGGTTCGGCAATAGATGTTGACGTGAGCATGATCCGGTCCATGATGGATTTGGTCAAATATGATGTTGCCGACGACTACGGCATACCCGAGGACATTCAAACGCGCTGGCGCGCAGATGCGCAGAGGGCCGAAGTGGACATCAGGAAACTCGGCGCGCAGCACACTGAATACGCAACGGTAGCGGTAGACGATTTCGACGGCAGGGCTTCAGAAGATCGCCGACGCAGGGATTACTAATGCCTGCCAAGCCAATCCCTTTCGTCGGCGCCCCTGGACAGCGCGGCACTGGCACGACTGACCAGCGTTACATCAACGTGATCTTCGAGATCAACAAGAACGTCGCTCCGGGCGAGTATCCAGCGAACTGCATCAAGCGCCCCGGCCTTGCCAATAGCACGCAGCCTCCTGCTGGAGCGGCTACTGGGCGCGGCCTTTATGCATGGGGCGCTACCGGGAAGATTTACAGCGTCTTTGCTGACAAGATTTATTCAGGAGTAACCGACCTTGGTGTGACGTTAGCAGCCTCCACTGGTCGCGTGTGGTTCTGGGAGCAGCACGTAGATACTGGGACACGGCAATTGATCGTCAGCGACGGGGCGGACAACTACAACATCACTACTGCCGATGCCATCACGCAGATTGATGCGACTGACGATGCTGATTATCCGGCAGCAAATCTAGGCTGCATCGTTGGTCTGGACGGGTATGTGTTTCAGGCGCAATCGAACGGGAAGATTTGGAACACCGATTTGAATAGCGCGGTTGCCTGGACTGCGACTAGCTACCTGACCGCAGATACGCATGGTGGCGACTTGGAAGCGATGCACAAGCAAAAGGATCAGATCATCGCGTTCACAAAGAACCGCGTAGAGTTCTTCTTCAACAATGGCAATCCGACTGGATCGCCATTACTGCGCATCGACCAGAACACGCTTGGCTTCGGTATCGCCCACAAGAATAGCTTGGCATTCTCTGGCGAAATATGCTGCTTCGTTTCCGAGAATGCGTCAGATGGTGATGGAGCGCGCTCGGTCTACATGATCGCTTCGCTCGGCAAGGTAACGGAAATATCTACGCCAGCCATCAGCAGGTTCCTAGCGGCAGAGGGAACGTCGATTTCCACCTGCTCGGCGTGGATGGAGCGCGTGGCCGGGCACCTGCTGTATGTGCTGAACCTGGACAGTGCCGAGCGCACCTTTGTCTATGACATTGACTCTGGCCTATGGTGCGAATGGGAAGCGGCGGCGGGTGGCGCGAAGTTCAACGGTATCGCTGCCACGTCGCTAAACGGAGTTGTCTACGTGCAGGATGTTGCCAATGGGCGCGTCTACACGCTATCCGCAACGACTTACCAGGATAGCGGGGTGACGTTCTCGGTTACGAAGCAGACGAGCCGCAGCAACTTTGGCTCGCCAAACCTCAAGGTAGAGCCATCGCTTGACCTGATCGCCGACACCACAACTGGGACGATGAGTGTCGCGGTATCGGACGACGATTTCAGCAACTTCACGACCGTTGGCACCATTGACATGAGCCAGAAGCAAAAGCGCATTACGCGGCTTGGCTCGTTCTATGCGCGCTCGCACAAGTTTACCTATACGCAGAATGCTGCGTATCGGGCGCAGGCGTTCGTGCCAGATATCAAGGTAGGGACTGGGTGATGGCGCAAGAACTGCAAAGGCCCGGTTTCAACGCTTTGGGACAGCGCGAATTCACGTTGCAGCCAAGCCCGCTGCGCAATCGAAACCGTGACTCAATGGCGCTCAATCCCCAGAGCAAACTGTCGGTCACATTTTTCATTCCGCCAACAATAACCGATGAACAAACGATTATTCGGGACAGGCAGATCGGCGTTGCCATCCAATCGGTTGAAGTGCTCGACGCAATCGCCAATGGCAGCATCGCCGTTCTTGGCACCGGAAGGCTGGTAGTGATATGAGCTTCATTTTACTGGTCGAGCAAACCGCGCCGGAGACGCCATCTACAAATCAAGTTGTGCTATATCCAAAGTCTGATGGCCGCATTTATTCAAAAGACGACGCTGGAACAGAAAGATCAATCTCAGCAGCTACAGCCCCTACACAACAAGTTTTCACCACTGGTTCAGGCACCTACACAACACCCGCTGGTGTTACTAGAATCAGAGTACGACTAGTCGGCGGCGGCGCTGGCGGCAGCGGTGGGCCGGCAGGCGCTGCTGCTACAACCGCTGGAAATACAACCTTTAGCACCTTTACTGCTAGCGGCGGCGTTGGTGCTGCTGGTGGTGCTACTGGTGGTGCTGGCGGGGCAGCGGCCGGTGGCTCAGTTAATATTCCTGGTGGCTCTGGCGGCGGTGCTGGCCAGACGAGCGTTGGAGGAGTGTTTCTGCACGGCGGAATGGGCGGATCTTCTGCCTTTGGTGGGGCTGGAGCTGGTGCGGGGGGCAATGGCACTGGCGGGAACGCATCTACAAATTCAGGAAGCGGAGGTGGAGCTGGAGGCGGCGGCAGCGGCCAAAATGCTGGCGCGGCTGGAGGATCTGGCGGGTATGTTGAAGGCTATATCAACAGCCCAGCCGCGACCTATTCTTACGGGGTTGGGGCCGGAAGCAGTGGCACTGTTGGCGCTACCACTACAGGCGGTAATGGGGCTGCTGGAATCATCATCGTTGAAGAGTTCTACGGATAAGTTTTAGGAGCAGCAAATGGCATCTCTAGCTGATTTGAAATATAGGAACTGACATGCCTTATGTCTATGACGTAGAAGGCGGCAGATGGGTTGATGATCCCGTAGGCCAAATGCCGACTGGACTCAGCAGCACGGACTCTGCGAGCCAATGGGTAAATAGCCAACTGCGCGCACCAAGTGGTTATTCCTCGAACGAAGTCAGATCGGGATTCGATGTTCCGGGCGTCACCGCAAATAGCATCCTGTTTGGTGGATACGGTAGCGATGACCCGTTTGGCCAGAAGAACGTTTCCCAGTCATATCTGGAAAACACGCTCAAGGGGATCTCTGACGCCGCTGGATTGCAGAATTACGATTGGACGCCAGCAATCGCCGCTGCTGCCAAACAACACTACGATCAGTTTGGTCAGGGCTACGGCATCTACACGCCATTCCAGAATATCATTGCTGGCATCGTAGGCAATACCAGCGATCCGCAGATTCAGCAAGTGTGGCAGAGTGCTGGCCCGCAGATCGAGCAACAACTTACGGAAGCATACAAAGGCGTCAGGGATGCCGATTCCGCGCGATCCAATCAGCGCTTTAATCAAAGCATCGCCTCGCTCGCCGCTGTTGCAGGAGGGGCGCTCGCTGGTGGGGCATTCGCTGGCGAGGCTGCTGGCGGTGCAGGTGCTACCGGAGCAGGGGAAACCGCCGCGCTCGGCAGCGGACTTTCTACAGGAGCTACCGGGGCGTCTGGGATCACAGCTGGAACGACTACCGGGGCTATCGGCGGCGGGGCGCTTGGAAGCGGCTTAACCGCTGGCGGTTCAACGGCTGGATTGTCAGGTGCTGGAGCGGCGGCAACAGGCGCTGGTGCGCTCGGGACTGGGTATTTCGGCTCTGAGACTGCCTATCCGGTCGCAGGAGGCACTACAGCGGCCGCTACGGGCGGCTCTGTTGGCGGGGCTGCTACCCCCTCAGCTACGACTGCTGGCGGCACAGCGGCCTCTGGGACTGCCCTTTCGCGCATCCTCGACGGTAACGCATCCACTGCCGACTACGCTTCTGTGCTTGGCAATGTCGGAATGGCAGCCTACGGGGCCTATGCCAGCGACAAGCAAACTGATGCGTACAAGGAACTAGCCAATAAATACCTTGCGATGGGAGAACCATATCGCGGCAAGCTCGCAGAGATCAGTGCAGATCCAAATCAGTTCTACAACTCTCCCGGCGCGCAACAAGCGATGAAGTCATATAACCAGAGCATCACGCCGCAGACTGGAAACCCAGCCGGCAGCCCATACGCACAGGCGCTAGGCATCGAAGCCCTCTACAAACAGTACGGCGCTGAGAGAGATCGCCTTGCTGGTTTCGGCGGACTCACCGCATACAACTCCGCGGCCCCCGGAGCGGCTAGTGCAGCCATTGGAAGCCAAGCCAACATGTATAACGCGATTGGAGCTGGCGCCGCTGACTTGTTCGGTGCTAGGCGTCAGCGCACGCTCGCCGAGATTCTGCAGGGGAGCTACTAATGCCTAGTCTTCCAAGTGTTCTTGCCAACATCCCAGGATACGGCGGCTACGCAGCGCGCAGAGCGCAGATCGAGGAGGGCGACAGCCGCGAGATTCAGCAGGCTGGCGTGCTGCAGCAGTTACACCAGCGTCAGCAGGACGCGCAGGAAATACAGCAGATGAAGGGCGTAGTCGCACAGGCAGGAGGTGATCCAGCCAGGGCGGTGGAGGCGCTTCTGAAACACGGAACACCGAAGTCGATTGACCTCGCGTCCAAGCTGAAGGCGCTGATGCCCAAGCCTGCAGAGCCGTACACGCTTGCCCCTGGCGGCCAGCGGCGTGGTCCTGATAACGCACTGGTGGCTGAAGCGCCATTCAAGCCAGCAGATGACAAAGGTGCGTGGTCTGAACCGTATTCACTTGGCGGGGCAACGGTGCAGAAGAACACACTCACTGGGGAGATTCGCACCGCTGTATCGCGCCCGCCAGCAGCATCGGAGAACGCAGCACCAGTTACGCCAGTGACTATTGCCGATCCGCAAGATCCGAGTTCTACCATCGTGATCGACGGGCGCACGCGCCAAGTGCTAGGCAAAGGCCCAAAACTCACGCAGACCGGAGCAACAGACGCAAAACTCGTGGCTTCAATGCCGCAGGCCAAACTGCGCGTCGGAACGATGGTGCAGAACATCGACAAGTTGGATACGGCGCTGGCAGAACTGGATGCTGATCCTGGCCTGTCGAACATCACCGGGACGATCATGGGCCGTACACCGAACGTCACGAACACCGCCACTAGCGCGCAGGCGAAACTCGACAGCATCAAGTCGCAAATCTTCCAAAGCTCATTGCAGTCCATGCGCGAGGCGTCCAAGACTGGCGGCGCTGTCGGAAACGTATCTGACCGTGAGGGCGACAAGTTGGAGCGCACGATTGCGGCCCTCGACCAAGCGCAGGGTACTGGATCATTCAAGATGCAATTGAAGAAAGCACGCGCGCAACTGAAACTCTCGAAGGAACTCATCCAGCGCGCCTACGACGAGCAGTACGGCGACATTCAAGCGACGCAGGCCCCACAACGCAGGGCGAGCGATAAACCGGGTGCTGTGCTGCGCTTCGACGCACAAGGCAATCCAGTCCAGCAATGACGATCACAGCGCAACTTGCCGATGGCCGCACGCTGGAGTTTCCTGACGGTACTGATCCGCAGGTAATCCAAGGCACGGTCAAGAAAGTGCTCGGGCAGCGCCAGCAGATGCCTGAGCCTGCGTTCGAGCGCGAGGCGCGTGAGACGCTATCCGCGACACCAGCGGAACTGGTCTCCGCAAATCCTATCGTGCGTGCAGCAACAACGGCGGCGCGTCCTGTCCTTGCGGCCAACAACATGCTTGTCAGGCCGTTCGGATTGCAAGGCGTCGATCTTGAAGGTCTGGACGCTATGCAAGCACGAGGGGCTAAGGCGCTCGGCTACGGTGGCGTGGAAACCGTAGGACAGGACATAGGCGGGGCATTGCTCTCCCCGGTCAGTTTAGGGGCGACGAAAATTGCACCGGCTGCTACCGCGATTGGTCGTGTAGTGCAGGGCGCTGGCATTGGAGGGCTTGCTGGTGTAACTGCAGGAACGGATGCACCACTGGAATCGGCAGCCACAGGTGCTGCTGTTGGCGCGGCCATTCCAGGCACTATCGAGGGCGTTAAGGCAGGCGCTCGCGGCCTCTCGCACGTTGCTGACCTATTCCGAGGCGAGACGGGCGCCGGGAACATTCTGGATCGCTACATCAAGAACGCCGTTGGCGACAAGAACGTGCCTGCGGTAGTAGCTCAGTTGCGCTCCACTCAAGGCCAGCCTCTGCCTGGCTACAAGCCGACCGTCGCTGAAGCGGTAGCTGGCTTGCCTGAAGGCTCGCCGCTGATTGCCCATCAGAGGATCACGGCATCCACGAAGGGCGGGCCGTCCGCTGATTTTGGCAACAGGATTATCGACCAGAAAGCCGCCATAGTTGCGGCTGCTGAAGCGCGAGATGCACAGATCGTGCCGCTGCTGAAGAACGAAATCCGTCGTGCTAATGCGAATGGCATTCAAGCATCGCAGATAGTCTCCGGCATAGACAAGCAACTCTCGACACCTGGCTTGCGCGCTTCTGATGTGGTGCAAAAGGCGCTCACAGCAGTCAAGGAAAAGATCAGTTCTCTTTCCAATAACGGCGTGCTGGATGGCGAGGATCTGTGGACGGTGCGCAAGGAAATCGGCAATACGATAAAGACCGCCTCTAAGGAAACAGCGAATTGGGACAAGCGCCTGACTTCAGGCTTAGAGCGACAGATTCAGAAATCCATCGACCAAGCAATCGTTGATGCTGGCGCTACGCGATGGCCCATGTACATGAACGAGTATGCAGCTCGCTCGCAGGCCATACAGCGCGTCAAGGACTCCGCCAAGGCTGCCATACGTCCTGACCAGCGCACTGACCTATTCGGTGGCTTACGAGTTGCAGAGGAAACGCGGACTCACGTCCCGCAACTGCTCTCCAGGCCGATGATGGCCGCGAACGCAATCATGCGGTACTTCTCGGCAAACATCGAACCTAAGATCGACAAACTCGCAGCACAGCGTTACCTCAATCCAAAGGAGTTCGCTGACGCACTGGAGAAACTGCCTCCGCAGACTCAAAGCCAGATCATGGAAACCATGAAGCGCATCGGTATTGCCTCCACCGTGCAGCAGGCCATGAAAGACAATTAGATGTCCCTCCCCCTTCTCATAACCGATCTGCCTGCCATAGCCGGGACTGATGTTGCTGCGTCTACCGATGTCATTCCTATCGTCGATGTCAGCAATGGGCCGAATGGCAAGGCGAGCAAGCTCACGGTGCAGGAACTCATCGCCAACACGTCATCCTTCGTCCAGTCCGGCATTGGAGCGGGTCCGACCAATCTGCAGGGACGTGGAAGGCAAGTTGTCTATGTAACCGACTTCTATGCGGACGGCGTAGGCACATCGTCAACGATGGTTGACACGACAGGGACTGTAGACAGCACGCTTGGCATTCGGGCCGCCATTACAAGAGTTACCGCGCTTGGCGGGACAGTGGTGTTCCCGGTCGGGACTTACAAGGTTACGTCCACGCTCACACTGACTGATGGCATACGCCTTGAAGGCCAAGGTGCACCGAATTACTGGCGTTCGACAAAGAGCCCGACAAAGATTGCCTATTCTGGGACTGGCTCTTGCATCACCGTTGCTCCTGCATCTGCGGTTGTGGCCGACTCCATCCAGCTTTCCGGCTTGCATTTGGATGGAACCGGCGCAAGCGGATCGGTTGATGGACTGTTTCTGGATCAGAGCGCAGGCGGCGGCGGCGGGATAGAGGGAGTGCTTGTAGAAAATTGCGCGATAACAAACTTTCCAAGATACCAAGTTCTGCATGACACCAATGTATTTGCAATCACATATAAACACTGCTCATTCAACAATCTCGGAAGGGCGGCGGATAACTGTGTCCACATAAGAACTGCCACGCCGTCACAGATTGTATTCGATGATTGCGAAATCATCCCGGCGACTGCTGGCAAGTGGGGCGCATATCAAGTGACCGGAAACAACGTCATCTTCATTGGAGGCGCTGTGCTTCCGCAAGGCTCTGGCGTTGCGTCTAATGGCATATACGTTTCTGGTGGGTTGTCTATCTACGGCACGCACCTGGAAGGCACTGCCTTGCAAACCGGGACGATTGGGATTCAGTACGTTGGTGATCTCGGCGGGATGATCTCACCGTCTATCTGTGCAAGTTTCGGTACAGGAATAAAGATTGGAGATGGAACAGCCTCTAATGCTCGCGGTTGGACGATCTCCGGGTCAGTAGGGAATTACAACGCTGGTGGCAACGGGGATGTGCATATCACCGCAGGCGGTTCACGCATCGGCACAATCCTGAGCCTTGGTTACTCAGTCGGAACGCCGACGATCACTAATGACCGTTACGGTACAGATGCAGTTCAAGATGTAAACATTGGCAACGATGTTGACTGGACTTTGGGCGGAAGTATCAGCCTGAAGTCTCTTGGTAGCGGCCTGAAGATCAAGGAAGGCACCAATGCAGTGATGGGGCTTGCCACCCTTTCAAGCGGGGCCGCGACAGTTTCCACAACGAAGGTAACGGCAAATAGCAGGATCTTCATTACGCACCAAGCGGATGGGTCAAACGTCAGTTGGGTGCGCGTTAGCTCCAGAACGCCTGGTACCAGTTTCGTTATCTCATCTGCGGACGGTGCGGATACCAGCACGGTCGCTTGGGTGATCGTAGAGCCGCTATGAACAACTGCAACGATAGCAAGGGACAAGAATGAACGACATTGATCCTCAGGAGTTTGGTCGTCTCGTTGGCGCAGTCGAAAGCCTTACGGCCCAGGTCTCCCACATGTCGCTAGAGCTTGACAAGATCAGCAACGATCTAAGCCGTGGAAAGGGAATCATGGCCGGGTTGCTGATTGCCGCCGGAAGTATAGGCGCGGGCACAACTCACCTGATAGAAAAGATATTTAAGTGACCATCGAACAACGCCGCCGCGATGATCGAGGAGTGCTGTGCTGGGTCGCCATGCGCGTATCCCAAGCATGGGATTGGATCGACAAGCGCGACATCGATAAGCACCTAATGGCGTGGGCGGTGTTCTACATCACCTACTACATGGTGTTTTGGTGCATGGAGTTTATCTGGGCACATCCTGAGCGACCCGGCTTGGAGGTCGGCCTGATCGTGGCGGCGATCATGGTTCCGTGGACCCCGGTACAGGCTGCTGCGATCAAGTGGTATTTCGAGGCTAGGACAGATGGCACTTGAACTGAAAGACTACTGGATGGGGCGCGACAAACTGTATCCAGAGGCGCTGACACCGGACATCGAGGCAGCGGCGAGCGCATTACTAGAGCGCGTCAATTCGCTGCTGGTCGTGTTCGGGGAGGAGCGCACCGTGAACAGTGGTTGGCGCCCACCGCAAGTAAACGCCTCGACGCCGAATGCTGCCTTGAAGTCCAAGCACATGACCGGCCACGCGATTGACCTAGCCGACCCAGACGGCGATCTGGACGACTGGTGCAGCGAGAACGATGGCTCTAGGCTGATCCAGTACGGGCTCTACATGGAGCATCCAGCCGCGACTAAGGGCTGGTGTCACTTGCAAAACCTGCCTCCCAAGTCAGGCAAACGAGTTTTCTACCCCTGATGTTCGGCCTACCTGTTAGCTGGATCATTGCAGGAGTCCTAGCCCTAGGTGCTGGCGGCTACATATTGCACTGTGAAGCGGTGAAAAAGGATCGGTCGCAGATCATCGCCAGTCTGGAGGCCCAAGCCAAGGAACAGGAGAAGCGCAACAACGCACGCATCGCCCAGGACAGGAAGGCCAAGGAGACCGCAGATGAAGCAGCTAACCGTAGTCTTGCTCAGTTGCAGCGCACTATTGTCAGGTTGCGCAACGACCGTGAGCGCGCCCCAAGTGTGCCCGCCGCCCCCGCCGGTTCCAGCAAGCCTGAGCTTGCCTGCTTCGCAAGGGCCGACCTTGACCGAGCGGTGGGAAACCTTGAGGCAGGCGTGGAAGGACTCGTTGCAGAGGGCGCAGAGGCAGCCGTAGGGCTGAATACGGCGAGGGAGTGGGCCAAGGGGCACTAGTCCTGGAACGGGCGGTAGGCCCACAAAGGACAGCTAAAGCGTCGCCTTCTGCGCGAGGTAATGAGCCCGCCATTCCTCCGGCGACTTGTAGGTGAATAGCCGCATCGCTTCAGGGTATTCGTTTTGGGCCCCGTTCTGCGGCGGCTTGAGCAGAAGGATGTAGGCTGTCTCAAGGTCAGCCAATTCACCCTCTTGGCACTCCACTACGGAGTAGCTATCGAAATCCCTCTGTCTGGAGTGGTTTAAGAGCCTACAAACGAGGTTTACGCTCTTGCCTACATAGATGAGGTCCGAGCCTTTCCAGAGGAAATAAACGCCACAGATGGCCTCAGGAGGCTTCCTAGAGGCATTCCTGATGGTGTTCAGATCCAGCAACCTATCTGCCGGTAGGGCCGATTCTGGGGCCTGGAAGACTACCTTGGCGGTTCTGGTGGCTCTATCCACGTCAATTCCTAGTTGTGCAGTGCAATATGGTGCGGTCGATGGGACTACGAAGCCATCGCCTCGCGGTAGGTTTCCAGAATGATCCGCACCAGTTCCTCGAATGCGGCGCGCTCGGTAAGTCCCTCATGTAGCGCAGAGTGGTAGCGGTGGAAGCACAGTTCTGCTAATTGCTCGACCATCTGCTGCGGAAGCTGGTTCATCGTTCCTCATCTCCACTGGAGCCAGCAGCGGACGGCAGGTTCGAGGCGCTTGGCGTCTCTACCTGGCCATTAAGGGATTTCTCCCCGTCCGTAGCTGGCATTGATCGTTGATCTGTGTCGGTGGGGCGCTGCTCTGATCTAACGAGCGCATCGAAGTCGTCGCACGAAATGGACATGTGCGTAGCGCCTTTCTCACGAGCTATAGCCGCATACTTCTTAAAGTAGGTGATGACTTTCCCCTCAGCTTCAGAGGGGCGCAGCGCATCCATCATCTTCTCGACGTAGTTCACCTGGCGTTCCTGTTTGGACAACGGCGCACGCTAGTACCTGACCGTCGCGCTCTTGAAGATCAGGCCGCTGCACACCACTCCCTTGACCTCTCTGCCGTCTCGGTTCTTCGCCACGAAGCCAGTATGGAAGGTGTCATCCTTCGAGCAAGCGAACCAGTCGTAGCCAGTGAACCGGATGTCCTTGTAGCCCTCGGCCTGGAGGGCGCGCATCGCGTCGTTCTCAGACGTGCAGGCGCAGAGCAGAAGTACGGCCAGTACGAGCATGCGTTTCATGATTTCCCCTTGGTTGAATGGCAACTGCTATCTACGGTGGCGCTCATACGAAACACAGCCCGGTCTGGCAGGCTTTCCCAAACATGACTTCGTTCGCAGGGTCTAACTTCACTTCACCGAGAGGAGCAGCGCTTGGGTGCAGCCATGCGTGCGGGTCGCGCTTTCTTAGCTCGCGGTCGAAGAACACGGCCTTGGCGTGGTCGGCTGGTGCTGCGACCTGCTGCCATAGCCATTCCGCTTCATGGTGGTTTGGGCACATCCAGCAGGAGGACCTGGGCGGTTCTGGCCAGCCCATTGCCGCCACGACTTTGTAGCAGTCAGCCCGCGTCATGTTTAACTCGATCAGCGGGTAACGGGTAGCCCACTTCCCGGTATCCGAAGCGTTAGCGCGGCGCGCTTCGTCGGTGGAAATGCCGACCCACTGCATTGCGGTCTTGACGCCATGCTCCCTCGTTGCCCAACGCCGGATGACACGCTTCTTCCATTCGTTGCTGCAGAATCCTGTCAGTTTCCCGATCTCGCCGCCTTGGTCCGTGAATGCTGGAATCAGTAAGATGTTGTTGTCCTTGCCACCGTACAGGTCTACGGTGGCGTAGCGCGACTTCTTGACGCGGTGCAGGACCAAGCCAACTCCAAGAAGAGCCGGGACGGTGACGGCATCCATGTAGGTCCAGGTGGTGCTGAGTTCGCGCTCGGTGTCCGAGATCACGGCGAGGTCAGGCTTTGGCAGCTTGCCTTGGACGATGAGAGCCGCGATGGCCGTGGACTGCACGCCACCACCACTCGACCATATTTGAGTGCGTTGGCTCACCACAAGCCCTTCCACTTGTAGTAGGCGATCAGGATGACGGCGCCGAGCGCGATGCCACCAAGTCCGGAGATTGCCTGGATGAGAAGGTCGTTCAAGCGCCACCGCCGTCTGAAGGAACGATCCGACGCAGCGCCCAGGCGGCTTTCGTGTGAGCGTCCATCGTGTAGCCAGGCTGGTCGTCCGGCAGATCGTCCAGCACTGCGACGCCGAGCTGGAGCGCATTGGCGTGTTCGTTCGTCAAGATCGTCGAGCCGTCCTGCCGCTCCTCGCTGTCCTCCAGTGCGTGTTCGATGTACCCGGCCAGCGTCAGGAGGTTGTTCAGCGTGACGCGCTCGCGCTCTGTGAGCGCCCCTGTTGCGGAAACTGAAGCATCAAGAGCGCGTTCGGCCTGCTCTCGTGCGTCGTCGCCTATCGCATTCGCGTTTGCCCAATCATCGAGAACCAGCTTCAGCGCATCTGCCAGCGCCGTTTCTCTTGGCGTTCCGGTAGAGGACTGTGCCGCTACCTTCCCGCTCGCTGGGGCGTCGGCGAGGTTTGCGCCGTTCAGCTCGTCTTGCGTGAATTTACAGCGGTGGCGCGAAATGATCGTGCTAGCCCCAGCTTTTGCGCCGCTGATCCTTGTGCCAGTGGCCGGGTCTCGGTCTAGAAGGATCAACACGTCGCCGCCAGCAGCATTACGGGCAAGCTCGATCTGGACGACGTACTCCGGCACCGCAGGCTCCTGCGGCAGAGAGGCATCCAAACTTTCTCGCGCTCGTTTCGCTCCACGTTCGCGTAGCACTTCGTCAGTCTCCTGCGGCAGCTTGGCGGCGAGGGTGGCATCAATGCGATCAACTAGATGTCTTGTCATGGCCTCCCACTCTTCTGTTTGGCTTGGCCAAAGGTAATCCCGAATATCGCGCAGCAATGTTTCTATCCGCGCGTCAATGATCTTCTGTGTCGGTGAAGTGGCGAGGATGCGGAGTTTTTGTGTAATCCGCTCCACTTGTTCCCATGACACAGCAGCTTCTAGATCATCCGCCGCCTTCTCCAGCGTGTAGCGGTCAAGTTTGGGATCGGTAGTCACTTGGAAGCTTTCCCGCGAGCAGAAGCGGCTGGCTTACTTTGAGAGCCACAATGCCATTTCCCTGGATTGGTTCCGCCCATGCGAGACACGGGAGGAAGAAAATATTTAAGCGTCTCGTCAATACTCGGCGTATTGCTTGGCAGCGAAGCAGCAAGGGCGCGGAATCGTTTGGCAGCGTCGTAGTAAGCGCATGCGGCGGCACTAGCACCGTAATGCTTCGCCTTCTCCTCGCAAATCTCCGCCGCCTTCGTCAGCGCTTCGTGGGCGTTCATGGCTTAGCCTCTCGATCTTTGATCTGCGGATACCGCCATGACGGATGGTGTTCGATGGCAATTGCCATCGCTCTAGCTCCCTCTGCCGTCCCGCTCCAGCCCATCACACACCGCTTGTTTTGCTGTGGATCGAAGTACGAAACCTCAAATCGCTGACCGCGATCCCCGACTTCGTGCTGCTTGCCTCCGTCGTAGGTCATGGCTTCCCCTCGGACTGCGGCAGGATGGCGGCTAGAGCACGTCGGGCAATCTGCGCAGCTTGAAAACGTGTCAGACGAAATTGTTGGTGTTCACAATCACCATCCAATTCCGCTATCTGCTCTAATGCTTGTCTAGTCTCCGTCTGCGCCGGCACTCGCTTAGCTGCTTCTACGGCAGGCCCTAACTCTCCAAGAATCTCGTTGATAGGACGTGATCCGCCAATATCCTCTGCTGCGTTGTTAACCGCGTCGCATAGTTCCTCAGCGACGGCTACCAGATGCGCCACCGCCCGCGCATCGCTGCTCGGCTGTCGCAGGGCTTGGTGAAAGGCCAGCACTTCGGCATGGTTGCTTCCAAGTTCACGCTCAAGGCGATCTAGGATGCGCACCGAGAGAGCATCGCTGCTCGGCTGCGCTGGCAGCTCAACGACGCTCAATGAGTCGTAATCGAAGCGCTTTTCGCTGCTCGGCTGCGGGGATGGTGCCGAGGATGCGGCACGGTCTTCTGCATCGGTTCTTGCGTAGATGCTGCGCTCGAAATCCTGCCGAGGGCCGCTCAAATCTTCTACAGTCCAGCTTACTGGGGCGGCGGCGATGCGATGTGGGCAGGCCGCGCCTGAATCGCAAAACCTCTCTCCACTCTCGGGCACAGGAAAGCGGCACTGCGCGCAGACTAACGCCATGTTCCTCGGCACCGCAGGCCCCTGCTTCGCCGGGGCGCTCGCGGGAGGTTGTGGCAGCGAATCGCGCAGGGCATGTGCTAGGCGTTTAACAAGGCTATGTATATATTCAAACTGTTCTTCGCATTCGGCTACCGAGCAATCTTCTGCCTCGCGCAATAACGCCTCGCTCGCCGGGGGCTGTGCGGGTTGCGATTGGACAGATGTCAGCATTGCCTCCAAAATTTTAATCCTCCGCCAGAGTTGTGTGCGTGTGCAGGAACCTGTATAGGATTCCTGCGTATCGTCCTGCACAGCGGGCGAGTCGCGCAGGGCGCGTCTGTTGATCTCCTGCACATGCGCGATATAGCCGATGGTGCCGTACTCAGCTATCCTTGCCCTCGCTTCCGCAACGCGCTTGGCATCACAGTGATCGTCCGCGTAGGTATTTAGCCAATCATCCAGTGCGATCATTGACTGTTCTAACGCCTTCGTCAGTGCGTCGCGGGCGTTCATGGCTTGTCCTGTTCTAGCCTTTCTATACGCGAGAGTAGCGCTTCGCACGTAGCGCGTAGGCCATCACATGCGGAGCTAAGCCCTTCATTGGTACGTTCCAGACGAGCCACATTGCTACGGAGCGAGTCCAGTTCGTGAAGGCGATTAACAGCGCGCTCGGCCTTGGCTTCGACATCTCTGATTCTCCAATCTTCAAGTAGGTGCATCTTCGTCATCCTTGGTCTGCGGCGTGGTGGCGAAGTAATCGTTAATGTGGTGTCGCCACTTTTCTGCCTCATTCAAGGTGTGCTCACAAGCATCTTGCATGGCACTGGCGTTTGTGTTGCCGTTCCAGTACTCAGCGAGATGAATGAACTCGTCTCGTGCCTCGCGCAGCAACTCCACCGCCCGCGCATCGCTGCTCGGCTGCGGCGTTCCAGCGTGGGATAGGGGCTTCCGTAGCGCTGCGATCAGATCGGCAGATTCTTCCGGTGAGATTGTGAAATTGAGATCGCCGACATTTTCTCCGCCATCGTCGCAGTGGTCCCATATTTCTACTTGAATGGTGCGTTCTCTGTAGCCGATACCAGGCCCCTGCGCCACGAACCCGCTGCATTCAACGAGAAAATCGGCGAACTCGGCCGCCGTCTTGTTGATTGGCGTAACGGTGGCAGACCGTGCCGCAGCAAGTTCTCTATCCTTCGCAGACAGAATAGACGCTTGATGAGATAGGGCGTTGTTAGCTGCGCCGAGCAATCCTCGAACTTGATGAAGTTCCTTTGCTGGGCATTTCGGGTCAGCACACCCCATGCAATGCGCGCATCCGGGCGCCTCGATTGGCGTGGTCTCAGAACGCATTAGAGTTCCACCCTCGGTTGTATCCACACCAGAGTTCATAGTCGCCCTCCTTGTTGTATGGGTTGGACGGGTAGTTATTGCGCTGCGGATGACCGCGCCCAGGCTCCGTGTAGTACGCCGCGCAGTCCTTCACGCCGCGCTCGTAGGCTTCGCAGTTCTTATCAGTGGGGAATGTCATTTGCCGTCCTTTCTCGCGGCGCGAGGTTCATGCGGTGCAGTTACCTATCGCACCTATTCAAGTTCGGCTTTGGCCGTGAGGGTTTTGACCTCGACGAGCTGGTACACGGCGATCTTCCGATCATCATTGATGACCGCATAGCCTGCGTAGTCCTCGTCGGCTTGCAGGTATGGGCCATCGTTCGTGTCTTCCCAGGCGACGTAGAGAGTCTTCGGGTACTTTGTCTTCGCTGTAGGCATTTCATTGCTCCTTTCTATTCGTTGTAATCCTTAAACAGCGAATCCGTTTGTCGGCAGCGTCCATTCCTTGAACACGCAGACCATGCTTGGGAACGGTGCGCTGTGCTTGTTGCCGCCGAATCTCAGCCTGCCGCGCAGGAACCGGATCTCGCCTTTCGCGCAGTAGTCGTGGAACCAAGCTGTGTCTGTACGCGATGGCACGAGGTACACCAGCAGTTCGCAGTCCTTGTTGGCAAGGTGGTACAAGCCTTTACGCAAGAACTCCACGATGCGGCTGTAAGGCGGGTTGCAGAACACGCGGCCAGTCCACTTGATCTTGCGACCATCCTCGGAAGCCATCAGCGGACATGGGTCGAACGTGAAGCCGAACTCAGCGTGCAGAGCGTCATAGGTCGCCGCCGGGGTGCTCCAGTGGTCGGACTTGCTGCTGATTAGGGACTCGTTAAACACTCTTCGTCCTCGTCACGGTAGGGGCGCTATCTAGTCTAGCCTCACGCATTACTTTGCATGGGCGATTCCATTCTGCTCGTTCAACCACATCCAGCGGAAGCCTAGCGACAAGATATGCGGCCTTTCCCGTCCGCAACGTGAGGGTGCCGTCCTCAACCGTGCAGGCGTCTGCGTCGTTGTATTCAAGAACTTTCCCGTTTCTCAGAACCACGTAGATCATTGATTGTTCCTCTCTAACGGTGGGGCGCTAGGCCGCTTTCTTTTCTGACAGCTTCTTCCATCCACGCAGTTCCGCAATACGTTCTGCGTAATCGAGCGCGGCAAGAACTTCGAGGCGGTTGTCTTTTCCGGCCCAATAGGCGCGTCCTTCTGTGATGGTGTAGTCGCGGCAACCTACGCGCACGCGCTGCTCGCCATCCTTGCTGACATAGGTCCAAGCGTGCCAGCCGTTAGGCTGTCCAAGTTGCGCCGCTAGGCACGCCCTGCTCAGGTCCGCCCCGCTCAGGTACGCCCCGCTCAGGTACGCCCCGCGCAGGTTCGCCCCGCTCAGGTCCGCCCCGCTCAGGTACGCCCCGCTCAGGTTCGCCACGCTCAGGTCCGCCCAGCGCAGGTTCGCCTTTTCTTTCACAGCGGCCTCTAGGCACAATTTCAGGCTCTTGGTTTCGAGCGAAAAAAGAATGGCTCCGGTAACTCTGTGCTTGACCTCGAATTTCATGCTCTTTCTCCTCTCGCTAGTAGCAGCTATAGGTACTGGCTCAGCTTGTCCACGGCGCAGTGCAAATCCTCTAGCGCCCCATCCTCGGACTCCAGCACGCTCTCGGCGTCCTCTAGCAAGTCCCGAAGCTCGTCCCTGTGCTTGGCAACCGCCTTCTTGTGCTTCTCAATGGCGGCCTGGAGGCTTTTGACGTACCGCTTGGTGATCGTTTTCATACCTTGCTCCTCTGATGCGTAGGGGCGCTAGGCAGTGGCTATGATCGCGTCGAAGATTGCGCGGCAGATGCGCCGGGACGGCTGCAGTCCATGTGATACATGCCTTCCTCTCCACTGAACCAGCGGGGCGACTTGCTATCCCACGAGCCGGAAACCGGAGACTCCCCGTAGCCGAACCTGCCACCGCACTTGCAGCAGCGCGTCAGCAGCCATCGCCGCGCGTGCATGTAGGGGTGCACCTGGATGCGCCAGTGCCATACGTGCCAGCGCGTGTGGACCTGCCACCAGTGCGTCCGCGAGGGCTTTTGCAGCAGCGTTCTGATGGCGTTGTGAAGCGGCTGCCACGCCTTATGCTCCTTGCTGTTCGGGTGGTGCGGCGCGTTGTCGAGCAGTGTTTCCAAGTCCCATACGGCTTCGGCTACCGCCAACTCCTTGGCGTTGAGCTTCCCCTTGCGGTTGAACCAGTCGCAGGAATCATCATCGCCACTGACCTCTGGATCGACGTGCCAGATCGTGATGAACGGCGCGCGGTAGTTCTGGAAGAACTCGCTGCCATTACGAGCCTCGCGCTCGGCCTTTGTGTATGCGAGCCACGGGTACTTGATCTCAAAAGCTACGGTCATTGGATCGTGCATGTCGTTCCTCTCTGTTCGTTGTTGCGCTTCGCCTAGCGGCTTACTGTGGCGCTTTCGCTCGATGCACCGTGATGGCGGCTCGCCCGTAGAAGGATTGCTCGTCCACCACAAATTCAGGATCTCGCCCAGGAGTTAGACTTTGAGCGAGAGCGGCCTTAAACCGCTTGCGGATTTTGCCGAGCAGGCGCAAGTTAGTTCCAGTCCTATCAGCTAGTTCATGCAGTGGGAATATAGCTCCCTTGGATGTACTCACCGGCAAGTCTCGACACGCTTCCCTCAGGTACGGAGCTACTGCGTCAATGGTGGCTTCAAGGTTCATTCGTTCCTCTCTATTCATTCGCTGTTCCTATCGCCGCAATTGGCATCGGGAGCGCCAGCCACTCCCAAGGACGCGGTCCAGGATTGGCTGGAGGGCGAGCGCATTAGATCGCACCTTCGGCTAGTTCCTTGGTCGTATCCTTGGCTC
>ERZ1292629.525-Hain-H43-01um-R1-525-length-42099-cov-7_pt1 | contig 42099 bp, 54 predicted proteins | sample MGYA00564399_ERZ1292629 | MGnify/ENA primary metagenome ERZ1292629 (study PRJEB36523, sample SAMEA6512636) | groundwater metagenome | collected 2019-01-08 | study: AquaDiva: Metagenomics assemblies of 32 groundwater samples
GAAAAAAAGGGCTTCCTGAAAGGCGGTTGCTTGCTCTTTTGGAGGAAAAAAGAATCATAAAAATAGAGGATGCTGAAAAACAGAGCAAACTTTCTGAAGAAGAATTCAGGGCTTCTCTTGGAGCTTTGAAAAAAAAGGCATTCATAGAATTAAAAAGCGGAAAGATAATTCTTGCTGCCAACAAAGAAGAAATTTCAAAAAAAAGTCCTGAAGAGGCTTTTCTTGAATCTCTCCCTTCAGAATACGATTCCTTGAGCAATGAACAGAAAAATATTCTTGAAACACTGAAAAACAGAAAAAACATAGTGGAATTAGCTGATGAAAAGATTACAGAGACAGAAATCACAAGCCTCGGAAAAGAGATGATGTCTCTTGGATTCAAGGGAAAGGATTTGATAGAACAAATAACTCCTGAAATTTTGAAAAAAGATTCCCTGTGGAAAAACAGGAGATTCAGAAGATATGATGTTACTATGCCCTTGCCAAAAGTAAGTGGGGGAAAAAGGCATTTTGTCAATCAGGCAGTGGATTATGCAAGAATGTTATGGACAGAAATGGGTTTCAGGGAGATGTCTGGAAACCTTTTGGTGACTTCATTCTGGAACTTCGATTCCCTGTTTACAGCGCAGGATCATCCTGTAAGGGATATGCAGGATACCTTCTTCATAAACAGGAAAGAACCTTTGCCGGAAAAAGAGCTGGTTAAGAAAGTTCAAGAATCCCATGAAAAAGGTGTTTTAGGCAGCACAGGATGGAACTACAAATGGAATGAGGAAGAAGCAAAAAAGCTCGTTTTGAGAACACACACTACATGCCTTTCTGCGCAGACTCTTGCCAGAATTTCAAAAAACGAACTTCCTGCAAAATTCTTTGCGATAGGAAAGTGTTTCAGAAATGAAACTGTGGATTGGAGTCATGGATTTGAATTCAACCAGACAGAAGGAATAGTTGTAGACAAAAAAGCAAATTTCAGGCACTTGCTCGGGTATTTGAAGGAATTTTTTGCAAAAATGGGATTTGAAAAGATTAGATTCAGGCCAGGATATTTCCCCTACACAGAACCAAGTGTTGAAATAGATTTCTGGCATCAGGAAAGGAAAGTCTGGCTTGAGCTAGGGGGAGCGGGAATTTTCAGGCCAGAAGTTGTTGTCCCCCTCCTCGGAGAAAACATTCCTGTCCTCGCATGGGGTCCTGGATTTGACAGGATGGTCATGGATTATTACAGCATAAAAGATCTCAGGGAACTTTATAAAAACGACATGAGCCAGCTCAGAAAAATGAAGTTCTGGCTCAAAACTTAAATATTAAAAATGAAAAATACAAAAATTGAAGATAAAAGCAAAACAGACTGCATATTCTGCAGGATTGTCAAAGGAGAAGTTCCTTCTTATACCATATATGAAGATAAAGATACTAAAGCATTTTTAGACATTTCACAAGTTTCAAGAGGGCATACTTTGGTTATTCCAAAGAAACATTATGAAAATATTTTTGAAACACCAAAAAATGTCCTAAAAAAAGTTATAGAAGTTTCACAAAAGGTGTCTTTATTGTTAAAACAGAATCTTGGCGCTGAAGGAATTAATTTGGTTAATTCCAATAATAGAACTGCTCAGCAAGATGTTTTTCATTATCACATGCATGTTATTCCAAGGTATTTGGGAAGTAATTTTAAAATAGAGTTTAAGAATCCTTCGGGAAATAAAGATTTTGATAAAATAAAAAAACTCTTGACAAAATAAAAAATGGCAATAGTTACTTTCAGCAAAAACCAGTTTGAAAGAGAAATTGGAGTTTTCAATGAAGAAATGAGGGAAAGGATTTCTATGTTTGGAACTCCGATAGAAAGGGAGGAAAAAGATGATATAAGTATAGAGGTTTTTCCAAATCGCCCGGATATGCTTTCTTATCATGGATTCAAACGTTCTTTCCTGGCTTTTTTAGGGAAAAAAACAGGTCTTGCAAATTACAAGGTAAACAAGCCTGAAGAAAATTACAAAGTCATAATAGACTCTTCTGTCAAGGAAATAAGGCCATATACTGCATGCGCAATCGTCCGCGACCTTGATTTGAACGATGAAAAAATAAAAGAAATCATAGACATACAGGAAAGACTGCACATGACAATTGGAAGAAGAAGAAAAAGGGCTGCCATAGGAATTTATCCCTTGGAAAAAATTAATTTGCCGATAACATTCAAGGCTATTGAGCCAGACAAGATAAGATTTATTCCCCTGGAAATGGACAAGGAGCTGTCTGGCCTTGAGATTCTTCAAAGACATAGTGCAGGAAAAGAATATTCCCATCTTCTTGCAGGGAAAATAAAATTCCCTATTTTCATAGATGCAAAAGACCAGATTCTCAGCATGCCTCCTGTAATCAATTCACAAAACACGGGAAGAATAACAAAGGACAGCAAAGACATGTTCATAGAATGCTCTGGCTTTGACCTGGGAATCCTAAAAACCTGCCTTAACATAATAGTCACATGCATGGCAGATATGGGTGGAAAGATTTACCAGATGGATCTGCAGTATGGTTATTTAAAAAAAGAAAAAACTCCTGACCTTGCTCCAAGAAAGATGAAAATTTCCTTGGAAAATACAAACAGGATTTTAGGAATAAATATCAATGAAAAACAGCTCAAACCTCTTCTTGAAAAAGCGGGCTACAATTATAACTCCAAAAACAAGACAGTTGAGGTCCCTGCCTGGAGAGCTGATATTTTGCATGAAGTTGATTTGATAGAAGATGCAGCAATTTCTTATGGCTATGAGAATTTTATTCCGGAAATCCCTGAAATATCAACCATAGGGGCAGAAGACCCAAAAGAAAAAATAAAGAGAACCATTTCTCTTATCCTTGCAGGCATTGGCCTTTTGGAAACCTCAAGCTATCATTTAGAAAAGAGGAGCCAGACAGAAAATGCAAATACAAACTCCAAAGAAAAAGATGGAGCAATAGAAGTTGAAGGATCAAAGACAGAATATTCTGTTTTAAGGAAAAATCTTGGAAATTCTTTGCTAAGAATACTTTCTGAAAATGTGGATTCGGAATACCCGCAGAAGATCTTTGAAATAGGGAGGGTTTTCCAGCCTGCTTCAGAGAAAATTATTGAAAAAGAAATGTTGTCTATTGCAATTTCTCCGGGAAATTTCACAGAGGCCAGACAGGCTATTGAATATCTTTTCAGAATGCTCGACCTTGATTCCAAAATCTCATTCAGCGAACCCAAAAGTCTTCATCAGTTTTTCATAGAGGGCAGAACCGCAGAAATCCATCTTAATGGAAAAAGCCTTGGCTTTATTGGTGAAGTGCATCCAAAGACCCTTAAGGATTGGGGGATAAAAATGCCCGCGGCCCTGTTTGAGATAGAATTGGAAGAAGTTTTAAAGGCATTGGGAAAGTAATATGGGAAAAAAGATTGACTTAACATTTATTTTGCTTATTCCTTTAATTGTCTTCTTGTTAGTCTTCTTTTCAGGTTTAAGAATAAATTACTTTGAATCACTAATTCTTATTTTTGCTATTCCTAGTTTATATCTAACAATAAAAAATAAGAAAAAAGCCAGAAAAGTTGCAATATTCAGTTTTTTAATAAGCATCCCTTTTGATATCATTTGGGAATTGCTCAATTATGGAGACAATGCATGGACTGTACCAAATAGCATTTTCCCATTCAGATTTTTTGGATTCTCACCATTAGAAAATTATATTTGGATGTTCTTAACAGTATACACAATTTTAATTTTTTATGAATACTTTCTGGATGCTAAGTTTCAGTCAAAAATAAGCGGGAGAATAAAAGTAATGACCTACATATTTTATTCAATATCTATAATTCTTATCATAATTTTTCTAGTAAACAAAGAGTTTTTGTCATTTCCATATTCTTATCTTTGGCTAGGGATAATCGTTTTCATTATTCCGATAATGACATTCTTAATCAAATACCCTTCTTTTATCACAAATTTCTTTAAGGTTTCTGTATTTTTCTTTTATATCCATCTTATTTTCGAGTTGATAGGTCTAAAACTAAACCACTGGACTTATACCGGAACCCATTTCATAGGGTGGGTATTCCTTTTCGATTTGAGCTTTCCGGTTGAAGAATTTTTCTTTGTAATTATTCTTGGAGGTTTCGCCGCTTGTGTCTATTATGAATTCTTTACAAGTGATAGAGTCAAAATATGAATTTTAGTCATGTATTCACCTAATTCCTATTTATGCTCAAACACATTGCAGACAGCACCTGATTCATCTCGCGTTTCTCTTATTAGATGCCATTCGTGTGATAGCAAAAATCTCTCTATAATTGGATTATCAGTGCAAGTGAAAAGAGGTTCCAATTTTTCTTTTGCCCATTTCATACGGAAATCATATAACTTTTGGAAAATGCCCTGTCGGCGAAATTCAGGAATAACAATAGAATATCCCAACCACAGTTTGCCGTTATCCTTACCATCAGGACTAGCAAAACGACTGATGGCTGCGAATCCAACAAGTTTTTTGTTGCTGTAAGCTCCAGCACAATATTCCGCTTTGCTAAGTTCATCAATTGGTTTAATAGGATAATTATTTCCCCATGAATACTCTGAAATTAAAAAGGATGCTTTTTTAAGAGTTAATCTGTCTGATATGTTAATTTCTTTAATTTTAATTCCCATTTCTTATCAATGTTGTCTTTGTAATTGTATCACCCAAAATACCCCTTGCTGTTTTCTTCCTGCTTGATTTCAAATTTCTTTTCTGCTTCAACCAGAACATCGGATAACTGTTTTTTTATTTCCTGCCACATCTTGTAAGATCTCTTGATAAATTCAGCTTCTTTTTTTTCATCAAATTCGAGGTCTAGTTTTATGACATTTATTTCCTCTTTCATCAGCTTCTTATAGATTTCAGAAATCCTTTTTTTGTCTTCCTGGCTTAGGGTCTTTATTATGCTGAAAATAAAAATAGTGGCATTCACAGGATTTAATATACCTTCCAGAAATCTCATATAATTAAGATATTTCTCCCACATCCATCGCCTCACTTCTGCGGGTAAAAGCTCTGTCTCTGCCTCTGCGATTCTTTCTATATGAAAATCTTCATTCATCTCCTGAAAACTTGGAAGGCCATATTTCTTATGTATAACAAGATAATTCATCTTCAGTTGTTCCAGACCCATTCCTGTTTTTCCCATATTTTCTTTTGTATTGTGTGTTTTATAAAGATATTGAAATATCCGGAAGCCTGTGCTGAGAATTGAACTCAGGACCTCAACATTACCAATGTTGCGCTCTAACCGGCTGAGCTACACAGGCGATTGTTATTTTATGATTAATAACAAGATAAGTGGAGAATCAGACTATAAAAAATTTCCTGAGTTTGCAGGTTTATATGATTATTTCTTTCCTGACTTAAGGATTAGAAGTATTATCAGAATTATGAGAAGTGCAAGTGATAAAAATCCAAAAATTATGGAGAGAAGCTGAAAAAGATTCACAAAAAGCTCGCTTGAAGAAAGCAGATAAAGTATGAAAGAAACAGCAAACAATACCAAAAAAACGAAGAAACTTCTTATGGAAAGAGCTATTTTCCTTTCCAAAATAGAAGCTTTCTGGGCAACTCTCGCAGCCGATTTTCTGGGCATATTCTATTATGGTTCTTTTAGTTTATAAATATTGCCTGAAATAAAATAGGGCTATCTGGGAATCCATTCCAGTTTCACGACATTCCCTGTAATATCAACAATTTTTCCAGCTATGCTGGTTATCCAATCTGAGTAAGAATTCAAAAAAATCCCTCTTTCCTGCGGAACAAGGATGTGCAGGTTCTGGTTGCTTATTATTAACAATGCCCCTAAAATCAAAACCTTGACCAAAATCATGGAGATTTTCATTTTAACCCGTTGAATTGCTGCCAAAGCGGCCTATTACTCTCCCTGTTGTTTCAAATACCTTGACCGCAAATCCCTTAGCAGAAAGGAAATAACCCTTCACAGAAGAGGATGCCTGACCCAAGTCTGAGAAATCAAGGCGCCCGCTAAGCATAAAGTACAGGAGAAGCAGGAATAAAAATCCAAAGATTATGAAAAAGAAGGCGATTTTTGTTCTTGCATTGTTCCATTTGTATGCAAGAAACGCGATTATCAGGACAGCTATCACAAGAACAATCAGTATATTCATTTAAGCAAGAAGGAAGCCGTGTATAAAAATTTTTCTAATATGAAATTTAGTAAAACTACCATGAATAAAGTATTGTTCCTAATAATACTAAATCTATAATAACAAAAGTGTAAAAAATAACCATATCTGTTTTTCCTCCCGTGGTTACTGCTCCTCTGGAAACAGCCTTGAGGGGCCAGAATGGTCTTATTCCCTGAGAAGTAAAGCTGTCTGCAAAAAGATGGGAGACATATCCCAGGAAAAAAGGAAGGGCGAGAACAGGATAAACAAGGGCAATAAGAAATGAAAGAAGAATGCAGAGTGTGTAGCTATGAATAATTCCCCTGTGGGAAGCTGTCCATTGCACTGGCCTGAATATAGCCTTTTTGCCTATGTGGGAAAATCTTGAGTCTATATCCGGAAAAAAACTGGAAATTAACACGACAGGAATGAAAATCAGCGGCTTGTCAACATGATTTGAGAAATAAAGCGCGACTGCAAGGGCTATCGCGAGATGGGTTCTCCATAACATATTAACTTATGGAAAATTAGAGATATAAACCTTAATCACGGCGCAGTGGTCAAAAAGTAATATAAATTAAATTTGATTTTGAAGGTGATGAGAATTAAATTAAAAGAAGGTAAGCAAAAAGAACTAATCCTTAAAGCAAAAGGCAATTCTACTTGGGAAAAATTAGCTAATAAATTAGGTATCAATGAAAAATATCTTTATTATGAGTTAAAAAATGAAATGAGACTCTTGGACGGGGAACTCTACAAAAAACTTTGTCTTTTTGCAAATGAGAATTTTGATAAATTTATATCAGAAAGATTAGATAATAACTGGGGCAGATCAAAAGGGGGACTTAATTCAGAGGGTTCTACTAAAAGATTACCTAAAATAGAATTTGATGAAAGATTGGCAGAGTTCATAGGAGCAGTTTTGGGAGATGGACATGTGTGTTCTTATAAAAGAGGAAAAAAGGTTGGAGTTTATTGTATAAAAATAGCAGGGGATTTAGAAAAAGATAAAGACTATCATATAAATTACTTAAAAAAATTAGTAGAAGAGGTATTTAATCTTAAACCAGTTGAACAAAAAAGACCAAAATATAATGAAAGGTTTTTAGACATCTATAGTAAAGAAATTATTAATTTGTTTATATCCATGGGAATAAAACCAGGAAATAAAATAAAAAATCAATCAACAATTCCCAGATGGATTTTTGAAGATAAGCAATTTTTAAGAGTTTGCTTAAGAGGCCTAATTGATACAGATGGCTCTATTTTTCGAATGTCAAAACGAGATTATAGACTTATTAGAATAAATTTTACAAACCATAATATTACTTTATTAAATGACGTAAGAAAGGCATTTCTAGATTTGGGATATCACCCATCAAAATTGATCAATAATAGACAATTTTATATATCAAGACAAGAGGAGATAAAGAAATATTTAAAAGAGATTGGTTTTTCAAACAATAAGCACAAAGAAAGGTTAAAAAGCCTCGTCGTCTAGCGGTCACGGACACAGCCCTCTGGAGGCTGTAACCCAGGTTCGAATCCTGGCGAGGCTATTTCTTCAATTGTAAGAATTCTTCTGAGAATTATAACTTTATCCTGAAATCTTCAGCAGTCTTAGGATCTTTGGCATGCTGGTCCAGCTCTCCCTTTCTTAAGCAATCGTAGCAAACATGAACAGTTCCGTCTTTCTCCCTGACTCTTCCTGCTCCTTTGCATTTTGGACAGTTTGGATTACTACTCGTCATGCATTTTACAGGAGTTGTGCGTATTTAAGCATTATTAAGATTTAAGACATGATTAACCAGCAGTAAATTTAAATATCCCTGCCCCTTGTATAAATCATGGCGGATGAAAAGGAAATAGGAAGGGTATCGGGATTTTTTAGCCATGTTGGAGTTGCCGCAATAAAGCTTTCCTCTGGCCTTAAGGTGGGAGACAAGATTCGCATAAAGGGCCACACCAGTGACTTTGAGGTAAAGGTTGGAAGCATGCAGATAGAGAGGAATTCTGTAAAGGTTGCAAAAAAGGGCGACCACATAGGGATAAAGGTCCCGGAAAAAGTAAGGCCAAACGATGCCGTCTTCCTCGTTAAATAGATCTAATTAAATAAATTTTAAAATGAAAGGGGGTATGATTGTCTTATTAATTATTCTTGCAGCAGTAGTCGTCGCTGGATTTTTTATCTTCTCTGGAAACAACCAGCAGGGAGGTTCCTATAATAATCAGGTTCCGGCAGACAACAGCCAGACAGGAACGCAATCTGGAGCAGGAGATACAGAAATACAAAACGAAACTACAACACAGCCACAAGAATATTCTGTAGAAATAAAAGGTTTTGCCTTTTCACCATCAACATTAACAATAAAGAAAGGGGATACTGTAACCTGGACAAACATGGATAGCACACAGCACACAGTCACCTCTGATTCTGGAAATGAGCTTGATTCTTCTTTTTTATCTGTAAGCCAGTCTTATTCGCACACATTTGCACAAGTAGGAACATTTTCCTATCACTGCAAACCTCATCCCGGGATGAAAGCGAAAATTGTAGTTGAATAAAAGGAAAAATGAGCATAAAAGTCACAAAAAATATATGGTATAAAATTATCATTGCTGTTATTATCTTCTGGCTTGCAGATTTTGTGCTTCATTTTACAGGAGTTGGAGAAAGCAATTATTACTATGTCCTGAAACTTGTAAATTCGTTCCTGCTTTCATTCATCTGGTTTGCAGTTATTGACAGCGGCAAAATTTACAAGAGAATTATCTATGCTTTTGTTGCAGGAACATGGATTTCATTCACATACTTAATTTCTTCTTACTCCGGGTTGATACAATTTTTTGGAATTTATGCATTATCAAGTCCGCCGCCTTTTGTGTTGTTTGGAGTTTTTTTAAGTCCATTTTTCTGGTGGGTCTATCATTCTCTTGTTTTCTGGCTTGGAATTGAGAGTGCGAGAAAGCTGATTAAAAATAATTGATTTTCAAAGCCCAATCAAATAACAAGTTTTTAATACCTTTTTCTCGCTCTATTAAAGAAGTTTGAAGAATGTCTGCCCCGATAGTTCAGAGGACAAGAATGCGGCCCTCTCAAAAATGACGGCTTTCGAGCCGGCGTTTTACACAAAGACGACCCAATCTCGTTGAGAGAATAGGTCTAGCATCTCAATGCAGTCTTTGTCCTTAGGGAACGGCCGTGACCCGAGTTCGAATCTCGGTCGGGGCGTGTCTTAAAAATTTATAAGTGGGGGATTTCTTAACTGCAGATGAACCTCTATCAGCAAAACATCTCAAAAGTTATGGACCTTCTCGCACAGCATTTTGATTACAAGGAAAGAACAACATTAAACAGGATGCGCCAAAAGCCAGACCCTTTCAAAGTTCTTATTGCCTGCCTTCTTTCTCTGCGGACGCAGGACAAAAATACAGAGAAGGCAAGCTCTGCTCTTTTCAAAGTCGCAGACACTCCTGAAAGAATAATAAGGCTTCCTATTAAAAAACTTGAAAAAATCATATTTTCCTCAGGCCATTACAAAAAAAAATCCAGAACCTTGCAGCACGTTTCCAGAGAATTGATAACAAGATTCAATTCAAAAGTCCCGGACACAAAAGAGGAGCTTTTATCTATTAAGGGAATAGGTCCTAAAACAGCGAACATTGTTCTTGCTTTCGCCTATGGAAAATCCGTGCTTCCAATAGACACCCATTGCCATAGGATTCCCAACAGACTCGGTTGGATTTCGACAAAAACACCAGAGCAGACAGAAAAAGCCTTGGAATCCATTCTTCCGATAAGATACTGGCCTGAATTTAATGCCTTGTTTGTTCTTTTTGGCCAGACAATATGCCAGCCAATTTCACCAAAATGCTCCCAATGCCCTGTGAGAAAATACTGCCCGAGAATAGGAGTTACAAGGAGCAGATGATTAAAAGAGCATAAAAATTCCGATTTTGATTTTTATCACTAATCAAGGATTGTAAAATCTTATAAAAAAGTTTCTCTTTTGTATTGTATGAATAGCATACAGTATCTTGAAAAAGAAAAAAAAGATCACGCAAAGATTTTCTATGAGATTTTAGAACTTGAAAAAGTTATAGATAAGAACGATCTTGATTATAATAATTTGGTTGATATTTTTTACAAAATCCTGGACTTGTTATCGCAGCATAAAAAACACGAAGAATCCCTACTAAACGAGATAAATAAAGGTAACAACGAAGCAAATATTTCTAAAGATATGATATTGATTGATCCTAGAAGAATCAGTGGCCATATAAGAGTCATCATCGGTGCAATCAGATCAAAAGACAAAGACCATATCAAAATCGCCCTTGATAATGACGGAAGGATGTTTATCTCAAAGGTCAAGGAGCAGATATTCAAAGAAGAAATGATTCTTGATAATCTACTTTTTTTACATTTAGTAAACTGAGTTGGAAATCTTTATAAAGAGTTTTCTCCAAACTCCATTATGAAACGTTCAAGCCGAAGATGGAAAAAGAAAGGGCAGATGCGCTGGAAATGGCAGAGAAAGCGCCTTAGAAAAGAGAAACGCAAGAGAAAATTAAGACGTGAAAGGTCAATCTAATTTATTCTGATATTTTGAAAATAGCACAGCAATATTTATAAGTTGATTTTTCCTAAGAGATAATACCTTGCATCAAAGGTCAAATTGATGCGTCAAATAACATAAAAATTTGACAAATAACTTAAAAAATGGCTTCTGAAATCTGGACAGAGAAATATAGACCTTCTAAATTTGAAGAAGTTGTTGGACAGGATAATACTGTAAAGAAGGTCCAGTCCCTGACTAACTCCTTGAACATACCCCATCTTCTTTTTGCAGGTCCTGCAGGAACAGGAAAGTCAACGCTAGCCCTTATAACAGTCAAGGAACTTTTCGGAAAAAACTGGCACGAGAATTACCTGGAATTGAACGCCTCTGATGAAAGGGGCATCAACGTCGTAAGGGAGAAGGTCAAAAACTTTGCAAGGACAAAATCAATAGGAAACGTGCCTTTTAAGATAATTTTTCTTGATGAAGCTGATGCCTTGACTCCTGAAGCACAGCAGGCATTGAGGAGAACTATGGAAAATTATTCTGCAACATGCAGGTTTGTCCTTTCCTGCAACTATTCAAGCAAGATCATAGATCCTATACAATCCAGATGTGCTATTTTCAGGTTCAAGCTCTTGGAAAAAAAGGATATAGAAAAAATTATAAGAAAAATAGAGGGGGGGGAGAAATTAACAATAAGTCCGGATGCTTTGGAACTCATTTACGAGGGAAGTGAGGGCGACTGCAGAAGATGCATTAACATTCTTCAATCAACTGCTTCTATTTCTCCTTCCATAAATTACGAACTCGTATCAACAATAATTTCCAATGCAAAACCTAAAGACATTCATGTTGTCTTGGATTATGCAATTTCAGGAGATTTCCAGAAAGCTAAGGAAAAACTCCTTGACGTTATGCTTAAGGAAAGCATTTCAGGCCAGGATGTGATAAAATCAATACAGAAAGAAATATGGAATCTTCCTGTTGAACCCGAGATAAAGGTAAAGCTTACGGAAAAAACAGGAGAAGCCGAATTCAGGATTGTTGAGGGCAGCGACCCTTTCATTCAGCTGCAATCCCTGCTGGCGAGCTTTGTTCTAGCTGGTTTGGGGAAATAAAAAGAGGACTAAGATGTCTGAAAAAGCAATAAACTGGACAGAAAAATACAGGCCGGGGAATTTTTCAGAGGTTGAGGGCCAGGAGCAGGCTGTTTTTCTCCTGAAAGATTTTCTGAAAAAGTTTTTTAGCGGAGGGAATAAGGCAGTTATAATTCATGGCCCTCCGGGAACAGGAAAAACCTCTCTTGCCTTTGCGGCTGCGAATGAAAATAAGGCAGAGCTCTTTGAGCTGAATGCTTCTGACTTGAGGGACAGGGAAAAGCTTCGCGAGATTCTGCGGCCTGCAACAGAGCAAAAATCCCTTACAAAAAAGAACAAGATAATCCTTGTTGATGAAGTGGATGGAATTTCAGAAACAGACAAAGGCGGTTTGCTTGAGTTGCTGGCGTTGGCAGAGTCATCTGCATATCCTCTTGTGATAACTGCGAATGATATCTGGGACAGGAAATTCACGGCATTGAGAAAAAAATCAGACATGATACAGCTGAAAGAGATAGACTACAAAACAATAAAGAACATAATGATTTCTATCCTGAGGAAGGAAAAAAAATTCCTGGACATGGATATCCTCACAAACATATCTGTGAAAGCCAGGGGAGATTTGAGAGCTGCCATAAACGATCTGCAGACAGCCTCTGGCATGCAGAAACCAGAGGAAATAATCTTTGATGAAAGAAACAAGGAGCTGGATATTTTCTCTGCCTTAAGGATGATTTTCAAAGGAAAGCCTACAGAAAGCATGCTGCAGCTCTTTGATTCTGTGAACATGCCAATAGACGAAATAATGCTGTGGATAGAGGAAAATATTCCTGCAGAATATTCTGGAGAGGAATTGGCAAGAGCAATAAATGCTCTTAGCAGGGTCGATATCTTCAAAAAAAGAATTTATAGGCAGCAATACTGGCGATTTCTCATCTATGAAAACGCCTTGTTGAGCTATGGAATTTCCAGCGCAAAAAAAAATGCCTCCCAAAAGACAGGGTTTACAAATTACAAAAAACCAACGAGAATTCTTAAAATATGGCTGAATAATCAGCGAACAGAACAAAAGAAATCTATAGCAAGCAAATATTCACAGCATGTTCATATAGGTGAGAAAAGGGCCATGAGGGAATTTCCGATGATAAAGCCTTTCCTTTTGAATCCGGAAATACAGAAAGAGCTCAGGCTTTCTGAAGAAGAAGTTGAATACCTGCAGAAGTAATTTTATAAAAATCATATGTGGTTATCAGCACAAAAGACGATTATTGCTGAAATTTAGAGCTATCAAGAATTTATTCTAAAAAATATAAAAAGCTGTTTTACATTACCTTATTATGCAATTAAAAGTTAAGTTAACTGTTAATAATTATTGGGGGTGCGGAACCTTTGGTTCTGGTTACCATGGCTTATGACATCCTTGTTGGAAGAGATGCTGCAGACAAAAAAGCTTTTGGTGACCGTGGTCTCATTTATCTTGGAAAAGGATATGTTCATATGGGCCAATATACTTCCCTGAGCAACAAGATTTTCATGGACGTGGCAAGAAGCCATGTTGTCCTCGTTGCAGGAAAACGCGGAAGCGGAAAATCATATACTCTTGGAGTCATAGCAGAAGAGTTTTCCTCTCTTCCAAAAGAGGCAAGGGAAAACATAGGCTCTCTCATCTTTGACACAATGGGAATTTACTGGACCATGAAATTCAAGAACGAGAAAGACAAGGAGCTCTTGCAGGAATGGGACCTTAAGCAAAAGAACCTTCCGGTAAAGATTTTTGTTCCATTCGGGCACTACGATTCATATCTGGAAAAAGGAATTCCTGCGGACGAAAGTTTTGCCTTGGATGTGATGGAATTGACAGCTGAGGACTGGGTTCTTACTTTTGGATTAGATATCATTAACCCCGTCTCTGTCCTCATAGAAAGGACTATTAAAAAGCTGAGAGAAATGGGGAATTTTGACCTTGAAGGAATTGTTGACATGCTGGAAAAAGACGAGAAAACTCTGCAAGAGACAAAGAATGCTGCGATTGGCTTGTTTGAGGCTGCAAAAACATGGGGAATATTTTCTGAAAAAGATTCAGAAGCCACAAAAGTAGAGGCTTTAGTCTCAGCAGGAACAACAACTGTCCTTGATCTGAGCATTTACAATGCGGTGGGGGCGTTCAACATAAGGGCATTGGCAATAAGCCTTATTTGCAGGAAGATTTTCAATCAAAGAATGTCCTCAAGAAAAAAAGAGGAAGTTGATTCTGTTTCGCGTGGTTTGGAATACTTTTCCGGAGAGCTGAAAAGAGATGACCCCCTGGTCTGGATTTTCATAGATGAAGCGCACGAGTTTCTTCCTCTCTCTGGAAAAACAGTTGCAACAGATGCGTTAATCCAACTTCTCAGAGAGGGAAGGCAGCCTGGAATTTCCCTTGTTCTTGCAACACAGCAGCCAGGAGAAATCCATAGAGATGTCATGACCCAGTCAGACATAGTCATTGCCCATAGGGTTACCTCAAAGCCAGATGTGGAAGCGCTGAATTATATTATGCAGTCTTACGTACTTGAAAGCATAAAGAGACAGATGGATGATCTTCCAAGCTTGAAGGGAAGCGCAATTCTTCTCGATGATAATTCTGAAAGAATATACCCTATGAGGGTAAGGCCAAGATTTACATGGCACGGCGGCGAAGCGCCGACTTCTGTAAGGGCTGAGAAGAAGCTGTGATAATAAAAAATGAATTATGATAATAAACGTCAGAAAAACATTGACATTGCTGTTGTAGTAATTCTTCCAGTTATTGCAGCAATCATCACATTTTTTCTAAAAACAAATTATTTGATTTCTATTTTATTATTTTTTGGTACACCATCTTTGTATCTTGCCATGCGTAATTCAAAAATTGTCAATAAAAGTGCTATTTTTGCGCTTATTTTTGGAACAGCATTTTATTGGATAATTGAGCCTGTTGCATATCTCAATAATTCATGGATAATCACAGAAACAGTATTCCCATTTAAGTTTCTAGGATTGGTAACGATTGATAGCTATTTTTTTGCATTATTGTGGGCTTTTTATGCCACGCTTTTCTATAAGTTTTTCTTTGAATCAACCAAAAAAAATAATATAATCTCTCATCGCATTTATTATTTTTTGTATTCTGCCATCATCTTAATATTGGTAATATTGATATTTTTTTATACAGATAAAACCTATATTTATATTCCATATTTTTACCTAATTTCAGGGGGATTATTTGCAGTTGTTCCTTTAGTTCTATTTCTGTATAATTTTCCTTCATTTTGGCGCAAGTTTTTAATCATTGGGGTATATTTCACTTTTCTGATGTTTTTGTTTGAGGCAGCAGCCTTAAGCGCTGGGCAATGGGTTTTCCCCACTAATGGGAACTTTATCAAAGTTATCAATTTTTTCGGAAATCCTGCCCCTGTTGAAGAATTAGTTATTTGGATTATTATTGCGACTCCTGCTTTAGTAAGTTATTACGAATTTTTAATGAAAGATAAAAAAATACCTAGAAGCAATTCATTTAATTAAGAACGATAAAATCCACTCTTATCCTATACTTATAAGGGGCTATTTCCCCTGCTTTTTTTATATTTAATACTTTAATCTCTTTTTTATATTTAGTAGCATCCTTTTTTATTCTTTTAACAATATCTTCTATCTCTTCTTCCTTGCAAAAATCATAATAAAAAACCCTCGTGCCTTTTTTTGAAAGAGTAAAGGCTTCTCTTAAAAAAGAATCCTTCAACTGCGGACGAGGCATGACAATTACATCAAACTTGTGTGGCACTAAAGTTCCCCTTACACTAACCCATACTTTGCTAATCTTTTTAGCGATGTTCTTTATATCACCTTTTAGCAAGATAACTTTTCCCTTAACATTATTCAATGAAATATTCATCTCAGCATACTTGTTCGCCTCTTTATTTATTTCATTGAAATAAACTCTCCCTGCTCTGGAATTTTTAGCTATAACTATTCCGTATGGACCAACTCCTGCAAACATGACAAGGACTGAATCACCAGCTTTCACTTTCTGTGCAATTTCTTTCCGTTCATTGCTAAGCCTTGGGGAAAAGTACGTCTTGTCGATATTAAACCTGAAAACACAGCCATTTTCCTTATACAAAACCTCTTTTGTTTTCTCTCCTGCAATCCATCTTGTCTGCTGTTTTCTGAGCCTACCTTTAAACCTTCCGGATTTTTCCAGTACAGTTTTAATGGATTTATTGTTATGAAGAAGGCTGTTGGCAAACCTCTCTTTCTCTTTAACGCTCGTCTTTTCTTTAAACTTGACCAAAGCTATGTTTCCAAGAATATCATAAGGGAATTTCATTCAGCAGTTAATTCAATAATAGATTTAAAGGTTTGTGAAGATTATTGGGAATAAATAGTTTGATTACCCGTCTTTGTTCCAGCAAAGAAATATATTACTCCAATTAAGATAAGAATTAATTGACCAGACCAAACTTCTATTGAAGCCCAATGAAGTACTTCTATCCAACCACCAATTATGAAAGAGCCAGTATAGTTTTGAATAAGGGGAACTGCACCAATTAAGGCTATGAATGCTCCGAAAACAAATCTTCTTACTTGCTGGGAAGTTGTTGGTCTTACTCTCTGTCCCCCCATTGGTGTAAGTAATATAAGTACCCCAAGAACTACAACTAATACTTGTAAAAGCAGGCTTGGGAGAATTTCAAGAAACATAGCATCTAATGCAAGAAGAATAGCTGAAATTCCATAAATATACTTCATCACACCCATTTTAAAAATAGGGAATGTAACTTTATAAATATTATTACAGATAGCCACAAGAAAGTTTATAAGAATAAGTAACCTTATCCCGCTATGAAAAAAGGTGTTTGGATATTAGCCTTATTAGCATCCTTATTTCTGATGAATTTCGCCAGCGCCCAGTTTTTTGATGGCTATGGCTGGAGCGGAAGCATTTCCCTTGGTGATTTCTTTGACAGCTTGGATCCAACGACAGTTGTTTACGGCTTGCTGTTCTTCATATTTTTCACAGTCATCTTCCTGATACTTACAAAGGTAAATCTTTTCAGGGGAAGAAGAACTTCTTGGGGCGGAGAAGAACCAAACACAACAGCTGCAGGAGTTGTTGCCTTTGCAATCTCTGCTTTGATTGTTTATTACATGTACAGGCAAGACTATAATTTGGAATCACTAATCTACGGAATTGGTCTTTCTACAGACATGTTCTCCTTTCTCCTTGCAGTTATATTTGTGATTGTGGCTTTTGTTATAATAAAACAGTATGGATTTGCAGGGCTTTTCATAGTTCTTGGTTTGTTTGCCATGTTCATAGCAGGTTTTACAGATATAATATATGAAAAGACAACATCAATTTTTATCGGGGCAGTTCTCTTTGTTATAGGAATCTCTTTGACAAGAAGTGGAAGAAAGTTTTGGAAGAAAGATATCAGATCTGATTAAACCTGGTTTCAAACCCACTCGCCCAATGCTTCCGAAGTTTTCATAAAATAAAACTATGCAAAACCTTCATATCCAACCGCCAAGGTTTTTCTGCTTCTTCTTTTCCTTAACCTCACGAAGTTTCTCCAGCTGTTTTTCAACCCTTTCCTCTGAGAAATCGTGCCTTTCAACAAGAATTTGTTTTATTTTTTTTTCATTCGCCTTTTCAAATTTGAAATCTGCATTTACTGCTTTGGGTTTGTGAAAAAGCTCAAAGATTTCCTGCCAGTCAAACCTGTCTTTTTCAGGAAGGCTCATCATCTGCTCTTCCACGCTTTTGAAAATCAAAACAGGCTGCTTGTATCTTTTCACAATTTCAAGGGCTCTTTTCTGCCCTATGCCGGGAATTCCTCTCGGATTGTAATCTGTTCCAACCAGAATTCCAAGGCATATCATCTGGTCTAGGTTTATCTCGAGAGAATTAAGAACATTATGAAGGTCTATGAGCTCTGGCCTGACTTCCTGCCATCCAGAAACGGTTTTCCTTTTTCTTGCGAGTCCTAAATTTCTTATAAGCCTTGTTGCTCCGAAAAGAAGGCTGTCATAATCCTGGCTCACAACCCCGAAGCTGTTTTTTATTCTGCTTAGGTAGGCCGCCTCTGCTTCTCCTTCTCCTGGAGCCTGGACAACAGCGACTCCCATTGCTTCCAAGAGTTCCTTGCTTTCTCTAATCATCTCTGAATCAAGTTTTATCAATAAAGAACTGTAACGTTTCATTCCTTCTATGTCTTCTTCCCTTTTTGATTCTTCATATCTTTCTCTTGAAACCTCTCTGACTTCAGACCTTATCTTATGGGTTCCTGCCTTTAATTTTGGCGGCTCCCCATCAAAAACATATATCAGCTTTATTCCTTCTGAAAGAAGATTAACATTTCTGTAGAAGATTCCTGAAAGATGAGAGGTTACTCTCTTCTTATTGTCCATCAGCGGAGTTCCGTCTGGCTGTCTTATGGTTGAAAGAAACTGATAGAGCATGTTATAGGCATCTACAAAAACAATCTTGTCCCTTAAGTCAGATATCTCAATTTCTTTTCTTGGAATTATCTCTCTTATATTTAAACCCATGATTATAGGCGAGATGTTTCTCTAGCTCTGTAATTTCTATGCTGAATTTCTCTCACAACCTCTGGGCAATATTGTCTGGCCATCCTGACAACAGAGGGCCTGATTTCATCCATTAAATAATTGTACATTCCCTGTTGAGACATCTTCTGATGGTCTCTTTTAACAGGAAACCCTGCTTCTCTCAGAGCACTTAACCTTTTTCGTAGTTCTTCACGGCAAATACGTTCTCCTCGCTGTAATTCGGGAAATCTTGGAAGGGCTATTTCTGCTATGTTCTTCCAGTCTAATCCAAAAAATCTTGGGTTTCCGTGGGTAGCCCTCAATATTCTCTCTGCTAAGTGGATTCCCAAACTGCCTCCTGTTTCTTCAATGTCTTTTTCAGGGTCGTAATCTTCTACAGCATTTACCAATCCATGCAGGTTTGATGTCATAGTGTAACTACTTGATAAGAGTATATAAATCTTATGATTCATGTCCCAGCATCTCTTCTTAAAATTTAAATAACTCTATCCCTTCTCAGAAAGATGAAGACTTCGTTTATTCCTGTTGATTATGACTATTTTGATTTTGAGGGAAGAAACTACATAAGAATAGTGGGCCGAGATTCCCATGGAAAGAGATTATGCATTATAGACTCCTGTCCTGTCTATTTCTGGGCTGTTTTAAAACCTGGTTTAAACCAGAAAAAAATACAGAGCCTCATAGAAAAGATAAAAAAAATAGAACTGGACATAAAGGGCCGTAAAACAAGAGTTGAATCCGTAGAACTTCACAGGAAAAACTTCCTTGGAAAAGAAGTGAATGCCCTTAAGATTTTTGCAACAAACTACAAAGACCTTCATGATATAGCAGACAGGCTTGGCCTGAAAGAGATAACAAACAGGAGAGGCTATGACCTTGGTTTTATAACTCATTATATAATTGAAAAGGGTATTTCACCTTTGCAATGGTATGAGATAGAAGGACAGGTTATAGACAATTCAGGGGAATTTGGAGGGATTGATCAGGACATGCAGGTTGATGTGTGCATGAAACTTCAAAGCCATAAAAAAGCAGATATTAATTTTTTTTCTCCAAAAATCCTCGCGTATGATATAGAAGCAGATGAGTTTAAGATAGGTGAGGGAGAAATTGTCATGGTCTCTCTTGTTTCAGAAGGCTTCAAGAAAGTTATAACTTGGAAAGGAAGTTTTGAAGGAAAAAAAGATGAAAAATCAAAGGAAGAGTATGTTGAATTTGTGAAGGGTGAGAAAGAGCTTCTGGAAAAATTCATCTCATATGTAAAAAAGATTTCCCCTGATTTTCTTGTCGGGTATTTTTCAGACGGATTTGACCTTCCTTACCTGAAAGAAAGGGCGGTTAAATTAAAAGTTCCTCTAACTCTCGGGCTTGATAACAGCCAGCCGAGGTTTTTTCGTGGTGCCTTAACGACAGGAAAGATATCAGGAATTGTCCATATTGACCTGATGAAATTTGTCCAATCGGCTTACTCCCAGTATATGCAGTCAGAAACTCTTTCTCTGAATGAAGTTTCCCGTGAATTTCTCGGAGACACAAAAAAGAATTTCAAATTCAAGCACTCTTCAAAAATAAAAAAAGAGGAATGGGAAAGCTATTTCGAATACAACCTTCATGATTCTGTATTAACCTATGGGCTTTTCCAGAAATTCTGGCCGGACATTTTTGAGTTCACAAGGATAATGCAGGAGCCTGTTTTTTCTGTAACAAGAAACGGGATGTCAAACAATGTCGAAGATTACATCATGCATAACCTGCACAAGTTCAATGAAATACCTGAAAAAAAGCCTGTCCATGATGAAATCAGTTCCAGGATGAGGAGAGAAAAGTATGAAGGTGCCTTTGTATTTGAACCAACTCCCGGGCTTTACGGGGATGTCTGCATCTTTGATTTCACAAGCTTCTGGCCTAGCATAATAGTCACCTTTAACCTTTCAAGGTCCTCATTCTCAGAAAAAAGGACAAAGGATTTCTTGGAAGTGGAAGTGAAAGGCAAGAAGTTTTATTTTTCAAAAAAGCCACAATTTTTTCCTGAAATGCTCAAGGAGATAATAGAAAAAAGAAAGCAGTACAAGCATGAGCTGAAAGAAAAGCCAGATGCAATAAAAACAGCAAGAAGCAACGCATTCAAGCTTCTTGCCAATGCTTCTTATGGTTATCAGGGATTTTTCGGAGCAAGATATTACTGCCCTGAAGCTTCTGCAGCAGCAACTGCAATAAGCAGGGATTTCATAAAAAAAACTATTGACAGGATAAACAGCAAAGGCTATACTGTAATATACAGCGACACAGACTCGATTTGCTTTAAATTAAATGGCCATGGTGAAAAACAATCTCTTGATTTATTGAAAGAACTTAATGAAAATCTTCCGGGAATTATGGAGCTTGAGCTTGAAGGATTTTTCAATCGTGGTTTGTGGGTTACAAAAAGGACAGGAACTATAGGGGCAAAAAAGAAATATGCCCTGATAGGAAAAGACGGCAAGCTGAAAATAAGGGGATTTGAAACAGTGAGGAGAGACTGGTGTCGCCTCGCAAGAGAATTGCAAAACAGGATAATCCGCCTTGTCCTCGAAGATGGAAATGAAAAAAGGGCCCTTGAACACCTCAAAGAAATTGTCAAAAAGGTAAAGCAGCGTGAAGTTCCAAAAGAAGATATAACAATAAGAACAATGTTGCAGAAACCTATCGAGGAATACAAGGCAATTTCCCCTCATGTCATTGCTGCGCAAAAGATGAAAGAGCGCGGAATTCCAATAAGCGGGGCTAACCTTATAGAATATTTCATAGCAGAAACAAGGGAAAAGAAAAAGCTGGTGAGAGAGTGTGTAAAGCTAATGGAAGAAAAAGGTGAATACAATATTGAATACTACCTTAACAGGCAGATCCTACCTGCAGTTGAAAATATCTTCCAGGTTTTCAACATTAATGTCAAGGAAATTCTTGATGGAAAAAAGCAGACGAAGTTGGGGGATTTCTGATCATGAAAAACAGAAATTACGAGCCAAAGCCACTTTTTCTTGAACGAATGTCTGCGCTTCTTGGAAAAGATTTTGAATCTTATAATGAAATCTTAAAGCAGCCATTACAAAATTCTATCAGATGCAATACTCTTAAGATTCAGCCAGATGAATTGAAAAAAAGATTAGAGGTCAAGGGATGGACAATACTTCAGCCATTTAAAGACCATCCAGAAATAATGATAATTAAAAATGAGCTTGCTCCTGGAGAGCTTGGCCGTTCAATGGAGCATCTTCTCGGATATTATTATGTTCAGGAAATTGCCAGCATGCTTCCTGTTCTTGCTCTTAAACCAAAGCCGGGAGAACTCGTCCTTGACATTGCAGCTGCTCCCGGAAGCAAAACAACCCAGATTGCGGCAGCAATGAAAAACCAGGGAACAATCATAGCCAATGATGTAAATCTAAAAAGGCTGAAAATCCTTGCCTCAAACATGGAGCGTTGCGGAGTGACTAACAACATAATAACAAGAAAAGATGGGATTTTCTTCTGCAAAAAGCTGAAAGACGCTGGTTTTCTCTTCGATAAAATTCTTGTGGATGCGCCTTGTTCAGGAGAGGGAACTTTAAGGTCAAGCCCTGTAACTTACCTCATGTGGAATCCCCAAACAATAAGAATCCTTTCAAGGCTTCAGAAAGGGCTTCTCGCCTCTGCCATTGAAATCTTAAAACCAGGCGGAGAGGCTGTGTATTCAACATGCACCCATGCTCCCGAAGAAAACGAAGAGGTTGTTGACTTTGTTTTGAAGAAATTTGGAAAAGATGTTAGTATAGAAAAGATAAACCTTCCAGTTAAGTGCAGACCAGGAATAACTAACTGGTCAGATAATAACTACAATAAAAATGTTGAAAAATCCTGTCGTATCTATCCCCAAGACAACAACACAGAGGGGTTTTTCATTGCTAAATTCAAAAAAATAAAATGAACTACCTAAAAATCCTGAACAATAAAGAAAAAGCCAAGATTGAGGAAAAGCTTGGAGAACAATTTGGTATTGAAAAAATCCCGGGAATAATTCTGCAGAGGGGGGAAGAAAGGCTTTTTCTATTTTCGGGAAATCTTTCTGAGAAAGAGATGAATATCCTTGAAAAACTGGCTCCAATAGAAAGAGTTGGTGCCTATTTCGCAAAGATTGTTCCTGGAGAAAATGGAATAAGACTGAGCATAGAGGGCTCGCAAATCCTTTCTTCGCAGATAAAGAAAAACATTTTTGAGCTTGATGAAAAACAGGCAGAAGAATGGATGAAAGGCCACGAGCTTCCAATAAAAACAGGGAGCCACGGATTTCTGATAATGAAATATGGTCTTGATTTTCTTGGAACAGGCAAGGCTTCAGAGCAAAAAATAGGAAACTTCATTCCAAAAAACAGGAGATTAAGGGAAAAACAAAGGTAAAATTAGTTCCATTCCGGTTCCACTCAAAATTTATAAATACTATTTTTCTTTAAGTGTAATGAAACTTGAAAAATCAGTTCAGACAACTCTTATAATAGTTGCAGGGGTAATTATACTGGCATTGATCCTTATCAACTCCATAAAACCTTCTTATGAAAATACCATAAGCGTTGCTGGAACAGCAACAATAAAGGCAATGCCCGATATTATAGGAGTTTATTTCTCAGTTGATACTCAGGGCGCAACGAGCAATGAAGCTGCAGACAAAAACTCAAATATAACAGATGCAATGAGGGATTCTTTAATAGCAAAAGGATTTGACAAGGAAAACATACAAACAACAAGTTACAGCGTTTATCCTGAATATGATTACAGGACAGGCACTGGAAAGATAACAGGTTACAGAGCAACACATTCTTTGAAAGTTGAAATTCCTGCAAGTGAATCAGAAAAAATAGGGGATGTCATAGATTCCGGCATTGACGCAGGAGCAGGAATAAGCTATGTGAATTTTGAACTTAGCCAGGAAAGCCAGAATAATTACAAGGCAGAAGCAATGAAACTGGCTGCACAGGATGCAAGTTCAAAGGCAGAGGGTGTTGCAGAGGGGCTTGGCAAGAAACTCGGAAGCCTTGTTTCTGTTTCAATAAATGATTATGGTTATATTCCATGGCTTGCACGCGATTTCTCTGGGACTAGTGCAGCAGAGGCAAAGCAAGCTGCAACAGATATAGTACCAAGCGAGCAGGAAATTTCTGCAAGCGTGACAGCTGTTTTCAAGATAAGGTAATTTTTAATTTCTTTAATTCCATAAGCTTAAAAACTATTTCTTTCTTCAATAAAAATATGGAAATAGACAAAGAAAAGATTATGAAAGCAGGAAAAATAACTTCACAGACAAAAGTCTATGCAAGAACCATTGTAAAGAAAGGTGTTCCTCTGATTGAAATAGCAGAAAAGATTGAATCTAAAATTTTAGAGCTTGGAGGAAAACCGGCATTTCCAGTTAATCTAAGCATGAATGAAATAGCGGCACACTACACTCCTGTCCATGATGATAAAACACTGGCAAGCGGATTATTAAAGGTTGATTTTGGAGTTCATATTGATGGCTGGACAGCAGACAATTCTTTTTCTGTTAATTTGGATGGTTCAGAAGAAAACAGGAAATTAATAAACGCAGCAGAAGAAGCTTTAAAAAAAGCTCTGGATGCAATAAAACTAAATGTCTCAACAGACCAAATTGGTTCTGTTATCTCAAAAGTTATGGAATCTCACGGCTTTTCCCCGATAATAAACCTTTCCGGGCACAGCATGGAGCATTACAGCCTGCATGCAGGAATCAGCATACCAAATATTAATGATGGCCGTGATATCAAATTAAAAGAGGGCATTTATGCCATAGAACCTTTCGCAACTCCTGGCTCTGGAAAGATTCGTGATGGAAAACCCTCTGGGATTTACGAATTAAAATCTGAGAAAAACCCTAGAAGCCCTGTGGCAAGAGAGGTTTTGAAATACATAATCAAAGAGCACAGCACATTGCCATTTTGTTCCAGGTGGATTTTTAAAAAATTCGGGTCCAGAGGATTGTTTACTTTGAAGGAATTGGAAAGAAACGGGAATCTTCATCAGTTTTCCCAGCTCGTTGAGATTTCTGGTTCAAAAGTCAGCCAGGCAGAGGAAACTATTTTAGTAGAAAAAGACAGGGTCACTGTGACGACGCTGTAGGGTCTTTTACAGAAGCAAGAGCATTTTTCAATGTTCTTCTAAGGTCTTTAATTCCAAAAGGTTTTTCTAAATATGAAAAGGCATAGCCTTCTTTTACTAAATATGCTCCCAAAGATACATTTCCAGCATAGCATAAAACAAATGGAATATTTTCAAAACCAGGTCTTTTAGAATATTTTTTTATTATCTCACTTCCAATAATTCCAGGCATCTCATTATCTGTAACAACTAACCCAACATTTTCAGTTCCTTTCATCAATCTTTCTTCAAGAGAAGAGCCATCTCCAAAAACTTCTATATTATAAGCAGGAAAATCAAGTTCAAGGATATCTTTCACTAAATTTCTCATGTTAGGCTCATCATCTGCATATAAAATTATTTCTTTATTTCCCATAGAATTTTCTTTCAACGATGATTTATAAAACTATCCCAAATAGCTTCCTTCAGAAGATATTGCTGTCTTTGCGGTCTTGAGGAAATTGTCCTCTATTTTCTTGTAAACCTCAAGGATTGGCTTGCTTACGCTCGGCTTTACCTTTTTCAATGATTCAAGAAAATGATCTTCTGTAACAAACTTTGATTCTATTGATTCTCTAAGGGAAAGCATGGCTGCTTCTCTCGCAACAGCCTCAAGGTCAGCGCCGGTATATCCTTCTGTTTTCTTGGCAAGGTCTTTCAAGATAAGGTCTCTTTTTTCAGGAGCTAGGAGTTTTTTTCCGTCGCCTATAGGCATCTTTTTTGTGTGAATTTCAAGAATCTGCAATCTTCCTTTTTCATCAGGAGATCCTATAAGGAAAATCTTGTCAAATCTTCCTGGCCTTAACAATCCAGGGTCCAACATATCTGGCCTGTTCGTTGCTCCTATGACAAGAATATCATTCAAGTCCTCAAGACCATCCATTTCTGCAAGCATCTGGTTTAAAACACGTTCTGTCACACGGGTTCCGGCATCTATTCCCCTCTTGCTTGCAAGCGCATCTACTTCGTCAAAAAATACTATACAGGGGGCAACTTGCCTTGCTCTTTCAAATATTTTTCTCATTCCTTCCTCGCTTTTTCCGACCCACATAGAAAGAAGGCTTGGCCCTTTCACCTGTATGAAATTTGCCTCAGCTTCTTTGGCAACAGCTTTTGCAAGCAGAGTTTTTCCTGTTCCTGGAGGACCATAAAGGAGAATTCCACGTGAGGGCCTTATTCCCATTCTTACAAAAGTTTCTGGATATTTAATAGGCCATTCAACAGCTTCCTTTAATTCTTGCTTTATGCTTTCAAGTCCCCCTATATCTACCCATCCTATATTGGGAGTTTCAACCAGCACTTCACGCATAGCAGAAGGGCGAACAACTTTAAGCGCTTCTGTAAAATCTTCATGTTTGATTATAAGTTTTTCAAGAATATCTGCGGAGATTTCTTCATCTCCTTCCATTTTCATCTTTGGCAGTACTTTTCTAAGGACTATCATGGCTGCTTCCTTACACAAAGATTCCAAATCAGCTCCGACAAATCCATGGGTTACAGAAGCTATTTCTTTAAGATTCACATCTTTCTGAAGAGGCATTCCCCTTGTATGAATCTTAAGTATTGAAAGCCTTCCTTCTTTTCCAGGAACATTTAGTTCTATCTCTCTGTCAAATCTTCCAGGCCTTCTCAAGGCAGGGTCTAATGAATTTGGCCTGTTTGATGCTCCTATTACTATGACTTTACCTCTCGATTTCAGTCCATCCATCATGGTCAATAACTGGGAAACAACGCGTCTCTCAACTTCTCCCATGACTTCTTCTCTCTTTGGGGCAATTGCATCTATTTCATCTATGAATATTATTGCAGGAGCTGTTTTTTCAGCCTCATCAAAAATATCACGGATTTTCTTTTCACTTTCACCATAGAATTTGCTCATTATTTCAGGCCCGTTAAGCAAAATAAAATTTGCTTCAGTCTCTGTTGCAACAGCTTTTGCAAGCAGGGTTTTTCCTGTTCCTGGTGGACCATGAAGAAGAACCCCTTTTGGAGGTTCAATAGCAAGCCTTTCAAAAATCTCCGGGTGTTTCAGCGGAATTTCCACCATTTCCCTTATCTTTTTTATTTCGTCAGACAATCCACCGATATCTTCATAAGTTATTTCAGGTATGTTCTCTTCTGTTATTTCAACTGCCTTTGGGCTGAGAGTAACTTGAGTATTCTCTGTTATTATCACCGGCTGAGAGGGATTGGCGTTTACCACGATGAATTTGATTTGTGTTATTCCTCCAATCTGCCCGAAACCCATGTTTCCAAACATATCTCCAAGCATGTCGCCAAATTCTCCCCCAAACTCGTCAGAGAGAAGGTCCCTTCTTCTCTGGACTCCTCCGAGAACAACTAAATCTCCTTTGACAACAGCTCTTCCAAGAAGGCCTCTTCTCAAATTTTCTGGCTCTGCCTGCACCATTATATTCTTTTGTGCAGGAGCTATCGTCATTTTTTTTGCTTCTTTGACATCTGCTTTTGAAACCTTTACAGCTTCTCCTATTCCTGTCTTTGCATTTCTTCTTAATATTCCATCTATTCTTATTATTCCTTCACCAACGTCTGCAGGGTATGCCCTATCGGCAATTGCGACTGTTTCCCTGTTTCCTTTGATGACAATCACATCGCCCCTTTTTATTCCAAGCTCTCTCATTATTTCCCCGTCTATCCTTGCAATGCCCTTGTATGCATCATCCTGCTGCGCTTCAACAACCTTCAGCTGAACTTCCTTTTTGTCCATTTTATTTTTGCTCTTTTTTGTTTTTGACTACTTTTATCTTAAAGCTGCCAGAAATTTTCCTGAATACGTTCTTTATCTCTTTTCCTGCTTTTCTTACAGCATCCCTTTCCTTTTCGCTTATTTCTAAGACAAATCTCATTTTTCCTCCTTATTTTGTTTTTTTATTTTTTCAAATTCAACAATATTTGGAATGTTTAAACGAGTTGAATGAGTTGAATGAACTGCCTCTTTCTGTTTTCCCTGCTGTTTAATTTGCTCGCTAAAACTTAAGCTTAATCTTCCAAAATCTTCAAAGCAGAGTTTCACCATGTCATTCATGATTTTTTCCTGCGCTCTTATGAAAGACACTATCTCTTTAGGGATTGAAACAGCATAGCTGTTGCCGACAAGCCTCATCTTTACCATAAATTCTTTATTTTTTAAGATAGCAAATTTATGATATTCTGCCTCATCATTAGGATGGATAATCTTGTTATTGCATTTTTCACATGCAACAGCCCTTAATAGAAATCCGTTTTTCTCAACGCTTGCCTTCTTCATTCTGGAATTGCAGTTCTTGCAGAGTATTGGATTGTCAAAGATGTCTGCCATTTCTGTTTCTTGTTTTTGTGCCTTTTTTGTTTTTTGTTTGAGTTTAAACCACCGTGCCTTTTGGCATTCACCGAAGACACAGCAGTTGGGTTGAAAAGAGGTGGTATACACTTCAGTGTATACACAGACAGAGTATACTATTTAAATATTTCGGTGATTTTGAAATATTTTAAAAACCTGCGCTGATTAAGCATCTAATGAATTTAAAAGAGGGGACAAAAAAATTCTTCGGAAAATTCTGGAATCTTCTCTGGAGAGATGACAGCTTTAAAGGATGGATCTTTTCTCTGGTCTTTCTCTTCGTCTTCATAAAGTTCATTTTCTTTCCTGTTCTGGGCCTTATAACAGGAACTTCCCTTCCTTTGGCAATAGTGGAATCCTGCAGCATGTACCATCAAGGGGGATTGTTTTCCAATTTTGATGAGTGGTGGCAGAATCATGAGGACAAATATTCAAAACTTGCCGTAAACGAAACAGATTTTCAGAGTTTTCCCCTAAAGAACGGGTTTAACAAGGGGGATATTTTGTTTGTTATAAGAGCAAACCCTGAAAAACTAGAGGAAGGGGATGTGATAATTTTCAATGCAAATCAGAGAAATCCAGTGATACACAGGATAGTTAGGATAAGAAACATGAATGGGGAAAGGGTCTTTTCAACTATAGGAGACAACAACAACGGGCAGCTTGAATTTGAAAAAGGAATAACAGAAGACATGCTTGTCGGAAAAGCTATAGTAAAGGTTGTTCCTTATCTGGGATGGGTAAAGCTGGTATTTTATGATTGGCAAAAACCAATTGAGGAAAGAGGCATGTGCAGCGAGAGATAGTAGAAATATTATTAAAGGAACTTATTTAATAGGTTAATTAATAATTAAGTGTTAAAACTGAATGTTGGATTTTACACTGAAACAGGTAAATGAAGATAAATTAAACTAATAAAACATAAATAAAAACAAGATAAAAATGGAATTTTGTCCGAGATGCGGTTCAGTTCTGGTAATGAAGACCAAAAACATGGGTTGCCAAAGATGCGGCTATTCTTCAAAATCAAAGATGAAGATCAAGACTTCTGAAAAAATTGGCAGCAAGAAAGAGGTTGCAATAATCAAGGAAAAAGATGTTGAGGTTTATCCAATAGTTGATCTGGACAAGCCGTGCGAAAAGTGCGGGAACAAGAAGGCATACTTCTGGACCCTGCAGACAAGAGCAACAGACGAAGCAGAGACCAAGTTCTTCAAATGCACGAAATGCGAGTTTACCTGGAGAGAGTACAGGTAAAAAAATATTTCTTCTCAGACAACTCAATAGTTATATCAAAATATAAGTTTATTTAAAAAGTAAACAAGTTAGTAAAAGATAATGGAAATTGCAGTTGCGCCAATAGATAGTCATGCAGTATTAAAAGAGGATATGCATAACGAGATGGGCTTTGCACATGAGCCATCTTCTGAGAGATTTGCACAGCTTGCTCCCGATAGTCTATTAGGTTTTTGGCAATTTGCAAGAATAAATGTTTCCGGTTTACCTTCTCTTGTTGAGCAAGCCATTAAAAGAGGGGTTCGAGTTCTTGATACTAAAATTCCTGCATTCATGTGGACTTCTAAGGCTGGACATGATGATATTGGGGCAGTTTTATATGTAAGAGACGTGCATAGTGATGACTTAGGATATTGTTCTAAAAGATATTTGCATGGAAAAGACAGGGGGCTTGTTGCAAGAATATCTTTTGGTCCTGCATCAAAAGTTGACAGAAGAGGTTGGAAATTTTCAAATTTTGGAAGATTGCATATAGGCTCATATGCTTTCAGAGATTTTCTTCCTGTTCCTGCTGTTCAAGAGGTTACAGAAAAGGAGTGTTTATCTGAAGAAATTAGCTTCCCTCTTAGGTGGCTAAAAAATAAAAAAGGAATTTGGCAATTTGATAATCCATACACAGACGGATGTATGAATCAAGAAACAAGAACCCCCTGGCAGAGATTAACAAAGGGCGAGTATTATCCAAAAATGGTTGAACTTTCCAAGAGAAAAAGCACAATTCCTTTCTCTCAAGGTCTTAATGCTTTTGGGCAAGAAGAGAAAAAAGATAAGGCTATTGGAGAGTTGTTTAAGGTTTTCGAAACAACGCACTCTGGATATCACCCAATTTTGCAAACTTTAAGTGGTTTTGGAGAAGTAAAGCCTAGTGATAATATTACAGAAATGACGCCTAGACAAGGTGTCGAATACCTGTTTAGCAGAGTTCTTCCTGCAATGAAACATTTTATTAATTCTAAATAAAAAGCAGGCTACAGATAGGATTTTAAATTGTCTTGGCTTGGATGTTTAATGAAAAAAGAGAAAGAAGACATGGCCTCTTGGGAAAATTCTGAGGTAAGATTTGCAATAAATAGATATGAAGACATTTTCTCTGATTTTGACCCAAGACCTGTGCCCTTGAAAGGATTTTCTGATGACTTTCTTTCTGAGGCAAAAAGAGCATGTGCTGTCAAGGAAGAAAAAATAGACTTTATCTTTATGATTCCAAAAGAAAAGAGAAACATAAAGGAAGAGGCAAGGATAGAGGACAGATTAAAGAAATACTTCAGAAAGCACCTTGCTATTCTGGAGAAGGATAAAAAGAAGACAATAAAAACAGGGCTTTCTTTCACTGCTCTGGGAATTGTCTTAATGTTTGTAGCCACTTATATCTTCTTCAAGTTCAAAAATGAAAGTCTTATAACAAGTTTTTTTACCATCCTTCTTGAGCCTGCAGGCTGGTTCCTTTTCTGGGAAGGCTTGGATTTGGTAATTTTTAAAACAAAGAATGTTGGCCCTGATCTCGATTTCCACAGGAAGATGGCAGGCGCAACAATAAAATTTGTTTCCGTGTAATTTAAAAATTCCCTTAAAAGAGAACAAAAACCGAATATTTTTAAACTTCTTGTAGATTGTTTGGTTATTGGCTCCGTAGCTCATGAGGGGTAAACCCCTTACAATAACCCCTGTTTAAAGTGGTTATTCGCTACGCCAAAAGGCTCCGTAGCTCAGCCTGGTAGAGCACTGGACTCTTATGTGGGAGAACCAAGGTTCTCCTTAATTCGCGACTTTGTTCGCGGATTAGTGGGATTTTGTCAAACAAAATCGCTCACACTACCTCTCCTTTTAGAAAGGAGGAAAACAGAGAGATCCAGGTGTCGTGGGTTCAAATCCCATCGGGGCCATCCAGCGAAACATTTAAATAGAAGTAAGATTAATCTTATTTATGATAATTGATACAACTAAAATGAGTTCAAGAGGGCAGGTAGTAATACCATTAGATATGCGCAAAGGAATCAATGAGGGAGATAAGCTTATTATAATCAGAAAAGATGATGAAATAATTCTAAAAAAATCTATCCCAGAAACAGCTCTTTGGTCTGAGAAATCTTTGGCAAAAACATGGCTGAATAAAGAGGAAGATGAAGCATGGAAAGATTTGTGAGGGGAGATGTTGTGGTTCTTGATTTTCCTTTCTCTAACTTACTACAGGTTAAAAGAAGACCGGCTCTGATTGTTAAGATTCCAAAGGGCGGAGACGCAATAGTTAGCCAAATAACAGGAAAATCACAAGAGTCTTCTCTTGAAGTTCAAATTAATAAAAAGGATTTCAAGGAGGGCGGATTAAAAATAGATAGTTACCTTAGATTAGATAAATTTTTTTCTATTGAAAGGTCTATTATAAAATATAAAGCTGGCTCCTTAAAACCTGAAAAATTTAAAGAGATTATAGACAGAATAATCTCTTTTTTGAGAGATTAACTAAGCTTTGCCTATTTTTGATTAGAGTCTAAAACTCAAAATCCTTGAGTTTAAAGCCATAATTATAAGAAACCTTAACACTTCTGTTTAAAGGTCATCGGGGCCATTTTTAGTTCATTTATTTTAACAAGCAAATTTATATACTAAAAGAGCTTTCTTTAAAAATATGGGTTATGTAATAAAAAAGAGTGGGAAAAAATAGGCCTTCAATGCAAACAAAATAAAAAGGTCTGTAAAAAAATCAGCAAAGGGAGCACATCTCTCGGAGAAAAAGATAAAGACTCTATTGAAGGAAGTTGCTGAGCCGATAATAAGATTATATAAAAATAAAGTGGTAAGATCCCATACCCTTAGAAAAGCGGTTTTAGGAAGATTGAAGAGAAAGTCAAAGCCAACTGCAGCCGTTTGGATAAGGTATGAAAAAACAAAAAGGTGAAGAATAACTATCTTCTGTGCTTGAAGAACTCAATAGCCCGAAATCTCTTAAAGACTTTCTTGTAAGAGCCTTTTGGAACAAGAACTTTCGTTTTTGATTCATTCAGAAGCCGGAAGTCATACATGCCAACTGCGCCTTTTACCTTGTTCTTGCCCGGATATTTTTTCCAGTGAGATTCTTTCTTATGTTTGTATTGTAAAACCATGAATGTTTATTAATAGTGTATAGTTAATAAAATATATGTAGGGGTTTTCCGGCATAAAAATTAATAAAAAAGAAAAAACGAGAAAAATATTAACAAATAAGTAAATAAAGCAAATTCGGGGCGGTAGTTATCAGAATTCTTCTTTTATCTGATCAGGTTCTGAATGTTTTCTATTGCGTCTGCAACTTCTCTGCCTTTCTTGGTCAGTCTTATAATTTTTATTCGCCCCTTTTTTTCGAAATCAACCAAGCTCAAAGCCTCCAGCGTCTGCAGGATTTTCACTGCATGGCTGTAAGTGCAATCCACTTCCTTAGCCAAAATACTGCCGTACCTCATCCTTGTGTTCTTTTTCAAAGATACCAGCATCAAAGCCGGCTTTCTCCTGAAAAAGATGTCAAAATTGTCTTTCATCTTTGGACGTGTGTATTTTAAAGTATATATCCCATAAGTGATGTGCTTTTAAATCTTTTGGAAAACATGGAAAACATATTTCGTAACGTTTATTAACGAAAACAGCCAATCCAAAAACATGGAAAAAACCGGAAGAATGGAAAAAACAGAGAAGAATAAAGGCAAAACAAGGATTCTTGCAGTGGGAGACATCCATGGGGACACTGGTTTTGTGAAAAGGCTTGTGGAAAAGGCAAAAAATGAGTCCGTGGACATTGTCATACTTGCAGGAGACATAACAACAGCAGAAAAGTCGATAGAAAACATAGTTGGCCCTTTCGTTAAAGCAAAAAAACAAGTTCTTTTGATTCCAGGAAACCATGAATCTGCTGCAACGATAGATTTTCTTTCAAAAATGTACGGAGCAAAGAACATTCATGGATACGGGTTAAAAATCGGGGATGTTGGAATCTTCGGGGCAGGGACAGCAAACATGGGAATTCATTCTATAGGCGATTCCGGAATTTCAGAGCTTCTAAAAAAAGCTCATGAAGATGTAAAGGGTTCAAAAAAGAAAGTCATGGTTACCCATATACATCCCATAGGAAGCAGGGCAGAAATATTTGGTTTTTCTGGCTCCTCGGCAGTAAGAAAAGCCATCGATGATTTTAAACCTGAAATTCTTATAAATGCTCACATCCACGAGGCAGGAGGCATGGAAGAAAAAATTGGTTCTACAAGAGTCATAAACGTAAGCAGGAGAGAGAAGATATTTGAGATTTAACATGCCAAGAAAACAGAAAAAGACAATAGCGGAAACATCTGCAGAGCAATTTTTTCCCATAGAGCCTGAAGATATAAAGCATTCTGTCGAAAAACCCTATAAGACAATTGAGCCGAGCTCTTTGATAACTGTAGAAAAACAGGGAGAGATTAAGAAAATTGTGAAAGTCAAAAAACAAAAAAGAGCGGTAAAAAGCAGGGTTAAAGGTGAAGTTAAAAAAGGAAAGAGAGAAAAGGCAGAGTTTATTCCCAAAAAGGTTTCTTTGAAAGAAGATGGTTATGAACTGGTAATCACGGAAAAACCGCAGGCAGCACTAAAAATCGCTTCTGCCCTAGGAAAATCTGTCCAAAGAAATATGGGCTCTGTTCCTTACCACGAAGTCAGCAGAAACGGGAAAAAAATTATTGTTGCATGCGCTGTCGGCCATTTGTTCACTTTAATTCAAACTTCTAAATCTTCCAGCGCAGGCGGCATGCCTGTTTTTAATATTGGATGGGTTCCAAACTATATTGCAAGGAAAGGCGATTTCAGCAAAAAATATTACGATGCTCTTATTTCTCTGGTAAAAAACGCTGGTTCCATAACTGTTGCTACAGATTATGACATAGAAGGAGAAGTCATAGGATTGAATGCCGTGAGATTTATCGCAGGGCAGAAAGATGCTTCAAGGATGAAATTTTCCACACTCACGGAAAAAGAGCTTAATGAATCATATGAAAAAAAATCCCCAACTCTTGACTGGGGTCAGGCAATTGCAGGAGAGACAAGGCATTACCTTGACTGGTTTTACGGAATAAATCTTTCAAGAGCATTGATGAATGCCATAAGAGCAATAGGAAAATTTAAGATAATGTCTATTGGAAGAGTCCAGGGGCCTGCCCTAAATCTCATAGTCCAGAAAGAAAAACAGATTTCTTCTTTCAAGACAAAGCCTTACTGGCAGGTGGTTATTACATTAGAAAAGCCAAAGATAGATTTGATATTCAACAGGGATATCTTCAAAAAAGAAGAGTTGGAAATTTTCAAAAAACTTCCCGGAAAGACTGCAGACACAAGCACAGAGAAAAAAACCCAAGAGATTCAGCCAAATCCGCCTTTTAATTTGACAAATTTGCAAACAGAGGCATACAGGTTATTTAACTTGAACCCGGGAAAAACACTGCAGGCAGCGCAGAGCCTTTACCTTTCTGGCTTAATATCTTACCCAAGAACATCCAGCCAAAAGCTCCCCCCTTCAATAAATTACAGGGAAATTCTCAAGAGGCTTGCGGCAAGGTATAGGGCTGAAAAACTTTTGACGGGAAAAGTTCCTGTAGAAGGAAAAAAGACAGATTCTGCCCATCCTTCCATATATCCTACAGGAAACTTTGAAGAAATAGGGGGGGATGAAAAAAAAGTATACGACTTAATTGTGAGAAGATTTCTCTCCCTGTTCTGCGAAGATGCTGTTGTTGAAAACAAAGTAATAACTGCCAAAATAGATGCTGATGAAAAAAATGTTAATAATGAAAAAAGAGGTGATAAAATTAAGGTTGTTGATGATAGTGAAAAGAGTAAGACAAATAAATTATTTTTCCAGGCAAGAGGTTCAACAATTAAAAAGAAAGGCTGGTTAGAGATATATCCTTTCAAAATATCTGAAACAAATATTCCAGATATAAATGGAAAGGTAAAAATCTCAGAAGTTAATTTCAAAGAAAAAGAAACGCAGCCTCCGCACAGATTCTCCCCTGCGAGCCTTGTCTCAGAGCTGGAAAAAAGAAATCTTGGAACAAAGGCAACAAGGGCTGCAATTCTGGAAACACTATATGATAGGGGTTATGTGCAGGACCAGAGCATAAAGGCGACTCCTTTGGGAATTTCCCTTATAGAAACTCTGGAAAAGCACTCGCCAATAATAATAGACGAAGCCCTGACAAGAAACTTTGAACGTGAGATGGATGAAATACAAAGGTCAAAGAAGAACTACCTGGAGAAAGAAAAGAAAGTGATAGAAGAGGCAAAGGAAACCATAAGTAAGATCTCAGAACAATTCAAGTCACAGGAAAAAGAAATAGGGAAGGAACTTGCTGGTGCAAATGAAAAACTATGGCAACAACAGAGAGAGGAAAACAAGCTGAACATCTGCCCTGTCTGCAACCTTGGATCTTTACAGATAATGTACTCTAAAAAGACGAGGAGAAGTTTTATCGGGTGCAGCAAATATCCTGAATGCAGAAACACATACAGCCTCCCGCCAGACAGCCTGATAAAACCTTTAACGCCAAGAAAGAACTGCGAAAAGTGCGGTTTCCCAATGTTGTTATCAATCAGAAAGGGAAAAAAACCCTGGATGTTCTGCTTCAATCCTCAATGCGAAACAAACCGGGAGAGGATTGAAGAATACAGAAGAAAGAAGAAAGAGGAAAATGAAAATTTTTGAAAATAGAAAAAAATTTATAGAGGATATGTTCAGCAATCTAAAAAAAACTATAGCTATAAATTTACAAAATCTCCCAAATGAAGAAATTCCTCTTATGGAAAGTCATTTAAGAGCATTGTATTTTCAAACTTATTATTTACTTGCTTTAGGATTCTACAATGCTTCTTTAGTATTATGTGGTATTTTATTAGAGAGTCTTACAAAAGAAAAGCTTCATATAGAGGGTGTATCAGACGAAAATATAGAGAAAATGGATTTTAGAGAATCAATAATAAAATCTAAAAATATACTTAACTCGGATGAGATTTCTTTTTTAGAAAGTAAAAAAAATGACTTAAGGAATCCTTACACTCACTATAACATGATGAAATTATCTAAAGGAATTTATTATCCAACATTCGAAATTAAAAATGTAAACATCGTAGAAAAGCTGAAGGAATTGCATGGGTTAGTCAAGCAAGGAAAATTAACCGAAGCACAAGCTAGACAAAAACTCATTGAAGGAATAAGCCCTGTATTAAAGAGCTCTAAGGAGTTTAGACCAATTGCCCAATTAGCTAAAAGCCAAATTGAAGAAGAGGGGTATGCACTAAAAACATTTTTAGAGGTTGATAAATTTGTAAGAGATTTCTCAGAAAAATATTTTGATCAGGGAAAAAGAGAATCACAAAAAAATAATTCTTAATTAATTCCCCTTGATTGTTTTATATATTCTTCTTAACAATGCAAACATAAAAATCATAGTAGGAAAATAAAGGATAATTTCTGGTAGTTTAAGCAATATAGAGTTGTATTCATATCCGAATTCTAAAAGAGAAAGGAAAAAAAGAACATATCCTAAAAATAAAAAGAATTTCCAAATGGGTTCTTTAACGTCTAATTTAGCATTCCAAGTAATATAAATTAATAATAAAACAACAAAATAATAAGAAACAAAAGATAAAATTATATGACTTTTTAAGGTTTCTACCATTAAAAAAGAAAATAGAGCTACTCCTGCAAATAATCCTGCATTATTATTAAAATAATTTCTTAAAGACATTTAACTTATTAAAATATAATCTCTTTCATATATAAATGTTAATTAAACCCACTTCCCCAGATTCGTCTGGGTTTTTATGTTCTCAAGGACCTTGCTCTTCTTCAGTATTTTTGAGGGATCGTAACCGAATTTTATCATCTCACAAACGACACAACACACAAAATATATAAAGAAAAATATCTTAATTACTCCATGAGAAATTATAAAAAGATTCATATCTGGGAGTTTCCACCAACACTTACTTTTTTGGGGCTAAATCAAAAGTTTAAAGAGAATATTTTTAAGGAATTGAAAAATAGATATAAATCTATTAAGGATTTACTTAAAGAATTAAATAAGTCTGGAAAAAGATATGGGTTAAAAAGAAAATATAATAATGGACATTTAAGTTATTGGAAAATAGGTTCAAAAAAAGATAGAGGTAGAATAAAGAATATTAATATTCCACTATGGATTTTGATAGAAATATCAAAAATTCTCTCTGAAAGCAGCAAAAAAAATAATAAAACAATGATAGAAATAGAAAAAAATATAGAATATTATACTGGAACTGGAAAATCACACCCAATATTTAACCAAAAGTTGCCTTTATATCTAACTCCGGAAATGACCTCTGTTATTTTTCATTTTTTAGGAGATGGGCACATAGGAAAGAAGGGGGAGGTTTCTTCTTATAGACAAATGAACAAAGAAGGATTAACCAATTTTTTAAGAAAATTACAGATAGTGTTTGGAGATTTTGATTATCCTAAAAAGGAGTTTCATAATGGTAGATTAAATGTTCCAAAAATAATAACAGAATTCTATATTTATTATTTTAAACTTCCGAGTACAAATACTTTTGAATCATATCTTCCCAAAAATATAAAGGGGCTAAAGAGGAGTTTTTTAGTTGCTGGATTAATTTCTTTTATTATTGATGAGGGTCATGTGGGAGAAGTTATAACTATTTACGGAAAGAATGAAAGATTGATGAAAGACATAAGGGATATTGGTATTAAATGTGGATATATATGCCATCAAATAAGGAAAAAATATGCTTATGATAAATTTGATGTTTATAGGTTTAGTATTTCATCAAAAAGCTATAATAAATTCTATAGAGATATGAAAAGATTATCTAACCAATTTCCAACCTGTAATTTAGCCCACAAAACAGAAAGGCTTACGAAAAGAATTCGGTAAGACTTTTTTGGTCTAAAGAAGCGATTAACTTACTTTTCTTAAAAATTTTAGCGGGATCAAAACCGAATTTTATCATGCTGACTTTCTTAGAACTCTCTATTAATTCCTTTTTGTCTTGGAATTGGAGTGATTTGGTTGACATAGCTTTCTTTGTAGCTTCTCTGCATACCCATACTCCTAAAGCTGCCCAATAGGTAGGTAATTCTATTCTAATTACTAAAACGCTCGCCTGTCTCTGTTCTTTTTCCAGATATTCTAGTACAGGAAGCCTTGATGCATAATAACCTCCAGCAGTACTTGAGGCATAGCTGCTTCTTCCATAAAAATCCTCCATGTCTGTGGAAGCCTTTATCTCTTTTCCGGGATTCCACGAGCTTCCAGGAAGATACAATTCAAAAAGCTCGTAAGAAAAAACATTCGGGAAAAGCATTATTAAATAACAGTTTCCCATGAATTCCCCAAAGAATAATTCGTGATTCTCAATCCATTTGTAAGTCCTGATTTTTTTAAGGAGATTTTTTCCGAGCATGTCGTCTGTCGCTGTGATTGACCAGCGTGTTGGAACAAGCCTCCTGTCTTTTTTCATGCCAAGAACTCCAACAGAAAGAACTTTGCTCAATGTGTATTCTGAGAAGCTATTCTTGTAAAGAAACTCTATGGCGTCTGTGGCTTTTATCTCATCGTTCATTACCTTATCCAGCTTTGAATCAATCTTCACGTTTCCTGTAATTTTTGCTTTTTTCAATGGAGCATTCATTCCCTGGGGAAGAACTATCCTGTCTCTCCTGAATCCAGGACCAACTCTTCCCATGAATTCTATTTCAACATCAACAGGCTTTGAAGCAAGCGCAAGTTCCTGGGCCATTTCAACGAATTTCTTCTCGCCGCTTCTCGGTGAAGTGACATTTGACTGAAATCTTGAATTAAGAAGGCTTTCTCTTAGACTGACAACATCCCTTATCCCAAAATTGTTTTTAGCCCAAAACTCTGGTTTGTCATAAATCCATGCATCTTCATCTTTTTCCAGCGGGCTAAGGATTCCAACATTTACAAGAGGATATTTTAGCTTTGATCCAATGAAAACGCTTGGAGGGCTGCTCGCCTCAATCTGGGAGATTTTCCCTATGTCTCTGTATCTGAATCTCGTATCAGCTATCTTCTTTATTACCTCAAAACGAATGTCCTCTGTCATTTTTTATATTTGATATTTTAACTGAGAAAAACCTTTAGATGTTAATTAATATAATAGTTTAACCTGTTATGAACTTATTTTATAATATTTAAATTATAATACTTCCTCCTATTAGAAATACAACCAAAACCTCTTTAAAATCTTTGAGAACTACCTGGGAGTTTGAAATATTATTGCAGCCGCTTATAGCACCCTTTAATTTGACCACGCTTACGATGCGAGTTCTTCTCGCGGAAGTCTTTGGGCGAATTTGGAATGTTACAACCATCCTCTGCGAAATATACCCTTTTCCTTTATCTCAAAATTCATATCCTTGTTCGGAAGGCTTCTGTGTTTAAGCAATACAGCTTTCCTTTTTCCATCCTCGTTCTTCAGCTCAATGATGGTTTTGCTCCAGTACTTCATCAGGTCTCCTCCAACGAGGTTTACTCCCGGTTTTATGCCCTTTTTCCTGTCATCTTCAGACAGGAATTCAGAATAAACCTGATTTGTTATTATCACAGGAATTCTCTGCTTTCTGGAGATTTCTGCAAGAGTCTTCATCTGCCATGCCAAAGCCCGATTAACTTTTTTTATGTCTTCTGCAGATGCTGCCTCCTTGTTCTTAACATTTCCAAGCTCAAGGCGGTAATGCATAGCCATGCCATCAACAATTAAGAGGCCGATATTTTCTTTTTTGACCTGCTCTGCCAGCTTGTTGAATATTTTCCTCTGCTCAAAAAAATCCATAGGCTGCAGAAACAGGATGTTTTTCAAAATTTCCTTGTAATTCTCACCAACAATCTGCTTTACCCTTTCTGTAGAAAAACCGCCTTCTGTATCAATAAAAACGACTTTGTTGCCTTTCTTTGCCTGGCTGCATGCAGCAAGAATAACAAAATTAGTCTTCCCGCTTGCAGGAGGACCTGCAATCATAGTTATAATGCCTGCTTCATAGCCTCCGTAAAGCCATTTGTTGAGGTCAAAGCTTCCTGCAGAAACTTTCTCTGTTGCTTCAGGTTCCATCTCATTCAGAAACAGGGGATAAGATTAATAAGAATTGTTGTGGTATCAAAGAAGATATTCTGGCAGGGGTTCTGGCCTAGATTTTGATTTTATTTTTATTCCGAGATGTATTAAATATTTTGAAATGGTATCCCAACTGTGCCATGTAAGGCATGCTGTTTTAGTGATACTTCTAGTTTGAGAGTAAATCTGGGCAATTTTCTCAATTTCTTCTTTGGATAATGGGGGTCTTCCACTTCTACTCTCAAACATTACATCTGGAATAGCTTCTTCCAATTGTCCATGTCTTAATAATGTTCTGTACAAACCAGGGTCATTTTCAGATAATTCATGTCTTGTTAAATTGTGGTATCTCTTATTGGCTCTGAAAAAATCTAAGGGAGTTTTAAATCCGTTGTATCTTCCAGGAATATTTTTTCTCCCAAGACCTTTGACTCTTGATTCTAATTTATTTGCCACAGAAAAAGAATAAAATCGGTGCTTTTTAAGGATTTACTTCATCTTCTTGAAGGCTTCTTCTGTCTTGTCCAGGTCTTTTATTATTGAAGCAACTGCGTCGCTTATGGCTTTTTTTGCGGTTTTTCCTTTCGTTGTGACTTTCAGTATCGGCTTCTCAGAGGGATGCTCCCTTTTCCAGGCAGCAAAGCTTACAGAGGAATCTTTGTTTAAGTACACGCGCAGAATTTCAACAAGAGTCATGCTTCCTATCCTTGCCTCAATTTCATCCTTTGAAATTTTTAGAATCTCCAGTTTAGTGTCTTCCATGATAAGAAATCAGAATTTTCCTTTAAAAATCTATGGTTTATGGTTCTTCCTCGTCCAGTTCTGCTTCTCTTGTTTCCGGTTTTCCAAACGCCTTTTCCTTGGCATACTCGTCTTCCATCAATTTGATGTTTTCCCTCTCTTTTTCCATTTTAATTCTTTTCAAGTCAGAAATAGTCAATGAATCAAGAATTTGCCTGTCAAAGCTGATGGCTTTCTTTTGCTGCGGCTGCGAGAATATTTTTGGCTGTGATTGAGAAAATATTCTTGGATTTTTTTCCTGGGATTTGCTTTTTTCCAGAAATTGTGTCATGGCAAACAAAGGGTCATGAAAATTCCTTTCCCTTATCAGCTTTACTCTGAGAAAACGTTCAAGCTTGTCCACGAGACCATAACCTGGGGGGACAACGCCCTGCTCTGCCATTTTTACCGCTGATTCTGCCTCTCCTATTGCTTCTGCGAGCTGTCCTTGTGTAATCCCTCTTAATCTCCTTACCCGCATTATTATCCAATGAAAATTATCCACAAGGTCTGGTCTTGGTTTTAAGTTAAGGCCCTGCACCTTGGTCTTTTCTTCATGTCTTTTATCAACTATTTCCCTGAGCGTTTTTTCCTTTCCCCCAAACTCGCGCCTTTCCCGCTCTTTTGGTTTTACTCCTGTAAGCCTCTCCATTACGTCAGAAACTCTGCTTTTCCTGTCAGATTCGTCAAAGACTCTTTTGTCAGGCCTTTTTAATATTGGGAATCCTTCTTCAGAAATGCATTTTTCACATGCGAGAACTACTCCTTTTGGAGAGATAACCTCAAACACATTCCTCATCTTTCCAGATATTCCGCATATAGAACACGTTTCTTCCATAGCAGGCAAGAGCTAGGGGCTGTTTTTTAATATTTCTATATAATTGTATATATAATTGCAGTCAGTAAAGATATTTTTCTATGTCCAATATATTTGCTGGAAGTTTTAACTTAGTCTTTTCATTTATGACTAT
>ERZ1292629.527-Hain-H43-01um-R1-527-length-42087-cov-7_pt1 | contig 42087 bp, 62 predicted proteins | sample MGYA00564399_ERZ1292629 | MGnify/ENA primary metagenome ERZ1292629 (study PRJEB36523, sample SAMEA6512636) | groundwater metagenome | collected 2019-01-08 | study: AquaDiva: Metagenomics assemblies of 32 groundwater samples
TTAGCCTTATTCTTCTTTCGCTAGAAAATCCTCTTGTAAAATCTAAAAGCTGTGATTTGGGATCGATTGTTCTTATCATTTTAATTTCCTTCTCTCCTCTACAATCTTCTCAAGTTGAACTTCTGGGATTAATGCTCTGGTTGGTGTATGATGCAAGAGAGGTATTTGAAAATTTTTGTCAAAATCTGGAGAGAAATAACGTACCGTTGAAGTATGAATATAAAAATGTGCACATGAAGGATGCCTTACCTCTAAAACACGATATTGACCTTGATTTTTGGTGTGAAATTTAATAGTCTCTATAGCTTCAGGCATTTTTTTCTCTAACTCTGAATTAATATATACGGATTCACCAGCTTCAGCTCGAATTTCTTCTGCTGTTGGACCTTGATAGGGATCTATTGAAAATGTTTCCCCTTTTCTTGGCAGGACTTGCCCTGCTATTCTTCTTTTTGCAATTAGTTTACCTTTCTTTAAAATTTGGACTAAATATGATATTTCGGTCATTTCCTACTTCCCTTCTTCTTTATTTGCAGGTTGTACGGAATTTTTAGCTTGAGAGTAAGATATTGGTAAGAAAAAATTTGTTACATTCCTTTCTAATTCTGATCTTAATCTTTCTGATTTATCTGCCAAATATTTTTCTGACTTCACAGCATAACCGTTTTCTTGACCTATGAAAACAAATTGATCCCCTCTTTCATTAACTACTAAATAATCTTCATGTTGATCATCATTTGCTTGGAAATGATAAACTATTGCAGGCCGCAACATTGTTTCCAATTCTTTAGAATTCTCGTGCCAGTTCACACAATAAACACCTGCCCCAATAAAAAATCCCAATAATCCTGATGTAAAACACTTCAAAGGACCTTCAAGAGTCTTAATATTTTTCTGGTTTTTTATCTCTTCTTCAGCCATCTTCTCAGTTGCCTTTGAATTTATCTTGAAGATTTCTTGAAGCATCTAGGGCGTTGCTGTATGCATTTGTCTGATTTGTGAAACGACCTATTCTACTTGTCTTGTTTTGTCTGCTTGGAAGATAGCTGTTTCTGTTACTTATGAGATCTAAATTTGAATGAGTTTGCATATATGCTCCAGTAGCTCTTCCTGCTACATCAAAAGTTTCAAACAACTCACCCATGAAAGCTTGGAAGTTATCAAGAGGACGATTGCCTAGGCCGATGACAACATCTTCATGGCCCGCCTTTATCTTATCATATTCACCACGGACTATGCTTCCAGTTGGACCCATTACTATTACTCTTCTAACGTAATCTAACTCTGGATCTGTTTTTCTTTCCTCGTTATTGTTAATGTTTTTAATCATGATCGCGTATTTTGTATCGCCCATTCCACCAGCAACTAAAGCTCCTTGAAGATTTGTTGGCTGTGCAGCAATGTTATTTATTATTGCATCTTGGGAATTAATTAAAGTAATAAAACCTAGGAAAGGTGCTGCTTCTTCTGCATAAGGGTAATTAGTTTGCTTTACTAAAACTTCCATATCTTGATTATCAAATTTCTTTCTAGCTGCAAGAGTTATTTCATCATCTAATTTCTGCCTTGTTTTATATGCATTAAACGATCCAAGAGGAGTATCAATTGTTCCATCATTTGCAACTATTTGATCCTCCACGACTTCTCTGCCTGTACTAGGATCTAGATACTTTATTTCAATTCTATTTCTTTCATATAATTCGTCATAGGTTCCCTTTTCTTTTAGTTTGAATTTATCAAGAGACGCGTGATAATCTTTCGCGTTTACGTATAAAGTGTGAGTTTCTGAGTCTAAGTAGAATGGCTTATCTCCTACGATCATTCCCTCTATCTTTTGACCTAGGTCAAAGATTCCTCTTTGTTTGGCAGTAGAACTAACCTGATTAGGTCTGAACATTGGATTAAACTCTGAAACGCAACCTGGAAGAGCTGCGACTAGACCTACCAAACCATGTGCGATTGTTTTTCTGACTGTTTGTTTTTTCATTTTGTTACTATACTATAATTGTAACTAGAAAAGTGGTATTAAAACTTTGTTATTACACTGTATACATATATACTAAAATGTAAACTAAATGATAAAGTTTAAATATTAGTTAAATTGAGATTTGTTATGAAAAGAAAACTAGTAAAGCATGGAGAAGCAACCTTAATGGTTTCTGTACCGAGTAAATGGATAAAGCAAAAAAATCTAGGAAAAGGGGATGAAGTAGATATAATTGAGAGTGATGGAAACCTAGTTGTTTCAACCGAAAGAAAGTACAAAAAGAAAGAAAAAGAAATAACCTTTTCTAGCGAGACAGAATCTTCTTTAAGGATGGTTATAGCCAACGCCTATAGGTCTGGTTATGAAAAATTAGTCGTTAGATTTGAAAATGATAAACAACTTAGTATGATTAAAGAAGTAGTTGAAAAGCATTTACTTGGATTTGAGGTAATAAAAGAAGATAAAAGTTCTTGTATAATAGAGAACATTACAGAACCATCAATTGAACAATTTGATAATATATTTTCTAAAGTTTTAATTAACATAGAATCCTTGCTTGATTCTGTTGCACAATACTTAAATGGAAAAACGTCTGATTTTGAAAAAACAGAAGAAAAAATAATTGAGTTTGATAACTTTTGCAGAAGAGTTATTTACAGACAAGGAAATTTGGAAGGCCAACAATTACGATGGGCATTTCATACGGCTTTAAATCACGGACAAAGAGAGCTATATCAGCTACTGGTTTTCCTAAAGAAGAATAAAGTGAAAGAAACAAAAGAATTGGGAGACCTTTTGGAAAAAGTAAGAGAAGTTTTTACTTTGCTTAAAAGTGCTTATTACGAGAAGAGTCAGAAGACTATTAATAAAATACATCTCATAGAGAAAAACTTTATTTATACAAAAGGGTACGAATTATTAAAGAAGTCAAATGAGCCAATAGTAATACATCATTTACTTAACTCTTTAAGGAACTTTTATCTTGCTACCTCTCCTTTGGGTGGAATGTTAATCTAATCCCACTTTTTGGGTTGCCAGGAGTAATGATTTATCAGGGAGATGTCAATGAGCGGTTTATCTAAATCTAAGTTCCCTTGTTCATCAGTGAGCATATATAATGCCGAGGCTAAATCCACTACTCTTGTTTGATGTTCAGGAAGATAACTTCTATATCCGGTATTTTTGGGTTTTGTTTTAATGTGCCCAGCCCCTCTAAATCCTGAAACTTGGGTATTTTTATCATTCTCATTATCTCCAAGAAAATAATCCATAACACCTGACCTGACTCTAGCTGAGGCAATTTCTTCACTTTCCGAGAAATATCTTGCAAATGTATTTGGAGCAGTGTCTCTTTCAAGACATTGTTTTAAGAATAACACTCCTCTGGATATATTAGTTTCATCAGTTACTTTTTTCACATCGGCCCAAGAAGCGTGAGTTCCTAATTTGTTATACATAGCTTCACGAGCGAATTCTAGAGGAACAAAACTTATTCCTGATCTTTTCTCTCCCTCTTTTTCATATCCTTCTTGAAGGAAATCATGAGCAAGATAACAAGCTCTAAGCCATGAAGACACAAGTCTTGGGTCCATCTTGTGTTCTCTTTGTGCTTTCTTTGCCATTTCTCTAACATCTGGAAATCTTCCACTTTTTTCAATCTCTGGAAGATTTCTTTTTGCAAAATCCAATGCAGGATAAGTGCCATAAACAATGTTCTGTTTTTCTGTTCTTGGCAGATTGATAAAATCATCTAAAGTAAACTCCTGATATGCTCTTTCAGATAAAATCTCTTTTATTCTTGGAGGTTGTTCTTTATTTTCTAAATAATATAAAAGCCCGCCTATTCCTCCGATTGCTGTTCCTGTAATTAGTCCAGGAATGAACCATTTTGCTCCTTCAACAATTCTGTTCTTTAATCTTGTAAAGAATCCAGAGTCTAACTCTTGAAATGCTTCATTTGCATGATCAACTGAATGATATCTTTCTGTTCCTTGCATTTTATTCGCTCCCCAATTTTATTCCTCCATCTCTATAATTTCCTAGCCTTTTCCAATTGATTTTCTTACCTTCGTCTGAGATTTCATAAAGTAAATCTGCATCTTCAATTAATGTTTTTTGATATACTGGAAGGGCTTCTCTATAACCTTTTGATATAGATTCTCCTGATGCTGATAAATCCGGATAGTAATTAATTGATCCTGTTTCTGCTATTGCTTTTCTTACTCCATCTTCACCTGCAAAATAATATGCATAAGCATCTACTACTGGTCTGTTTGGAGTCGCTAGTTTTCTTAGATAAGGCAAAGCTGCAACTGCCATTCTACGCTCTCTTTCTTCTGTTCCTTCTTTTGGCATTCCAAGAATATCGCTAGCCCAAGTCTCCATAAATTCTGGAGTAAACATAGGAGTTTCCCTTGCTTCCCCATCCAGATTATAACCTATTTTTGCTTCTTCTTGGTTTACATAACAAGATTTTGCGAAAGCAGCAACAAATCTTGGATTTAGTTGATGAGTATCTCCTACAAATATATTATCTTCAAAAAGCCTTACGTAATACTCATTAGATCTACTCCAAGTTGAAAGTCTTTCTTGTACATAACCTATTCTTCTTCCTAAGATTTCAAATCTTGCGTTTCTATCCTCTGGAGACATTTCTCTAGCGGTAATTTCTCTGTTATCTTCTTTTTGCATAAATCCTCCATACATTGGAACTGTTTGCTTATCAAATAGAGGAGGAATATTAGATCCGCACATAGCACCCCCAGCAGTTAAAGCACCTATAGCTCCTGCTAAAACGCCCCATCCAAGGTATTTTGGAACATCTTCAACAATTCTATTCTTAAATCTAGAAATAACTCCTTCATTCAAATTGCTAAAGTTCTCTGCAGCTTCTCCTACTGATCTAAATTTTCTTCGGTTGTTGCTTATGAGTTTAATTAAAGACATTTTATTCCTCCATGCAACCTAAGACAAAACTTCTATGTTGTTTAGGTATTCCTTTTTCGCTCATGACTTTGATCATAGAATTTAATTGAAATCTTCTTTCTTTTGAAGATATTTCTTTAACCTCTGTATCTCCACGTCTTAATGATACATGAACAACCCTATTTCCAATTTGTATGGGGCTTCCGTTAGCTGTTTCAACAAGATGATAAGAAGAAGGCTCTTTCCCTGTAAGAAGGTAATATCCTATTGCACCTATAGAATATAAATCGCTTCTGTCTGTTGCTGTTTCTGCTTTTCCATTAAGAAGAGCGTTAACCAGTCTTGGTTCGGTATAATCAATCCTTCCTTGAGTAGGAGTTAGAGATGGAATTGATTGACCTTCAAATGCTGCTGTTTGAAGATCAGTAACTACCGCTGTTCCATGTTTGTCAACAATAACATTATCAGGAGATAAGTCTCTGTGCAGAATTCCATTTTTATGCATGTGTCCTACTCCAGCAAGAATTCCAGTCATAATTCCTTTGTAAGCCTGTAAAGGTAAACCTTCTTGGAGCAATTTTATCTCTCCTCTTAGACCTCTAGAACCTTCATAATATGGCTCTACGTTAACAGTTCTTTCATCTTTAAGGTCAAAACTGTCTATTGTTCTAGCCAAATTAGGATGCCATAGCTTCGTAGACATAATCGCTTCTTGAACATTCCAGTTTCTTCCGTTTCTTTGCTTTTCTGCTGCGATTTCTTTTTTTATTGTGTTTATGTCAAATTCAAGTTTAGGAACTTTAGCAACCAGCTCTTCTATAAAGTGGCCTCTTTGTCTTGTAACTTTGAAAGCTTTTCTGTTGCTTCCTTCCCCAAGTTTTTTTTGCGGCTGATAACCTCTTGATAACAATTCTTCTAAAGCAGGAGAATCTAGGTCAGAGATTGTTATTGTTGGTTCAAAATGGGTTCCATCAATTAGTTTCATTCAGCTACCTCCAAATTATCAATAATATCAATCGTAACTTGAGCAATTGTTCCAGGCTTAAGTTGGTTTTCTAGGACTCTCGGTATTACTATTATAGCTTGATTTCCATGTTTTGCTATCTTTTTCGTTATTACGAATTTCTTCTTTTCCATCTTATAGATTATACATAGGCCGTACATAACGGTTATTTAAAGATTTCTATTAATGTTACTTTAAAGTTACATCTGGCATTGAGAAATTGCACGGTAAAAGCTTATTATTGTATAATAAAATTATATTTAATAATGAAATTGTCTGAAACTAATTAATTATCTTAGGGAAAAAGAGAATCTAATTGAATATATGTTCTTTTTGGCGTTGCAGTCTTTACAGTACCGCTATACAAAGATACACCATCATGTATTGTGCACGCCTCTCCGCATCTTAATCTTGGAGGGTTTGTCTCAGCACTACTAAAACGCACAGAGATATTTTGTCTAGGCGCTAACTTTCCATCATAGCATACACCTTTTTGTGTTAGGTCTATATGAGGTATTGCTTTTTCTTGTGCTGACGCTGTACTTTCTAGTTTTTGATCTTTAAATCTATGACTCATATTATCGAGAAGTTATTTCTAATGCTTTATAAGTTTTTCTTTTATTTTTCTATTTTTAGCATATTTCGCTCTGTAAGGTATTTTTGCGATTGGAGCGAATACCTTTATTTGAGATTGGAAGTCAGGATTATAAAATTTAACCCTGAATGTTTAGGGTCTGAAAACAATATGTAAAAATTAAAAAATAAATTTGTTAATAACTTTAACGATTAACTGTTATTAATTCTGTTCTGCTTTTTTTGATGCGTAGCAATCCTTACAGTAGACTGGTTTGCCTTCTGTTGGTTTGAACGGGACTTCGCAATCTTTCTTGCATTGCGAACATACAGCTTTGTGCATTTCTCTTGGTCCGAAGTTGTGTCTGAATCCACCGCCTCCGAATCCACCTGATCTGCCGTTCGATCCGCCGCTTCTAAAGTTCTTCATATTGGTCCTCCTATGAAAAATCGGAATATTGGCTTATTAAATCCTTGCATTTTGCCCATGAACAGCTTAGTGAAATTAAATTAAGATATAACCTTTCTTTATACAATCAAAGAATTCGTAAGTTAAATTGTAGATTTTACAAACTTGTCCTCTATTAAATGCTAATTAAAGAGAATTGTGTTATTTTGATTTTTAGCTTTGTATTAAGTTTAAGTAACAAAAATTTTATTTTTTTAGAATTTTTATTCTCGGAGAAAAAAATTTTATGGAAAGATTTAAATACACCTGTGTGTGATCTCTAAGTTAAAGAGGCTGAAATGGAAAAACAACACGGATTGGTTTTATTCTTCGTTATAGTATTTTTGTCTTTGTTGACTTTCGCTTTTGCTGCTCATGTTATTTCTTCTAATACGGTTAGTGTTTTAGAGGATGTTACCAGAATGTATAATATTACTGTTAATAATACTGATGCTGCTCTTGCAGCTAACCTTACTGAGGTCAACATCACTCTTCCTTCGAGTTTTATATTTTTGGCTGGTACAAATGGTACTACTGGAGGCTCTCATACTTTTGTCAATACTTCTAGTGTCTTGAGTTGGAGGAATTCTGCCGGTGGGTTAGTTTTGAATCTCTCTCTTGGTTATTTTGTATTTAATGCGACTGCCTCAACTCCAGGAACTTATAATCTTGTTGTGATTACGACGAACTCTACTAGTTCTTCTAATAGTAATGTCTCTATTATTGTTAATGATACGACTGCACCTTCTGATGTTAGTTTTGCTTCTCCTACAAATGCTACTTTGTCTAATTTATCTTTAACTTATATTATTTATAATATTACTACAACTGAAAATGGTAATGTTAGTACTTTAATGGTTAGATTGTATAATTCGACTGGGGATCAAATAAATTCTACCAGTACGAATCTTACTGTCTTGTTTGGGAATTTTTCTAGTTTGAGTGATGGGACTTATAAGTTAAGTGCTACTGCAAATGATACTTTTGGGAATACAAATAATAGTGCTGGTAACGTGACTCTTGTTTTGGATACAACTAGTCCTGTTTTAAGCCATAGTTGTAGCCCATCCTCTGTTGCTAAAGGAGTAGCTGTTGATTGCACTTGTACTGCGACTGATGCAACAACTGGGGTTTTAGGGTCTACTACTTATGAAGCTAGCCCTTCGACTAGTATTTCTGGAGTTTATACTACAACATGTAATGCTGTAGATTATGCTGGGAATATTGTTAGTTCTGTTTTGAATTATACTGTAACTGCTGTGTCTGGAGGTAGTTCTGGTGGTGGTAGTGGAGGATCTTCTTCAACTAGTTGGAAACAAACTTATTTGAATGATGTTCAGATGAATAGTGATAAAGATTATACTAAGGAGCTTGCTTCTAAGGAGAGAGTTAGAGTTGTTTTAGGTAGTGAGAAGCATTATGTTGGTGTTATGAGTTTGACGTCTAATACTGTGACTATTGAGGTTTCTAGCACGCCTCAGACTGCTGTTATGAGTGTTGGTTCAGAAAAGATGTTTGATCTTGATAGTGATAAATCTAATTATGATTTGTCTGTTAGATTAGTTTCTGTTGTTGATGGAAAGGCTATGCTTTATATGAAAGCAGTTAATGTTCCTTTGAGTACTAAAGTTAGCGAACCTGTTAATAATCAAGTTGCAGATAGTGTTGCAGAAGATGGTGTTAATCCTTCAGCTGATGTTGGTCTTTCTCCTGAATCAGTTGGTCTTGGGGTTAAGTCTAAGATCTTATTAGTGGTAGTTATCTTGTTGATAATAATAGTTTTGGTAGTTGTTTTAGTTAAGAAAGGTCACTCTGGTAATAAACGTCGTTAATTTTAATTTTCTTTTATCATGGTTAGAGAGAAGGTTGTTTTGAAGTTGAAAAGGTTGATTCTTTGTTTTGTTTTAATGCTTTTTTTTATAATTTTTTTCAAGTATTTGCCTATGGCTCTTTTTGGAAATGATATTTTGTTTGATGCTTCTTTGCATGTGACTGCCACAATATTTCTTTTATATATTATATGGAATTTCGCACGCTTTGAAAAAACTAGAAAATACTTTATTAGTTCTTCAATTTTAATAGTATTGCTTATTTCAATTTATAGAATAGTTGTAAAAAGACATGATGTTATAGGTATATCTTTAGGTGTTTTGCTTTCTTTGATAGCTATATGGCTGTCTGAAAAGATTGTTAAGAAATAGATAGTTTAGTTATAACGCTTCTCTTAGATGTTCACAAGCTCTTTCAAAACCTCTTAAATCTTCTTCTGTAAAAAGCCAAGTGTCTGAATTATCTTTCGCATTTGCTAATAGATGACCATATAGTGTAAGCTTGTTTGTAATATAAGTAGGCTTTAAATTAGAGCCTCCTAAAATACCTAACATGTGTCTTTCAGAACGCAATGTTCTGTCTAGATCTCCAAGACCATAAACCATAAATTCATCATGCTCACTAAGCGCAAAATGGGGCTGTATTTCAAGTGGAACTTCATCACTTACTCCAACAACATAACCATCTTGGGGATCCCCAGTCATTCTAACTAAGCCATTAGGAATTCCTTGAAATAGAGGTTTAGGCATGACAAAATAATCTACTACTCGACCATCTAAGTTTGATTGTTTTTGAGGATATCCCTTTTCAACAAACATTCCTCGGAATCTATCAATGTTTTCCCTTGTAAATTTTTTCATCGTATAAATAGTGCTAGAAATTGCTTTAAAAACTTACTTATTTCACTTTGGAACACATTGTGGATCTTCAAAAATGGGAATGCAATCAGGATATAATTTACCTTCTATATCTTTAACGATGACTCTGCAATCGTTTGGATTTGTTTTTGGCTCGTCTCTCATGAAATCTGCCTGGAAACAATTAGGGCTGCAGTAGAAGCGTTTACAAAATTGTCCTTGATCGCAACCATCTTGGTCTATTAATAGATTAACATTTGAATTTTTGCACTTATCAAAACAATCGCCTACACCATCATTATCCTGGTCGAAGCCTTCATCTACTTGTTCATTACAATTATTGTCTTTTCCATCACATATTTCTTCTTCAGGATTCATTTTTTCCTGAATTTTAATGAATGTTCCATTTATACAACTTAAAATTTCTGGTTGACATTCAGCTAAGTCTATCCCTTTTGTGATATTTTCAATCCCATCATCAACTTTTTGGTTGCAATTGTCATCAATTGAATTACATATTTCTGTTTTTCCTGGACTTATGTTTGGATTGTTATCATTACAATCTAAAGGTCCACAGGAAAGATTGAAATTGTTTGAAGCATTATATCCATCGTGATCTTTATCTTTACATGTGTGAGGAAGACACTCTCCATCTGAACATCCTAATGGACAAATGGTTATTAGAGTTAAATTAAGATCATAGGAACAGTCTCCATCAGCGCAGGAAGGAGTAGCTGTTAAATTAAGAAGTCTATCTTCTGAGCAAAAAATCCTTGAACGATCAAATCCGCAGACTTGAGAAAGAGTAGTGTTTACAATGACATTACATTTGTCTCCTTCGCATGAAGGTATGGTTGTAACATTAAGCTTGTTCAATCCTTGGCATATGAATTTAGAGCTTTTTTCACCACAACTTTCATCGTCTTCACAACTGTTTCCAACAATTCTGTAATTGTCTCCTTTTGTGTCAAATTTAACTTGATATTCCCCACAGTCATTTGAGCTTATGTTATAAGCCTTAAAGCATGTCTTTCCAGATGAGTTTATTGTTTTGATGCCTGAAGCTACAATCTGATTAGGGTCACAAGAAGCGCCTCCTGGCTTACCTCTTATCTCCCATGAATAGTTTCCTGGATTGAAATTATCTGCATTGATATAAACTCCTTCTTCTGAGGCGTATTGGTTGATATTTTGATTTTGAGTGCCGCAATTGTTTCTTGTTATCCATATAAATCCTAAATTAAAAGTTGCTTTGGCTATATCAGAACTATCACTCGCTACGATGAAATAATCGCCTTTGAGACCTGGAAAATTGTAAGATATAAGAAAATTACCTTGGTTATCCGAAACAGCAATTGTATGGTCTATATTTGCAGTTGGACTTATTATTTGAACTAAAATGTATTCATTATTGTTAAAACCCGTTCCTTCTAAGTAGGCGATTTCGCCAGGAGAGAAGTTCTTTCTTTCATTCCCCTGTAAATCAGTTGTTTTAATTGTTGCTGAGGAGACTAGAGTGAAGCATAATACGAATAAGAACAGCACACCTATACTCTTTCTAACTATCATTGTTTTGCTATAACCTAGAGATATAAAGGGATTATGGGGCTATGAAATGGATTTGATAAACTCTAAGTCTTGACATCTATATTGTGAAATGATTGTTTAATATGCCGATAAGTTTTAAACAGAGAGATTTTATTTGAAGATTATGGATGAATATAGAAGAGAGTATACTGGTTTTTTTGATGGACTTTCTAAATCTGAAACGGAAGAGAGATTTAGAAGTTATTTAGGTGAAAGAGGTTATGTTCTTGGCAAAGATTTAGATATCAAAGCAGATAGCGCCGGAAAATTAAGAGAACCGATCATAGGCTCTTTTGAAAGTTTCTCTCAACCTAACCCTAGGGGAGAGATTGTCCATGTGAAAGTTGATATGTCTAATTCAGATGGCAGGATTTTATCTCTTGGACTTGAGAGACTAAAGAACTTTAGAGATTGAATTTATTCACTTTGGTTTAAGACTAAATTAAAATTGTTTAAGCATTTACAAAAATTACACTCATTTTTTCATCTACATTGCCTGCTTTATCTTCCGCTATTAAAATTATAGGATGGGTGCCTTTATCTAGGCGTTTATTTATTTTACATGATGAATTTTTCATTTTGGAACAGAGCATCACTTTCCTAGGTTCTCTGTTAGATTGAAAAAAATCAAGAAAGTAAACACTGCTTGGATTTTTTTCTTCAAGGCCTATGAAAAATTCTACCCCTTTTCCTGATAGTGTATAATTGAACGATTTTATTATTGGTTTATCTGTGTCTATACTCACTTCTGCGCTTTTTGATGTTTTTTCTAAATTGCCTTTATCTTTAATAGTAAAATGATAATCTATTTTCTTTCCATTGAACTCCTCTAGATTTACTTCTTTCCGGCACTTAATTTCCAAACTCCCTTGAAATGGACAATCTTGTATATCCAAAGTTTCATTTTTGTAACCTTTTTCTTTATTTCCATAGATTAATTTTATTTCTTGAGTATTGTCCTCTCTAAAGTTTACTTCGAAATCTCCTGAAAAAAAGGATTTTGCTTTTGGTAAAGTTGAAGTTATCATTGGTTTTTTTGAATCTAAGATAAAATAGACTGGAAAGGAAGTCTCAGAGTGATTTGTCCTAGCTGTTATTAAAAAATCATTATATCCTTCTTTAAAGGATTTTGTTACTTTTTTTGAAAAGCCATACTCACGACAATTTTTACATAAAATTGTTTCCTTTGGGATAAAATTATCAAAATTTATATATGAAAGAATATCTACTTTTTCACTTAGAGTTATGTTGAAAACTATATTTTTTTGAGAATAAAATTCTAGATTTGGGGAATTTACGTTCATTGATAGTTCTTCCGCGTTAACTAAGTTTGTTATAAGAATTGCAAAAGATAAAATTATTAGAACTTTTTTTATAACTGTCATTTTTAGCGAGAAGGCTATTTTTATTTAAAACTATCTTACCATCTAGAACTAGTGAAGTTTGAGAGCTTTTTTATTACTAATATGATAAATCTAAAGAAGACAATTAAAAAACTAATCCTAATTAATCTTCTTCAATACGTCGAGCTCTTGTTTGTTCCAAAGTAGCTCTATGAGCATACCAATTACTAACCCCACGCCCAAGTAAATCACAGGAGGCAATGTGATAAGGGGAATACCATATAATAAACACCCTAAACCATCGCATCCTTCTGTAGCATTGGACACAATATGAATAGCGGGTTGCATTAGTGTGATAAATATCTTTTCCCATGTTGCGGAACCATCAACAGTTTTAGGAATGTAGATGCCGATTAAGATAACAAAAGTTCCGAAAGCTAATCCGAGCAGTCCTCCCTTATCAACAAAGTCCAATTTTCTCCATCCTGAGTTGGGACTTTTTACAAATAACATTCCTAGCCATATAATTATCAACAAAATTCCTATAGGAAGTCCAAGAAGTGGTAGAGCTAAGGAAAGAAAAACTCCTACCCAAACGATGATTCTTCTAGCTCTTCTGGTTATCATAAATACTTCATCAAATTAAATAATATAAACCTAACTCACTACCAACTTGTAGATATAAACTGTCATTTAGGTAAGAGTTTAAGTTTAGATTGCATATCGGTTTTATGAGGAAAAACTCATTAAGATTTCCTAAGTGCAATATAATTCTTCCTTTTTTAGAACGCCCCGACCGATGCTAAAAATTCTTTTGAATTTTGGCAACTAACATTCGGAGAAATGTAAGTGAATCAAACTCTCCTCGTTCGATTCTCAAAAACGCCCCGACCGAGAATCGAACTCGGGACTTCTCCGCGACAGGGAGATGTTTTAACCACTAAACTACCGAGGCTTAATAATCTTTAATAAATTGTGTTTTTAAAGATTTCTTATTGCTCGAACTGAGTTCAATACTCCGCAACAAGCTACGGTCAGTCTCAGTTTGAGGCTTAAAAATACCCAACAGCTTGCTGTGTTTGGGATTTTTATTGTGAAATAAACAGATTTATTTTAAATTGATAAGAATTTATAACTTCGAGATTTTATCAGCAAGTTCTTCTGTATCTTTACAAGATTTTATACCAGAGATTATTGCTTCTGCTTGTTTTTCTGAAAGAAATGAAAATAATTCCTGTGGACTAATCGTCTTATCAAGAAACATATCTATGAACATTTTGAAATTCTTATGAGAAACTTTTTGATCATTCATGCTATTTGTTGAATCCTAGAGTATCTAAAGGTTTGTATGCTAGAAAATATCAATTTTTGTTATTATTTACTTTGTTATCTTTTTATAGTAACTACAATAGTAAAGTTTAAATAGTTAAATTTTTTGTGGAAAGTATGAACAATAAAATAAGATTGTTATACATGCTAGGAATAATCTCTATTTTAGCCTTGATTGTTTTCCAGAGTGTTTCAGCATATAGTTATGATGATCGTTATCTAACTGTTAGATCTTCGGATCATGTCGGTTATGTTTATAATAACTATGATGGACGCGCGAGAATATATATTAATCTTGGAGATACAAATGATCGCTATTATGATAGAAATAGGGATTTGAAATTCTTAGTTGAAAATAGAGACCTTTTGAGACAGGTAGTTTTCTTGGATCGCTCAGCTAATTCACGCTTCTATATTGCAAGAGGCAAATCTTCTGGAGAAATTTTTTATCAAACTAATGATCCTTATTACGATAATCCAAGTTTTAGTGATTATAGAAACAGAGAAGCATATGACCCTTTGACAAAAGTTTACAAAGATAACAATTATTACAAGCCAGTCTTTGATCCTCAAAAAGGTTATTACAATTGGAGATATTAAAATGAAGATTCATCTACTCTTAACACCTCAAGAACATGCCATGATAGGAAGCACTGTTGGAGAAGAATTTACAAAAGGTTTAGACTATTACAGGCCACTTGGAGTTTTGCAAGGAAACTTTGATGATTTTGAAGATTGTGATAAATTAAGAAGAATGGAGAGAGCTTTTGAGGCCTACCCTTTTTATTTTGATGCTCCAGGAAAAATAGGCAGAGCAACCTTATCTGCTTTAAACCTTGATAACAGAGATCCTAATTATGGATGCACTCTGTTTGATCCTGTTTTGATTCGCTCTGAAGGGGATTATCATGGACATAATAGTAATTTAATAAAATGGCGTGACGGACCTAATATAGAAATTTAGTCTTGCCCTAAAATTGAATTTATAACTTCCAATCCGCTTATTTCTTCTCCTTCATTTAGACGTGCTAAAATTCTAGAAGAATTTGCAAATAAATTACCTAAATCCCTCTCATCAGACACATTTAGATTTATACCTGCAACCATCTCTAGCTTGTAGCTTTGGCTTAATTCACTACCTTCTTTACATTCACTCATCAATGTGTCATAAAGCCGCTCATCTGGAGTAAATAATTGTGAATAGAGATCTCTACCAGAACGATCAGTTGTTCTAAGAACTAATATATGAAAATTTCTCTCTTCCATTTGAAGTAACTATAAAATGATGAAAATACAAATATTTAAATATTCTGCTTTCATTTTGTTTTCATGAAGAACGCATATAAGTTAGTGCTTGCACTTTTTGCCTTAGTCTTTTTGACTAGTTTTAGTTCTGCTTATTACTCAAGTAATATGATGTATAATCCTAATACTAATAGCTATAACAATGGATATTATAATAGCTATTCTTATTCTTCAAACAGAGCTTCTGGTTACTATGGAGGGCCTGCCCAAGTTACAACTAATGATTATGATAGAACTGTTTCAATGCGTTATCTTCCAGATGGAACTAGAGAAAAAGTGTATAATTATGTGACCGTTACTAGAGACTCTCCTGATTACTCACAAAACAGAATGTATGGATATGACAATTATTACAATAGTGGAAGATATTACAACGACAATCAGTGGTATGCTCAGTATTATGAATATCCAAGATATTATTATACTATGGATTATGGTAATAGATACGACGGCTATAACAATAACAGATATTATCAAAATCGTAGACTTTATTAGATAGTTATTATGAAACCCTTATTTCTTCAAAGACTTCCTGTTCTTACGGCTTTGGGTTTGACTTCTCTTGTTCAAATTGGTTGTATTGTAAATAAATCCAGAGAAGCAGTAGAAATGTACACTAATTCAGAAGCTCTGAATATGCTTCATGATCACGTTTATGATAGGTGTTATTATGGATGCCTTATAGCTGATACGGAAAATTATAGTTTTGAGTGTAAAAAATTATGTTTAGAATCTATGTGTATGTTTGATTATTTGCTTGAGGAAAAATAAAAACTAGTAACTTATTTATAGAAGAACCATTCAATTAGACAATGAATGAAGTAATTGTATCTAATTGTAGATTGCTTTTGGAAGCTTATAATTCTGGAAAATTAGGCCAGACAAAGATGCCGGAAGATTCTAACCCTGGATTTTCTGAACAAGAGAAAGAATTTCGTTTGGCTTATTTTACCTTACCTATGGCTCTTAATTATCAAAGAAATAGTTATAAGTTATGGGAAGCAACTCTTAAGACTTATAATGATAAAGAAACTAAAATTGTTTTTGATACGTCTAAAGTTGTCAAGCTAGAAGATAGTAAATTAAGGGAATATCTAACAAGATATAAAGTCGCTTTACAACCTAATAAACATATAAACACTTGGAAAACAATTGCAAAAACAGTTTATGATAATTTTGGTTCGTTTGAAAACTTAATAAAAAAGTCCGATAATGACTATTTAAAATTAAGAGGAAATATTCAGATTAATTTCAAGAAAGGATTTCCTTATCTCTCTGGCCCTAAAATCTTTAACTATTGGTCATTTATTATGAAAGAATACGGCAAAATTCCTCTAAAGAATGCAGATTATATTGAAATAGCACCAGATACACACGTTACGCAATGCTCTGTTCTTTTAGGAGTTATCACACAAGATGAAGCTGAAAAGCTTTCTAAGGATAAGATTTCTGAAAAATGGAGAGAGGTTCTAAAAGGTTCTGGTATCAATCCAATAGATATGCATCCACCTTTATGGTTCTGGAGTAGAAACGGATTTATATTTAAATTGAAATGATATAGGATAGAATAGATTTAGCTGATAAAATTTTACATGACCTAAATGTCCAAACCATTTGAGTTTAAATAAATTAAAAATTTTAATAACATAAACCATAAGATAGAGATTACTATTCCCGCAATTGCTAGCTCTTTGTTTTTTAGTTTTCTATTTTTTAATAATGAAATAATGCCTAGCAATATTGGTATGGCTATCAAAATATAAGTTACAGCTAGATATCTAGGATATATTATTAGACCTATACCTAAACTAACTATACTAAGTGCGAAACTTTGTATAGCCAAGAGATTATATTTTTTCTTTTGCTCCATCAAATCTACTTTCAATTGTTTCTTTATAAAAATTTCTATTTCTTAAAAAATCCTAAGTTAAAGCCCACCAGAAACAATAACTTCTTCTCTAGGGATCTTGAGTATATCGGCAACTTTATCTCCTTCTTTTAGTCTTACAACATGAACTCCTTGTGTTGCTCTGCCCATAACTCGAAGGTCTTTCATGCTTATTCTTATTATTACTCCTTTAGTTGTTGTTATAATAACTGAATCTTTATCTGTAACTGAAAGAGAGCCGACTACATTCCCTGTTTTGTCAGAGAGTTTGAGATTAATTACGCCCTTACTTCCCCTGCTAGTCTTCCTATATTCATCTAATTCGGAGCGTTTTCCAAAACCTTTTTCTGTAACTGTTAGAATAGTTGTTTTACCATCCAAAGGAATAGGTTCTAGAGAAACAACTTGATCAGTTGAAGACAACTCAACACCTTTAACACCATAACTAGCTCTTCCCATAGATCTTACATCATCTGAATCAAAGCGGACAGCATTTCCCTTCTTCATTATCATCAAAACTTCTTGTTTATCTTTAACAGATTCAACGGTTATAATTGCGTCTGAACCATCTGGAGGAAGGTTCATCACTCTTACTCCTGTGCTTCTAGGTTTTGAAAGATCTTTCATGGCTACTTTTTTTACTATTCCTTTCCTCGTAGCAAAAATTAAATAACCTTCATCGAAGTTTGCCACATTTTTGATGTTCACTATTTCTTCATCTCTTAAATTGAATAGATTTGCCAGGGCTCTTCCTTTACTCTGTCTTGATCCATCAGGAACTTCATGTGATTTTAGCCAGAATAATCTGCCTCTTGAAGTGAAAAATAAGAGCATATCATGAGTTGAACATGTCAATAATGTCTTAACAAAGTCTTCATCTTTAAGATCTGTACCAGAAACTCCTGAACCGCCCCTTCTCTGCTCTCTATAAGAAGCTAAATCAACTCTTTTTATATACCCTGAGTTTGTAACCATGACAACTACATCTTTCTTTTCGACAAGATCTTTCTCTGAAAGTTCTTCTACTTTCTTTAAGATTGTTGTGCGCCTCTCATCTCCATAACTTTTTTTTAGTTCATTTATTTCTCTTTTTATTACACTTAAAATTTCCTGCTCGCTTCCAAGAATCTTTTTGAAATGAGTTATTGTTTCGTTCAGTTTCTTCTCTTCTTCTCTCAATCTATCAGCTTCTAAATGTGTTAATTGTTGTAATCTTATTTCTAGAACTGCTTTTGCCTGTCTTACTGTCAATCCAAATTTTTTCATTAAACCATCGTTTGCATCTGCAGTATTCTCACTTTTCTTTATCAATTCAACTATTTTGTCTATGTGATTTAAGGCAATAAGTAAACCAAGAACAATTTCAAGCCTTTCTTCGGCTTTCCTTAAATCAAATTTGCTTCTGTTTACGATAACTTTTTTTCTATACCTTACATATTCTTCAACAACATTTTTTAAATTTAATATTCTAGGTTTATTTTCAACAAGAGCAAGTATGTTCGCATCAAAATTAGTTTGCATATTTGTTAATTGGTATAATTTATTAACCGTATATTTATGTGGAGATCCCTTCTTTAATTCTATAACGATTCTTACTAATCCTTTTGAAGATTCATCTCTTAAATCTGAAATATCTGTTAATTTTTTTTCTGTTACAAGTCTTGCGATAGTTTTTACGAGTTCCGCCTTGTTTACCATGTAAGGAATTTCAGTAACTACAATATATTCGCGCCCTTTATGTTCCTCTAACTTGTGCCTTGCTCGCATTATAATCTTTCCTTTTCCTGTTTTGTACATCTCTTTTATTCCAACACCAGAAGCGTAACCACCTGTTGGGAAATCTGGACCTGTAACAATATCTGCCAAGTCTTCTATAGATATTTCTGGTTTATTGATATAAGCTATAATCGCGTCGCATATCTCATGAAGATTATGCGGGGGAATATTTGTAGCCATACCTACTGCAATTCCTGTAGCACCATTTAAGAAAAGATTAGGTAATTTTGCGGGAAGCGTTTCTGGCTCTTTCAAAGAATTGTCATAGTTAGGATTCATCTTCACTGTTTCTTTTTCAATGTCTTCTAATAATTCTTGAGATAACTTTGTTAATTTTGCTTCTGTGTATCTTTGTGCAGCAGGAGAATCTCCATCCATGCTACCAAAGTTTCCTTGACCGTGAACTAACGGGTAACGAAGAGAGAAAGGTTGAGCTAAACGAACCATGGCATCGTAAACTGCAATATCTCCGTGTGGATGGTATTTTCCTAAAACTTCTCCAACTATAGCTGCAGATTTTCTTGTTGGTTTACTGGGATCCAAGCCAATTGAATGCATGGCATAAAGAATTCTTCTGTGGACTGGTTTTAGACCGTCTTCCACACTAGGTAAAGCTCTTTGAACTATAACTGACATTGCATAGTCAATATAGGATTTTTCCATTTCATCAACTATTTCAGCATTCTGAATGTGTTTTGGATCGTCTGAATCTTTAATTAGAGTTTCCTGAACGCCGTTCTCTTCTTCATTTTCCTCTTCGTTTTCTTCTTTTGACATAGTATAGAGCAACTAGAAAAAATCAATATGCTTTATAAATCTTTACCCTCTAAAACAAGAATTTGCCGACGGTAAACTACTCTATAATTTTTAGAATACTAATAATTATTTTGAGGGATCCCCGGCAAGCTTTTCAATTCTTATAGTACTTTTGCAAGGAGTTTTTGATTTTACCATAGTTAAAGTATCTCTAGCTATTCTTGCTCCTTTTTCATCTGCACATAAAATAATGAAAACTTCTTTTCCTGGAGATATAATTGCTGCTCTTCCTACTGTTATTCCAAAGGAATGCCTCATTCCGCTAGAAAGTCTGTCTGCTCCTGCTCCTGCTGCAAGTTTATTTTCTCTGAGTATGTGGTGCGGATAAATCTTTACAGATAAATAATAATTGCCTGGCAAATGTTTGTCCATTTGTTTTGTTATAAGCATTCTGCATGCTTCTATAGAATTGTCTCTCATCTGAACTTTTTCTTTTGAAATAAGCTTTACGGCATATTTGTATTTTCCACTATTCCTGCCTTGTACGTCCCCTGTACTAAACTTAACAATTTTGCTGAAAGGAACTGCTCTTATGTAAGCTTTGTCTTTTCTAGAAGATTTTCTTGTGTAAGGTCTTACTTTTTTTCTTGAATATGATGAAGCTTTTCTTAATGAGGCCATTTTATTTTGCTCCTTTGACTTCTATTTCAGTTGTTATTGCTTGTCCTGGAAGACCTTTTTCAAATATCGCTCTGACAAGACCTTTATTGCCATGAGCGCTGCTTATTACTCCTTTTATTATTTTTCCACCAGGGCTTTTCCATTCAACAGCTTTTCCAGACATCTTGTTTGCTTCTTCTCTACTTTCTAAACCTAAATCTATGAGATAATGTCTTTCGTGGACAGTCTTTCTTCCTCGTCTAAATTGTGTTATTATTCCTTTCATAGAGTTTCCTAGAAAATTAGGTTTTTAAAGCTTTTTAGTTGAATGGTTTTGCCTATGCAAGACATTTGTGAAGGTTTTATTATTCCTTACTTCTCACACACTTACCTGAATAATGTTTAACACCCAATTGTTTTTTAATTTTTTCTTTGTCTTCATAAGATAAATCAATCGAACCATTCTCTAATACATCTTCAAGTAAATAACTTCCATGTTTCCTCGGACCCGCCCAGTGCCATCCATTGAATCTATTAACTTCTAATTCGCAGTCAATTACACCATCGCTATAAAATCTGACATGATATTCATCTGTTCCATCTTTCAATGGTTTAATCCTTTTAATCAATCCTGCTGTTTGGCTTGGAAATACTAATTGCCAAGGAGTTCTCCTAAACCCTATTTTTAATAGTTCTTTAAAAAACAATCTTTGATAATTCCCATTTTCATCAGTATTGAAATATCCCTTAACTGTCATTGGTCTAAACCATCCAGAAGGATACTTACTTGCTCCATAAATTAAGTCAGATAGATAAGAGAGAGCATTTCTTCCAGTAACCATATTGAAATATCGCTTGTTACTTTAAATTTTTATCTTTGGAAATAATACACTATACATTTTAGAAAAACAGCATTAAAATACGTAATCTTTAATTGGAATTGAATTGTTTATTAGTAGATCTTTGTATCCTTTGTATTTTTCTGAATTTTTATCACATTCACAACCTAGATATTCATTGCTTTTTCCATAGTTCATTAGAAGAGCTTTTCCATCAAGTAAATAAAAATCTTTAAAATCTATCTTTAGAGTATTAAATTTTTCTTTATTTATTAACATTATATTTATGCCATACTTAACTCTTTTCTTAAAGATATATATTTCTGATTTAGTATATTCATTTAAAGGAAAACTAAGAAGTCTGACCCAAGTAAATTTCACTCCTTTTTCTACTTTTGCTTTGATAAAATCGTGCCAGTCTTTCATTAAGTCCGTATTCATGTCGATCTTACCTGTTTCTTTCCATTGTCGATTGATTTCGTTTTCTAATTCATCACTTCCATCTGAAAAATATTCCTGCAATGCTTCAAATCTAAATATCTCTTTTTTTGTTTTATCTAATTCTTTGTCTAAATCCATAGAAAATAGATGTAAAGAGATTATATAATTTTATCATTTTTTATCATTAGAAAGATTATTAATCTATAAAATTTTTTAAGAATTATGGATGTAAATAAACAAAAGATTCTTGATTTTATTAAAAACAAGAAATTAACAGTTTTGTCAACAATAAACTCTAGAAATAGACCTGAAAGTGCGGTAGTTGCTTTTTCTGAAACAGATAGACTTGAATTAATCTTCGGGACATTCAACACTACAAGAAAATATAGAAATTTGCAAAATAATAAAAATGTTGCTTTAGTAATTGGTTGGGATGAAAAAGAGAACATTACTGTTCAATATGAAGGTTTAGCAAAAGAAGTTGAAAATAAGGAATTTGAGAAATTAATTGCGATTCATTTGAATAAAAATCCTTTTTCTAAGACTTACGCTTTTGACGATAAACAAAAATATTTTAAAATAACTCCAAAATGGATAAGATATTCTAACCTCTCAGTGAAACCGAAAGAAGTTTTTGAAATTGGGTTTGACTAAATTGTTCTTTTTAAAAAATAGTTCAATTAAGGGCAAGCAGAACTTCTTTGGATGTTGTTGGTTCCAGTTGTGCAAGTTGTATTTGTAGTATAGATATTCCCAACTCCTGTATTGCCTGTGCTTGCAGAACAAATTATATCTGTACCAGCGGTATAACAAATAGTATTTGAATTAACTGTGTTGTTTTGAGAAACCAACATAAATAAGCCTCTGGATGTGCTGTTTTTTATATTGTTGCCCTGCAGTATCGAATTAGATACTGTTTGTATAAATATACCGTACTGTGTATTTTTGTAAGCTATGTTGTTAGTTAAGTTATAAAAACTGCCTGTTAGGATATAATAACCATGATTTCCGTTAAAACTAGCATTATTGTTGACTAAAGAGATATTATTTCCAGATATTGATTGAAACCCATAAAGAGTGTTGTTGATTGAAATAATATTTTTTATTGTGGACCTAGAAACATTTTGAAGACTAATTCCTACAACAAAATTACTAATTGTTAAATTTTCTATGGTTATGTTTGTACGAGCAGATGTTAAATCTGTAAATATTCCGTAAGTGGACCCAACTCCCCCAGTTATTTTCCTATTGTTCCCTTTTATTATTATATTGCTTGCGCTTATATTCAGACAATTTGTTCCAACAGGGTTTAAATCCTGCATTATTTGGTAGGTATTTCCAGATTGGTTTATAGTAGCAGGACAAGTAGTTATGGAAATAAACGCTGGAGCCTCTAGTTGACATAAAGAAGAACAGCCATCACCAGACAAAGTATTATTGTCATCGCATTGTTCTACTGCAGAGTTCAAGAAGCCGTCTCCACAAATGTTGTTTTGGCAGGTATTTTTACAGGAGTCATTGTTGTTTAAGTTTCCATCATCACATTGTTCTGTGCCATTTACTAATAAGTCGCCGCATCTTAGGGCGGATGTACAAGTATTATATCCTGTGCATAATGTATTACAAGCCTGTGTTCCTGAATAACCCTGAACAGTTAAACAAGTTCTATTATTGGAATCACAAACTTCTCCAGCTTCTGTTGAATTATTACCGCACTGTGAAGCGTTTGCTGTTCCACCATTTCCTTGATTTGCTCCATTCAAAGCTGATTCTGCGGCAGGATTGCTCGCAACAGATATTTTTCCATCAGTTTCAATTATATCTGGAAAGACAGAAATTTTTTTCAAATTACCTGATAAGCCGTGATCAGAGTTTTTTATATCTATTCTGACTCTACTAAATTCTTTAATTGCTGTTGAATTGTATTTGAAAATTGTTGTAGAGTTTCCAGAGTCATCTTCAACAACTATCAAAACTCCAGATATATTCCCTTGGCTTGGACTTCTTTCTAAAAGGAATGAGATGTTTTTGTCTGAAGTAACATCTATGCTACCTTGCACTATAGACAATCTCACTGTTGAAAAAATAGTTTCTCTTTGAATTTGTTCCCCAGAAACTGTTAAACTGTTCCTAACAAAAACCCAAACAAGAGATATTGCAACCATTGTTAATAAAACAATCAGGACGACGGTTACGACGTCGCTCAATCCTCTTTTTTGCATGATAACTCTAGAATTTCTAAGTTTAAAAACCTTGCAGTTTTATTGCTCGAACTGAGTTCAATATCCCGCAGCTTGCTGTGACTGGGATTTTTATTTATGGACAGACGCTTGAAGAAATACCTGAGCAACCGATTTTAGATCTTAGTAAATTGTTTGAACCTGTATTTGGTGAGCCACCAAAACATTCAAGGTCTGCTCTGATATAGTTTGCAGTGCTACATAAGTTGCTGTTCATGACAGTTATGTCAATAAGCCCTTCTATATAAATTCCATTTTCTACCCCAGCTAGAGTATTGTTTACTCTTATGTTGTCTGCAACTCCCTTCATGTTTTGTACATTAATGTTCTGAAAAAATAGGCCATATTGGAAGTTTTTGATTTTTAAATTTTTTATAGTGGCATTATTTATATTAGAAACAGTAACACCTGCGCCGCCTAAACTAGGATTTGAACCAGATATTTCAAAATTATTTCCATCCAAAACTATATTGTCAGCATCAAAACTTAGGCAATCAGAACCACCGCCACCAACTAAATTTTGAGTAAGTACATAAACTCTTCCAGCTTGACCAATGGATCCACAAGAAGACAACTGAATTGGAGGATTGTTATTATTGTTTCCACCGTTATTGTTTGATCCGCCAGTATTTTGCCTATTTGATCCTGCTCTAATTGTTGTAACCGGATTTTGAGGAGTTACTATCGGGTTTGTTTGTGACTTGTCAATTATATTTGGATAGATGTAAATGTCTGTTATATTCCCTGGAAGGTTATGTTCTGTACGAGTTATTGAAACTCCTAATCTGTTAAGTTCTTGGACGAGTGTACCATTATATTTATAGACTGCGACACTGTTTCCCATATCATCTCCTAGAACAATTACCAAACCATTTATCTCCCCTGGCCCTGCATCTCTTTGCAAAACGAAGACCACATCATTATTTGTTGTGTTTAATGTTCCTGGAACTACTGAAAATCTTACTGAAGAAAATAAAATGTTTTTCTGAACTTGATCTCCAGATTTCTCTACACCACTTCTAATAAAAACCCATATCAATGCTATGGCAACTAAAGTTAATAGGACTATAAGAACAGTTGTTACGACGTCGCTCAATCCTCTCTTTTTCATTTTACAGCTTACTCAGATGTTTTGTCTTTATAAATTTATTGAAAATTCACCTAGAGCATTTTTTAATATATTGAGAGCTGTTGACGAGAGATTTATCTTTAATTTTTCTTTTGTTTTTAATAAGGAGTTTTCAAATTGCTTTAAGTCTGATTCAACTAATTTATTACCCAATTCGTCAATTTTGTAAATCTTGTCTTTACTTTCTATTAAATATAGTCCATCGATTGTGTTTATTATTTCGGCTTTTTTATCTTTGTAACTTATCTTTAATTTTCCGTTCTCTAAATTAACTAGCTCTCTTCTTTGAGAATACTCTGCAAGCTTGTCATTGAATTCGGCTGTATTCCCTATTATTTTTTGCATTTCACCCTGAGACAAAACTTTTCCTTTTATTTTTTGTCTGACTTTAAGAGCGTCTTTCGCGATATTTAGCATTCTCTGAGAAATAGCGCCTTTCTTTACAAGATCATTTTCAAGTTTTTTTACAAGATCATTTTCATTTTTCGAACCTAGGGCGTTTTTCATCGCTGAAAGAGTTTCTTCATGCATTTTATTTGCTTGATGTTCCTGCATTCTTTTTTCTAGTTTCTCTCTCAAGTCCTTCATTTTTTTATTGAACTCTTTGAACTCAGATATTAAAGAGTCTATTTCGTGACCTTTCACGTCTTTTAATTTACCATGCTCATAATCCTTAAACATTTTTACAACTTTTTCTAAAGTTTTAAGCTCTTTCTCTGACATTACTTTTTCCTCATCCACTAAAACTTTTTTCACTTCAGCTACGATCGTTTTTGGAACTGGAGGGGCGTGACCTGAAAGCATCATCATTGATTGAGTAGGGGTGACGACACCATAGTATATATCTATCATTGCATCAAGCAATCTTCTCTTAACTAACTCTTCTGTTCTTTCTCCCTCTTTCATATACAAATCTATTGCTTCTGGAGAGGGTTTGATTCTGCCCATTTGTAAAAGACGTTTCCATGGGATGAAGGTTCCTCTATCAAAAAGTGGCACTCCATCTCTAATAAATGTAAACATAACTGGTTGAGCGTCTTTTACTGACTGCCAAAAATCTGTCAACAGGTAAACTTGAACGTTAAGAATGTTTTTTACACCTGATATCATAGTGGCTTCTCTTACAAATTCAGATACTATCTTTCCTCTTAGTTTTTCTATTAATTCGACTCTTGACATTCTTTTAACATCTGTATCATCTATGATCACAAATGTGTCGACGTCTGAAGTTTTATCTGGGTTCCCTCTAACTAGACTTCCACCAATAGCATAAGTCGCAACATAGTGAACTCTTCCTACATTTAACCAGTTTAAGACTAATGCTTTGTGTACATTAGCTAGTCTCAAAGCTCCTAGAAAACCATCATCGTGTATAGGAAATGCTGAAGAGAATAAATCATAAAATTCAAATTTCGAGTCTAAACCATAAGACCACATGTCTATTTCTGCTGATTTTATATGAACCCATAAATTTTCTCCAGATTCTTTTGAGATATTTACTACTTCTGCTTTAATTTTTTGAAGATTTTTATATTGTTCTTCAGGAATGATCATTAGTAAATGCAAAGGTCTAGAGTTTATTATCTCTTTTGAAAGTCCTTCATCTTCTTCAAAAAGATATGCTAGATTTTGTGGGATTATAGCTAAAGCTTTTGTGAATTTAAACTTTTTCAGAATTTTTTTCTTGAATCCCTCTAACTTAGTTTTTAGTTTGTTATAGTCTAGATTGTTTTGATTTTTTGCCGAAGGATTCAAGTCGTCTATTTTCGGATCATACTTTCTTGTTGATGATAGATTACTTATCAGACTATCTGGCTTTTTGTTATCCACGTTGAAAACAAAAATAAAAGATATTTAAAGCTATGCTTTGCCCTAATTTGTTGGAGCCAAATGTCGTTATATAGATTTAAATATTAATTTTTGTTCTGCTTTGGGTGAAAAGAAGTGGAATTAACAAGGCTGAGAGGAAATATCTTCCAGATTTTGTTTACGGCGGGATAGATGGCGTTGTAACTACTTTTTCTATTGTTGCTGGAGTTACAGGCGCCTCATTGAGTGCGGCTGTTGTTTTAATTCTTGGTTTTGCAAATTTATTTGCTGATGGATTCTCAATGGGAATTTCAACTTATTTGGCTACTAAGTCTGAAATAGAAATTCATAAAAGACATAGGCACAGAGAATATGATATAAAGAATCCTAGAAAATCTGCAATTGCAACTTTCTTTTCGTTTTTAACTGTAGGATTTATTCCTTTGTTGCCCTTTGTAATTGCTCCTTTCTCATTGATAGTTGAACAAAATAAATTTTTATTGTCTTTTGTTTTCACTGCTGTTGCGCTCATAATTATAGGGGCGGTAAAAGGAGAAGTCGTTAACAAACACTTTTTACGCTCTTCTTTTGAAACTCTTTTAATTGGTGGCGTTGCTGCATTTATTTCCTTTATTGTGGGATACTTAATAAGAGGAATAGTTGGTTAATTTAACTATAAAGTGACATTAAAACAAAGATTTAAATATTCGGGGTTTTAGTTTTTTAGATGGTAGCTGTTAAAGCGGATTTACATAATCATTTGAGAACTAGTAGCAATATTAAAAAGAGTGATTTAAATCATGCTGTTGATGTCGCAGGTAAGAGATTGGGTTCCCATGGAATAATTGGACTAGTTAACTTTTCTGACAAGAGATACGAAATGGCTATTTGTTCTCCTGGATATGAAAGAGATTATTTGGGAACAAACAGAAATGGTGTTAGAGTTTATGGAGATAAAGGGACAGTGATAATTGTAAAGGGGCAGGAATTCCCAACAAAACAAGGACATCTTTTAGTTCTAGGTCTTGAAGCTGAGAAACACTTAAAAGAAGGAAGAACTTTGAAAGAAACTGTTGCTGAAGCGAAAGACAATAATGGAATAATTGTTGCGGATCATCCTTACTATCGTGATGGAATAGGGTCTTATTTGGAAAAACATCAAGCTTTGCTAAAAGACTTTAGTGCTTTTGAGGTTCATAATGGTGAAGCTGCATTTTCTCTTCCTCTCTTGAGAGGAATGTTTCCCAAGGATGCAAATTATTTAGCCTCTGTCGATTTTTTTATATTTGAAAAAGATTTTCCAAGACTTGGTGCTTTGAGTTCTTCTGATGGGCATTCATTTTATGAAATAGGAAAAAGCTGGACAGCTCTTGAATTGCCAGATATGGGGTCTAATTTTGTAGAGACATTAAGAAATTCTATTGAAGCAACTAATTTAGAAACTGAGAGAAAAAATAAAGACGCAATACGAGGATCTGTAGATCATATGATTGATTTGGCTTTAATATGTAAAGTTGCTCCGAAAATTGGTCTTGGTAGAATGTTTGAAACTGATAGACCTTAAATTTAAATATCTCTGCTTTTTAACAATATGAAGAGAGATTAAATGCCATACGCTGTAACTCATATTTTAGTTCCTATAGTTTTGCTTTCCTTATTCAGGGATTTCTATTTGAAGAAAAGAACAAAGAAGAAATTTCCTCTTCACTATGTATTAATTGCTGGTTTGGGGGGCGTGCTGCCTGATATTGATTTTATCTTTTCTGCTTTTTTGAATTTAATTGATATTAGTGATTGGAATATACACAGAACATTCACACATTCATTATTTTTTCCACTCCTTTTTTTAGTTTTGTTTCTAGTTTTTTATGGAGTAAATGCTAAAGCTAGAGTATGCAACCTAACAAGACATAAACTGAAATTAAATTACATTTTCCTTTTTGTTGGAATTGGTTGCTTTATTCATATTCTGCTTGATGCACTTGTTGGAGTTAACGTTTTCTTCTTTTATCCTTTTTCGAATATTGACTTTGGCTTAAATTTAATAAGATATTTGCCTAAAGACTTGCAAGGTCTTTCAATGCCTTTGCTTGATGGAATTTTACTAGTTATTTGGATTATTTACCTTGAATTAAAACATAAAATAAGTGACTTTATATGAGCGAAGAAGTTAAATTAGAAAATATTGAAGAATTGCAGAGCTATACTTGTGAATCCTGCGGCTTTAGACTTTTAGAACTGAAATGCAAACTAATGTGCAAAAGATGTGGTTATTTCAGAAGTTGTTCTGACTTGTTCTGATTTAAACGCAAAAAGCCTATATTTCTCAGTTATGTAAAGTATTTAAGGATCTAAATTGTAGAGATATTTTATGCGAAAAAGACGCTTTTTGGGACAGTTTACCGCTTATTTAGCTACTCTTTGTGTAGGCTGTAATAATCTAAATCATAATTTTCCAGACAGGGTAAATAAAGAGAGAAATAAAATTGGAGATATTTATCCTGATAGAATAAAAGTTGGACTTGATGTGCCTACATTTGTTGATTTTGGAGAAATAGATAAGAGCACAAGAGATTTAAGAGAAAGTTTATCTCTGATAACTTCTGATTTTAATCCTAAAACTCTTGAAGAAAAGGCTAATGATGGGAAATTCAGTTTTCCTCAAACAGAATTTGAATACTTTTTAACAGATGATGAAAGACTAACTCTAAACTTAAGATTTGGAGGAATGAATTATCATTTTAAAAGTACTGAAAAATTCACACCTTTTGGCTTTATTAAAACTAGGTCTGATTCTGAAACGCATGCTGCTCTTTTTATTTTTGGCAGCGGGATAGATTATAGCATTCCCTTAAATGATGAAGCTAAACTTATTCTTGGAACAGGTATAGAGGGACATTATTACAAAGCAAGAAACAAACTAGATGCAAAAGTTTTTGGCACCACTATTTATAGGGAGCGCAGTGAATTGCAAGGAGGGGGTTCTAGTATTTATGGACGAACTGGTTTGGAGTTTGAAATCCCAAAAGACTTTGAAATTTTGTCTGAATTTTCTGTTCAAGCAATGGCTGAATTCCATTACCCTGTTTACGATACAAACCTTGGGAGAGATGGAGAAGGAACAAGAGTTATATTTTATCTTGCTAAGGACTTGAGGGATTGATTTTAAGCAAAAGTCTTTTAATTTTATTAAGTAAAACAAGAGAGTAAACTTTTTACATAAGAAGTGTCTCCTCTTTTTTCGAGAATTTTACTTATGGATTTTATGCAAAAACCATATTCTTCTTCACTTTGAGCTGAATCTCTACTGCGTATTTCTGAGCATGCGCATTCTATAATATAATTCAACATAGCATAAGCCAGTTCTCCTTCTAGCCTATTTGTTGGAAGAGATTCATAAATTCTCCTTTGTACTCTGTGGTGTTCAGTTCTTTCTTTACTCATGAAATAGCTTTTTGCCTGTTTGTTATAAATCTTTCTTAGTTTGACTAAGTTTAAATCCCTTCTATACTATTTTCAGTTATGATAATAAAAGTTAAAGTAAAGCCTAATTCAAAAAGAGATTTCTTGGAAAAAGTAAACGAAGGGGAGTACAAAGCGGAAATAAAAGATAAAGCGGAAAAGGGCAAGGCAAATTTAAAATTGATAAAACTGCTTGGTAAGGAGTTTAAAGTTTCACATGATAAAATTATTATAAAGAATCCAACTTCTAGGAAGAAGATAGTTGATATTGTTCAGGTAAAATAGTAACAACAAATTTTTATCTTTTCAATTCTATAAAAAGAATTTTTGAGTTTTCTTTGACTTTCATGGAAAATTCCTTGATATTTGAAATTAAAACCGAATCACCATTTTCTAGATCTAAATTATCCAACTCAATTTTCCCTTCTATAACAAAAAGATAGCCTAATTTATTATCCAAAATTAAATGATTAAACTCAAAACCTGAGCTAAATTCTCCAAGAAAAAATCTTGCATCTTGGTTAATACTTATAACTCCCTTTTTATCTCCAACTATCAAATTAAATGAATTCTTCTTCATTGAAGAATATTTCTTCTGTTCATATGAAGGCTCTACATTAAGTTCTTTAGGTTCAAGCCAGATTTGTAAAAAATGTACGCTATTTTTATCAGAGGCATTATACTCAGAGTGCCATATTCCCGACCCAGCTGAAATTCTTTGCAGTTCTCCTTCACCAATAATTCCTTTATTTCCTTTGCTGTCTTCATGTTTTAATTTACCCTTTAAAACTAGAGAGACTATTTCAGCATTTTCGTGCGGATGTGCGCCAAAACCTTTGCCTGGAGAAACAACATCCTCATTAAAAACAATTAAATCACCGAAGTTCGTTCTCTTTGGGTTATTATATCTGCCAAAACTGAATGTATGTTTGCTGTCCAACCAATTTAATTTTGTTTTCCCGCGTTCTGAAGATTTTATAATTTCAATCATTTGTTTAAGTCATTTCTTCAATAATTTAAAAGCATGACTCCAGTCATTACGCAGAAAGCCAGGAATACACCATAAAATACATAGCGGTTCAATTGCTCTAGCAGCCTCCACTTTGCCCATATCTTCAACTTCAAAACCGAACAAATCCAATATAAGAGTTACTTCTTTTTTTGCCTCATGATTGTTACCACAAATAAACATTGTAGGTTTTATTCCATTAAAATCTGGGTTTACCATGAATGCGTTGCCGATGCTATTGAATGCCTTAACAAAATTTGATTTAGGAAAAGAGGATTGTAGTTGTTCCATTAAGGAATTTTCTAATGATGTAAAATAGTGTAAAACCCCATTTTCTGGAGGGGAATTTGCAATAGGATTCGTTGTGTCTATAATTGTCTTTCCTTCTAAATTTTCTTCATCAATCGCTTCCAAAGTTTCTTTGGCTGATGTTCCCTTGACAGCTAAAACAACTATCTCACCAAATTCGACAGATTCGTTGAAATTCCCAATCTTACATTTTTCATGATTTTTATGCCAATCAGAAAGCTTATTTTTATCTCTGGTCCCAATCATTACTTCGTAACCATGAGTGATAAATCCTTTAGCTAATGCTTGACCGACAACTCCCGAACCTAAAATTCCAATTTTCTTTTTCATTATCTTAATAATATGTGCGCATATTTAAGATGATCGATTTTTGTTTTATTTTTTTGATGCCCTTCCTTATTGATTAACATATTGCATAATAGTAAAGAAATATATTTAAACTCTATTGCCTTTTTCTTTTTATGAGATTGTTGAGAGCAATTGGAGTAGGCGCATTATTCTGGCTGATAATTTTTGTAGAAATTAGCGTAACTATGATTGGTCTTGGTTTTTCAGATTTGACAACTTATATAATCCATTATATCCTCATGATTCCGCTATCTATATTATGTGCTTGGCTTTACTACAAGAGTGGAGATAAAACAAATGGTTTTGCGCTTGGATTGCTTGTAGTTCTAGCTGGAGTTGTTTTAGATATGATAATAACAATTCCCCTATTTATAATTCCTCAAGGTGGAAGCTATGGCAGTTATTTTTCTAGCTATTATTTACTCGCTGGATTGCTTGAAGGAATAGTGTTAATAGGGCTTTACAAGAATTTTAAGAGATAATTTTCTAAATTTTTATTCTCTAGATATGTATCTTCCTTCTTCTTTGTAAAATATTCCACCTCTAAAGTCTTCTCCATCATTATATAATGAAGATTGATAAGCCTGATTTAAAATTGCTGATAATTCGTCTGCTAATTGATGATTTGTCATATCTGTAGATTTTGCTGAAAGAACATACCTCATATCTGCTTCTCTAGCTTCACTAGCAATTTCAGATAATTTAGAATCGTACCTTTTAATATCGGCCTGAGAAATTTCAGACAAATGAAGTTCTAATTTTCTTGGAGTTTCAGCTAATTCTCTAATGGTTGGAATTTCTTCAGCAATTTGATGTATAGATGCATTACAATCAAAAAAAGCATACGCTTCACTTCTAATTGCTCCAGCTTTATACCATTTATTCCAAAACCTAGGATCATTCTTTTTACTTTCATTTACCATATGTTATACAGCTTCTAGAAGTATTTAAATGTTTGCTCTTTGTTACTACTTAGAAATAACATTCTTTTTCATGTAAAGTCTATCTTTTAATAATTTCAACTTCTTCTTTTGTTAAGTCTATTAGAGTACTAGGCTTTCCGTTTAATTCTCCGCAATCAATCGCGTAATCTACTTTATCTGCTATTTCTGCATTTAATTCACTAATATTTTTTATTGGTTTTTGTCCAGAAAGATTAACAGATGTTGTGACAAAAACTAATTTCTGTCTAGTAAGAAACTCAGCAAACCAATTGTCTGGGATCCTGACTCCAATTGTCTCAAAATCACCAATCAGTTCTTTTTTCGCGATATTTGCTTTATTTTTCAGTTTGATAATTAATGTAAACTTTCCAGGAAGTTTTTCTAGATATTTTTCATGATCTTTTTTTATGATGCAATGTTCAAAGATCCATTTTTTGTCTGGAACAATTATTGAAAATGGCTTTTCATCTCTTTGTTTTATTTCACGAATTCTCTTGATCGCTTTTGGTTGTATTGCATCACAGCCAAGTCCATAAATTGTATCAGTTGGATAAACAAATATCTTGCCTTTTTCAATCTCTTTGTGATAAAATTCTTCTTTATCAAGAAATTCTTCTTTTGTTAAGATCTTCATGGAAAATAAATTAAATTGCCATATAAAATTGTTTCTAAATTGTCAAAGAGAATCAATCCAAAGGTTCACCTTTATAATAAATACATTTCGTATGCCTTTCTGGTTCATCAAGACAATATAACTGTAAAGATGCTGCACCACAAATATCGTATCTTGTTTGACTAGTTTCTTGACCTCCAGGCAGATCTTTTCCGCAGTAAGGCATTCTAGAAGAGTCTCTCTTTATATGAGGACATACTTGTCTTCCTCTAGCTTCAACGAATAAGTCCTCAATTAATCTTTCTACGCTACCCATGTAATTTCCTGCAATTCTTTGGTTTATATACTTTATTTTGTTGAAGAATATTGAATAACTGGAAAATTCATTTTATAAATGCCTTAATAATTTCTTTTACTTCTTCAAAGGATTCATAAGCATAGCATTGAAAAAATGTATTAATGTATTTTGAATCTTTTTTTCCTAAAACATAAGCTGAAACGGTATCTTCCAAGCCTTTCTTGAATAAACATAAAACAGGTTTACCTAGATGAATCATGTCTGATATTTCTGCTCCAACACCCAAACTTGGATTGCTAATTTCAAATATGCCTATATCTGATTCAATTGCCCACTTATAGTCTCTATCATGAATTTTGTTTTTGGTTAGTTTATTTTCCTCTTCAATAACTCCTTCTTTTGTTTGATGTTTTGAAGCCAGTTCATGACCTAATTCTTCAATAATTTCTGGAAATTTAGACAAATCTTCTCTAGTTACAATATTGTGGCCTCCTCTCATAGAACATCCAAAAAATATTTTTGCCATATTTCAATATAAGGAAAGTGTTTTTAAAGATTATTAATTGAATGTATCAGAAGTTTTAATCATTATCATAAGCTGCTTTCAATTTGTCAATATCTATTTTTTTCATTTGGAGCATGGCTCCCATAGCCTTCTTATTCTTATCAAATTTCATAAAATCTGATGGGATAATCTGCCAGGATACACCATACTTATCCTTAATCCACCCACAAACCTCAGCTTCAGACACTGCGGAAAGATTATCATAATAATAATTCATTTCTTTTTGATCTTTACACTCTATCATTAAAGAAATTCCTTCGCTAAACTTAAATTTATGACTCAAACCAGAATCCATCGCAATAAACTCCTCACTTAATAAAGTAAATTTTGAATACATTACATTATCTTCTTTCTCTCCAAATTCATTTTTTCCATATTCAGAAATAGCTTCAACTTTAGATTCGGGAAAGGTTTTAACGTAATCTTTTACTGCTTCTTTTGCTTTACCACAAATATCTTGAGTAAACATCAAGGCTGGAACAATACTCTGAGAAAAATAATCTTCAGTATAGATTATCTGCCAAGAAACCCCAAATTTGTCTTGAACCCAGGCATATCTCTTACTGAATGGATATTGATCAAGCCCCATCAAAACCTTACCCTGCTCAGATAATTTCTCATAATATTCATCTACTTCTTTTTCAGTTTTGCACCTTATATGAAATGAAATTGAAGGATTCATTTTAAAGAAAGATCCACCATTTAAAGCCAAAAACTTAAAATTATCAATTTTAAAATACACAGTCATAGTACTTCCTATAGGTTTATTTGAAGGAGTTTCAACCATGTAAGGAACTTTATCTAAAATCTTAGAATTTGGAAAAATTGAAGTATAAAACTTAGCAGCTTCTTCAGCCTCATTGTCAAACCAGAGACATGGAACTATTTTTTGCATAGGATTATATAAGTTTGAATTATTTAAACATATAGGGAAAGACTTATGAAAAAGAAACATAAATTTATCGTTTTAGACACATTGGGAGTTTTATTTCTTGTTTTAGGAATGATAGCAATGATTAATTCAATTTATACTAAAAACCCCTCTCAAACTTTATACATGTGCAATCTAGGAATGACTTTAATTGGAATAGGAATATTAACTAAAAAAAGTTTTATAATTATGAGCCAAGTTTATATTTTGGCGATTCCTTTATTGATCTGGGATGTTGACTTCTTTTATTGGCTTTTTTTAGGCAAACCATTATTAGGTATAACTGATTACTTTTTTCTTGATACCGCTTTTAGCATTGGAAAGGTTGTAAGTTTGCAGCACTTGTTTACTGTCCCTTTATCGATATATGCTGCAAGCCTAATTGGTATCAAAAGGAAGGATGCCTGGAAATGGAGCTTTGTCCAAATAACTTTGGTGTATATAGCTGTTAGTCTTATATCTCCACCAGAACTTAATATTAATTGCATAGCTAAACCTTGTGTAGACTTCTATCTTGGCCTGCCATATGGTTTAACCTGGTTTTTGATAATATTTGGCATGACCTTCATAACTAGTAACCTCCTTAATCGTTTGAAAATTATGAAAATTGAATCGTAGAATTTTGAAGATTAATATTAATTTTGATTAAAAAATTATATTAAACACATTATTAATATTCCTAAAGTGTTAAATATCAAACTTATTGCAACCATAACTTTTATTTTAATGTGAGTAAAACCTGCAAGCATTGTGACTCCTGCTTCGTCTGGAAGAGGGGAAGCAATAATAAGGCCAGCAAGTGCGTATAAAATATATACTCTTGCCCTGTGGCTAAGATGTAATTTCATCTCTTTTCTTATGAGCCTTATAGGTCCAGTTTTTTCAAGTCTTTCAAATTCATCAGCAAGACTAAATCTTATAAAAGAAAAAATTAAAAGATCTCCAAGCAGGGATCCAAGGCCACCGACAATTGCAACAAGAAAAGGATTTACAGGATCTAAAACTAAGAAAAAACCAACAGCAAAAGGAGTTGTAAAACCAAATGTAAAAAACATTCCTGCAATGAATACTCCAAGATACTCTAACTTTCCTAAAGAGTACACAAAATTCTCAACGGAGGGATTTCTAAAAATAATATAAGCTAATATTGACAAAACTATCAAAACTAAAAGTTTTTTGTATGGGAAGTGAAAAAATAATCTCCAAATTTTTCTTTCGGCAAGACCAAGCTCTTTCTCTATGAGATTTATATCTTTTTTTATTATACTCCCTCTTTTCATTTTTACAAAGAGACAAAAGAATCGAATCCGCCATAAGCCATTTTCTTCATATCGAAAGGCATCGGCATATCTTTATAATTTGAGTTAGCCATGAAAGGATCTTTCATAACTTTAGCATTGACTTGATCTCTGTGTTTCCTAGATTTGTAAGTAATAAATGAAAAAACAACTTTCTCACCTTTCTTAGGCTTTATCATTTTAGGAAACGTTGGTGCTTTCATTCCACCCATGTTAGGGTTCATATCTTCTCCTACAGCTTCAATGTATTTTAGTGCTCCATGTTTCTTCCAAACTTTTCCAGCTGCTGAAGCCATTTTTTTGTAGGCTTCCATCTGCCCTTTCTTTATAACCAGAACAAAACCATCAACGTATGTCATAACCATATATGATTGTTTAATTTATAAATTATTCGATTTAAATGACAAATCCAAAATTTAGATTAAAGAAAAAATATATTTTCATGCGAATGTGATTTTTCTTTATGAACATTAATCTAAATTACAAGAGATCTATCTGTTTTCTTTCTGCTTGAGTCCATTCAGTTCTATCTTTAGGCAACCACGCATCGGGTGTAGCACATGGCCGTCCATCTGCGTAAGGATTTGATTGACCTTTAATGTACCATAGCCTAGAAATTCTTAATGCTGCCCCATACTCTGGTCTAACACTCTCCTTTCCCCATACTACATTTAACTCTTTATCTTCTGGTGCAATGTTAATTTCTCTATAATCCATGACTCTAAGAAGGCTAAATAGGGATTTAAATAGTTTTTCAATTCCTATAATAGAACTGGAGATTATTTTAGGTTTTCCGCATAATTCTTAAAATTATTAAGAATTGATTGCCAGCCTTCTCTTTGCAATTTTTCTGAATTTTCATTTTCCATTTCAAAAATTTCTGATATTTTTACACCATTATGTATTGGTGTAAAGTTTATCTGAACTTTCCTAGAATCATCTCCAACAATTAGATATTCTATAACTTTATATTTTTTTACAACTGTGTATGTACCTTCAAAGTCGAAACCTGCACTTCCATCTTTTGCAGACATTCTTATCTTAAATTTTCCGTCAACTTTTAAATTGTTTTGAGCTCTTGGACATTCCCAATCGTCTGAAGCAAAATTCCATTGTATAATGTGTTTAGGTTCTGTCCAAAATTCCCAGACTTTCTCTATTGGCGCGTTTACTAGGATTTCCACTGTTATTGTCTTTTTGTTCATTTGATTTAGATGAATTATAATTTAAATAATTAATGGCTAGAAGAGAACTTAGACTAAGATATGTAAACTGATAGACTAAAAGTTTACCTTTTAGATTTTTTACCGATTATGAATTTTTGTGAAGGGCTTAATTGCTTGTCTGTTCGGTGAATACAGCCTATCCAACAACAAGGACGGCGCATTCCCTCTTTAAGTTCCGAACATACCCTTTCTACATGTTCTCGTCGCTTCTCAGATTTCTTGACTGATTCAACCCAACAAATCCACTCGTTGTGTGCAAGAGGGGTAAGACTCTCCCATACGGCTAAGGCTACTTTGTCGGAAATAAGGGCTTTTTGTAAATCTGTTGGTACCACATGCACAACACCACTGGCTATTTCTTTTTTATTCATCTAATTTAAACAAATTATAATTTAAATAATTAACTTAAACATTAAACAAATATCCTAATTCTTGTTGAACTTTTTATCAGCTTGCTTGTAAGATTCTTTAATTAATTTTTTTAACAGACTAATATTAATGTCCTCTAATTTATTTATGTATATGCAAGAGCCTGAACTTAATTTATACTTACCTAAATTTTTTAATAATTCTTTGTAATTATTGACTCCAGTCATTATGTATAGGGTAAGTGCTTGTTTTCTCGGAGAGAAACCAGTAATGGGCCAATCTCCTTCTTGTTTACTTTTTTCTGACTTGTAATGATATTTACCAAAACCTATTATACTTGTACCCCACATTTTTGGTTTTTGGCCTGTTTCAGATTTAAAAATTTTTAACAGCTCAAAGGAGTCTTTAATTTTTTGTTCGTCTTTGACCGAGTAAATGAATTCTTCAACACTTGCATTATTCTCTTTTGTTTTTAATTCTGCCACTTTTTATTTAGTCTTTAAATTATATAAACCTTAATGTGCGTCTAGGAAAAATTAGATAAAGAAATTTCCTAAACCTTCGCTATCCCCACAGCAAGCTGATGGGGTATTTCGCTCGGTTTCTAGACGGAAATTTCTAATCATCAAGAACAATGGTTCTTGAGTGCCATCAAGATTTGAAAAGACAAACAAATCTTGAGGTGTCAAATTGACTGCGCAGCAGAGCTACGGGGTATTAAACCCAATTTGACAATAAAATTACTCGAATACAAAATGAAGAGCCATTCTGTGGCCTCTATACGATATAGGAACAAGGATGACTGTTGATTTAATGTGCTCCCCAGATTTCGTTTTCCATTTTACCATAATTTGAGAACCGATTCCATTCTCCATAGCTTCTCTAAATGTATTTACAAGTGTCTCTTGACTTTCTTCTGCAACAAATGCTTCAGGAAAGTTTTCTTTTACGGCGACCCATTCATCAACGGAATCATAATCAAGCATAGACGCAAAGTTTTCATTGCATACCTTGTGTTCATCGTCAAGATAAAGATACATTCCTTGTTCAGAAGAATCAAATATGTCTTTTAATTGTTCGTGCATTTCTTTTATAATATTTTCATGTCCTGTCATAGTTTTATGTTGCTTTGTTAATTTATATAATTATCTAAATCTGTTTAAAGAATCTACTTAGTCAAATGGTGTTTTTATTGGCTTAAATTTGCCCCATTTGCGCTTCCAACCCTTAGTCTTCCAGCGAAAGAAAAAATGAAGAGTTATACCAAGTACAGCGCCAAAGATAATCCATGAGTAAACTGCCCACATGCCTCTCCAAAGAAAAATAGCATAAGTTACTAATAAAATAATAATCCACTTAATAATTCTAAATTTAGGAGACTGAGCATGAATGGCAATATAAGCTTCTCTTTTGATTGGCTTTGAATTCATATATCTATAAAAAAATTGAAGATTATAAGATTAACTATGGGCCTGAAGAGTTCAGAGATTGTTATCTCTGGGACATTCAAAATGTAAATTTTGAAGTAATCGAACTCTTGATTACTCGGCTTTTACTTTATTTTCACTAGTTTATTTTTTAGATCTGGAAGAAAGAATCTAATTATTCTCCAAACTATGCCAAGATCTACTCCAAAATAATGATGAATTAACTTATCTCTTATTCCGATTACTTCTTTCCAAGGAACTTCTTTATGCCTGCTTTTAAATCCATCAGAAATATTTTTAGCTGCCTCACCCACTATCTCCATTTCCCTAACTATTGCACTTTGTTTTAATCTGTTAGAAGCCAGTTCTTTTTCTGTCATCCCTTTGCTAAAATCTTCTATAGCCCCTATACTATCTAACATGTGTTCTATAAATGTAAAATCATTCTTTACTTCCATATATTCTCACCTCATCATTTAAGACATACTTTTTAATTCGTGGATTAATTCCTTTATAAGTTATTAAATCAACTTTTTTCTTGAGAGCATCCTCTAGCTCATAATTTAAAGTTACAAATTCAATTCCCATATTTTTAGGAGGTTCAATAATAAGATCAATATCACTATCCTTTCTTTGCTCTCCTCTTGCATAACTGCCAAAGATTCCTGCTTTTTCAACATTATACTTTTTCAATATTTTTATCATTTTTGGAATAATCGCTCTAATAGATTTACTTAATTCATTAACCAACATTTTTTTGTCAGCCCCAATTTCCTTATTGATTAATTCTTCTTTCGAAAGATTAACTCCTAAATAAGTCCTTTTTTTTCTTACCTTACTGCCTTCTCTAATAGAGATTACTCTATAATAATATATTCTTGCATTTCTTTTCTTTATTTCAGTAAAAACCATAAAAACTGTACGGCTACAAAGTATATAAATATTTCTATGTAGACGTAAGAACAGAATGGTCTGCGGAGAAATCGAACCTCCGCCTAGTCGGTGTAAACAAACTGATCCTAAAGTTCTAATATTTAACGAGTTATCTTAGACATTTATCTAAATCTTCCTTTTTTAAAATTAAGTATCTGAACTTCCCCTGTAGCAATTCCCTTGCATACCCTTGAATAACACAAGAGCTAATAGCTTCCTTACTAGCTCCCTTTAGAATTTCCATAACTGGGATAAAATCAGAATCTCCAGAAATTAAAATACAAACATCGCACTCGTTATCCACAAGAGATTTTTTAATCATATCTGCACTAATCAAGACATCGACTCCTTTTTCGATAAATATATTTTCCTTCTTAATTTTCTTGAGTTTTCTCGTATTAACAATGATTCCTTGTTTCTTTAGCTCTTCTAGAAACTTTATATGTTTATAATAAGTCTTTTCTCCATCGGCTATGTCTGGAATTGAATTATAATATCTTACCTCTTTCAACTCTAAGTTAAAATGTTCGCAAATATATTTCGAAAGCTTAGTAAAATCAACTTTGCTTGGCTTAATTAAGGTTTTACAATTATGATACCAATTACTTCCGTCAATAAAAACAATAGCTTTTCTCTCTTCCATTACAAGAAGACAGCAAGAAAATACATAAAAGTACTCCCGGCATTGCCCGAAGACCATACCGGGGAGTTAATTAATTATTACAATGGATCGATGTTTTTAAGGTTTTCTGTTTTGAAAAATAAAAATAGATCTTAAAAACTCTAGTAACTTAGAGATTGCTTATCTTCCCCAACTCCATTTAGGTTTCTCGCCTTTCCAATAGCCAAAGAAAAATATAATCGCAAGCATCAACAAAAATCCCATCACAACAGCACCAGGAGCATCATCAACTTCTCCGACATAAATACTAGTTACGAAAATAGAGATGGCTAAAAGAACTACAAGCCATCCTTTCCACTTAACTGGCACCCAACCCCAACCATATAATTTTCTTTTAAACCACAATTCTTTAGGATTATCTTTAAGATATTCTATACAATTTCTCCATGTGTATTTTTTCATTTTCTTTTTCTTCTTCCCAAGGTAATTTTGAATTAAATATCCAATAAATGCGAAAAATAATCCACTTATTAATAAGGTAAATATTACTATGCCAGCTATTTCATCTCCCGGATTACTTTTAGAAATCATAAATAATAAAATAAGACCAACCACCACACCAAAAACGAAACCACCTATTGAACCTTTACTTCTCATGATTAGCCAGTACACGATGGCTAAAATGCCTGCAAAGATGAACCCAACAAATGGTTCACCCTCTCCGTAAAAAATACCTCGAAAACCTACAATTATAAAGAATATGAAAAAGGCCAAAAAGATTATTTGAAGCAATCGATAATACCACCTCTTCTGAAATGTTTCTTTTTTCATATTATTTCAAGGAAAATGATTATTATAAAATTATCTTTTCAAGGTATTAGTTTGAATTCAGAGTTTGATATCTCTACGGAAGATTGATATATTTCGTGTTCTCTTGATGCGGGCATCCTCGCTTCGCTGTGGTGCTCCTCTCTGCGGAACACGAAATGGGCCTGAAGAGAATCGAAC
>ERZ1292629.511-Hain-H43-01um-R1-511-length-42572-cov-17_pt2 | contig 42024 bp, 64 predicted proteins | sample MGYA00564399_ERZ1292629 | MGnify/ENA primary metagenome ERZ1292629 (study PRJEB36523, sample SAMEA6512636) | groundwater metagenome | collected 2019-01-08 | study: AquaDiva: Metagenomics assemblies of 32 groundwater samples
ATCCCAGAGCTTGCTGCTCTCATCCCAGAGCTTGCTGCTCTCATCCCAGAGCTTGCTGCTCTCATCCCAGAGCTTGTTGCTCTCATCCCAGAGCTTGTTGCTCTCATCCCAGAGCTTGTTGCCCTCAGCTCTGAGCTTGTTGCCCTCAGCTCTGAGCTTGCTGCTCTCAGCTCTGAGCTTGCTGCTCTCAGCCCAGAGCTTGTTGCTCTCAGCTACTGCCAGGGCGAGCTCGGCACTCAGACGCTCCGGCGGGATGAGTTGCAAGAGCCGCGTTCGCAGCGCCCGCTCGTTGGCAGGCTTTTGCGTCTGGATGTAAGCTAACCGTTCGTCTAAATCCCACACGTACTCGAACAGTACGTCGTGGTGACAGTGTTTCGCTATCCCGTTGCGCCTCTCAGCTTCCATCAGCTTCCCCTTTCGGTATGGCGGTATACCCGCCCCAATCGTAGTCCCCAATCGTGTCTAGCGTGCCGTACCGGTGGCCCCGATGGATAACCCCATAAGCCTTGATCCCGAAGATTTCCCCAGTCTCGTTCACCACCATGTACTTACCGGACTCCCCAACGTCAACCTTGGTGTAGATTCGCCCCGGCACGATCCTGGCCCTGGCCCGCTTCGCTGAATCCGCGTAGCGCCAGTCCTTCCCTGTACCATATTGGCGCTGAAGCCTTGCTAGGGTCTCACGCTCTATGGTCGCCCGCAGCGCCTCTAGCTTTGCCTTAAACATTTCCCTTCTCCTTCTCTTATTCTCTATAATCCTAGACTCTTGCGTACCTCGGCTATGCGCTCACCAACGTACCGATGGGCGTTGCAGGGGAACCCATCTTCCCCACAAGCGTCATGCCCACAGTCCACGATGTGGCCTTCCGACACCCATACGCGTACATCGTAGTCGTACCCGTTCTGTAGTTGCCCGTTGCGGTACTGGTTCCTGTTGTATCTCATCTTCCCTCTCCCCCCGGCCGGGGCCTCTCACCCCCGAGGTCCTCGCTGTCCAGAGCTGGGCTATGTGTTCGCTTGGGCTTGATTGATTGGTGATCGGCTGTTGTACTCTGCCTGGCATTCGTCGCACAGATCGTACCCGGTCCACTCCGGGTTGGTACTGTGTCCGGTGGCTATGACTCCGTGAATTCCACCCGCTGCACAGGACTCGCATTCGTCGTTCATTTCCCTTCTCCTTTCGTTTCTAGTACCCCTCGGCCTTGGCTATCGCTGCCTCCATAGCCACGCGGTAGGGCCTGGTCGCCGCCTGTGAGAAGTCCTCCACGGTCATCCAGTCCAGAGCTCTTAAAAAGTCCTTGCACGCGGCTAAGAGGTCCGGCGCGGCCGCTATGAGGGTACCGTTAGCCTGTACATAACCGGCTTGTTCATAGGAAACTGTTGCAATAATATCACCAGCAGCAGTTTCAATGAGGTTGCGGGATTTGATCCACGGCTTGGGCGTGTGTGTGTCCATCTTCTACTCCTTCTGGCTGGGGCCTTGTGCCCGACCCCTTCATCTGCTACGATCATAGCATATCCCTTGTCGTTTGTCAAGGGGTTTACCCTTGTGAATCCTGCACAAAGATTTTGGCCCGACTTTAGCACAAACTTTCGGCCACCTGTGCATGGCGCACTAACCCCTTGACAACCCTCCCTGCGCGCGTATAATGAGTGTATGGCCGGACCAAACGGTAACTATACGGAGTTTACTCCAGCCCGCCAGGCCGCCTTCCTGGCATACCTCGAACAAGGCCACAACCTCACCGTAGCCGCCGCTAAGGTCGGCGTCCATCGCCAAACTGTCTATATCCATACTCAGGCCAGCCCGGAATTCGCCGCCGCTGTGGCCGATTGCCGAGAGGCTGGAATAGACTCTGTTGAGGACCTTGTTCTTGAAATGGCTCACCGGCCCCAGAACTTCCTGGACCGTATCTCATGGCTCAAGGCTCACCGCGCTAGGTGGCGTGACGACCGAGGGGCGGCTGGTATTGCGCCTACCATCAACATTACCATCGTCGCACCGTCCCCCGTTGATCTCAGGGATATCATAGAGGGCGATTATCGCACGTTGAGCATAGATAGTGAGCGGATTATCGCACCTGTTGCCGATGATACGATGCTAAACGATGATGATAGCTCGACATAATATCCATAGTGCGTATGAGATGCAGCGTAGTATTATGATGCTGTTAGGCTGTACGGTTATGCTGCTGTGCTGCTGTCAGTGTGTAAGTGGGGGAGCTCGATCCGCAACAGGCAGGAAAAGCCGGGGGGATACCTGGGACTCAGGCTTGAAAAGTGCTTCTAGTTCACCCGCTCAATTTTCCCAAGAAAAGGGGTATGATTAGGGATAATGAGAATCCCGAAAGAGTGGCAAGCTCTCGTTTTAGATAATTCCTTATCGGACGGCGCGCTGCGGACGGCAGAGTTGTTAGACCTCCTGGGGCGAAAAGCTGACGGCATGACGCAGGCGGAAATAGCTGGCCTTCGAGGGGTTTCAGATCGGCAGCTGCGGACCCACTTGGCGGAGCTAGGCCGGAAGAAAACTTCCGCTTCTATTAATACTTATAAGCGCGACAAATGGCGTCCAGCAAAAAGGTTGGGGAACATGGATATAGTGAGGGAGTTAGCGGCGGATCGAGCGCACGTCAAGGTGGCTGGTTGGATGGAGCGATGCGCCCGCGTCGGGGATGATCCTTACCAGTGTGTCGGTGGCCATTGCTACCGACGGATAGTGGATGGTTATCAGGGGAGTAATCCCCGGCCGGCGTTCCAGTGTGGTAGCGCGGAGTGTTACCTGCTATTGGGCGAGGCTGCCGACCGGGAGCCCGTCACCCCATGCCGCGTCTCGGAGTTTGAGGTTTGGCGGGACGAACGATGGGAGCCGTTAAGTGGGGATTTTGTTGACCAATAGTCCGGCTCCCTACTGGATCAAGCAGATGGAGAAAGTATTGTTATTGAACCAAGTGGTTTTGCAGGAGGGGCATGGTTTGATGTTAGTCTTACAGGTACGGCCTGGGGGAAAGATTGAGCAACCCAAGTACACCGTCACGATGAAGGGGGAATAGAGGATGGAAGTGCCTGCGGATCAGGTTGCCACATCTCATGGGCCACTGGGCATTGAGCAGCCTTTTGTGGAATGGGATGAGTGGCCGGTGGGAGCATGTTCTTTGTTGGACCTGGAAGTGACCCTTGAGTTTCGTGGAATTCCCCAGATTGCGTGCCCAGAGTTTAAGGTTCCACACACCACTATTCTGTATGGCCTGTTTTGCTTGAAATATGGGTGGAGTATTGGCCCCACTGAAATATGGGTGGAGTCTGTCTCAGAGTTTAAGGGGTGGAAAGCCACAAGAGTATCGTTCCTGCTTGACACACTGCCTAGACAAGATGTAGCATAGTCGCAATGCTTGCACCGGCGAAGGCCGGTGACTGAATACCAGGATTCCCTGCACAGCTTGAGGGGGAGCCAGAGAAGGCTCCCCTTGTTATTTTCAGGAGGACAGTGACAAACAAAAGAGCCGAGTTTAACTGGACGGCCTTTCCAAAGCAGGCGATTTTCTTAGGGTCGTTTGCCGAGGTGGACGAGGTTATGTTTGGTGGGTCGGCAGGGCCTGGGAAGAGCGAAGCGCTCTTGATTTATGCTGCCCAGAGACGGTTGAAGTATGCTGGCAGCTCCGGCCTGTTTCTCCGCAGGACATTCAAGCAGTTGGCCCTTGAGGGTGGGGCTATCAGTGCCAGCCACGAAATCTATGGGCGAATGGGCGCCACATGGAACGCCACCGACCGTAAGTGGCACTTTCCCAACGGGTCGGTTCAGGAGTTCGGGCATTGCCAGGACGAGAACGACAAGTATAATTTTCAGTCAGCACAATATCTGGATATCTGCTTCGACGAATTAACGCAGTTTACCGAGGGTATTTATAAATACATCGGGCTGGGGCGAGCCAGGTCGGTCAGGCTAGGCGCCAGAGCCCAGATCAGGTCGGCCACAAACCCCGGCGGCGAGGGACATGTTTGGGTCAAGAAGCGTTTTGTGGATATGTCTCCCCCTTATCGGGTTATGGAGTTCACGGAGAAACACCCTCTTACCGGCAAGTTCGTGACCAGAACCAGAGCTTTTGTTCCAGCCAGCCTGCGGGACAACCCGGTGCTCCTGGAAAATGACCCCGAATATGCCATGAGATTGAACGAATTGCCAGAGAATGAGCGCCGAGCCCTGCTTGAGGGGCGATGGGATTTGTTCGAGGGGCAGGCTTTCCAGCAGTGGAACCCATCACTTCATGTTATAAGGCCATTTGCCATCCCCCCTGAGTGGCCCTGCTGGTACTCGGTGGACTATGGGTATGATGCCCCCTGGTGTACCCTCTGGATTGCTAAGAATCTCGACCTCTGGATTCACCAGAAAATTGCCCGCTATTATGTCTATAGGGAAATCTACCGCGCAGGAGTGCCTGCCTGGGCACAGGCAGTGGTCGTCAAGAAGACCAACGCAGACCAGCGTATTCTCTACGGCGTGGCCGATGCCTCCATGTGGCAGGGGTACGACGCTGGCACTTCGTTGATAGGCCACTACGAGCGAGCTGGAATCTACCCCCGAAAGGCGCCATCTGGCACTGGTTCCCGCATCCCCGCTAAGGGAGCCGTGGATTGGCTCCTGGATAAGGCCGCGGACGGATTGCCAAGGTTGCAGATATTCGAGTGTTGTCCCCACCTCGTCAAGGATTTACCTTCCCTTCAGTATGATAAGAATCACCCGGAAGATATTGACACATCGGGACCCGATCACGGGTTTGATGCCCTGAAATATTTTGCCACTACTATTGTGGGCGGTTATCAGCGACATAAACCCCAGGAATATAGGATTAGCGCATGAGAAAGAAAGCCAAGGCCCCTACCAGCGAATACCTGACGGATTATCTCAAGGAGAAGCGATCCGAGTATGGCGCCCGCGACTTGGTGGACCAACGCATGTATGATCTCTATCATGGTTGCTATACCGTGAAGGTCCCTCCTCATGTTTCGGTGGATATAATCCGAACGGGATACGCCACCCAGTTCATAGACCGGGTGATGGGGGTATTTACCCACACCCCCCCCTCCTTTACTATGGAGCCTACCGGCATTGGGGACGACCCTGTCAGGCATACCACGGAGGTCGAGACGTTCCTCAATAGCCTTTTCCCAGCCATGCAACGTGAGGCCCAAGAGAACACCTGGCATAGCATTGTCCAAGATACCCTGATCTTCGGGCGTGGTATTTCCATGATGCCGCCGGCCGCGGGTATCTACTGGAAAGATTACCCCATCATGGATGAGGGCGAGGACCCCCAGGGTTACAATAAGCGAGCCGAGACCTGGAAAAGGGGCAACCGACTCCCGCTGGCATGGAGGCATGTTCCGGCTTCGTTGTCATATCCAGACTTCGATGACTTCGGGCTGGGGGAGATCGTGACGACCGAAGAACGCACCGTTCGTCAGTTGATCCGCCAGTATCCCAAGAAGGAAAACGACCTCAAGAAGGAGTATGGCAAGGACGACCTAGGGCGCAAGCTAAACTTCGTTAAGTACGCCGATAGGGATGTCCTGGCTTACTATATCGAGCCTGAGAAGAACGCTAAATCTAGCCTCTTGCACTCAATGGCTCATCACTGTGGAGAAGTCCCCTATGTTTACATAAAAGGGAGAACATCGTCTTCGAGGCAACCCGAACATGCGGTCAAGAGCCTTCTCTACCACATGGAACCGCTGGTGCTCTACATGGAAAAGCTCCTGATGCAAAAGGGCACCGCCATCAGAATATGGTGCTGGCCCCAACTCAAGGTTACAAGGAAGTTGGATTCTCCCTTGGGAGAAGACGGCAACCCGCTGGTCAGGAAGTTCGATCTTGAGGCTGGAACGACTATCGAGCTTCTGGAAGGCGAGGACGTGCAATTCCTGGTCTGGACGGGCAGCCCGCCAGACATTGATGAGCAGGTGGCCATCATCCAACGATACCTCGACCGCATGGGGCTATCCAGTGTGATGTACGGCACCACGGCAGCGGACGCTTCCTCCGGGTATGCTATCAATACCCTGATTCAGGCTTCGCAAGCCCTCTTTGGTCCCATAGTAGAGAATCTTGCCGATGGCTATACCAGGCTGGGGGTCCTGGCCGTCAAGAACGTGGAGTTGTTGGGACAACGAGTATATGTGTATAAGAAGCCGACAGGGGGATGGATCAGTCTGGACGGCGGCTCTATTCAGAGTTACTACAATATCCGCGGCATCGTTGAGCAGACACTTCCCCAGGATATGCCCGCTAAGACTATGATGGCCATGAATTTGACCCAAGGAGATAATCCCCTGAGCAGCATGTATAAGGTGAGAACTGACATACTTGGAGATAAGAGTCCGGATTTGACACAGAGGCAGATTGACCTTGAAAGGTGGCGTAGTGACCCGGCGGTTCAGCAGTTTTATATCCAGAAGGTCTTGAAAGAAGCGGGGATGAAACTTGAGGCTCCGCCAGTAGCGGCAGGGCAGATTCAGGGGCCATTACCCCCGGCCCTGGCTCAACTCCTTGGCAGGCCGGAATTGGCAGGCCCGGCCGGGCAGCCCCTGGGAGGGGTGTTGGGGCAAGCGGGTATGCCGATGGCGCCTGGCCTGGGGATGCCTACCAACATGGGACCACAGTTGCCTAATCCGCAGGCCGTCGTCACGTCAGCCGAGAACAGGCTGAATCCGCAACCCCGACGACAAGGCGGTAGGCCCGCCGGCGCCAAGAGAGCACCGGGGGGCGCCAAAATGGGAGGAGGAGTAGTGCCGTGAGCAAGAAATGGCCCCCGGAAATCATCCTGGTGAAGTGGATTGATAGTATGGCGACCACCGGGTGGGATCTATACAAATCCAGACTTGAGAGCCTCAAGGATGAGCACCTTGAACACACATCCGTAGGCTACCTCATCAAGAAAACCAAGCAGTGGGTGGCGCTGACTCACAGCGTCGGCATTGGCATCCACAACTGTAGCGATACCCTCCAAATACCAATGTGCGCAGTAATAAAAATCTCTTATCTAAAGGCCGTGCCGTGACCAGCACCATAGACGATCTCGACAGCATTGCCGGGGAACTGACGGACTCGATAGTTGAGGATGTGAGGCGGTTGCGGAAGGAGATACCGCATCCAGCCATGAGTGTCAAGTTGACCCCCAAAGAGTTGTGGGCCAAGTATGGGAAGGAATACCTGACTATGCGGGAAAATCCCGATATATGGAAGCAGACCATTGACGAGGCCGGGGAGGAGGCCGCCGTGGAACTGGGGCGCGCTCTTGAAAAAGCCATGTTGGAGGAAAACTATGCCTCAATTTGACCCCTTCGCTGGAACCGACTTTGCCCAAGGGGGACTGGGAGGGCAGCGCGGTCTTGGGGATGAACCCATTGGACCAAAGCCAGTTCCTTTGCCCAGTACGCCTCCTCCGCCCTCAGCCCCGGCGGAAGTCAAGGCCGCCTTCTGGCGTTCTGAAACGCAGAGACTTACTAACGAGGCCCCCAAGGGGGGACCCGTGACCATTCGGGACCCAATTACAGGTAAAGCACTCTATACTTCAGAGGGCGATTCGATTGATCCCCAATATAAGGAAGCGCTGGATAACGCCCAGGCCCAGGCTGCCTATTGGGAAAGCAAGGCTTATGAGGAAGGTGTTACCTACCCCAGAACACGGGCAGACAAATCGGCGGATGAAGCCGCTGCCACCGAACGCTCTAGGATTTCAGCAGGGGCTACCCTGGGAGCTGCGGGAATCTCTGCCGGTTCCAGCGCCTTCTCCGCAGAGGAAGCCACTCGTCGCCAGGGGGCACAACAGGAGTGGCAAACCGGTGAGTCCGGCCTTAATCGTCAGGCCACGACAGAAAACACCATTCTTACGAGTCGGCTTGTCGGAGAACGGGAGCAAAAGCAACGAGAGTTCGATGCTCAACAGAAGGGTCTTGACCGGGAGATACAGAACATCCAGAATAAGATCGCGCAGGGTACGCTTGACCTGAGCACAGCCCTTGGAGTGCTGCAAAAGTATCTGGACGCTCAACCCTACACGTTACCCAAGGGCGCTGAGTACGCGCCAGGCTTCCAACCGGGGGGGGCCGTGCAGGAAGCGTCGAGGTTAGCAGGCGTGAACTACACGCCACAGCGCGCCCAGACTGTACCGTTCGACCCGGCGGCGCTGGTTCGACAGACTATGGGGAGGTAGCGACATGGCATTATCTCAAGGAGCGTTTCCTTATATAGATGAAAACGGAAAAACCAAGGTCTATGATGGAGACCAGAGTTACGATGTAGACCCGAACGGTCAGGTCATCACCCCCAACGGACCAGAGGTGCCCTGGTGGGGTCAGTCTACACCCACGGCGCAATCAACCCAACCCAAACCAGCCCAGCCACAACCATCGCTTGCCACGCCTTCCTTTGGCGGGATGCCCTCTCTGGACATTGCGCCGGGGCTTTCATCCCAACAATGGGATGCGACCTATACCCTCAACCTGGCCACCGAGAAGCGTCTCCGCGAGCTCATGGAAACTGTTCAGCAACCCCAGGCGCGCCTCTTGATAGACCAGGCTATTCAAATCATCAAACAGCAGGGCTTTCAGAACGAGACGGGAATCTATGAATCCCAGATGAAGAACACGGGTACGTTCCCCCGGTGGTTGCCACAACAGCCCGACTTCCAACCCGGCGCATGGCAGCAATATCAGCCGGGAGGCATGGTTGCGCCACCAGGGGCGGGAATGGGGGCCACTCTCCCCACTATGAATGATGACCAGGCAGCGCAGGTTATTTGGAACGCCCGGCAGGACATTCAGGGCATGTACCGGAGTGAACATCCCGATTGGCAGCCCGCCCAGGCCATCAAGGACTGGTGGAGATTCGCTCCCCACGAGGGAACTACCACCCTGGCCGATTACGCCCGCATAAAGGGCTACCTGGCAGCTTAGGAGGTAAATATGCCGAGCACAATGGCGCAGGTATTTTACAACTGGACAAAGGGTTATAGGCAACTCAAAGGGGCGCCTCTTGATAAGAACGATTACATGGCCCAATGGGGCGACCTGGGAGGCGCTATGTACGACTGGGGTAAGCAGATGTATGCTACCGGCGCGTTCTCTGGGCAGATCGGGACACCCGGCACTAATATCACCGAGGATATTTGGGGAGGACAGGTGGATACGCTCTCCACCAAGTACCCGGTAGGTGGAGTTATGGCGCCATACTACCCTCCCAAGCCGGCGCCTCAATCTGAGTTTGGCGCTATGGGGGCAGCCCTCTTTGATATGGTCAGTCAGCACGTCAAGAACTTCGGCGGCATCACCAAGCAGGCTCTCATCAACTCTTGGGGCGACCTGGGCGGCGCTATACATGACTATCTGAGAGGCATTGGCTCTCTTGATGGCCGCGATGGGGTTACTAACTTGCCGGATAAGGCCAGCTTTATCCAAAACGCCGACTATCTTGCTAAGACCTATGAGCCGGGCGGGGGACAGGGATTCATTTATAAACTCGCCCCAACCCCACAGGGCCAGATTGATGCGGCGAATCTAGCCTACCTCAACCAGCAGATCGAGAACGCCAAAAAGCAGGGTCTCATTAGTGATGCCACCGCTGCGCAACTTCAGGCGTCCATTGCCAACATGCCGACGGCAGCCCAGGCCCAAGCACAAATAAACCAGCAACTTGCCAACCTTCAAGCGCAGGGCGCGGTCAGCGCGGCTAATGCTGCCCTTATCAATGCACAGATTGCCAACCTGCCTACGCAGGCTCAGGCTCAGGCACAAATACAGGGGCAGATAGACTTGCTCAACCAGCAAATCGAGGCCCTCAGGAAGCAAGGTCTTATAGACCAGGCCACTGCGGATAAGATCAACGCCGAGATCGCTAACATGCCGACCCCTGAGATGGCAAAGGCCAAGTTCAATGCCGAAATCACCAATCTTGTCAATGCAGGGCAACTCACGCAGGCCCAGGCGGGTCTGGTCACGGCACAAACGGCCCAGATAGGGGCTGAAATCCAGGCCAACCCCCGTGATTGGGTCAAGGCTTGGTATTATCAGCGGGGGCTTCCCCTTCCAGAGGGGGCAGTCGCCGCGTCGGGAACGCCCGCCTTTCTTGGACCCCCAATAGAAACAGGCGGGCCAGAAATGCCTCGGCCCGGGGGTTTGCCTGGGAGAGGCGGACCCCCTATCCCATCCGGGGGGCCCGTGGTGGGGCAGGGGCCTCCTACTCCCCCTTGGCTCAGCGACATATTGCAAAATAAAGCGGCCCCTGCCTTCTCCGGTCAGTCCGGCACGCTGGGGAGTTTCCCCATCCCAGCCCCATCGCCGAACCAGGTGAGCGCCAAGGTCTACAACGCTATGGCCCCCAGCGAGGTATCTGGCTTGGAGGGGCTTGCCAGTTCGTCGGGGTGGTTCTGGCCTGACTATATCAAGAAAATGTATGCCAGTCAGCAACGACAGCCAGGAATAGGCGCTAATCCCGTACCAACGTGGGGAGGATTCTAAGATGCCGCTAACAAAAAAGGGAACCAAGATAAAAGCCGCGATGGTCAAAGAGTATGGTGCTGATAAGGGAAAACAGGTATTTTATGCTAGTATAAATAAGGGCACTGTAAAGGGTGCCCATAAGGGAGGGAAGAAATGAAAGCAACTTCAGCCAAGATGCCCGCGAAGGGGATGCACATGATGCCCAATGGCAAGATGATGCCTGGGATGCCTCCAAAAGGGATGATGCCCAAGGCCGTCAAGAAGAAGTAGCGTTATGCCAAGCCTGCTTTGGATGCCAGAGGACGAATACCGCGACTGGAACGCTGTCCGGTTCAAAAAGGCCGCGGATGCTATGGCGTTCCCGGCCCTGGCAAAACGGAAAGCCTCGCTTTATGACCAGGGGGTTGTCTCTACAGAGCTCCCTTTACCAGAGGAGCCGCCGGTCAATCCTCCACCGGCGGCTCCAAGCCCCCTCGGTTACACGGTAGCAGGTGATATTCCGAGCGAATCGCCTATTGGGGCAACGCTCCCTCAACTGACCCTGCCAGCGCCACCCATGCCAGTCAGTTCTAGTGGGTCACTGCCAGGGTTCTTGCCTCAACCGGAAACGCCTCCACAGTTCCAGCCGTCAGTGCCCACCCAGGGGCCACGTTTCGGGACATCGGCCCTTGGCGTATCCCCTGAACGAGAGTCTATAGGCAGCGCGGTCCAGGGCGTGGGTAAGTGGAACCTTGAGCAGAACGCCCGCATAAACCAAGCTATGCTAGGGTTCGGACAAGACGTTGGGGCCACCGTGGAGGCTGGGCTGACTTTCCCTGGCGCTGGGGCCATTGGGGGGATCGGCTTGGCCGGCATTGCAAGGCCACTAGCGGGTCTCGCAGAGCGCGAAGGGAGTCGCTTAGGGCAGGGGGTTGTTCGTGCTATTGATGCGGTGATAGACTTCCCCAAACTGGAAGACATCATACAAGAGAGCGCTAAGAAGGCCCGCAGCCTGAACGTGAGCAATGTCTTTCGCATGGGTAAGAACCAGGAAGGGAAGATAATGCCCCGCGGCGTGGATGACCTTGACCCTGTTTTGGACGCGGTCAAGCGCCAGCAGGCCCATATTGATACCACTGCCGAGGCAATGGCTACGGCGATACAGGCTAAATGGGAGCAGATGGGTAAGCCCTTTACGGTTGTTGACGGGATTGTACAGAACGGACCGGGTAGAGGGCAGGCGTTTCAAGATGTTATGAGTTGGAGCCGGGCCGACCTGGATGCCCTCGAACCGGCACAATCTTCCTTCGTCAACTATTTCCATAATCTACAGGATTCCCTGGTTAGAAACCTTGAGGCCAGAGGCGTGAAAATCGCCAAACTTGACCTGGCGGACGGGCGCCAATATCTGCATAGGGTCTATCTACAGGTCAATGATGCCCGCAATGCCATAGGCGCAAGGAGGGCAGTAGGCGCTACTCAATCCTATGAGATGCACCGTACCCATGAGACCGTGCAGGAATTATTGGATGCGGGCAAGATCGAGACCTTAGATAACCCGTCAACCCTCTTTTACACCTATGCGCAAGAGTTGCTTAAAAAGGCTGCCGATTCTGATTTGCTTCGTTACCTGAAGCCCCTGGGTCAGTCAGTGCGAGAACGGGTGGGCGAAGAAGTAATCCAGGCGGCAGGGGAGGCCGGTAGGCTAAAAGTCGCCGCGGGCCATCTGTTAGGCGTGGTGAAACAGGTATCGGCAGGGGCCAGCCCCGCCGGTGCGAGCCTACGGGCTATCCGGCAGAACTTCCCGGAGATTGGAGATCAGCTTGACCGGGCCTTATTGATTCGCAATCCAGAGGTTGATACCATCCTGACCCGCGTGGGCAAAGAGATGTGGGACAACTTGGCTACAACGCCACAACGGTTTCGGGAGGCCCTTAACCAGGTTACAGGCAGTGCCTTGGGGCGTATCCCGAAGCAGGTAAGCTATTCCGATATTATGGACACACTGGGTCTTCTCCAGGCGGATCAGAAAACCGCCGATGAGATGATTACCCAAATCTACCGAAACGCTTTTCAGATGAATACTCGACAAAGGGCAGAGGCTCTTAAGGATGTGCTTATTTCAGCCCAGGAGAATCAGCGAACGCTGGGTGAAAGTTTCAATACTGCTAAAAGAACCTTTAACCAGAAGTTACACGCTGCGTCCGAGCTTTACGGCACAGAGGGCAAGGTAACCAGTATGCCCGGACTTCGTAAGGGGGGAGCATCCGCGATAACCTTTGCGGGCAAGAAATCACAGCAACTTACCCAGATCATCTTCCCCGAAGAAGTGGTCCTGCCTGGCGGAGGGACGATTACCGGGAAGGACTTGGCAGACAGGCTTACAAAGGAACTCGGTCCGCAAGGAACCTCCTGGTACGATGCCTACATGTTTGGGCCTGCCAAAGCACTCAATGCCGTCATCAAGGCAGGGCAGGTGGTCTTTGACTTGTCCGGGCCATTGGTGCAAGGTTTTCCAGTGTTGTTAAGCAACCCTGCTCGATGGGCCAGGGCCGCGGCTAAAAGCTACGAGACGTTCATCAACCCCGAAGCCCGTACCATGTGGCTGGCTCAACCTGAAAACTATCAGAACATGAAGGGTTATGTCGAGGCTGGGGGGAAACTGGGGTCCTCTGACTTTACCGAGGCTCTACAAAGGGGTGGGGTATTGGAAAAAGCAGGAGAGGCCCTTGGCAAGTATATACCGCTTCATCCAGGCAAGGCGTTTACGACATTCAGTGATGTAGTGAGAATAGAGACCTTTGGGGCGCTCAAGGACGTGGCTGCCCGTGGGGGCGCTACGGAAGTGGTTGACTTTGCTGCTAAGTTGACGGGTGGTCGTAGCATGTATGGTCCCATTACGCATCCCAACCAGCGCACCTTACAGCAGTTGGTAGCCTATGCCGCCGACTACACCCGCGCTTCCCTGGCATTGGCGGTAGATGCTTTCAAGCCAGGGATAGAGGGTGACCTGGCAAGACCGGCCCTGGTCAAGATGGCAGTACGCTACCCGGCCCTGGTTTACCTTGCCGCTATGGGCGTGGACGCCGTGAATGGAGAAAAACGGTTCAGTAACCCCGATAGCGAAGATTTTATTCTTAACATAAACGGCCCCTATTTTATGCGGGTGCCAATAGGCGGGGATGTGATGTCGTTTTCGGGCATCTGGCCGTCACTCATGCGAACCAGCGTCAAGGCCACGGCGCAGACTGTTGCCGGCAGGCCGGACAGGTTTGTTCAGGCATGGCAAGACTTCGCCTGGTCAAGGAAAAGCCCCTTGGGCGGTGTCATTACTGCTCAAGTCCAGGGGCAAACCTTCGCAGGCAAACCGCTGGAAACACCAGGAGCCCGGGCGGGCGAGTTGGGTAAATCCGTCCTTCCCTTCTGGGCGCAGGGCGTAATAGAGGGACAGGGGCCAGCGGCGATCGCCGCACAATTCATGGGCGCAGGCAGCTCACAGGCCAGTCCTTCCATGCTGCGAAATGAGTTGCTCGATAAGTACGCCAAGGCGGCGGGTGGTGTTCCTTGGCAAGAACTAAGCCTTCCAGAACAGAGTGCCCTTCGCAAGAAGTACCCCGATATTATTCAGGCTCAGGATGTTGCCCGAACACGCCAGGCGACTACTGGGCGGGACGAGTGGAAGACCTACGCTGAGTTCAACAGCTCTATAGCGACAAGGCGAGAAGAAATCAGGAACGAGATTGCAGACCTGACCCAACAGTTCAAGGACAAAGGGATAAGCGGACAACAATACCGTGATGCAATTCAGCAGAGGGAGTTTGAAATAGGGCGCTTGGGCAGAACCATGCAATCTGATCCTACAGGGCGTTTTAAGGAAATGCCCGTAACCCCAGAGGAATACACAGCCTTTCAGAAAAAGATGGATTTGAAAGAGCCTGTCAAAACAGCGGAGAGAACGGCGACCGATGGAGCGATACAGGCATATTATGCCATAAGCAACGACTTTGCAGACAAGAATGGCTTTATTGCTGATATGTCGGGTTTCATGCGCAAGAGAGAGCAATTCTTGTCCTCTCTGCCTGCTTCTTTGCGACAGACTGTTGACGAATATCTGAGTCGCAACAAAGACCCTGAGCTGGTTGCAGCCCAAAAAACCATGTCGGAGTATCAAGCCATTCCCCGCTTCATTCTGCCGATGCCCCCCGAAGAAGAGGCTGACGTATCGGATGCCCTCGACCGCATTCGCGCTAGGGAGGGGATGCTGCCGCCGGGCGTTCCCAGCAGGCAGGCTATTGGGTTGATGCAAGAGTTACAGCGGGCCAAAACCCCAGGAGACCGTGCGGCCGTGACGAAAGCAATGATTATCCTGAAGGATTCCCGCCTGTACAACCCGCAACGGAGACTCTTCTGGGCACAGCATCCGCTCTTGCAAAAATACTACTCGGACGTGCAATTAGCTGACTAGACGCAAACGCTTGACAAGCACATAAATTAAACCTAATATTGTAGCAACTTAATATCGCATCCCTGCACAGCTTAACGGGGTGGTTTCGGCCACTCCGTTTTCTTTTGGGATGTGGTAAGAGAAAGGAACAATGGCATGGCAGATGAGCCTAATTCATCGTTAGCAGTAGTGGAGTCTCCTGCCGGGAACGACGCAGGGCTTGCCCCTGAGAGTCCCCTGGCAGTAACGGCTTCCCCCTCTACCGAAGCGAATTGGCAAAAGCAGGCCGAGGGCCTATCGGATGAAGACCTTATGGATTTCCTTGAAAAGCATCCCAAGGGTGCGGCTATCAAGGAGCGCTTGGGGCAGAGTCATGCCGATAAGGTCCTACTGAAAGACCGGAGGGAAATCGAACTTCGTGTAAGGCGCGAGATAGCCGACCAAGCATGGCAAGAGAAATGGGCCTCCCTGACCCCGCAAGAGCGAGTCAACTATCGTGTCCAGAAAGAAGAACTGGATATGGTAAAGGGGCAGGTTGTTTCCGATTGGTGGCCCGCTCAGGCTCTAACCCTAAAAGAGCATGTCCCTGAACTCAAGAAAAGGGACCTGACGGCATTTAATAAGGTCTTTGAGGAGCACCCGGACAGCCTTGGGGACACTATGGCAGCCTTTATCCATGAGGTCTCTGATATGCGTAATGAAGCATTCAGGAAAGACTTCATGGAAAGGGAATTGCCAAAGTTCGTCGAGGCTGAAGTCAAGACGCGATTGGGCAAGACTCTGGCTTCTGAAGACGGCCCGGATTTGCTGTCTTCCGGCCCTAGTTCGGCCATGAGCGAAGAAGATCACTTCAAGGCTTATGGGCGGGGCAAGAGTGAAGACCATGCCAGGGCCCAGAAGTACATGAAAAGCATCGGACTATAAAATAAGGAGGTTCCCACATGGCAAGTGGTGAGACATATACCAGTAGTTTATCCGACAGCCTGGACACCATTCTGGCGTCCGCGAGAGCGGTGCGCGAGTACGGCACAGTTATGTCGGGGCTGGCGACGGTCGAGACGTTAGAGCGGAACACCGGTCTTTCGTGGTCGGAAGTCACCTTCGCTAGGCTCACGGCGTCATCCGTGGGCGAGACCGAGAAGCACGACAACCCTCAGCAGTTCAGCGACACTTCATTTAAGCTGACCCCTACCGTAACGGTGGTCCAGACATTCATCTCTGACAGGGTCAAGGCGCGCCTTAACACCAAGGCCCTAGCCAAGATGGGCAAGTTGGCGCAGAACGCTATTGAGCGCAAGCTGGATGCTGACGGCCTCACGACTCTGGACGGCGCAACCAACTCTCAGCCAGGCGCAGGGGCTACCCTGACATCAGGCGTCATCTCCGCCGCCGGCGCCAACATTCGGGGCAACACCACGGAGCCTTCCAGCGGCCCCATCGTTTGTGTGCTGCACAGCTTCCAACGCAAAGACCTGTACGATGAGCTTGTGGCGGCGGTTGGCACCTACGCTATTCCCGAAGGGGAGACTGCCAAGGCTTACCGGGGCGGGTACACGGGGAAGATAGACAACATCGAGATCTTCATTGACGACAACCTCACCATTGACAGCTCAAGTGATGCCAAGGGGGGGGTGTTCGCCAAGGAAGGGCTGCTCCTGATCCGAGGTCGCTCCCCGTGGCAAGAAACTCGCCGGGAACCCAACATTGGGGGAGGCGGCGACAGCGTTTGGCTGTACGACGAGTACATCTGGGGAGAGCGGCTTGCTGCTAACACCACATCAGCGTGGTTGTGGGAGATTTATAGCGATTGCACAGCTCCGACCAGCTAGGACAACTGAATATACGTTTGAAACACTCTGTTAGCCGGCGAAAGAGCCGGGCAGAAAGGAAAGTGAAATGGCTATAGACACAGGATTCGGGAAAGCAAGGAAGTTCGAGGACTTCCTGGTAACGGCACTGGCCGACCTGCCGGAGATTGACACCCAGAGCGTCACTGGTGGAGGTAACGCTATTGTGGCTGGCGGGGAGGACGGGAGGTTGCGGATTGATATTGCCGCCACCGATGATGACGATGTAGGGGCCATCACCTTCGGCGCTGTTCAGTGGACGGCAGGGAGCGATCTCTTTATGGAGGCCCGGTTCTTCTTGTCCAGCATCGCCGACAATAAGTATTTCGTGGGGTTTGGCGATACCATTGCCTCTTCTGACGAAACTTCGTTCTCCGCCACCACCGACACCGTGACGATAGACACCATGTCGGATGCCTTTGGCCTACTTTTCGACAACGACGCCACCACAAAAGTCCTGTGGTGTTGTGCTGGAAAGACCGACTCCGTGACGGTCAACAAGGCATTGGCATCCAAGTACAACCCTGTGGTTGATACCGCCATTACCCTGGGGTGTCTCCTATCGGCAGACCGGAAGACGGCGGAGTTCTACGTCAACGGCGAGAGCGTCTATCGGATAGACTCTGCCACAACCCTGGTGGCCGCGGTAGACCTGGTGCCTGGCGTGTGGGCCTATGAGCAAGGCACGGCGTTCAACTTGGACATAGACTATATCTACGCATGGAAGCCTCGGGCCACTGCCTGAGCGTAAGCAAGCGGGGGCCGGGCAACCGGCCCCCATAGCCCAAGAGTGAGGTAAAACAATGGCTGGTGTACGTTTCGTCAGCCTGGCTATAGCCAACGGAGCAGCCGTATCTGCCGCTTTCAGCTTCGATGGGAAGCGGGTCATTGCCGTTATCGTGCCCTCGGCCTGGACAGATGCAGACATCACCTTCGAGGTGGAGTATCCTGCGGGCACCTGGATAAAGGTAGTCAATCGGGCGGGGGCTCTCTATAAGCTCACGGGAGTGGCAACGGCTCTTTCGGAGATGCAGTTGGTCAGTGGAGACGCGAACCAGGCCGACATCATCATCACAGGGCCGGGCGATGGCAGGCTGGTATCCACCAACACAATCTCAGAGGCTAATATCAATCAAGGAGCAGCCAGGACAGTAGTAGTGGTCCTGGCTTAAACACGTGGAGGGTAATACCTCCTATTCAAGTGCTGGCTTTCCAGCATAGGAGAATAAAATGGCAGCTTCAGCTAGACACAAAGGATGGCTCTTTAAGCCCAACGAAGGCATCTTGGCCGCCGTCAATATAGGAGCCAAGAGTGGCGCCGTCGTTCTGGCCACGAACACGGCCCTTGATGGAGTCTTAGTCGGAACACCCGTAACCCCCGCGCTGGCCGTAGATTCCATAGTCATTTCCAACGAGGTAGCCAGTGGGGACATACTGGTTGCCGCCAATAACGGGGGCAACTCTCAGGCATGGCTCTGGGTAGATGCCTCAGCAGGCACGATGAGGCTCTATGGCGCTGGAACCGCCGTAGTGGAATTAGCCGCCACCTATGCTCAGGTCCTAGACGATATTCTCTTGGGGTTGGGCACAGGCAATACGGCCCGGCTCTCCTGGGATACCACAGACGCCAATGCCAACGAGCTGCTCATCCAGCTTCCGGCTGGTGGGGCCGTAGATGTGCCGGTTGTCGTTATTGGTCAGAGCGTTGAGAGTGTTGACCTTGGCTTGTTCAACGGCATCGTAGACCCAACCGTAGCTCTGTTCGGTGTAGGGGCAGTAGCTACAGGCACTGGCCTCCGCTTCTATAAAGCTCGTGGTACTGTGGCAGCGCCAACCGTCTGCACCACTGGCGACGATGTAATGACCTTCCGTGGTTATGCTGCTGTTGCTGCTGGAGAATATGTACAAACAGCGGAAATCCGCTTCGATGTAGCAGGTACTATTGCTACCACGCGTGGGCCAGGAACCATTACGTTCCTGACTGCTACCGATGCTGCGCCATCGGTGCTCACTACAGCCCTGACCATAAGCGCCGCCCAACTCTGCACCTTCGCCGCCGACATCCAGGGCAACACCAGGATAGACATAGGCGTGGCTGGGACCACCACAGGTATCGTAGCCATAGACGGGGCTACTTCGGGCACCGTGAGCATGACTGTGGCTGCTACGGCAGGCACCTGGACGTTCACCCTGCCTGCTACGGCTGGCGAAGCCGCCGATGTTCTGGTAACCGATGGCACCGGCATCTCTTCCTGGGTAGCGGGTATGCGTTCCGTTGACGTTCAGTTGACCAACGCTCAACTGCTGGCCCTTTTGGGCACAGACATCACCCTAGTGGCAGCCCCAGGAGCGAATAGGGCCATTGTGGTTCACGCCATCTATCTGTTCTTCGATGTGACCACCACAGCCTATACCATCAACGCTGGCGCAACGTCAATCGGCTACGCGAGCGATGGGGTCAACATTGCGGTAGTCACCGAGGCGGGCTTGCTCGACACTGTGGCAGATTCAGGAAGGTGGTATCAGATTGGAGCAGCTGTCGCTACTCCTAACATCATCACGCCTGTAGCAAATGCGGCGGTTGTCATTCGGAAGGCCACGGCGGATATGACGGGGGGCAATGCGGCCAACACTCTCTCGATACGGGTGTACTACTCGGTGGTTGACTTCGTAGCCTTCACTTAATAGAATACTAGCGAAGGAGTAGTTTGAGATGACTAAGCAAAAGGCTTCCGCCGGTGTGCCTGGAACGGGAAAGCTCCTTCACCTTGTTCCGAAACACCGGCAAATAAAGGAAGGAGCAACAAAAATGTTAGTGCCAAACGAGGAACTACTGGCGATGCGAGAGGCATTGCGGGAACTGGGAGCGGTTGATCCCCCCGCGAAGGTGGGAATCTATATCGCCAGACTCAGTAGGGCCATCTTAACAGAGGCCAAGGATGTGAGCGATGCCCTGGACAAACTGGTTCGCAAATATGGGAACGACAAGGGGCATGACATCTTCACTCTCACACCTCCCAATAACAAGGAAGGCGATCCAGTATCGGAGAACTGGGACGTGTTCGCCAAGGAGCGCAAGGAACTGTTGGCCGCCGAAAGCGATGTGGAAGCCAAACCCGTGATCTGGCCCCAGGAGGTGCCTATTAAGGTGGCCCTGCTCACGATGTTCGACCGATGGCTGAAGGTTGAGGGTATCCCCGACGCATGAGTACGGTTCTCTGCACGGTCAAGCCAGGCAACGCGGTAGGCGGGCTGGTACTGACCACACAGGTTGTTTCTATGGACGAACCCTGCATGGGCCTGGCGGAGGTGGAGGTGCAATCGCCTGGCTCAAGGGGGTTCCATCGCTACCAGGTGCTGGCAGTCGTGCGTGGAGGGAGAGTGTCGAACTTCATGCGGGACCTGGGGTTGGCAACGAAGTTCGATGGGATTCAACAGTTCCGGGTGCCTGGTGGTGTTATGGACGACCTGACGGGTCGGTTCGAGATTGTCCACACTGTAGGGGAGCTTTACGATATAGCCGACTACCTGCGGGCAGGTTATAGCCGTCAGCCAGAATACCAACAGGGCGACCTTTTTCAGAACTTGTTGCTACAGAAAGAAGAGCAAGCCAGGTGCTTCAGGCGAGCCAGCACCTTCAGTAAACCAGTGAAGATACAGAGGAGTTAAGTGGTTACAGCAGAACTAGACAATACAGACCTACTCGATGAGTTGCTCTTAAAGGGAGGAGAAGCCCCAGAGCCAGGCGACTTCATGCAAGAACGCGTCATTCACAAGGGCGACGAGGAGGCCCCAGTTCCCATCTTGGCCTCTTCGCTTTCAAGTGCAGGGTACGTCACGGTCTACGATACTCACACGCGCGAACCGTCTGATGTAAACCGAAACCTCCTGGAGTTCCAACTACGCAAGCTACACTCCGATGGTACCAGGGCCTTCACGCGAAAGAAGCCTGCCCTTGCGCCAGTTCGGGGTTTTCTCCTGTGCTTACTTCATGCCGACAGGCCAGAACGCAAGGAATACGATAGAATCGGATTCAAGACCTGCATTAAAGCCAACCTTATGACTCCTTTTGATGTGGAGAGCCATATGAAAGCTCGACACAAAAAGGAGTGGGCAATCATCGAATCGAATCGTCTCCGCAAGGAACGAGACGAGGATCGGGCGTTTCAGCGGCAGATGATGAAAGCCATGAGCACAGCCGGAGCGCGAGCACAGAAAAAGGTCAAATCTTTGGGGGACTAAATGTCCGTTACCCTAGCAACGCTGCGCCAGGAGCTTGGAGTAGTCGCTGGCGGTTGTAAGATAGGCACACTTACGTCAATCGGTAATGCTGGTGGCACTACCATGATTGATACTACCAACTTTGCCGACTCCTACATGAACGCCAGCTACTACAATGGCCGGTACGCCATTCTCACCAGCGGGACCTATTCCGGGCAGATACGGCGGGTGAGTTCCTATGCTGGCGCCAGTGGAACCATAACAGTGGCCGATGCCTACGGGGGGCAGGTGGCTTCTGGCGTGACATTCGAGCTTCATGCTATTGATCCCACAGAGCTGAAGAACGCTATCAACCGCGTTCTGGCCCGTATGTATTATTGGACATTTGCCTATCCCAGCTTGGCCGCTGATGGCGATATGGAAACCAGTGGGACAACCGATTGGACAGTCAGTAGCAGCGCCGTCGCCAAGGAAACCAGTGTGGTCAAGTACGGCACGCAAAGCCTGAAGGTAACTAACTCCGGGGCGAATGGCTACGCACGGACAGCCAGTATTCCGTGCACTCCCACCGATATGTACCACGTCACGGCGGTGGTCAGGGCAGATAACTTCACTGCCAGCATCGTAGCCTATGACGTAACTAACTCTGCTGCTATCACGCTTACCACTACACCGAGCACCAGCGGACGCGAGTGGAAGCGCCTATGGACGAGTTTTCAGATACCCTCTGGTTGCGAGCAATTCCAGATAAGACTAACGGGGGCCGATGCGGCTGCCATCATCTATTGGGATAACCTGCTCGTCCAGCAGGTCAATAAGACGAGGATACTCCTTCCCTCATGGATTACCGAGGCAGGGAATGTGGTTGAGGTCCAAAGCCATTATCGGACCCGCACTGATCCAGAGAACAGTGGAGTGGACTTCATTGACGAAGAGTCCTGGTCGCCACTTCTGCCTCGGCCCAGGGTAGAGCAAGACCGCACGGCGGTCAATCCCTTCTATCTGCAATTTGATGACACTATTGGCTACCAGGGTTATCGGGCATTATGTGTCCGGCCCTTTACGAGCCTCTCCGCCGATTCCAGCACCACTATGGCCCCGATGGAGTGGGTGGTTGCGGGGGGCATCTTAGAACTTCTCCGGACCGGCATCTTACGAGCGCCAGGGAATCAAGAAGCCGAGTTCAAGAGCCAGATTAACGCCTGGAAAAAGGACTGGATGAGACTCTGCCGCGTCTATCAACCTCATGTGGAGCAACGCATGAGGAGCCCATGGGATGCCTGAGACCCAACTATCTGGCGACATTCTGATAGGCGGACTCCCATTCAAGTTAGCCAGCCAGAAGCAATTAGAGGCCATAGGCGCGGGTCGGGCTTGGGATATACAGTGGTTGGAAGATTCCACCCGCAGGCTCACAGGGGTCAACCGCAATAGCTCCCAAACCAAGGACACCGTGGAGTTCGACTATCGCTGGGAATTGGCGGACAATGGCTATGGGGACTCGGAGGACATTCGGGAACGCCGGTATGATTGGGGTTACTGCGATGCGGTAAGCCCGTTGCGGACAGTTTGTCCTCCCAAGATAACGACCATCACCCTTACCGGCGCCACTGCCAACTGCACCAGCATCGTACAGGCCACCGACAATGCCGTCAGCAGGATATATGCCGCCGCTGGACGCTACATCTTCATCATCAACCCCGCAGATGACACTTTCACAACGATTGATTGTGGCGTGGGCCTCGTGGCGCAAGACCTGGCTGTATTCGAGAACTACATCTACATCGCCATGTCCGGTTCCCCGATGAAACGCTATGGACCACTTTCTAGCGGGGGAAGCCTATCGGCAGCCCACGCCACGCTGACCTTCTCCTGGTTTCATGTAGCCAACGAGACCCTCTGGGGCGCACAACCTCTATCCGGCGCTACTGCGGGTCTTTTGCGAAAAGTGGCGGCAGGTGCGTCCGGGTCGGCTTGGACAGCGGGAAACTGGAACGCAGGTGACTACGTGGGGTTTGCTGAGACCAACATCAACAAGCCCTTGAATCTAGGTGTCAATATCTTCATGGGAAAGCCCGAAGGATTCTTCACCTATGACTCTGCCGGAGAGGTCAAACAACTCATGCCCGATATGGCGGGCTACTTGCAGCAACTCAACTTCCATCACGGTACACCCTGGAGGGGCAGACTCTACTTGCCCCACGAAACCGGCCTTGCAGCCTATTCTCCTGCCAGCAACCGCATCATCCAACTTGGGCCGGAGTCCCACGAATTGAACACCAGCGCCATCAAGGGCTATGTGCGAGAGGCCATTGGGGTAGGAAGATTTCTTTACATTGCAGTCGAGGACACGTCCGGCAACACCTACATTCTCAAGGGTTATCCTGCCCCGATTAGTGAAAAAGAACCTTTTGCTTGGCATCCCCTGACCAAGATTACCAGCAATATCGTCAGGGCGATGTACCTCTCCAACCTGGCGGATACGCGTCTCTGGCTTGGCAATGACTACAACATCAGCTATTACCGCTTGGGTTCAACCCTGACCTATGAGGATGGGCAAATAACCTTTCCCCCTTATGATGATGGTTTCCCCTTCGATGATAAGATGCTTGAGAAAGGTGCTTTGGAGGGCAGCACTCCGACCGGCACCTCAATGGGGCTATATTACACCCTGGACGGTGGCACAGAGAGAACCGTAAGTGCCACTATGACGGTGGGAACCGAGACGGCGATCTCGGCCAACAATGTGGGCAAGCGAGTCTCACCCAGGGTGGCCCTGACCGCCAAGACCGATAATCTCGCGACCCCTACGCTCAGAAGCATCACCCTATCAGGGTTAAGGCGCCCCTCCACCAGGGGTATAATCACGGCTCATATTGTAGCTGCGGACGTGCAACGCCTGCGTAGCGGACAGGTCAATAACCTCACTGCGGCAGGGGTTCTCTCCCAACTTCGCACCTGGGCCGCGCAGACCTCCGCCGTCACGGTTGTTGACCCCAACGGCACATCAAGAACCATGATGATGCTGCCGGAGTTCAAGGAGTCCGAGATTGGCATCCTGGATAACCGGGCACCAGAGATAGTCGCCACGGTGGTGTTGAGAGCATGAACCGTCGCGAGTTCCTGGAAGCCGGCGCACTGGGTCTGGGAAGCCTAGTGGTAGGCCCCAAGCCCATGCAGCCGCTTTCGTCCGGTGGCGCAAGTGAGGTCTCTAATTGGGTATCCGAGCCTGAGATTGGCGGGCTTATTGGCTCCAAGGTAGACGAGTACATCGGGGGTTGGGCCATTGGTGGCACAACCCTGATCCACGAGGGAGGTACTGCTGCTACCAGTGCTGGTCTCGCACCGAACGACTACCCGTTTTATGCTGGCGCGGCCTACGCAGACCGTGCGACCGCCCCCTATAGGGTCACAACCGCAGGGGCCTTGGTTGCCACCTCTGCCACTATCACCGGCGCCATCACCGCCACCTCCGGCAGCTTCACAGGCACTATCAATGCCACTGCTGGCTATTTCGGGTCGTCTGCCAACGGCGTCAACATAGACGCAACCGGCGTGACCCTCGCTGGAACCGGCCACATCTCGACCGCCACATCCGGCGCACGTGTCGAGATGCTCTTGGCTGGTATCAAGTGGTACGACGCGACGACCCAGCGAGGCCAAATCCTCAATGACGGCAGCGGCTGGCTAGGAAGCTCTACGGCCTTCGCCTGGACGACTGCGGGAGCTGTGACGATGGCAGCGGGTGCCACCATTGGGGGCTTTGACATAGGGGATGACTATATCCGAGACGTGGCGGACTCGATGGGGCTAGCCTCCACCGTTACAGGCGGGGATGACGTACGGTTCTGGGCGGGTGCTACTTTTGCCAACCGGGCCACCGCCCCTGCCAGGATAACCGAAGCTGGGGTAGCGACATTCACCTCTGCCACTATCACCGGCGCTATCACCGCCACCTCCGGCAGCTTCACGGGTTCAATAACCTCCACTTCTGGCACCATCGGTGGCTGGACGCTGGGGGCCACGACGCTGACGGGGGGGGGCGTGACGCTGGACAGTGCTGGGGCCGTGACTATTGCCACAAGTGGGTCAGCCACATACTCCTTGCAATGGCTGAATGGAGGCAATAGACGAGCTGGGGTGGCAGTAAGCAGGGATGCCAGTGACAACGTTGATATGGACATCATGGTTACATCCGGTGCTGTAGATAAGCGCATTGATCTTATCATCGGAACCGACTCAGCCAGTAACGTTGGCGGCGTTGCATTCGCCCGCACCCAGATGGGAAGCACCCTTGATTTCAATATTGCCCAAACAACACCAGCAGCTCGCACGATGTTGCAGTTGCGTTATGATAACGTAGCTGACTCTGGATTTCTAAAAATCTCTGGTTACTTCTATCCCGGTTCAGCAACATCCACTCAGGACACCCGCTACCTCTACGACACTGGGGCCACCTCCGGCTTGGCCATTGCAGGCGGGCCGTTCAGCACCACGGGCTATATCTACCCAGGCACGGGTTCGGCCCTACAGACTGCTCGCTACCTCTACGATACCGGAACGTACACCGGATTCAGTGGTTCCTCTGCAACAGCAACTGGCATTGCACTGTTCAACACCCATGCCACGAGTGAGAAAACCGAAATCAGGTTTGGGCGAGCCTCCGGTGATTGGTACGTTGGTTCTGATTATGCTGCGGACGGTACTAACGACTTTTTTATCTATGGCAACAGTGCACTGCGGGCGTATATTAATAGTGCTGGCTTGTTGACCGCATACGGCGGTTTAAGCGTTATTGGAGGGCAAATTGCTTTCCCTGCAACTCAGGTGCCAAGCTCAGGTGCTAACGTCCTCGATGATTATGAGGAGCAATCCTGGACTCCCTCTGTAGGTGGCACTGCTACCTACACTGCTCAGGTGGGCCGTTATATAAAAATCGGGAAACTTGTTTTTGTTTACTGTGATATACAAATCAATGTTCTTGGCACTGGTTCTACTACGATTATATCCGGTCTTCCCTTTGCAAACTTGGCTGGCCCTACTGTAAACCTTGGTTCGGTCACGTATTATTCAAATCTGGCAACCAGTGTCGTGTACCTTGTGCCAATAGTTAATGATGGCACTACAACTGTCAAATTTGAATCTAACGCAGCTTCGGCGACAACCATGACGGACACAACTGTAGTGTTTGCTAATTCGACCAGGATTGTCTGGGCTGCCATATACGAAGCAGGCGCGTGAGGAAAATAGGGCACATGACTATAACAAAGCGAACACTGGAGGAAGGATTTGAACGCTAAGCTAATCGAGCAGCGCAGGCAGGCGCTGAAAGGGGGCATCAGCGAGGAAGATGACCTGATCTGGGAAGCATATTTGCAGCTTCATGCTATGGCGGAAGACATGGAGGTGCTTGCCCAAGACGCTGACCTCCATGCGCTTCTTGATTCCCGCTTAGGGGCAATGGAAGTCAAATATGACGTGCGATGAAAGCCATTGTATTACAATGGTGGACACCCCAGAGAGCAGTAGGATAAGATGGACTACACCCCGCAAATAATTGGTTTTGTTGGCGTGGTGGTTGTGGCCGTAGTGGGGTTTGTTGGCGTGTTGGCAGGCAGAGGCAGCAAGCCTTCCGCCAAAAGCTGGAACGGCAATGAGCGACGGGATTTGACGGCAGCCATTAACGAGCACGTTATCTGTTGTCCGAACACAATCAAGTTAGAGAAAGCTATGAATCATGGATTCGATGAGCTAAAGAGGGAAATACATGACCTTGGGCAGTTATTAGAAACGCATCGGAATCTGGCGCACAAATAAAGTAGGAGACGCGCCCTGGGAGTCATTCAAGATTGCTGAGTTGGGTAGCCTAGCGGATTATATCCGAGTGGGTGGAGGAGAAACAATGCCAGAATACAACAGAGACCGAGTATGGCAAGACTTTCGTACGTTCCCGGCGTTTGACCGGGTACGGGCAGCTAACCCAGGATTGGGGGACGCTCTAGGGCCGGAGCGCGACTACGGGGATATCCGGGTGCGGTTCTACGCCGGGGGCATCATCTGGGCGCGGATCGGAGACTGGGATAATACCAAGGTTGCTAGAAGGCTTACCGACCTCCCTTTAGCGTGATAGTCCCGCCGCCCATATTAGACCTGCGGGGCAAACTGTCTGTCAATGGTATCTACCCACGTCGCGACCTGGACGACGTGAAGTACATCGTTATCCACCACAGTGGGGTAGACGTGGATTCTTCTTCAGAGGAAATAGCCCGCTATCACATCGGGTTAGGATGGGCAACAATCGGGTACAGCTACGTCTGCCGGTGGGACGGCGCTATCGAATGGGCGCTCGACCTGGAAACGCAGGGGAACAATGTCGCTCGTCGCAATCCTGAATGCTTGGGCATCTGTTGCCCTGGGAACTACACCGATAAGCCGGGCCGTGTACCCCAGGTGGCGGCCAAGGATACCCTGGTCTCGTGGTTACTGGCAGGACCTCTCCCGGGTCGCCAGGTTGTTGGCCACCGCGAGATTGCCCTTCCAGGTTATGGTACGGCCTGCCCAGGAATGTTAATATAAAAAGGGAGTGATTTGATGAAACTCACAAGGTTCAACGATTTCCTGGCCCTGATATTCATAATGCTCTCGGTGGTTATCTGGATACTGGCAAGTCAGCTAGGTCGGTTCCGGGTGCCGGAGGCCGTGCTGCAATTCACCATTCTGGCCTGCACCATAATCGTCTACCATTACTTCCGCAAGGCTGGCCCTACACCACCGGCGCCGTGATGCCTTGGGAGAACTTCGTGGTGGCGATAGTCGGCTTTACAGCTTATGGTATAATACTCCATAGCGGGTAGCGGTGGTCCGCTGCTAGGTCTCATACGCCTTGGCATTCTGGTCCGATTCCAGGACCCGCTACCATATGGTATGCGGCGGGGGGTGCCTGATCTAGGGCTAGCCTCTCGTCAGAGTCCGAACCCCTATCGCTTCGGCCTCCCCGTCGCCAACCACCTTCTTCTCCTTTCAGGGCCTGGTTGTTGAGCGCATCGGCAGCCAGGCCCACCTCTTTTGTGCAAGTTGCACAAGCCCCTTGGTGCCCTTTGGGAAACACCCGAAAATCACCCCAAAATCTTTGTGCATGGCGCACGTAGACAAATGCACTTCATTAGTGTATGATCCAATTATGGAATCAGTAGTTAGGCGCAGAATACGAGTCAACGAGTATACCTGCCAGCGTTGCGGGAAGGTCTGGATTGGACGTAAGCCTGAAATGCCCAAGACCTGCCCTAAGTGTCGGAATGCTTACTGGCACCTTCCTCGGCGAACAGACGGTTTGATAGATGCCTGAGCAAGGTAACGATTCATTAAGGTTACGATACGGGATTAAGGCTTCTGCCAGAATGCAAGCCACTAAAGAGAAAAAATTGGGGTTACTTATTTCCCCAAGTCATTGCGCTGATTGCAAAAATGAGGTGGTATCGCGTCTTGATATGCACCACCCTGATTACGCCAAGCCGATTGAGGTGCTATGGCTCTGCCGATCTTGTCATATTAAACGTCATCCTCGGCTAAGACGGACTCCCCTAGAAACTAGGATGAATCTAATCAAGGCCCTTGGTATCATTCAGTCTGCGGAGGGGATCAGTACGCCGCAAATGGCGAAGCGTCTCTGCATATCCTGGAAGATGCTCCAATTCGTTTATCTGGGGTCGAGGACGCCAGGGCGCAAGGTACTCGCGGGGATTCTCCGATGCTATCCTGGCATGGCTCCGCTGGTCCTGGAAAATCTGCGGGAGAAAAACGATGGACCCTGAGCCGGTTTGTTGGTTCTGTGGGGCCACGGAGGGCTTAGAGGCATACGTCTATCATGGTGTCACGGAGCTTATCTGTATTGACCCCGTTGGGTGCATAAAAAGACGAGTCGAAGCGGAACGAAAAAGGGAGAAGGAGAAGGAATCGTGTGGTACATAGTATACTCACCGCCCCATAATTTGTTCTCAGTGGGGCTTCGGATTACCAAGGACATAATCTTCGGGGATGAAAAGATTCTCCTACAACGCTGCGGGGAGGACGAGCCTACGCCGCCCCTCTCAATATCAGGCGTCGAGTGGGACGAACTCGTGGCCCTGGTAGAGGCTCACCGCACCAAGAGGGCAGCAGAGGCGGAACGGAATAACATCGCCTTGGAGGAAACCAGAGCGCGCAGCCTAGAGGAGATGCAGAAGAACAACACAGCCCCTTATCGTGCACCTTGGGCCTTATCCCCGATCATCTGCGATGATCCCATGCGATGATCCCATCATTGGCAGGATGGGGGTGCATAAACATGCCTGACCTGACGGCCTGCAAATTCAGAGGCGACCGCGTTCGTAAAGAGGGAAACAAAAAGTGCTAGAGGAACAAGCGATTCAGGGCAAAATTCTTAGCAACGAAGTAACCCTGATCTACACCATCTAGCATAATCAAGATAGCACAAGAAGAAGGAGTTGTCAAGTGTCTAAAGTAAATACCCCAGAATTAAGGGAAAAGCCGCGAACCCATCAAGGGGCCAGAGCTTCCCAAATAACTCCTACTCAAGAGCTGCGGCGTTCTGTCATGTCCTGTCTCCTTTTTGAGGGAGAGTTTTATGAGGAAGGCGCCAGCATAGCGGATCGAATACGAGAGTTGGCTGCCAAAGTCCCAGTTGCCACTGTCTCAGCGATCGCACGGGAAGCACGGGAGAAGATGCACCTTCGCCATGCGCCGCTGTGGCTTTGCCTCGCGATGCTTGGACACAAGGACAAGATCGTATCTGAGACCATAACCGCTATTATCCAGCGTGCAGATGAGCTGGCAGAACTCCTGGCACTCTACTGGCAGAACGGCAAAAAGCCTCTTCCTGCGCAACTCAAAAAGGGATTGGCGGGAGCTTTTGGCAAGTTTGATGAGTACCAGCTTGCCAAGTACAATAGGCCCGCAAAAGTATCACTGCGGGATGTTCTGTTTCTTACGCATCCCACGCCGAAAGATGAGACCCAGGCCACGCTTTGGAATAAGTTGGCGGCAAACGAGTTAGCCATACCCGATACATGGGAAGTGGCCCTGTCTGGCGGTGCAAATAAAAAGGAGGCATTCGAGCGCTTACTAATAGAAAAGCGCCTAGGCTATTTGGCTCTTTTGCGCAATCTACGGAACATGGTGGCTGTTGGGGTAAACCGTGAGCTACTACAGCGGTCCCTGTTGGCCAGACCGGAACGAGATCGCGTTCTTCCTTTCCGGTTCATAAGCGCGGCCCTAGCATGTCCAGAGTTGGAGCAGGAAATAGAACAGGCGCTTCTCCTCTCCTTGGAACGCGAGGCCAAGTTGCCAGGAAAGACCATTCTAATAGTGGACGTATCTGGTAGCATGTATAGCGCGAATCTTTCCATAAAGTCGGACATTGCCAGGGCCCAAGTAGCAGCTTCCTTGGCTATCCTCATCCGGGAGTTAGCCGAGCACCCCTGCATCTATGCCACCGCAGGGAATGACACAAATCAGACACATGCCACTGAATTCGTCCCATCTCGGAGGGGATTCGCCTTGTCAGATTACATCCTTGGCAGATGTACTCCGTTAGGAGGCGGGGGTATTTTTTTGACACAGGTATGTGAGTTCATCAAGAAACGCGAAGGGTCTGCGGACAGGATTATTGTTATCACCGACGAACAGGACTGCGATAACGATGTCCGTTCCCCACTCAGGGCTGATGCCTTTGGGCAAAGTAACTATCTAATCAATGTGGCATCAAACAAAAACGGCATCGGGTATGGAAAGTGGACCCATATTGATGGCTGGAGTGAGGCCGTGGTTGATTATATCCGACATCGCGAACTAGAGGACAATAATGCCTGATCTGACGACCTTCAAGGCCCGTGGCGTCCGTGTTCGAACGGTACACTTGCTGCCTTGGAACCACAACCGCGTGACCCCGATGCTGTGCGGGTTTCGGCATCCCTGGCGCGTGGGGGACTCCGACATAGCGGTGGATCATATCTGCCCGGAGTGTCTACGGGTGGCAGGTGAGCAGGGGCTATCCTTGGAACTCGTTGAGGGGCACGTAGGAGGGCCAGATGGCACTCGCTAATCCAACCGCCGCCCATTTAAAGTGTAAGGATTGCCTGAAGGCCGAGGTAGGGATTGGCGAGCTAGTCACCTGCGTTAGTGGCTATTTCAAGGCCGTATCCTTGGCCAACATGGAGCGTTGGTGGAAGAACAGGCGTGACGGGACAGAGTGGGAGGCGGCTTGAATGAGACGACCAAGATTGCTTGATCTTTTTTGCGGTGCAGGTGGCGCGGGGATGGGTTACCACCAAGCTGGATTTGATGTGGTTGGCGTTGACATTGTGTCACAGAAACACTACCCGTTTGAGTTTATACAGTCCGATGCCATAGAGTTTTTGGCAGATGGCGGCTGGAAGGGATTTGATGCCATACATGCCAGTCCGCCCTGCCAACATTACACGGCACTAAAAGCTATGTGGAATGCTAGGGATCACCCCGACTTAGTAGGGCCGACGCGGGCACTGCTGAAAGCGTCTGGGCGGCATTATATCTTGGAGAACGTGCCAGGAGCACCGATGGATAACTATATTGTGCTTTGTGGCTCGATGTTTAGTTTGGGGTGTGAGGGAGCTGAGTTGAGACGCCATCGGCTCTTTGAGGTGCATCCCCTGATTGAGCTAACATTAAAATGTGCTCACAATTGGAAAGACGCCTGTGTGGGGGTCTACGGGAGTGCAGGTGGAAGCAGCAATCGCAGTGCCGTGATAGGCGTCTATGGAGGGCATGGGCGGGATAGAAGGCGGCGGACGAACGGCCAACACTTCTGTACGGCGGCGCGAGCCGAAGCGATGGGGATCGGCTGGATGACTGGAGCCGAGCTTTCGCAGGCAATTCCGCCCGCGTACACAATGTTCATAGGCAAGGCTCTGCTACGGGCAATGGGCTTGGATGATGCTAACCACAACTTCGGCGTTTGACCCTACGTGACGGGCACTGGGCGCAGGCTGATAGGACTGTAGAGGAGGAGCGGAATGGCTAGACGTTGCCCTAGCAAGCATCGAACCTCCTGGTCATTTGTGATGTGTGGCTATGGTGACAAGTAGCAGTGCGGTATGCTATAATAGTTGTGGCAGAACTGCGGTTAACAGCCTGCCACATAGCACGGAAAGGAGTTATCTTCCCATGCAGAATAAGCATAGCATACCCTCATCTTTCCTTCTGCCTTCCCGAAATATCCCTTATGTCTGCCAACAGTGTAAGCAGTCTTTCTTAGGAAGGCAGGGTCGCCAATTCTGTAATCGGCAATGTCATTCCCTACACCAAAAAACGATTCGGCTGGCCGAAAAGAACCCTAACTGGAAAGGCTCGCACGCGGCCCCAACATCTGGTAGATACCGAGCAAAGAAGTTATATCCCTCTAATCTCTGCGGTATATGCGGAGAGGATGGTGAGCGGCATCATGTTGATGCTAACTTATTAAACAACAGCCCTACAAACGTTGTTTTTCTCTGCCGAAGGCATCACATGGAAACTGACGGACGACTTCGGAACCTAGTGAAACGAAACCATTCTGGTGCTGGACGAATCTCAGGGAGAATACCCTGGAATAAGGGGTTAACGAAAGAAACGCACCCCAATCTGAATTGGAAGGAGGAGATATGCCACGAATCACAATCGAGCTAAGCCAAGAGGAGATGGAGGCCCTCACAAAGTTGGCGCAGCAGGAACGCCGGACGCCAGCGATGCAGGCGGCCTATCTGGTTTTCCTTGAGTGTGGGACAGCCCCTACTTGGCCTACGGATACGGGCCTTTTCTCGCACCCCCAGGACGAGGGCGAGATATGAACTGGGATTTAGGTAACATGCCCATAGCGGCGGCCTACTTCTTCCTCATCGCGGCCGGCGGGCTGGTAGCGGTTGGGCTGGCGTGGCTGGTGGAGCGGTGGTGACTGCGCTGGCATCTGACGGAAAGCGCGGTTGCCCAATTTGCGGTACTGATTGGCTGCTGTACAGGTGCGAAACGCCGGGCCAGTGGTACGGGCAACGCTTATGTTGGGAGCACTATCTGGCTGTGCGAGATGCAGCCGAGGCCATTAAGAGATTCGAGGGATTGGAGGAGGGAGATGGTAGATAAAATAAATCTCAACGACATTGCTCCGCAGGAGAAAGTTATCGAGATACTTGAGCGCATTGCAGGGGCACTTGAGAGGCAAGCCGGAATAGGGAAAAGCTCAAAGGGTGCCGAGGCGGGGGAAATCTTGGCGAGAATGGGGTATGCCTGGAGTACAAACCCGGTCGCTGTTACCCTTCCAACACGAGAGGAGGGAGAGAGGATGGCGTATTTTGTGGAACATTATGATGATGGGGACATCGGCCTCACAAACGAGGTAGACCACGAGGACCACATGCGGATGGCCCGCGCCAAGTTCCAGGCCCTCCACGAGGCTGGGACGGTGGTATGTGCTGGGTGCAAGTGCTATAAAAATGGGTATACGGATGGGATAATAGAGGGCCGGGAGGAGAGAAAGGAAGAGTGATGAATAAAATTCAAGGAGACCTGGCAACTCTATCCTTTGCCATCATGGGATTGGTGTCGGTAGGTATTGGCGTGTGGCAGTTTAACCCGTGGTTAACATTGATCCTGATTGGGGGTTTCTTATTGGTAGAATACTGGCGAGCTGACCGTGGCTAGTATCCTCATTGCAGTGGTGAACAACGACCACGCGTAGGAAGGAGAAGTTAGATGACAAATAAAGAGGCTGTCAGCTATACATTTCAACGGAGCCGCATGGCTGCCTATTTCGCTGACCCTGAAGCTCCACGATGGGTTGCTTACTGGCGAGAGGCAGTCCGTATTCGCCTAAAGTATGGAGATGATGCGGATTGGGAGCTATCAAAGCGGGAAGGATGTGAGTAGCGCGATGGGCGTGACGCTGTCTCGCGAGGAGATAGACGCGGAGTATGCCCATCGAGATGCGCTATATGCGATAGCCAAAGCCTCGGCGTGTTCGGTTTGCGGCCGAGGCATGGATGTCCTCATGCGGAATGGCATCCCCACTATCCTATGTCCTGGATATGATGGCCATCGGGGCTACCGCAAGCGCCGGAGTCTCACGCAGATGGTTCGGGACGGGGACGCGGTAGACCCGTTTGTAAGTGCTAGATTGGAACGAAAGAAGGAGGAAGCTATGGAACCCGAAAACCGGGAATTAGCGGTGTATGGTAGCGAACGGCTGCCGATTACCCAGGGGGCTGCGGAGTGTATTATCGCACGACTCTGGCCCAAGGCAGGGCCCGTGGCCGCGGGACATGCGATGCTCTTGGCGGTTCAGGAGAATTTGAACCCCCTGAATCATGAGCTCTACATTGTGCCATTCAAGAGCAAGGACGGTTCGATCTCTGAGGCCGTAGTCTTGGGGATCGAGGCCAACCGCAAGATGGCCAGGCGTCGGACGCCGTACAGCTACAAAGATGGGCCGCGCCCCCTGACGGCGCAAGAGATGGAGGACGTTGGCGAGAACCCCAAGGAGAAGGTCGGCGTTATCTGCGTGCTGGAAACCCCCGCGGGGGCCATTTTCCCCGGCTACGGCTTCTGGCCCAAGGGAACAGAGCCCTACGGCGCCGATAAGGGGAACACCAAGTTCAATATGGCCTCCTACAGGGCGGAGCGTAACGCTCTCAAGCGGATCATGCCGGATGCCGAGTTGCCGGCCCCTGTGGAAAACGTGATTGACGGAGTGTACGCCGACATAAGCGAGATCATTGAGGCCCCGAAGTTGCGGGCTCCCGATTCCAAGCGCTTCGACCCTCCCAGGCCCGCAATGGCACCTCCACAGGTTCCCCCCGAAGACCTGGACCAGGCTTTCCCGTCGGAGCCTGCTGGTGTCCCCAAGGCAGAGAAGCCGATACTGAATGAGCCCGACTTCCTCGCCATGAACCACATTGAACAGGCCCAGATGCTCACAGAGTTGCAGAAGAAGAACCGCACTCTGTACGCCGCCGTGAAAGAGCGTTTGGGACACCGCCTCAAGGCGGTTATAGACATGACGCCGAATGAGAGGCTGGTATTGGCCAGGGCAGTGTTGGCTGAGGTGGTGTAGGATGAGACTGTATACCAACCTAGACCAAGCCCTCATCCTCCTGCGCGACGGGTGGGAATTACATTGCGGATACCGCCTTTGCACATATGCCTACCTGATTAAGGTTGGCGAGCCAGAGCATCAACTGGTACGAATGAGCATCTGGACGGCCCTACGAAAGCGCGGCGTCCTCTTGCTCAAGGAAAAAGATATAAAGCACGCAGTTTATATTTACAAGGAACCGACGGAGGAGGGGTAGGATATGCTTGCTGCCATCATTGCTCACATCAACAGCCTGGAGGCCAACTGCCGGGGCGATGAGGCTAATATGGTGCGGGTCACGGCTGGCTATGGATCGGGCAGCACCCTCGGAACCATCACGTTCGACGTGCCGATTGGGGATGCCAAGCGCCTCTACCTCTACATCGGGCAGCGGCTCGAAATAGGCATTGTGGAAGCCAATGGTAATATCGCCAGAAATAGGGCAGGGGTATGAACTGGCGCTAAAACAAGTCCAAATTAGATGAAGCCTGCCGGCGGTAGGAGGGGTCAGCCAGGAAGGAAGCGCCTGGGCCGGCAGGCAAATTGGAGCGATTGTGCCGATAACGTGTCCCGCGAGGGTTCCACGATGGGATGGCTGGAACGAGTTAACAGGCTGCTTGGAAACAGTCATTGGCACACGTTCCGGCCAGCCCAAGAGGAGAAATGGGAAAGGAGAAGGAAGATGACAGTACGCGAGGGGGACCCGCAGGAGGGGTTCTTCACTTTCATTCACCATGACTGGCCCATTGAGTGGTCGGGGAATATCGCCGAGAGGCTAGAATTCATTGCCAGCAACAAGCCTAAGCACGAAAGGGCAACCCGCAATCGGTGCATCGTCTACGTGCCTGAAGCCCTTTTGCCAGCGCCATTCATCGAGGCGGAGCGCGTCTACAGCGAGGCGAGGCGCGTCCATTTCGATCAATTACTATCAATCGCCCTGGCACTCGTACCGGATGCTCCCTGGAGCCAGATGGAGACGTGCCTGGTATTTGCGCGGTGAGGTGCCAGTGCCCGATTGTGGATAAGAGGCTTGACAGATGGCTACATACGGTGTAAAGTAAGGTCATGGAAGCCGCAGAGATAACACGACTCCGAGAAAACCTGAATGAGACCTTTGACCAGTTTGCCGGACGGGTTGGCGTGAGCGCTAATACCGTTCGGCGATGGGAGCGCAATGAGGTAAAGCCTCATCCATACTGGATAACGAAACTCCGAAGAATCAGGGGACAACTAGCACAGAAGGCGGGCTAACCGTGGCAGGAGAGATTGCACTCTTACCCCATAATATTGAAGCCGAGGAAGCCTACCTTTCCTGCTGTTTCCTGGGATTCGAGATACCCTCGGATGCTAGATTAAACCCAACCGACTTTTACCGAGAGAGGAACGGTTGGGTTCTGGAAGCGATGATGAAAGCCAAGGCGGTAGACACGATATTGGTAGCCGCAGAGCTAAGGCGGGTGGGGCGGCTAGATGCCATTGGCGGGTGGGCATATCTCGCTCATTTGATAGGCGCAGCCGCTACGCCCTTCCATGCAAAGTATTACGCCGAACTCGTGCGGGAAATGGCAGAGCGGAGACGAGCGATAGAGGAGGGGTTAAAACAGGTTCAGGCCGGATATGAGGGCAAGGTAAAGTCAAAACTCAAGCCCACATACGAGGAATAAAAAGTATTGGAGCTGACTACCAACGCGGACAATTCTTTTGTTTGGGAGAGGGTCTTGACCGAAACCCATACCTTGCATATCGTGGCCCGGGACGTACGGCGTGAGCGAACTGGAATCCACGCACAGGTAAGGCTTCGTATTAACAATGGAGGCTTAGCGTATGACACCTTTAATGTCACGCGCCAAGAAGATCGGACGCGATTGGCCCGCAGTGCACACGGACAATTTAGGAACGGCCTTGAATCTGAATATCCATTGGACTTTATGAAGCACGACTTGGATGAATTCTGCCAAGCCCTAGAGGAATTATATGATGAGGGTCGGTTTGAACTTTGCCATTATGATGCAGATGAAGATGTGCCAAAGGTCAAAGAGATTGTCCGCAATCTCGTCCTAGAGGGGGCCGGTACTATAATTTTTGCTCCACCCGATTCTGGAAAGTCTTATACCCTCATGGCAATAGCAGGTGCAGTCGCCACGGGCAATTGCAATATATGGGAAGTCGAACGGCGCGATGTACTATACGTCAATATTGAGAGGTCCGCAGTCAGTATGAGGCGCCGATTCAAGATGGTGGCGGCGGCCCTTGGGATCAAAGGGAAAAATCATCAACTAGAATTTCTCCAAGCCAAGGGGATGCCCTTTACTTCGATTGCTAGAAAGATAACCCGGTGGAAAGTAGATCATCCGCAGGGCATCCTAGCAGTGGACTCTATCAGCAGGGCAGGATATGGCAGTCTCAACGAAGACGAAGTGGCGAATAAGATAATAGATTATCTAAATGGGTATGGAACATGGATAGCAATAGGCCATACGCCTAGGGCAGATAGTGATCATATATTCGGTAGCATCCACTTTGACGCAGGAGAAGATGTAGGCGTGAAGTTATCGCGTGATGATAAGCCCGATGGAACCCTGGGAATAAGCATGGAGGTAGTTAAGGCCAACGATATGGCAAAACCACCTATAGCTTACATTGGCCTAGTTTTTAACAAAGATGGTCTTCAAACTATCCGGCGAGCCAGTATCAAGGAGTTTCCCAAGCTGATAGAAGCGAAGAAGCAGAGCAATACGGATAAGGTCTGTGCTTATCTGGCTGAGGTAGGTAAGGCTAGTGCAACAAAGATCGCCGAGATGACTAAAGTGCCACGCTCAAAGGTTAGTCTCTTTCTTAATACGAGTGAATTATTTGTTAGTTTGGGCCGTGATGGGCGGGAAGCAATGTACGGCCTGAAAAGAGATCAAGAAGATGAAGTTCTTCCCTTCTAAGGATTGTGTTACCTTTTGGTGTTACGGTAACACAATGGTAACACAATGGTAACACAAGTAACTGTTACCTTTTACAGTTACTAGGGGAGGGTAACAGGTAACAGGTCATGGATTACGAATGGATCGGCAAGAGATAACCGACTTGGGCCTGCGGATCAGCAAAGGCTTCGATCTGCTATTTTCGATGGAGCAAGCCTGGAACACGGGAGAGCAATATGATCGGTGGTATCGGGAGTGGGAGAAACTCTTACGCCAATACGAGGCCGAGTTGGCTGCTGCCGGCGTGACGAAGTAGGAGGTGGGATGATGGCACAGCAATTCGTAGATTCCGACTTGGAGCAGGTGAGTGTAGATGAGCTAATAAACGAGTTAGCGTCTCGCATGAAGCCCTACAAGTACGAGATTCCCATACGTCCGATCCCGCCAGAGCTGGTAGCGGTGTTGCTAAAACTATCGGGCGCTCCAGATGATCTCCTGCGGGCCTTCCAACAATGGGCATACGCTCCGTTTGTCGGGGCGCGGGAGCTGGCGGCGTGGAAGCGATCATTAGGGGTATGACAGACCGAGCGCGTGAGGCTGTGCGGCTACGGGCAACGGGCTTGACCTATGCGGAGATAGCGCGGGTTGCGGGCTATTCTGATCGGCGGGCTGCGTTCCAAGCTATCAAGCGGTACAAGGGGCCAGTCGAACCGGAGGCCGCTGAGCAGTCGGTCCAGACAGTTGTGGCGCTACTGCGGGGTAATGTGTGTCCTAGATGCGGATGCCGGTCGTTGGTGCGCGATGGTGAAGGGCCTTACTGTCTGCACTGCGCCTGGCGTACTGGGGAGACCCTACTGCCGATGGTGCGCGGCGGAGTACGGTTGCCGATGGGAGGAGCGGGATGAAAGGAGAATACCATGAAAGCACTTAGCCTAACACAGCCGTGGGCCACGTTAGTGGCGATAGGGGCGAAACGTTACGAAACGCGCAGCTGGAGTACGGGATACCGCGGCCCGCTGGCCATACATGCCAGCAAGGGATTTCCAGTATGGGCCAAAGACCTTGCCCTAACTGAGCCATTTCGTAGCGCATTACAGGCAGGAGGCATCTGGCGACTGATTGACCTGCCGCGTGGCATGGTCATTGCCATGACGCGGCTGGTAACTTGTTACGAAACGGGCACGGTAAGGCGTGCTGGGAAACTAACGGCGAATGAGGTGGCATTTGGCGATTGGGCAGCCGGCCGCTTTGCCTGGGAATTTGCGGAAGTGGTGCCGATGACGCCTGTGCCTGCGAAGGGGAGTTTGGGCCTGTGGGAATTCTCAGGGGAGTGGAAGATATGATAGAACAGCGAGCGCAATATCACACCAAGGCAGACCTCCGACAGAGCGAGACTAGACATCGCGTGATTCGGCTTGTAGTGCTTGGCGTCCCAATGGGAAAACAGCGGGCGCGAACGTATCTCAGGGCTAACGGTAGGGTTCGGAGCGTCACGCCGGAGAAAACTAAAACGGCTGAGGCTGTTATCCGGTGGTACTGGCAGGAGAGCCACCAAGAGCCCTTCCCGCCGGAGACGGCATTGGAGATGACGATTGAGCTCTATTTGCCAAAGCCTCCTTCTGCGCCCAAAAAGCGCCAACGGCCTACGGTTAAGCCGGATTGGGACAACTGCGGTAAACTCGTTTCGGATGCCTTGAATTCGCTTGCCTATGATGACGACTCCAGGATAGTGGACGCGCATATTCACAAGCATTATGTCAAGTTTCCCGAAGAGCCGAGGCTGGTAATTGAGATTAGAGAGGCGAGGGGCTTATGAGTTGCGTAGAGCGGGGGGGAACGTTGCCGTGTGTGAGAGTTTGGAGGAAGTCGTAAACGTGCTGAAATCTTTCGGGCACACGATGCGGGTGGGCTTGTGAAAGTCTGGTGTGCGATATGTCGGAAGGTCCATATGCCATGTCTAACGTGCTGGCGAAGGGGGAACTTCGCCTGAGATACTGCGGGCACAGGTGGGATGCGAAGGAGGAATGATGGAGGAGCTATGATTGAAAAACCAACGATAGTATGTCTTTGTGGATCGGGCAGATTCAGGGAAGCATTTGAGGATGCTGAGTTTCGAGAGACCCTAGCCGGGAAAATCGTGCTCACAATCGGTTGTAATACTAAGGACGTAGCTCGATCTCAGGCGTTGGCACATTTCAAACCGATGCTGGATGAGTTACATCTTCGGAAAATAGATTTATGCGACGAGATTTTAGTACTCGACATTGGTGGTTACATCGGAGAATCAACGACGCGTGAAGTCAGCTATGCTGCGAGCTTGGGCAAGCGCATCAGATTTTTTTCCGAAGAAAATCGTCGTGCTTTTTAGTGTTGCTGTGAGGAGGAAGAGTGCAATCTGCGATTTCAAGGCATCTAACCAGAAGCCCGTGCGGTGGGCTAAATTACTGAGACAGAAGATTTGCCCCAAGTGCAAAGGAGCGATACGGCATCTCGCCCTTCACCACTTTTGCGACTATGAGGGTATGGCGGTGCACTATATTTGCAGCACCTGCGGGAGGGTCTACGACTGGCCTCACTCCTACATTGCCACCGGGCCAAATGGTGAGTGTCAGATACCGATCACTATTCTGAAGCTACCCTTGTGGCTAACTCTCGAATACATTGAGAGAGTAGAGGACTACTACGCCCGGGACGGCAGGGATGCACGGGGGAGATTCATGCGGCGACCGCTGGCGAAGGAGGAGTAACTTGAAAACATTATGCCTTTTATTGGCGTAGGCGTGTGTGAGGGGATGATACCACCATCGGTGCCTTGTTGCTTATGCAATGGGACTGGGATATTTCCTCCTGGGGGCATAGCTCAATCTGGTAGAGCACTCGGCTTGCAACCGGAAGATTCGGGTTCGAATCCCGATACCTCCACCAAATCACCGAGGGAGCGGTATAATCGCCTTGGATTACGGCTGGGACTCCGGCGAGCAGTAATGGCTGGCATCAAGGATTATGAAAATATCCACGGCGGGCTTGTCCTTAATCGTGAACTGCATGGCTCTCTGGTTAAGCGCATAGCCGGAAGTGCGCTGGCGTGTTTCGACCGCCAGTTTCACAAGCTGTTTGGAGAGGCAGCGTTCGATCCACTGGAGCAGGATGGCGGAGATGCCGCGGTGGATTTGTTGGAAGAGTTAGAGAAGGCGGGGGCTCGAATTGATCGACTGACAAAAACACTGATAGCTTTGCGGAAAGGCTACACGGGAACCGGACGGTATGGGAACGCCCCGCTGTGTCAGTGTACTCTCTGCCAGCAGGCGGATATGATGCTGGCGAAGGAGGAGGAGTGATGTCTTGGCAAGGGATATAAGGAGAAATAGAATGTTAAACTTTTTAGAAACTGCCATAGCGAAGCGGGGGGGCAGTTATCGGAGTGTCGAGCTAAAATCCGGCATATCTCATTCTAATCTGTGGCGCATCCGTAATGGTGGGGATGTTCGGCTTAGCACGCTCAAGCGAATTGCCACGACTCTCGATATGTCATTGCCTGAATTACTAGATGGGGAATCACGGGAACCGCGGGCATGTTGTCACCCAGAGGCGGTTTACGCTTGTCCCGTCTGTGGCGGGCGACAGGAGATACCCTCTGGATATTACATGGCGCCGTGCAAAGTTTGCCAAGGGACGGGAGTGCTGTGGCGGTGAATAGATTATCCAGCATCGGCGTGCTGCTGCTAATCCTAGCATTGCCATTCGTAGATGCTCTAGTGCCTTGGTCGGACAACGGGTTTAGGATGCCTTATCGTGGCGGCGATATGCCTGCCGGGGCAGACGCCACGTTAGGGGACGGAGCTAAACAGGCCGAGTCCCCCACCGTGGCCATGTCAGAATCGCCGTACAGCCTTGTAGAATGGCAAAATAGCGGGGGCAACAGCGCGGACGGTACAATCCCTACTGTAGAATCGGCTCTCAGAGAGGCCAGCGATAGAAGTAAGGAGGCAAGCG
>ERZ1292629.531-Hain-H43-01um-R1-531-length-42010-cov-10_pt1 | contig 42010 bp, 61 predicted proteins | sample MGYA00564399_ERZ1292629 | MGnify/ENA primary metagenome ERZ1292629 (study PRJEB36523, sample SAMEA6512636) | groundwater metagenome | collected 2019-01-08 | study: AquaDiva: Metagenomics assemblies of 32 groundwater samples
TTAAACCTACGTGTATACCATTCCACCACCCGCGCTTAAAAACCTGGGTGCAGATGGGAGGATTTGAACCTCCAAGAGTTTTAACACTCATACGGCCCTGAACCGTACGCGTCTGCCGTTCCGCCACACCTGCAAATTTATCCAAGCTTGATCATTATATCAAAACTTGACACAAAATTCTTTATATGACATCCTGAAAACTATGGAATACAGCTGGGAGGATAATTTTTCTTTTTGGAAAAGTCTTTTTTTTGTAGCTGTTTTTTTTACTATAGCACCAATCACAATTGGGGTAAGCCTTTTTTCCCTTATCTCTTTAAAATATATCCCAAAAGGGTCGGTTGTTAATACAAGTGGTGTTAGAATATATGCATCTCTACCCAATAGTTTTCCATCAATAAACGGTAGTGTTGAAGCAACTGACGCCAGAGTGGAAATTATCAGACAATACCTGACTAACTATAAATCAAGTCTTGAACCCCACGCGAGTTTTATTGTTCAAACTTCTGATAAATATGGTTTGGATTATCGGCTTATCACCGCCATTGCACAACAGGAAAGCAATCTTTGTAAATTAATCCCTCCCTCCTCTTTCAATTGCTGGGGCTGGGGGATTCATAGTGAAGGCACTTTAGGTTTTGGTTCATTTGAACAGGGAATTGAGGTAGTCTCAAAGGGATTAAAGGAGCAATATTTAGATAAGGGGTATGTTTCTCCAGAACAAATTATGAGTAAATACACACCTCTTTCAAATGGCTCATGGGCCAGTGGTGTAAACCAATTTATGAACGAGATGGAGTAATATGTCCGCAGCATATGATACATACGACTACCTTTCATATTGGATGGGTCGGGACTATGAGCACAACTCCGAAGTAATTGCTATTAAAGATTTAATTAGCAAAATTAAAAAAATAGATACGATCCTGGAAATAGGAGCAGGATTTGGAAGATTGGTGCCATCATATTCATTTAGAGCTAAAAAAGTTATTATTACTGATCCTTCTTCAAAACTCTTAAAAATAGCCAGAGAAACAAATATAAATAAGAAAAAATTTAAGTTTATACACTCATCACTTGAAAACTTGCCATCAAAAATAAAAAATAACTCAATCGACTTAATTATTATGATTAGAGTTACACATCATTTAAAAAATTTAGATTTATCCTTTTCAATTATTAATAAATTTCTTAAGTCAGGCGGATTTGTTATTTTAGAATATCCAAACAAAACAAATATCAAAACAATGGTTAAACAATTCTTTAAAGGTAATGTTACATATCTTGCTGATATTTCGCCAGTTGATCTAAGAAGCAAAAGACAGGTGAAAAAAAATACAATACCATTTTTTAATTACCACCCAGATAAAATTAAAGATACCCTAGAGTCACATGGAATTAGCATACTAGAAACAAGATCTGTATCAAATTTAAGGAGTAGTCCAATCAAAAATGTTTTATCTGTTAACACTCTTTTATATCTAGAGAAAATATTTCAAACACCTTTTTCATGGTTATCACTAGGGCCTTCTATATTTGTTCTTGCCAAAAAAAGAGAATAAGCGCAGTCAAAACTTGACAACCCTATAGGTCTTTGCTATAGTCATTCCTAGATTCCGAGGCTGACCCTGCTTGTCAGGATTTGGCGTTGGGATTTTTATTTGAGGCCGCCGCAAGGCGGCCTCTTCTTTTGTCTTAAACTTCATGCTGATATAATTAAAGTATGCTCTCGTGGCCTGCCCGCAAGTGCTACGCATAGCGTTGCAGGCGGGCGGAACGGTTTGATTGATTCATGTTTTATTACACTTATGTTTTATTAAGTAAAAAAGACTCGAAGTTATATATTGGTTGGTCAAATAATCTTAAAAATAGATTTCAAAAACACAACAAAGGTTTGGTGAGAGCTACTAAGGACAGGCTTCCACTTAAGCTAATATATTACGAAGCTTGTTTAAGTCAGATTGGTGCGATAGCTAGAGAGAAACAATTAAAAACTGGGTTTGGAAGAAAATATCTAAAAAATAGGTTAAAATTGTAGCCTAAGCCCTCGTGGCGGAACGGTATACGCGTACGCTTTAGGAGCGTATTCCTAACGGATTAGAGGTTCAAATCCTCTCGAGGGCACAAAAAAAGCGTATACTTATATAGTATGAATTTTGAACCTGTCCATATTCACAAAACCCATAAAGGATCATATGAGAGTATGATATTTTTACTCATACCAATTCTTATATTTGTGACCATAATGCTGTTTATGGTTGCAAAAACAGGCAAGGGAAGTGTCGCGGGAAGTGCTACCGAGTTGACATATCCTCTTAAAAAATAGTAAAGTTAATTTAATGAAGAAATTAATAATCGGCTTGGCTTTTCTTCTACTTTTTGTATCAATAACTCCTCGAGCCACACTAGCACAAAACCGCCAGGAAATTAAAGAGCAAAAGGTCGCCCTAGATCAAAAAAGGCAGGAAAAAATTACAATCTTTTTTGAGAGAATGACCAACAAGTATGAAACGGCTATATTAAGGCTTGAAAAATTAATAACTAGAATCGAAACGAGAATTGAAGAAGAAGATATAGAAACTCCAAATGAATTAACTGAAGCTAAAAAAAGATTAATAATGACTAAATCTAAAATTGAAACAATTAAGATTGATTTTGAGACCATGTTAATCTCGAATAAACCTAAAGAAGTTTTCAAAAACGTAGGTAAGGAGTTGAGATTAATTAAGTCAGAACTAGTTGCTATTCACAAACTTTTGGTTAGTACCATTGGGGACATAAAAGGACTGGGGAAAAGGAAATGAAGAATAAGCAAAGCTTGGCCGGCTCTGCCGGTAATAATTTTTTATTATCACTAGCAGCATTTTTAGTAATAGCTCTTGGAATAATGAGCTATGTAACATATAACCAAAACCTGGCAACTAAAACTTATAGTGAATCAACCCAAGTGGAATCAATACAAAAAGATCTTGATGATACAAGTTTTGACAACCTCGACCTTGAGTTAAAAAATATCGAGACTGAACTTGAGTGATTAAACAACTTTTTCTCCCACTAGCAGGCGTTGCAGCTTTTATAGTTTTTGTAGGTCTTTTAGTCAAAGACCCATCTAAATTTGGATTTGTTAAACCTTCACCAGCTCCAATACAAAAAACAATTAAAATCGCTGAAAAATCTATAAAAATTGAACTGGCTGATACTCCCGAAAAACGTTCTAGGGGGCTTTCTGGTAGGTCTTTACTTGAAGAGAATTCAGGTATGTTTTTTACTTTTGACAGTAAGGATACTTTTTCATCATTTTGGATGAAAGACATGGCAATTCCTATTGATATTATTTGGATTAATGACGACAAAATTGTAAAAATTGATAAAAATGTACCAGTTCCAATAGCCGGGGCAAAAGATTCAGACTTAAAACTATATAGACCTGATAAACCAATTGATTATGTTTTAGAAGTTAACGCTGGCTTTGCCGACAAAAATAATATTACAGTTGGCCAAAGCTTATCCGGTCTTTAACTATATCTTTTACTCCAAACCCTCTTGCTGACCCTACTACAAAATTGCCCCATTTCTCATTGATTTTATAAACCGCTTGCTCTAAATTTTCCTTTTTTATATTTTTATCAAACAAATCAAGCTGTAAATTTGACTTTTCGACTAAATCAAAAAGTCTTACAGAAATTTTATGATCGGAAACGTAAAACTCCTTCTTTTTTGCTTTAAACCCGTGTTTCCTAGCTCGCAAGGAGGCTTTTTCAAAAAGCCTAGATATAATGGCAGTGACATTTGTGTCTTTTGACAATTTAAGAGAAACCTCATTACCAAAACTTTTTCTTTCAAACTTTATATCATCAACCTCATAGCCTCTTAATCTTAAGCTCCAATAACATCCAAGGAAGGGTTTTTTGTGATTATACAAATCCATTACACTATAAACCCCAATCATATTCAGCCTTGTTGAAACACCTTTTTTTATCCCGGTTAAATCTGTAAGTTTAAGTTTCGAATAAACGTTTAAATAATTATTTTTATTAATTTCGACAAGCCCGTCGGGCTTAATTAGCCCCGCAGCCACCTTAGCTAAATATCTATTTGGGGCAATTCCAACAGAAACTGTTATATAGTCTCCAATTTCTTTTCTAATTCTCTCCTTTATCTCCTTGGCTACATCACAAGGTGTAACCTTGTTATCTAAAATAAAAACAAATTCGTCGATTGATTTTGGTTCGACTTGGACTGAATACTCACAAAGCAGGTTGTGTAATTTTTTATGAACATCACGATATTTATTTGGATCTGGTGGTAAAACAATTAATTTGGAATAGATATTCCTGCCATCACTCACTCTCATTCCAGTTTTTATCCCCAGTTTCTTGGCCGTCACAGAAGAAGCTAAAATGCAACCATTTGGGGTAGTAAAAGCTGCAACAACAACTGGCCTGTCGCGAATTAGAGGATTTGCTTGTTGTTCAATTGTTGCAAAGCAGGAATTAATATCTATTAACATTACATTTGATTTTGCAGGATTAAATTCCATGGCCGAAGGACAAACCCTCTAAAATTTCTTCTAACCGCCAGCATAAATTTTTAGTATTAAGATCAATTTTCAAAAAAACCGAACCTGAAACTACAGAAAAGGTGTGGTGCAGGGTGTCACCCCCTAGGTGTGTGTGGTGAAAACCTATCTTGTCTATTTTGTAAGTTCTGCCTTTCCAAACTAGATACTTAGGAATATTATTAACTAATCCAACAGAAATAGATTCATTAATTACCATAACTATTTATGAACCGAATAAACACCGAAGTCAAGTGATAAAAAATATAACAGTTGCGATCATCTATATTCTGATAGGTTGGTTTCTAAATACGACGTGGCATTTACCCAAAAACCAAAATAATCCTATTTCTCAAATAATCCTCAAGCCATTGGAAAAATATTCAATAGAAAACTTAAGTAAAACAAAGTTTAAAGCAAGTGAGATAAAAGTAGATGGCAATTTGTTTAGTTTTTTTGTTGAGGGGAAAAAAGTTACGGGACAAATTAATATCCCAGATGGAGAAGGCCCGTTTCCGGTAATAATCATGTTTAGGGGATATGTTGACCAAAAACTATATAAAACAGGGGATGGAACCCGTAGAGCTTCCGAGTATTTTGCTAAAAACGGATTTATTACATTAGCCCCTGATTTTCTGGGCTATGGTGGAAGCGACGCTGAAGCTTCTAATATCTTTGAATCCCGCTTTCAAACATATGTAACTGCATTAACATTAATAAATTCAATCACCCAATCATCCAATTTACCAATTGACCAATCATTTATATTTTTGTGGGGCCATAGTAATGGGGGACAAATAGCATTAACCACCCTCGAAGTTACTGGCAAAAATTATCCTACAGCTCTTTGGGCACCGGTATCTAAACCCTTTCCATACTCAATTCTTTATTATACAGACGAGTCAGACGATCATGGTAAATTAATTCGATCTGAACTTGCTAAATTCGAGCAAAACTATGATGTGGAGAATTATTCGCTAACAAATTACCTAGATAAAATAGTAGCACCCATTGAGCTCCACCAAGGAACAAATGATGATGCTGTACCAACTTCCTGGTCTGACACTTTAGCAAAGAGACTTACCAATGTTGAATATTTAAAACACCCTGGTGCTGATCATAATTTAAACCCAGCTTGGAACCAGTCGGTTAGCCAAAGTTTGCATTTTTATCAAAAGTTTCTACAATGATATTGTGGTGTTAATAATGAGATTAGCTATGCCCATTACAATACTACGGCAACAATTGCCTCAATTGTGCTATCACTTACATCCTGGTTCTTAAACCACCTTACTAGACCCTAGGTTGCATTGGACGAGCCTCGTTAACATTGATCTTTCTTCCTTTAAGATCGTAGCCATTGAATTTTTCAATAGCTGCTTTTGCCTCATCTGCGCTTGCAAATTCGACAAAACCAAACCCTCTGCTTCTACCTGTCATTTTATCTGATAAAACAACGGCATCAGTAACATTCCCAGCATCTGCAAACAAAGCTCTTAGATCATCGCTAGTTACTTCCCACGACAAATTTCCTATAAAAAGTTTAATATGAAGTCACCTCCTCTCATGTAAATTACCTTGGGGCTATACCTTACCAATCACTTGGGGCACTACCTCTCAAAGCTAAAATGTATTATAATACATGGATATGAAAAAGAAAGTATCAAAATTAAACTTGGGCCTACCTGAACTTCTGCGTGGAAAATCAAGGTTTTCTGGAGGAGCTAGTTTTCAAAAAATCGGTGGTGCAGCTACTAAATTTACACCACCAGCCATTAGAATTACTCAACATAAAGGGGGAGGGGGTAAATGAAATCCGTAGTAGCCAGGCAAAGTGACGGTACAGTTCAAATTACGTTCACTATTCCTTTTGATCAAATAGCAAAGGCGCAGGATGAGACAGTTGCCGAAATGGCTCACGATATCGAAGTACCCGGATTTAGAAAAGGAAAGGCTCCCCTTGATAAAGCTAAAGAAAAAATACCGCAAGCTACTCTTATAGAGCACTCATTAAGGCATATTCTACCCAAGGCCTTAGCTGACGCCATAAAAGAACATTCCCTAAAAATCGCAATCTATCCAAAATATGAACTTGTCAATAGTGACCCAAATAAAGACTGGCAAATTAGAGCAGTTACTTGTGAACTACCGGAAATTAAGCTGGGTGATTACAAAAACAAGATTGCGGGCGAAATTAGAGCTATATCAATTAAAAAAGAGCCTACCAGGGAAGAAAAAGAACAAACTGTAATAAAATATTTAATTCAAAACGTTAATTTTACAATTCCGAAAATTCTTATCGAAGAAGAAGTGGGTTCCAGACTATCAAACTTATTGGCTAGAATTGAAAAGCTAGGTTTAGCACTTGAAGGCTATTTATCTTCAATTGGAAAAACAACAGAATCACTAAGAACTGAATACGAAGCCCAAGCAAAAGATGCGATTACAATTGATTTAATATTGAGTAAGATTGTTGGAGATCAAAAAATAAATACCACCGATAAAGAGCTAGACGAGGCCATAAAAGCTGCAAACGCAAAACCTGAAAATAAAACTGTGGTGAATTCCATTCTTAAAAAACGCAAGGCACTTGAATTTTTGACAGGTCTGAAGTAGACTATGGGCAAATGACCGACCAAAAGAAAAAACAAATCCAGTCTGTGGCTAAACAAAATGTGATTGAATCACTAAAGGGTATTGGTACTAGTGTAGGTAATGATTTCTTCAACGATCTTCTTGGCTTTAAAGGCTCACCAAGGAAAATCTCAGCTGAAATTGCGGCAGGGGAGTCGATGGATATAAATGAATCGTTTAGTGCCAGCTTCGAGGAAAACAAAAAACTTAAAGCTCAAATTTTACTTGAAAGGAACCTTTCATCAGATGAAAAAAGACTGTCTGAAGAAAAAATTGGAAAATTGAGAGTCCAATTGCAAGCTTTGATTTCGGAAATTGCCAAACTAGCTTTTTCTAACCAGGAACTTGCACAGGAATCTAAAATAGCCATGATGGAAGTTCCTGTAAACCCAGGAATATACCATATTGTATTTTTTGAGAAACTGATCAGTTTCATGCAGTCTTTCCGAAAGAAAATAGAAGAGGCGGGAATTTGGCTCCACTCGTCAAATAAAAGAAGTGAAAAGAAAAATTACTGGTCAATGTACAAGAAAAAAGGAAGTAGCTTCCTTTTATCCCCCGATCACTATCTTCAAAGATCGGCGGGTTAGTGGTATAATTTTGCCTCAAGGACGACTAGCTCAGTGGTAGAGCGTCTCATTGACATTGAGAAGGTCGTTGGTTCAATCCCAACGTCGTCCACAAGTTTCTGGGGCCGTTAGCTCACTTGGCAGAGCGCTTGCATGGCATGTAAGAGGCAGCCGGTTCGATCCCGGCACGGTCCACAAATTTGGAGGGTGAGCCTGCTCTCTGTGCGGTGTAACTTCAGGAAAATTCGGACATTTTTTAAGGCACAAGTCTGAACTTTCGCGTGTTCACAGCTCGCCCCTCGCTTCGCACAGCACAAAATTTTCGCCGTTCCCTTTCTCTCCTAATTTCGCCAAAAAGGCAGGTTCATCCGAACATTACTTACCCGCTCCTAGCGGGCTCAGCTCCGCTTACCCGCTACTTTGACGAATTACACTTTAGGTAATTCGTCCGCGCTATATTTTTTCTTGCTTATTTCAAATTACTCTTTTGAGAGTTATAATTGCAATATGTTATCCGAACCGAGGTTTATTGAATTTGCAACAGAAGATGGTCTCACACTACCTGGACTTTTGTATGAAGTAAAAGGTTCTAAAAAAGTTGTCATTTATCTTCACGGAAATGGTAGCTCCTCTATTTTTTATGACGAGAGTGAACATCGGGATATGCCAGAACAATTAAGTCAAAAGGGTATTTCTTTTTTAATGTTTAACAATCGTGGAGCACATATCATTAAAAAATTAAATGTTAAAAATGGAAATGAAGTTGAAAGAGAAAAGTTTGGTTGTGCTTATGAAAAAATCAAGGAATGTGTTTTAGATGTAGATGGAGCTGTAGAATTTCTTTAAAAATTGGGTTACTCAGAATTTTATTTGGTTTGGGTTTCAACTGGTGCAAATAAAATTTGTGTTTACGATCACTGCAAACCCAAAAATGTTTTTAGTAAATATGTACTACTTTGTGGTGGAGATGATACAGGAATCTACTACTCCGTTTTAGGTAAAGAAAAGTTTTTCAGACTTCTTAAAGAATCAGAAGAAAAAATAAAAAATGGCGAAGGTGAAGATTTAATCGAAGAATTATTACCAGACGAAATTTTTTCATATGTTGGTTTTTACGATATAGCTAATCCAGACGGAGATTATAATTGTTTCCCTTTTTCAGAAGTCTTCACAAAAACAAAACTTTCAACAAAACCACTTTTTAGATATTTTGTAGAAATCAAAAAACCAAGTTTAGTAATTTATGGAGAAAATGATGAGTATGCTTGGGGAGATATTAATAAAGTTATTAATATTTTGAAATCTTATCAGCCAGACTTTGAATACATAACGATTAACGACGCAGACCATGGATTCACCGGGAAGAAAAAAGAACTAGCAGAAGCAATTTCTAATTGGATATAAATCAATATGGCATTTAGGGTTAAAGAGAGCGATTATGATATAGATAAAAAGCCTGATACGTGTCCCTCGTGTGGTAAAGGTATATCTCCCGTTTTTTGTTTTCAGTATGGAATTGATACATGGAGACGCTATGAAGGATTTTTACAAATAGTTTATCGTTGCCCCCGCGAGGAATGTAATCGTTTATTCATTGCCAAATATGTTAACCCTGGTTATCCAACTGGTGATACATTATTTCTTAACACGACTTATCTACTAGACATAACTGAATATGAGAAATTTTCTGAACTTATTGATAAAACTTCTGAAAAATTTCCGAGGATTTATAATCAAGCAAAAATTGCAGAAGAAAATGGACTAGACATGATAGCAGGACCCGGATATAGAAAAGCATTAGAATTTCTCGTAAAAGATTATCTTATAAAAACAAGTCCAGAACTTAAAGAAAAAATCAAAAAAGGACAACTTGGAGACGCAATAGCTCTAATAGCCGACACTCGAATCAAATCTTGTGCAAGTCACGCTACCTGGATTGGAAATGATGAAACTCACTATGTGAGAGTATGGGAGGATAAAGATCTTGAAGACCTTAAAAATTTAATCAAAATGGTTGTCGATTGGATTGACCTAGTAGAACGTTCAAAAGAATATGAAGTAAGTATGCCTGGGAAAAAATCTTCAACCTGAAATCTGAATAGATGAGTACAAAAGTTATACTAGAACAAAATTTGTGTTCAATAGCACTTTAGCCTTGTACAATAGTGAAGTATCTCAGACTATTTCAAATTCATCACCTTTTCCTTGAAGTGCTCAAACGCCTTTTTGTTATTTTCTTTTCCTAACAAACCCATTGCTTCGTCAAATGTGCACCATTTGTATTCTGAATGCTCTTCAGGATTGATTTTAATGTCATCGCTTTCTGAAATCTCAACTCCGTAAACCAAGTCTATATTTGGTTCGCCTCTTTTATTTTCCCAAGGAAAACTCCAAAGTCTGTCTGTAACATTTTTAATACTATCAAGACTGAGTTCTTCTTTAACACCACGTCTTAAACATTCTTCAATTGATTCGCCATCTTCCAAACTTTCGGTCAATGGTTGCCAAAAGTCACCGTCTTCTGGAACTCTCTTAATTATTAAAAACTTAAAATCGTTACCAGATTTGGCAAACATTATTCCCTCAACTTTTATAGGTATATCCATACTTGTAATAATATCACTAACAACTGGCTAAGCAAGAATTAAATTATCGTCTTTCAGGATTGTCTGAAAAATTTCCTTCTACAATAGTTTTTCCAGTTAATTCAGAAACTCTGGCTCTGACAGATATATTTACTTCCAAGATTGATTTAGTTGAATCCACGCAAATTGTTTTTTCTGAAAGCTCTACAGGCAAGGTAGCCATTGTATGCTCAAAATCGCCATAATATCTTGTAAGGACTGTTTCATTAAATTTAGATTTTTCAGAAGTTCTATCCGAATTTCTTCCAATTAAAACATCTAATGGCGCATGGAGTAAAAATATTTGATCGGGTAGTAATATTTCATGCTTTCCTGATCTATTTTCAAAGAATCTTATCGAGTCAAGATCGTTGTCACTCATTTCGATCGAGCAAAGGAATTTTGCGAACAAAAGATTTGAGGATTTGGGTTTTAAAGTTTCTTTTGGAAAACACCTCGAAGAAATTGATGATTTTTCCTCATCTCCAATTAATTCAAGAATAGAAGATTTACACAATGCTTTTAGTGATAAAAATGTTAAAGCAATTTTGACCGTAATTGGCGGTCATAATAGTAATCAGCTATTGGATTATATTGATTGGGAATTAATTCGTAACAACCCAAAAATTCTTTGTGGTTTTTCCGATATCACTGCTTTAAATAATTCCATCTTAGCCAAGACTGGATTGGTTACTTATTCTGGATCACATTACTCAACTTTTAGTCAAAAATTACATTTTGATTACACTCTCGATTATTTTAAAAAATGTCTAATGACTAATGATCAATTTGAAATAAAACCGAGTAGTGAATGGAGTGATGACCAATGGTATATAGACCAAGAAAAAAGAAACTTGATAAAAAATGATGGGTACTTAGTTATTAATGATGGAGAAGCAGAAGGAACAATAATTGGTGGCAATCTTTGTACTTTTAATCTTCTTCAAGGAACTAAGTATCTTCCTAATTAGAAGGCTCAATTTTATTTTTAGAAGAAGATGAATTAACTTTCCCTGAAAACTTTGATAGAGATTTGCAGTCAATCATTCATCAACCAGGATTTGATGGGGTTCTGGGCGTTGTTATTGGCCGTTTCCAAAAAACCAGTAAAATATCCTCTGATTTGTTAGCACAAATCATTAAATCAAAAAAAGAATTAAATAATATTCCAATTATGGCTAATGTTGATTTTGGCCATACAGATCCTAAAATTACACTTCCAATAGGTGGACAAGTGAAAATATCTGTAAATAACTTAAAGGCAATAATTGAGATACTAGAACACTAATGCAAGGCCACGAAATAGAGATATTAGAAGCTACCCTAAAAGACGTAGAGGGAATAATAAAAGTCCAACAAGTTGTTTGGCTTGATACTTATCCGAACAAAGAAATAGGGATTACCTATAAAGATGTTGAGGAACAGACTAAGCAGTTTAATACCGAAAGGTTGATTAAGAAATTATCTGATCCATGCAGACACTATTGGGTTGCAAAAACTGAAGGAAATATTATCGGTATGCTCACCGTTTCAAAAGGTGAAGAAATAAACACATTGCAGGCACTCTATATACTTCCTGAGTTTCAAGATAAAGGTGTGGGATCAAAACTTATTAAAAAAGGTTTAGAGTGGCTTGGGACAGAAAAGAATGTTGTATTGGGTGTGGCATCGTATAACAAAAATACAATAGAGTTTTATAAAAAATTCGGGTTTGTAGAAAAAGGAGAAAGACATGATGAAATTGCAACACTCCCTTCTGGAAAAGTCATACCTGAAATAGAAATGGTATTATCTTTCATCTAAGGATTATCAATAGAACCTAACTTACCCCTGCTTGTTTTTCATGGATACTCAAAACTTAAGGTTATTTCCTTAATTCCCAGATTCGTGTAAAATACCAGTATTGAAACTATGGGTATTGAGAAAAATAGATTTATGGAACCTGAAATCAATCAGAAGGCATTGGTTGCCAGTGCAGATAAGCTTGGCTTTGCTACTTATGATCGTGTTCTATTTCAGGATCTAGATTTGAATATAAAGATGGGTGAGGTAACGGCTATAACTGGTAAAAGCGGTTCTGGAAAAACTGTCATTCTTAGGATTCTAGCTGGAGAAGAAAAACAGCAAGAAGGAAAAGTTTTTATTAATCCCAGAGCTAAAGTCATATTTGTTCCGCAAAAACTCGAAGATGTTGATGTTGATAAGAACCAAAATATAAGGGATCTTTTCAAGGACGCTCGTGGCTTAAGTGAGATTGAGACAAAGATGGCAGAATATGAAGCTAGGTTAGCCGATCAAAAATATGACGAAAAAACTGTCGAAGAATACAATGATCTTAGCATCACCATCTAATGGATATCTGATAACAATATCTAGATCGTTAACCGTTTCGAGATAAACAAGATTGCTTGATTTGGTCACAATACTTTTATTATATCAACTGAGGGAAAATTTTCTAATTCAATTTTTATGACTTACGGATAGTGAAGAATTGACTAAAGATTTATATACAAGTTTTATCCCTTCTTCAACTGTTGTCTCAGGTAACCAATTAGCTTCCTTTTTAATCTTTTCTACAGAATAAAATATCTCTTTTACTTTGTCTTTCTTCTGTTTTTTAAAAACTATTTTATATTTTTTACTTGAGATTTTTTCCAAAATTGAAATTATATCCAAGATGGAAAAACTTTTCCCCGTTCCAACATTGTATATACCGTATAAGTTTTTCCTTATAGATAAAGATAATATCTTGGCAACATCTTCAACAAAAACTAAATCCCGCTTCTGTTTACCATCACCATATACCGTAACAATACCTTTATTAAAAAGGTCACTACATAATTCATAAATGACACCCTTTTTATTTCCAGATCCATATAAACTGAAAAATCTTAAAATTGTATACTGATTTCCGTCTTTTTTACCCCATTCTTCTATGATTTTTTCTGCTTTAAATTTACTCATACCATATTCGGTATCCGGATGGCATTTGTCGGATTCTTTAAAAAGTTTTTTATTCGAACTACCATAAACAGCTACTGTTGAAGAAAATATAATTTTCTTCACGGTATGTTTAGACGCTTCCATAATCAAGTTTCTTGTTGTATCAACGTTTCCTTTATCCATACGTGTATTTCCTGATAAGACTTGGCCTGCTAAATGAATCAAAATTTCACATCCTTCAAGAAATTCGTCAAGGCCTTCTTTAGTCAAAAGATTTCCTTTTACGACTTTGACTGATTTTGGGTATGAGGCCCCATTAAAATCCAAAACAGTTATTAAAAAACTGCTCCTCGCTAAATAGTGGAGTAAACTTCTACCGACAAAGCCAGAGGCTCCCGTAATCGAAATTTTTTGATATTTCGGCATTTTTTATGAAGCTAAAACCAACCTTCTGCTTTTAGTATTTGGACAAGCTCATCCTTACCCAGTCGTTTTGCTGTGGCCGAAGAGTAATGAAGCTCATCTAATCTTACTAAATCTTTGTATTTATTTGTAATAATGGATGTTTCTATTTGAGGCAAAATAACGAAGTAGTTTCCTATCTCAACTGTTCTAATGGATTCAGAAGAACTTATAAGAGTCTCGTGGATTTTCTCACCTGCTCTTATGCCAATATTAACAATGTTAACTTTACTTTTAGGAATATTACTAAGCATGGCATCGGCCAAATCGGCAATTGTGTGTGCGGACATTTTCTTAACAAAGACTTCACCCCCAACCCCTTCTTTTAAAGCCGTGAGAACAAGTTCGACACTTTCTTTAAGAGTTAACATAAAGCGTGTCATTTTAGAATCTGTAATTGTTATCGGTTTAAAGTCGCCTATAAGCGATTTAAAAAGGGGAACTACGGAACCTCGAGATCCTAAAACATTACCACATCTAGTTGACACAAATACTGTTTTTGCATTAGTGGTATAAAGATTGGCAGTTGTAATTAATCGTTCCTGAAGAGCTTTTGTCATTCCATAAGCGTTAATCGGTTCAACAGCTTTATCTGTAGAAAGAGCGACAACCTTTTCAACACTTTCCTCTCTCGCAGCTTCGATAATATTTTGCGCTCCCAGAATGTTAGTTTTAATTCCATCCCAAACATTATATTCGACCTCAGTAATCCATTTAAGAGCTGCTGCGTGGATAATAATATCGACTCCTCTTATTGCTTCTCTTACACTCCTATAATCTCTGATATCTCCCAATATAAACCGCAATCTTTTTTCATTTTTATATTCCAAGCGCATCGTCCCCTGTTTAACTTCATCCCGACTAAACACTACAATTTCTTTAGGACTATAGTTCAGTATCTCTCGAATAAACATCTTTCCAAAGGAACCCGTTCCGCCTGTTATAAGTATTCTTTTGCCGTAGATCATGTCTGCCTGATTCTGCATAAAGGTAATTATATCACAATGTATCATCCGAGCCTCAGAACTTACTCTTTCACAGTAAAATACCTTGAATTAAAAAATCATTTCGAAATCCTGTATAATCGAGTTATTAATGAAAAAATCTAATTTTGTATTGCCAACCTTAGTTTTTCATTCAGTGGGAAAGGGTGCTGGTAAGGATTTATACGCTTTAGAACCCGCTCAGTTTGATGCTATTGTGGCAATGATTGTTGAAAAGTTTGGTGGTACAGTGAGCATGGAAGATATTTTTGCGAGCCAAAGTCCTCCTGTAAACCGGAACGGAGTTTTATTAACATTTGATGATGGTTACAATGACCATTCTGAAGTGGTGCTCCCAATCTTAAAAAAATATAATGCCAAGGCAACTTTTTTCTTATTACCTAAATATTTTGGTCAAAAAAACCTGTGGGATCACCGATCACAAGTAATATTAAATCACATATCAATTGAGCAGGCTAAAGAGTTAGTGAAGGAAGGCCATACTGTTGGTAGTCATGGATTAACACATAATTCGTTACTTAAATTTAGCGATCGACAACTTAAAACTGAACTTCAAAAATCAAAAGAAATCCTTGAAAATACTCTGCAAATTAATGTGAATTGTTTTTCGTACCCATACGGAGATTTTGATCAGAATATCAGTAAAATGGCATCTGGTATCTATAAATATTCTTTTGCTACAAATAAAGAAACGGCTCCTGATTGGAATCAATTTGAGTACTCTCAAATTAGAAGAGAGCGTATCTTGTCAAACATGGGCTTGAATGAAATAGAGACTTTGATAAATGAATATAAATAAAAAACACTTTTCAATTGGAATTGTAACACCTGTAAAAAACGAGGAGGATACACTACAAAATTTAGCAAATTGTATCCTTAGTCAAACTAGGTTGCCTGATCATTGGCTGATTGTAGACGACGGATCATCAGATACCACTCCCTCTATTATTAATAGCCTTAAAAAGAAATATAACTGGATAACCAGTATCAGCCTACCTGATCGAGGATATTACAGCCGAGGAGAAGGTAGTTATAGTACTGCAGCAAAGGGCTTCAAATATATGTTAGCTTCTTTTGATGTTCAGGTCTTAGGTATTTTTGATGCGGATATCTCATTTGAAAAAACAACGATTGAACGTATTCGTGATGCGTTCCTAAAATCAAATAAACTAGGTATTTATGGTGGAGAAATTGTTGAGTTAATAGATGGCAAGTGGATAACCCCGATGATATTACCCAAAGATTTTGTAAGGGGTGCGTGTAAGTTTTTTCGTAGGCAATGTTATGAAGATATTGGGGGAATCAAATTAGGAAAATCTAGTAATGTTATTAGCAACATGGAAGCGCTTATGTATGGTTGGGAGGTAAAAAGAGATAGCACATTATTAATTAAGCATCTTCGTTCAGGTGGATCGAGAGATAATTATGTGCAGCGATACACGAAAGGGGGTGTAGAAGCAGCTTATATAGGTAGTGACTCCCTACTTACACTTGTACGTGGGGTAAGAAAGATGATTAAATCAAAACCATATTTTTTAGGTGGACTTATTTTTCTGGGTACCTATTTTAATAAAGCCTTTTTACGCAGAGATCAATATTCTAATCCAAAGTTGTTAAAGTTTATTCAAAAGCGCCATAGACAAATTTTATGGGAAGGGTTTTATAGATGGTAAAAATAAAATATGACTAAAAAAGTTTTCCCAATGCGTACTATCTCACCAGAAGGTGCGCCAATACCATCACACGCAAAACTAGCTTTTAAGGGAAAGGTGTTCGAAGTTTGGCAATGGGAACAAAAATTGTTTGATGGTAGTGTTGAAACCTTTGAACAGTTGAAAAGACAAAACACGGCCCAAGTCATACCTGTAGTGGGAGATAATATTCTCATACAGCTTGAGTCGCAGCCTAACGTATCGCAATCTTTTTTGTCATTACCTGGTGGCAGATGTCTTCCAGATGAAAAATCTCTTGATGCAGCTAAACGAGAATTATTAGAAGAAACTGGTTACACATCAAACGATTGGATATTGTGCAAAGAACAGAATTCTATAGGTAGAATTGACTGGACGGTCTATACATATATTGCTCGTAATTGTATTTTCCAAAAACCCCAACAATTAGATTCCGGAGAAAAGATAAACACACGCCTTGTTACTTTTGATGAATTTCTTATGCTTTCAGAAGATCAATCTTTTTACGAAAGAGAGTTAATTCCAATGCTACTCTATGCTAGATTTGATCAGAAAATCAAGGATGAATTTCGTAATTTACTCTTTAAGAAAAGGTAATTTATAAAAAATAATGAAACAAAATACTATTTCAAATTCCTCTAAATTGAAATATAGAAACGGCGTAATTGGTCTTATTTTAAATAAAGATAAAAGAATTTTAATCGTACAATCAGTTGATTATGGCAAAAACGAGTGGAGATTTCCTGGTGGAGGAATCGAAGCCGGAGAATTGTCCAAAAACGCTTTGTTACGTGAATTGTTAGAAGAATTAGGTACCAACAAGTTTGAAATCATTAAAAAAAGTGATGTTGTAATAAAATATGATTGGCCACTGGAAGTTATAAAAAAGAGACTTATAGACAAAGGTAAAACATATAAAGGCCAAATACAAATACAATACTTGGTTAACTTTGTGGGAAATCTAGACGAAATAAAAATAACTAAAAAGGAATTAAGAAAAATTAAATGGGTGAGTTTTAGGGATCTAAAGTTGTATTTTAAATTTCCTGGCCAATTGGAAAATGCACGAAAGACAATTGAGGGGTTTGGTTTATAATTAAATTATGGCAAAAGTAGCACTAGGTAACGACCAAAAGCTTCTGGTTGACTCGTTTTACAAAGTTAAAACTAAGAAGAACTTGGCTCTATTTATTCAAGACTTGTTTACAGATGAAGAAGTTTTGGATTTAGCACAAAGGGATACTTGACGCAAACCTGCGACTTAAAAAATGTCCGAATTTTTCGGTAATTCGTCCACATTGTAGAAAGTCAGTTTAAGATATATAATTATGACGGCGTTCAAGAATATGAGTATATTACTCATTTGAATTGAAAGCTGACATGTCATTCGTGAGAATGCTATAGGATAGACTTCAAATGAACATACGAAACATTGCAATAATTGCTCACGTTGACCACGGTAAAACAACCCTGGTCGATGCACTCTTGCGTCAATCTCATACCGAGATGAAAAAGGAAGTGGATGATATGGGTACAATATTGGACAGCAATGAGCTCGAACGAGAGCGCGGAATCACAATTTTTTCCAAAAACGCTTCAGTTGAATACAGGGGAGTAAAAATAAATATTATCGATACCCCGGGCCACGCTGACTTTGGGGGTGAGGTAGAGCGTGTTTTATCGATGGCAGATGGCGCACTACTTTTAGTTGATGCCAAAGAGGGACCAATGCCTCAAACCAGATTCGTACTAAAACAAGCCCTTAAAATGCATCTTAAAGTTATTGTGGTCATCAATAAAATTGATGCAAAGAATGCCAAACCAGAATATGCTCTTGGTAAAACTTTTGATCTTTTTGTGGAGTTAGGAGCAGACGAAGAAACAGCACTTTTTCCTATTGTCTATGCTTCGGGTCGTGATGGTAAGGCGGGTTATACTGAAGACTTATCAAAAATGACCGATATTACGCCTATTTTTGATGCGATTTTGAAACACGTACCAGAGCCACTCGCTTTTCCAGACAAACCACTACAAATGCTTGTAAGTAACATTGGTAAAGATAGTTACAAAGGCAGGATTGCGATTGGAAAGATTTACGCCGGCAAAATCGCAAATGGGCAGGACATTAGCCATATTAACCGCGAAGGAATTGTTACAAAAAGTAAAGTAACCTCACTTTCAACCTTTAAGGGCTTGGGTAAAATCGAGGAACAAGAAGCCCGGGCGGGAGATTTGGTTGCCGTCACCGGAGTAACTAATATAAATATAGGAGAAACGATTTCGGACCCAGTTAACCCAATCGCCTTACCACTTATAAATATTGAGGAACCAACCGTAAAAATGGTTTTTATGGTAAACAGTTCCCCTTTTGGAGGACATGAAGGTGAATTTAAAACCAGTAGTCAAATACGGGAAAGACTTTTTAAAGAATTGGAAACCGATGTTGCCCTTAAGGTAATTGATGATCAGGATGGAACCTGGACAGTCATGGGCAGAGGCGAACTACATTTGGCTATTTTTATTGAACGAATCAGACGTGAAGGCTACGAGTTCCAGGTAAGTAGACCAAATGTTATCAATAAGGTCATTGATGGAATTAAAATGACCCCTTTTGAAAAGGTATATATCGAAACTCCAGACGCCTCCTCGGGAATTGTCATCCAAAAGATGGGCCAGAGGCATGCCAAAATGGATAATATGGAAACCCGTGAAGGAATCGTATATTTGGAATTTACCGTAGCCACCAAGGAACTTATTGGGTATCGAAGCGAATTTATTACAGACACCAAAGGATTAGGGATAATTAACTCAACTTTTTTTGAATTCCAAAAAGACGATGGTATGACAAGGAAAAGAGAAAGAGGATCGCTTGTGGCTTACGAATCTGGCGAGACTAGGCTTTATGGATTGGTTAATGTCCAGGATCAGGGAGATTTATTTATTGGCCCAGGTATCAGAGTCTATACGGGTCAAATTGTAGGCCAGCACGCAAGAACCGGGGACTTGAGAGTCAATGTCTGTAAAGAGAAAAAGCTTTCCAATATGAGGTCAAAAGGAGATGGAACCAGTGAGCACTTTAATTCACCTCGCGAAATGGGTCTTGAAGATGCCCTAGATTATATTGACGACACTGAACTTGTCGAAGTTACTCCAAAAAGTATTAGAATTAGAAAAGTTTACCTTAATGAGCTAGATGAGAAGAGAAATCGAAAAAAATAATACTTGACAAAAAAGTAGTACCTTGGTACCATGATACCAGTATGCAAACAGTATCAACCAACATTAGATTTGATCAAAATGAGTACGAGGAATTGAGGACTTTGGCGTTTCAGGAAAATACTAGCTTGGCTAGCTTAATAAATTCCGCTGTTCGAGAATATAGAATCAAAAAACTATTTTTCTCTCGTGAAGCAAGAATTCAACTTTTTGAGAAAATGAAAAACTCTAAAATAAAAATTAATGTTTCTACGGTGGATCTAGTCAATGAGGGAAGAAAATTTAAATGAGAACTTTTGTAATTGATTCCTCTATATGCCTCAAATGGACGTTAAGCGATGAAATAGACTCCGATAAAGCCTCAGATATCCAAGAGATGTATGTAAAGGGTGAATTTAACCTTATAGCTCCAGATCTTTGGCTTTATGAAGTAATAAACGGAATTAAAAGTGTGGGGCTTAAAAAAAAACTTATACCTGAAAGCAAATTAACAGAGAAGCTACTAGACTTAATCAAATCTCAACCAAACTTAATGAGTATTTCCGATATTCCAGAAATATGTCTTAAAAACTCGTTAGAATTTGGTATTAGTGGATATGATAGCGCGTATATAACCCTTGCCCGAGTGCACGGACTTACTTTGATTACTGCAGATGAAAAACTAGCGAGAAAAGTCAACAATCCAAAACTTGCAATTTCTTTAAAAGAGTTTAAAATAAAGTAGTAATAGCTTTTGCATGAGACCTAACCAACCTCAAAGCTAATAGGTAAGTAAAGAGTGGCAAGAGAAGTGGAACCACGCTTCGGCAAGCTCAGTGTAAACTGAACTTCACGAGTCGTCTTCTTAAGAGTATTATTAAAATACCATGAAGAAGATTGACGACAAAATACAAGAAAAAGATTGGGATCACAAAAAGCTGGGTCGCGAACTTGACCTATTTACTTTCTCTGATACTGTGGGAAAAGGTTTACCACTTTGGACCCCGAAAGGGGCTGCAATAAGACGTGAGATTGAAAGATTTATAGTTGATGAAGAAATTAAACGCGACTATAACCATGTCTATACACCCGATATTGCAAAATTAGATTTATATAAAAAATCTGGTCATTATCCTTACTACAAAGAGTCTATGTATGCCCCGATCCAGATTGAAGATGAAGAGTATATGCTTCGCCCAATGACATGTCCTCACCACTTTGAATTATTCCTAGATAAACCAAGAAGTTATAAGGAACTTCCAATAAGATACGCAGAACTTGGCAAACTTTATAGATTCGAAAAATCAGGTGAGCTTATGGGGCTTCAAAGAGTAAGAAGCTTTTGTTTGGCTGATGCTCATATTATTTGTTCTAAAGACCAAGCAGAAAGTGAAGCTGATAAAGTTCTAGAGTTAATTGACTATGCAGCCAAAGTTTTTGGACTTGAAAAAAATAAAGATTATTTCTATCGACTTTCACTTGGAGACAGAAAGGATGAAAAGAAATATTTTAAAGATGATGAATCTTGGGATCATGCAGAAGAAGTATTAAGAAAAGTTTTAAAGAAAGATGGATCGAAATTTATTGAAGCTCCAGGTGAGGCTGCATTCTATGGTCCTAAAATTGACGTCCAAATGATTAATGCTAATGGAAAAGAGGATACTGCTTTCACCGTCCAATATGATTTTGTTATGCCAAAGAGATTTAAACTTGAATATATAAATGAAGAGGGTGGGAAAACCGAAGCCGTTGTGGTTCACAGATCATCGATTGGAGCAATTGAGAGAATAATTGCATTCTTAATTGAAAAATACAAAGGCAATTTTCCTACTTGGTTAACTCCGGTTCAAGTTAAAATTCTTCCAATTGCTGATCGCAATATGCCATATGCCATGAAAATAAAAAATGTTTTAAGACGGGAGAATGTAAGAGTAGAAGTTGATGAAAGAAACGAAACATTAGGGGGCAAAATTCGTGATGCACAGCTTGAAAAAGTAGCTTATATGTTAATAGTTGGTGATCGTGATGAAAAAACAAATAAAGTTTCTATAAGAAAGAGAAACGGAGATGATTTAGGATCACTTGACCTTAAAAAATTTATTTTAGACCTCAAAACAGAAATTGACACAAAGTCTTTAAATTGATTTAATAGAATCATGACATTAATTAGAAGTAAAAAAGACAAAGAAGAATTTGTTAGCCTCATATCAGATGCCTTTCAACAAGTTATGGTTCCTGCACTTGATAATGCAATTGTTAACCTTAAGCAAGAACTATCCTCAAAGGAAGATGTTAGAGAAGTTGGAATGAAAGTAGATTCACTTGACAGAAAGTTTGATGCACAACAAGAAAGACATTTGGCGACAGTTTAATTAAACCTTGATATATCAATCATTTTTAGCTACAATTCACACTAAGTAGATTGGGAAAAAGTAAACTTTTCTGGCGTACGGATCTTGCAATTAGAGCGGAATCCTTGCGTGTAGTTGATTCCCAAGGAAAGCTCATTGGAGTTTTAAAGAAACAGGAGGCGCTTGATAAGGCTAAGGAGGCGGGACTGACTTTAGTAGAGATAGCACCCAATGCCAGCCCACCCGTAGCTAAAATTGTAGATTTTGGTAAATTTAGATACGCAGAAGAAAAAAAAGCTCGTGCCCAGGCTAAAGGGGTGAAAGGCGGAGAAGTAAAAGAGATTAGATTTTCGCCATTTATAGCAGATAATGACTATCAAACAAGAATACGAAGAATTAAAGAATTTTTTGCAGATAAAAATAAGGTAAGAATAGTTGTAGTTTTTACAGGTCGCCAAATGGGGAGTAAGCCCCAGGGTTATGTACTTTTGCAGAGAATTTTTAAAGATTTTGGAGGAGAAATTGCAGCCGATATGGAGCCTAAATTCTTAGGCAAGCATTTGGTTACAGTAATCTCGCCGGTCAGTAAGGCTAAACAAGTCAATGCCAAAAATCAAAACAAGGAAATCGATAACAAATAGACTACGGGTTACAAAATCCGGTAAGGTCATGAGGCGTCAATCTTTTAGAAGACATCTTAAAGCTGGCAAATCTCAAAAAAGACTTAAAAATCTTAAAAAAACTATTGAGATGAAAACATCATTTGCAAAAAGAATTAAAAAAAGATTAGGTAGTAAAACTAGAAAAAATAGATAATGAGAGTTAAATCAATATCGGCCATAAGACACAGAAAAATCCTTAAAGCCGCCAAGGGATTTAAACAAGCAAGACGGACACGAATTCAAACTGCTAAAGAGGCAGTGCTTCACGCAGGAGCTTATGCTTATAGTGGCAGAAAATTACGAAAAAGAGATTTAAGAAGCCTTTGGATAGTCAGGGTCAACGCCGCAGTTAGAAGTCAGGGGTTGTCCTATTCTAAATTTATTGACGGACTTAAAAAATCAAAGATAGAAATCGACCGCAAAATTTTAGCTGACATTGCCTTCAGTGATCCAGCCTCTTTCAAACAAATCGTCTCGGAGGTACAATAACTCCATAGTGAACGAGGATTTAATTAATCTTAAAAACCAAACAATAGCCCAGATTGGCGATGTTAAAAGCCTTGATGATCTAGAGCAAATTAGAATTGATCTCTTTGGCAGAAGTGGGAAAGTAACCAAGGCTACCCACAACCTTAAAAATACCGATCCCGAAAAAAGAAGGCAAACCGGAATTCTAATTAACGAGATTAAAAATACACTTGAAAATCAAATCGCCGAAAAGAAAAATAGTTTAAAAGTTACCATTAGAGAGTGGTTTGATCCAACAATACCGATCAGACTTCCTAAAATTGGACATCTTCATCCAACCTCAATTGTAATTTCAGAAATGGTTGAGATTTTTAAAAATCTTGGCTTTTCCATCACCGAAGGTCCAGAAATAGAATCTGATAAATATAATTTTGAGCTTTTAAATCTTCCTAAAGATCACCCTGCAAGGAGCCTTCAGGATGTTTTATATATTGATGAGCCAGAAATTCTGTTAAGAAGTCATACTTCATCTGTTGAAACTCGTATGATTGAAAAGTTAAAACTACCATTTAGAGTAATTGTGGCCGGAAAATGCTACAGATTTGAAAATGTGAATGCTAGTAACAACGCCATGTTCTATCAGTTCCAGGGGGTCGCACTTCAAAAAGGATTATCCCTTGCTGACCTTAAAGGTACACTTTTTTACTTTGTTAAAAGTTATTTTGGAGAGGATAGGAAAATTAGATTTAGGTGTAAGTATTATCCAGAAGTTGAACCGGGGGTAGGGCTTGATCTAGATTGTACATTTTGTAATCAAAAGGGTTGTTCGGTATGTAAAGGTAGGGGATGGCTTGAAATGATTGGAGCTGGGATGATCCACTCTAATATACTTAAAAATTTTGGCTATAAGTCAAGTGAAATTTCCGGTTTTGCTTTTGGAATGGGGCTTGACCGAATTGTAATGGACAGATTTAAAATAAATGATATTAGAAGTCTATACAACGGAGACATAAAAAATATATGAAAATACCAATTAACTGGCTAGAAGAATTTGTTGAAATTCCATCTGACCTTAAAAAATTGACTCATGACCTTACTATGGTTGGGCATATGCTTGATAAAATTGAAGAAAAAAATGGTGAAACCATACTTGATCTTGAACTTCGGGGAAATAGAGCAGATTGTTATTCAATTTTGGGAATCGCTAGAGAAGTATCTGCAATTTATGGAAATAGAGTTAAAACTCTTCAAACTGTTCTCTTAACCAAAGTCAAGAAACTAAAAAATATTTCTTTAAATGTTAAAACTCCATTTGTTAAAAGAGTAGGAATGGTTGAAGTAAAAGATGTAAAAATAATGAAGTCACCCAAATGGCTATCAGACAAACTTACAAACTATGGAATGGAATCTATTAACAACATTGTTGATTTAACAAATTATGTGATGATCGAAACGGGAGAGCCTATTCATGCATTTGATTTAGACAAGGTGGGGGATAACATCGAAATAAGGCTAGCAAGGGATGGTGAAAAAATTACAACATTTACAGATGGTCAAATAAAATTGACTCATGAAGATTTAGTTTGGGCCTCCGGCCCAGAGGGCCTACGGCCCGGAGGGCAAGTCCTTTCAATTGCTGGAGCGGTTGGGGAAAAATATAATTCGATTTCTGATTCCACCAAAAATATATTAATAGAAGCGGCAAATTATAATAGAGCAAATATAAGAAGAATGATTTACAGGCACAAGCTTCTGACTGAAGCTGGCATTAGGCATGAGAAAAATCTTGACCCAAACATAGTAGACCTTGCCATTTCTAGATTTCTGTATTTAATTAAAAAATACAATTGGGGGAAATTTAATCCTGAAGTTTATGATTATTACCCCAGTAGGGTCTCACCTTGCAAAATCAACTTAACCTATAATTATCTAAAAACATTAGGTGGGGTAGATATTAAATTTAGTGAAATCAAAAATATACTTTCAAAATTGCAGTTTGAAGTAGTTAAAAAAGATAAAGAAGAATTAACCGTTCTAATTCCTACTTATAGAACCGATGTCATCCTAACCGAGGATCTAATTGAAGAGATAATCAGAATCTATGGATATGACAATATCCCTACAAAAACTTTAGCTTTAGAAATTCCTAAAAATGTTACGCTTAATTATATACTTCAAGAAGAAAAATTTAGAAACTCATCAGAAGCTCTTGGATTTGATGAAGTGATTAGCCTTTCATTTATCAAAAAAGAATATTTAGATAAAAATATCCCAGTTGATAAAGGTAATTTAAAAGTTGTCTCAATTCAAAATCCTCCTTCTCCAGATACAAGGTATTTAAGAGCTACTCTGTTTCCAAACTTATTAGATTCCACTTTAAAGATAATTAATGATAGGGGAGAGGTAGCCCAGTTATTTGAAATTGGTAAAATATATCTTAAAAACGGAAATAGGTATATTGAAAAAAGAAAAATTGGACTCATCTCTTGGAACGAGAATAAAAAAAATTTCTCCGACTTTAAATCGCTTGTCCATGCTCTTTTTGCAAAGATGGGAATTAAATCTCCTGAATATTTACATGAAATATTAAATATTACTTTATCGGATTCCTACGTTTTAAAATTTATGGGCAAAGAAATAGGTTTTGGAGGGAAACTTAATGACATTTATTATATTGAGATTGATTTAGACATGCTATTGGGTCAGGAGAAAAAATATAATATGTCTCTATGGCCAAAGTTCCCTCCTCAAATAGAAGATTTAACTTTTACAATCCCCGCAAAAACATATATTGGCAATGTTATGAGAGTTATTTCGGAATTAGATTCTAGAATTTCGAATTTATCATTGAAAGACATTTTTAGTGATTCATACACCTTTAATCTTGAGTATCAGGATCCAGATAAAACTTTAACAAATGATGAAGTGGAAAAAATACGAAATAAAATTCTTTCAGCCGTCAAATCCAAATTCGGCGCTTCAATCAAGAGCTAATTTGCGTTCAATCTTTACTACTCTTTTTGTTAATTTATCAAACTCATCAATAGTTGGAGCATCTTCTTCGAGGTTAGCAATCTGAAAACCCAACCTATCAATCCTAGTAGTCAAACTTGTTTTAGTTTCATCAATCTGGTCAGTTAACTTTTTATCCAGTTTCTTGATGTCACTTCTGATTCCTACTTGGCCATCTATCAGCATCTGAAGCATTTTAGTATTTGTTGTCATAATTACTTATAACGTTTTAGCGCTTATTAATCAATATATCAAACTAAGGAGTAGGGGTCGGGGCATTGGGATCTACATTTACTCCAATTGTAATTGTTCTATCTGATTCCTTTCCATTTGCATCCCTGGCCATTGCTCGAATTGTATAAACTCCATCAGAAAGTCCCGAGGCGTCATAATTATATGGGGGACTATCAAAATTTCTGACATTGTTCCCGTCAATGTAAAGCTCAACCCTGACTATATCACTCGTTGATTCAGCCTTAACCTTAATTGTAAAATTGCTACCCACTTGAGATTTGTCACTCGGTGAAACAAAATCAACAACCACAGGATTACCACCTCCACAATAGTCAGAGGGTGGATGATAGCGTGTATCAGCCTGACCCGAAAGCCAGCTTAATATTCCTTCTTGCCATCTATTGGGTGAGCCAGTTGGGTCTTCTTCTTTAAATACAAAAAATTCTTTTTCTTCATAATTACCTGCTGCAATGTCACCTGGAGCTGCCAGCTTCCCGTCAGTTTTGCAGATTTTTAGTTTAAGATGGACCCTGTCTTCCTCCGGTTCACTACCTTTTATAAACGATTCTGTTCGACTTGGATAGCCGTCATGAGCCCGATATCCAGAAATAATATCAACTGAAGCATTAACTATTCCTTTGGGTGTTTCAAAATCCTGGTATTTTTTGCCCAAAAGCGATTCTAACAATATTCGCCTCCAAATGGGGGAGGCCCCAGACACACCCGAAGCGACATTTAACATTTCACTATTATCGTTATTACCTACCCAAACACCAACCATAACCGCAGGATTTCCACCAACTGTCCAATTATCTCGTCTGTCATTTGTCGTTCCTGTTTTAACCATTATTTTTTTCCCTGCTATGTTTAAAAGTGAATTGGGACCAAAAACATCACGTCTTGCTTCATTGTCAGATAATATATTTGAAATTAGATATGCTTGTTCTTCAGAAATTACTCTTTTTCCTAATTTTGGTTTTGTTTCCTCTAGGACTTTTCCATTGACATCTTCTACTTTTAAAATGGCAACTGGTTCAACTCTATGTCCAGTATTTACAAAACCTGAATATGCACTTGTCAAATCAAGAAGTTTAACCTCACCTCCACCCAGAGTTAAAGAGAGCCCGACGCGTTTTAAAGTTTCATTGTCAGGTTTTAAGGTTGTAATTCCCATTTCGTTTGCGGTAGCAAGTACATCTTTTATTCCAACCAGTGCAAGCATTTTAACTGCAGGAATATTTATTGAGTTACCCAGTGCATATCGAATCTGAATAGGACCTTTATATTTACCATCATAATTTACGGGTTCGTAATCAGGTTGACTTACTCCTCCAGGAAAAACCGTAGGAACATCCATAACAAGCGTGGAGGCGGAATACCCTTCCTTAAAAGCTGTCACGTAGGTAAATGGCTTGAATGATGAACCTGGCTGCCTTGGTGAAGTTGTTACATTAACCTGGCCATCATAATCAGGATCGTCAAATCTTTTACTCCCGACCATGGCTAAAATTTCACCTGTTTGAGGATCAAGAACTACCGCACCCCCGTTTGTAATATGTTGCTTTTCTACTTTTGAGATTTCTTCGGCAACAATCTCCTGGGCTGATTCTTGTATGGCAAGATCTAGAGTTGTTGTAACCTTTAAACCACCAGTCTCGACAATAGATTCGCCATATCTTTCTTCAAGAATTTTTTGGACATAGGAGACAAAATGTGGAGCTTTAAAATCTGACCCCCTTGGTTTAAATTCTAACGATTCAAGCTGGCTACCAGCTTCATTCTCCTGATCACGGGTTATATAGCCATCTTCACGCATTCTTCTTAAGACTTCCTTCGTTCGACCTATATACGCTTTTGGATCAGAAGAATAAGGAGAATAATAGGAGGGTCTTTGTGGTAGGCCGGATAGGAAAGCAGATTCTGTAAGCGTTAAGTCTGCGACTTTCTTTCCGAAATAAATTTCAGAAGCGCTTTCAACTCCCCAAGCCGTTCCTCCATATGGAGCCTCATTTAGATACATCTGTAAGATTTCATCTTTTGTATATTTCTTTTCAATTTGAACGGCTAGTACGAATTCCTTAACTTTTCTATAAACACTTCTTTCGGAAGTCAAAAGTACATTCTTAACCAATTGTTGAGTTAGAGTAGATCCTCCTTGAGCACGCCCCTTAGTAAAAATTCGTGTAAAACCACGAAGCATACCAATGGGATCAAAACCACTATGGGCATAAAAATTCTTGTCCTCTATTGCGATTGTGGCCTGGCGTAGGTATAAGGGTACACTATCTAGTTTAATTGGTGTTTGTCTTTTGTCTGAATAAATGTCATACAAAACTTCACCGTTTCTATCTTGTATCTTTGTGGAAAATCCTTCTTGTCTTACAATTTTATCGGAAGAGGGAAGTCCAAATGTCATCAATGGAAGTATTATGAAAAGAAAAACAAATCCAGCAACAACTGCCCAAAAACCAAGCTTTGCAAACTTAACCAATTTCTGACTCTTGGCTACAGATTGCCTTCTTCTAACTCTATCTCTCCACATTATTGATACATTCTAACAAAGATAGATCCACTTGACTACTTTTCACAGACAAATGCTAATATCTTCTTATGGCATACAAAACATTTTGCGATATTTGCAAAAAAGAAATAAAAGTAGGTGGGATTCATGTGAGACTTCATCTTGATACCGGCCAATTTTGTGAAACCTGCTGGATAGATAAGAAAAATTGGCCAAAAATCCACAAAGTTATAAAAGAAAACGATTGACTTCTGTATCACTGTACTAGTACGATGGTACAAGTGATAAAAAGGCGCCTAAAATCTGATTTAATTTTTGATTTAATAAATGCATTCAATTCAATTAAATCCTCACAAGAAAGCGCGTCCTTTCTTCAAGATATTTTAACAGCAAGTGAGATCAAAAATCTTTCCATTCGCCTTAGAATTGCCAAGCTTCTTCTGGTTGGAGAGAAACAAAGAGATATTTCCTTGAATTTAAGAGTAAGTATAGCTACTGTTACAAAAGTAAACGCATGGCTAAACCAAAAAGGTGAGGGATTAAAGCAAGTAATCTCGAGGCTACCTCAGAAATATGACATCCCGATAAATTCTATTGGAGGACCTCTTGAGTTTCATCTTCCTGAAGTTCTTGCCGCGTCAATTCAGTATACATTCGCTTCAGCCCAGAACAAGAAAGCAAATAGGTTTATCGAGGGTGTAAATGAAAAGTCTCTACTGGATAAACAACTAAAAGAAATCTCTGATGAGACATATAAACATAAAGGATAATTTGTATCACTGTACTAGTACGATAGTACAAAAAACGAAACTAATTGTGCAAAATGCCAAATAGCAACTATAATTAAATTATGGATAAAATTGATGAAATATTAACAAGGGGTGTCGTTAATATTATCCCTGGTAAAAAGGAATTAGAAATTGTTTTAAATTCTGGTAAAAAACTAAATGTCTACTTGGGTATTGACCCTACCGCAACAAAAATACATCTTGGTAATGCAGTAGCGCTAAGAAAACTTCAGCAACTTGTTGGGCTTGGACATAACGTAACTTTTTTAATTGGCGATGCTACAGCTTTAATTGGCGATACCTCTGATAAAGATAACGAGCGGCCCGTCTTGACACCCGAAGAGATTAAGGAAAATTTCAAAAATTATAAAAATCAAGCTAGTAAAATTCTTGATTTCTCAAAAGTTACAATAAAATTTAATAGTGAATGGTTAAATAAGCTAAGTTTTACCGACACGATCAAACTTGCGCAAAACTTTTCATTCGGAGATTTTGCCAGTCGAGAACTTGTTAAAAAAAGATTGGCTGATAAAAAAAGGGTTGGACTTCATGAAGCGCTTTACCCAGCAATGCAGGGTTATGATAGTTATTTCTTAGATACTGATATTCAAATCGGTGGAGCCGATCAAACTTTTAATATGCAGGCCGGAAGAATTCTGCAAAAAAATCTAAGAGGAAAAGAGTCTTTCATAATTGTAACTGGATATTTAGAAGGAACTGACGGAAGAAAAATGAGTAAGAGTTGGGGAAATGCTATATGGTTAAATGATAGACCGGAAGAAATTTTCGGTAAAATACTTTCTATTCGAGACGATCTAGTCGAAACGTATCTAACACTCGCCACAAACTTACAAGCGGATGAAATTTCTAAAATAAAAAGTTTACAACCACTTGAAACTAAAAAACAATTGGCGTTTTATATTGTTAAGGAATTACATAGTGAAAAAGAAGCTAAAAGCGCGCAAGGAAATTTTGAAAAAACTTTTCAAGATAAAAAGCCAGAATTTGAAACTGAAGTACCGGTAAAAAACACTTTGGCAGAAACTATTGCGCCTTTTACCTCTCTTGCTTCAATATCAGATGCCAAAAGATTAATTAAAAACGGGGGAGTAGATATTAGCGGGGAGACAATTTATGATCCCAATTATAGACCAAGAGTTGGCGAATTAATTAAAGTCGGAAAAAGATTATTTGGAAAAATTAAATGATTTCAAGGGGAGCTAAAAAAATTTTTGTAATAATAACCATAATTGCCGGGATATCGCTTCTAATAGGGTCAATGATTCCTTTTCTATTTATATGATTTTCGCAGACTTAAAGCGCCTAGGAATTGAGTCAAGTCTAGATCTTTTAAACCACATACCTATCCGATATGTTGACTATTCAAATCTCACTACAATCGCTAACGCCGTGGTCGATGAAGTTGTAACAATTAAAGGCAAAATCGCATCTCTTAGAAACATCTTCACCAAAAGAGGGCTAAGAATGCAGATAGGTGCACTAGAAGATAACGCAGGCAAAATTTCCATTGTTTGGTTCAACCAACCATTTCTTACAAAAGCACTTTTCCCAGGAAGGGAGGTGGCACTATCCGGGAAGGTTACTTTGTTTTCGGGCCGCCCAGCACTAGTTTCTCCCGAATACGAAACCCTAACTAATCTTCATGATACAACACATACAGGGCGTCTTATTCCTGTTTATCCCGAAACATCGGGTATATCTTCAAAATGGATTCGAACAAGAATAAGAAAAATTTTTGCCGCTGAATCTTCCAAATTAGAAGAATCTTTACCAAAAGAATACTTGAAAAAAACACGTCTCGCAACAACGCTTACGGCCTATCAATTTGTACATTTCCCAAAAAATTTGAAAGAGGCGGAAACCGGAAGAAAGCGATTAGCATTCAACGAACTACTTAATATTCAGCTAAATTCGATGAAGAAAAAACTGAATTGGCAAAAAAAACGCTCTGCGAACAAATTAACTATTAACAGTTTGGCTATTAACAAATTCATCAATCAACTACCGTTTAAATTAACCGCGTCACAGAAAACCGCAACCGACGAAATTTTAAACGATTTACAAAAAAATACTCCCATGAATAGACTACTTGAGGGGGACGTTGGAAGTGGTAAAACCGTTGTAGCCGCCATCGCCGCATATGCTATTTATTTAAATGGCAAGCAGTCTGTTTTTATGGCCCCAACTCAAATTCTGGCCCAGCAACATTTCGATACGCTTAAAAAGTTTTTTCCAAAACTTAAAATCTCTCTTGTTATTTCTAATGGCCAACGACCAATAGCTAATAGCTATATCTATGTCGGTACCCACGCCTTACTCCACAGCAAATTAGATTTTAAAAACGTAGCATTGGTAGTAATTGACGAGCAACATAGGTTTGGAGTTGAGCAAAGGGCTACCCTAATCAAAAAATCCAAAGCTCCACACGTTCTTACTATGACAGCAACCCCAATCCCCAGAACAATAGCACAAACCCTGTATGGGGATCTTGACCTTTCAACTTTAAGTGAGATGCCAGCAGGAAGGCAAAATATAACCACTTGGCATGTACCACCATCCAAACGGGATGGGGCCTATGAATGGATCAAGTCACAAATCACTAATTACCAATCACAAGTCTTTGTCGTTTGCCCTCTCATTGATCAAAGCGATAAAGAGACCATGAAAGACATCAGGAATGTAACAACAGAATATCAAATGCTAAAAAAACAAATGTCAAATTTAAAATTGGGACTGCTACATGGAAGACTAAAGTCGAAAGAGAAAGATAAGGTCTTAAAAGACTTCAGAAATGGAAAGACAGATATTTTAGTTACAACTCCAGTGGTTGAAGTTGGGATTGATATTCCCAATGCAACCATAATGGTAATTGAGGCCGCTGAAAGATTTGGCCTTGCACAGCTACATCAATTAAGGGGGAGGGTGGGAAGAAGTGATAAAAAATCATATTGCTTACTGTTTAGTAATGTCAAATATTCAAGGAGACTTAACGCCATGACAAAAACCAATTCAGGATTCATTCTTGCAGAGCTTGACTTAAAGCTTCGAGGTCCGGGGGAGATATTTGGAATCAAACAGCATGGTTTCCCACAATTTAAAGCCGCCAGCTGGTCCGATACTGATTTAATAAAAAAGACCAAGATACTAGCGGAAGATGTTTTTAAAAATCCAAAGAGCTATAAAAATCTCATTGATAAAATAACGACCATGAGTTAGAATCAGTCATGACTCCTTTACCAAAAAAGAAGCACACGAAGTCACGGACTGGTAAAAGACGTGGTGGACAAGCCAAGATGTCATTACCAAATCTATCTAAGTGTTCTAATTGTGGACATTTGAGGCAATCGCACATGGCTTGCCCCGAGTGTGGACATTACAAGTGAAAACTGCAACTGACCCCAGACATCTAAGAAGAAGGGAGACTATTAAATTTCTTTTCGCCCAAACATATGCCCCGCAACCAAAGCCATCCGAGCTTGTTTTAAAAATTCTGAAGAAATTAAAAAAAATCGATTCTGAAATTCAAATCGCCGCTCCAGATTGGCCACTTGAAAACTTAAATAAAATTGATTTGTCAATTTTGAGACTTGCAACATATGAACTTAAATATGAAAATACTCCACCAAAAGTGGTTATTGATGAAGCTGTCGAGCTTGCAAAAGAATATGGAAGCGAATCTTCCTCTTCCTTTATTAATGGAGTATTGGGTACAATCTACAAAGATGGATAAAATGAATAACAGTAGCTTCGCTATACGAAAACTTCTGGCTGATCATCTTGGCCTTGAGCCGACCGACATCGAGGACGAAGATTCTTTGACTATTGATCTGCACATGACCCCAGCTGATCTAACCGACTTTATAGAAACTTTAAATTCAAATGGATTTGATTCCTCCAAACTAGATTTTTCCGAAATTGAAACTTTCGGCGAGCTAAATGAAAAACTTACCTAACCTTTTTATTAACAATAGCCTTTTTGACCAAGCCCTGACCCATCGATCTTGGGTAAATGAGCATAAAGGAAAAAGAACGTCAAATGAGCGTCTAGAATTTTTAGGAGATGCGGTACTTGAATTTATAGTCTCCAGAGAGCTTTATAAATCGTTTCCTGATAAAGAAGAGGGATATTTAACTGCACTAAGAGCTAATCTGGTAAACACAATTTCACTCGCCGAAATCGCCAAAAACCTGAACCTTGGAAGCATTATTTACCTATCTAAGGGCGAGGAAGAGACAGGTGGGAGAACCAACTTATCACTTTTGGCTGACACAGTCGAGGCTATTATCGGAGCTTTGTTTATAGACGGCGGACTTTCCTCGGCAGAAGAATTCATTAACAAAAACCTACTCCATGAGCTCGGTAAAAGAGCACTACTACCTTTAAAGGACGCAAAAAGCCTCCTGCAGGAATATGTCCAGTCGAGAGGATTATTAACTCCCAAATATAAGGTTATAAGGGAAATCGGACCGGATCATAACAAGGAATTTGAAATTGAAGCAGTGGTAGACAGTAAGGCTTGGGGCAGAGGGGTGGGTAAGAGTAAGGCCGTAGCTGAACAGGAAGCTGCAAAAGTAGCTCTAGATATGATACAATCGTCCGATGGTGAAAATTAAACTAGCAAAATTCGGTCGAAAAAAGGCACCTTTTTATAGAATTGTGGCGATTGCCGACAAATCAAAAAGGGAAGGCAAACCCGTAGACACTTTGGGTTACTGGAACCCTTCTAGCGACGAATTAAAATTTGATAAAGAAAAATTAAAAGTTTTAGTTGAAAAAGGAGCACAAATAACAACCGGTGTAGCAAAACTGTTTACCAAGAAAGTGACTGTAAAATGAAAAATCTTCTCGATTTTTTGTTAAAAGGAATATTGGGAGAAGAATCGTTCGAAGTTTCCGAGTCCGAAGATATGGGAAGAACTCTATATTCAATTAAAACTGAAGATAAAAATAAAGGATTAATCATCGGAAAAGGTGGAAAGATGATTAACGCGCTTCGTAATATTCTCAAGGTTAAAGCAACCCTCGAAAAAACCGCAGTCAACGTCCAAGTCACTGACTAAAAGGATCTTCGCGAAATTCATCTTTCGCCGGCGGAAGCATAAAAAAGGCCGGTTGTATGAGAGAGGAAAGAGAATCAAGTGTTTCTTTTTCTTCGACGGTTAAACCTTCAATTGCTTCCAAAAGAGCGGGAAGCTTTTTAGGTAAACTTGCCCAAAAAACTTCGACTGATACCTCAGCTTGAGTTATATCCAAAGGTTCGCTTATTTTAATTTTTTCAATTAATGTTAACGGGGAAATGTTTTTAATACTCCGTAAAAATTGGGTTACAAACTCTCTTGGGCCTTCAATTTCAAAACTAACACTTACTTTTTTAGTCTCCGGTTTATCCGGCATCTCTAGGCCCGTTTTTGTATTAAAAAAGATAACACCATTGTCATTAGCAAGCTTCTTTAACTGTGAAATAACAATTAAAGATGGATTTGTTTCGGGTAGTGCGTTCAGCGAAAGATCAGAGAAAAAAAGCGAATCGTTTCCAATTTCCTCTAAAATATCTATCTTTTGCCGAAGTACGGTAACATCTTTTTTGGCTTGAGAAATTTTACTCCTCAAATCGTTAATCTTTTTATATCCAAACTGTAAAGAAAATATAAATAAAAAAAATATACCCAAAAGCAAAAAAATATTTAAAAGAAACTCTTTTTTCATTTTTCTTCAAACATCAAACTGACCAGATACCCGTTTTCCGGCGCAAAACTAATAGACTTCATTATTACCTGCCCGAATGAATTTACTTGCGTTAAATCATTAAAAAAATTCTTTAAAGCCTGAAGCGAAGCAAAATTTATTGAGACGCTGGTTTTTTGTAAATCAAGATTTACTTCCTCTATTAAACTATCGGCAGGTACTTTTGAAAGAATAGAGGAAATTTTCTCAAGTTTATCTCCGGATGAAGACACCTGTCTTAAAACCTTTATTTTTGACAAACGATCTTTTAATAAAACCGCTCGGGTTTCCGTGGCTTCTTGAAATTCGACTTGAGTTTTCAGCGAACCGATGTCTGCTTCAAGATTCTTTAATTCCATCGCACTCAAAATTAAAAACGAAATAGATCCCAGTATCGTAACCAAAAACAGCGCAAGCGTAAGATAGGTAAATTGTTTTATAAACCTTGTGTATTTACCAAGACCGGACGTGGCCGTATATTCTTTGGGTAGTAAATTTATCATTCGTGCATTGCAAGACCAACCGCAACAGCATAAAGAGGCGCGTAAGGACTTAACTTCTTAGCAACATCCGGATCAACAGAGAGTTTTGAAAATGGATTGCCTATTACGACCTCCATGCCCAGTAAGCCCGATATTGTGGAAATAATTTCAGGCATTCCGCTTGTTCCTCCGGAAATTATAACCGCGCCGGGGATATCCCCCTTTTCCTCTTGCTGATAATAATGAATCGCTTTTATAACCTCATCAACCACCATTCTTAAAATTGGATCAAGTGCCCCTTTGATTTTCCCCTCAAGCTGGGCCGAGGCTAAACCATAAGTCTTTTTATATTCTTCAGCCTGCATGGGGCTCACTCCCAAATTCTGCGAAACCGCTCTTGTAAAAGCTTCACCGGCAATTGGGATCGATCTCGAAAAGGACAAAAGCCCGTTCTTTGCAATTGCGATATCTGTCGAATTTGCCCCGAAATCGATAAGAAGCACTGTTTTATCACTCGGAGCAAGTGATCGGCATAATGCCATTAATTCCGTTTCAACAATCACCGGATTTAAATTTGCGGATTGGACTATTTTTACACATTTCTCAACAACAGTCCGGGGAGCCGCGACTAAGAGTACAGTAACTCCGGAGGGAATTGATTTTTCATTTCTTTCCAAAATCAAGTGCTGGATAATAGCTTCAGAAACTGGGATGGGAATATATTGCTCCGCTTCCCATTTAATGGCTGATGCAATCTCCGAATCAGTCAATAAAGGAAAACGTATGGTCCGGGTAAACACCTGCTGTTCGGGAAGGCTGATTGCGCAATCGCGCGAAGAGATTCCGGCTTCTTTATGAAGTTTTTTTATAATCTGGGAAATTTCCGCAATTTCTTTTTCGTCCTCAATTTTATTCGGAAGTGTTCCTGAAAGGGCTACAATACCGGTTGCCGATAGCCCATATCCACTACCGGATTTATCAACTTCAACTATCTTAATTGTTTTTGTACCTATATCAAGTCCTACCATGGGCAGATTAATTTATTTTACCAAACCAACTGAACTAAAGACAGCGTTATCAAAAATCATCGGCGCTTCCGACCAGCTTTGAAAAACCTCAAGTTTTCTATTTGCTTCCCCCGAAGAACCTGTTGAAGATATCAAAGATCCCTGCGAAGGCAGAGTATCTCCCGCTACTTGAAAACCTATTTCATGGTTTTCGGTGGTATTGTAAAACATTTTTACCCTCGCAAATTTCAACCCTCCGTCAGGAAGACTTGGAATCCCAAAAGTCTTCCCAAATTGATAGGATTTATCTCCTATTATACAAGTTCCGTTTGTTGTGTCCGGGCTATTAAAATTATTACCTCTTGCGGGTTTTGGATCAAAAGCGACGCGGCCGATTTTAAGCGTCCCATTATTATAGAAAGTGCTTGCCTCTATCGCCGGAGTTTCCGGGGAAGAAACCGCTGTCCCCGGTTTTCCCCAGCAAACCTTCAGGGAATTACCGGAAAAGCAGGCGTGAGAACCGTCGCAAATTAAATTCCCACTTGCGTCATGGTTCATAAACCATAAAGTCGCTGAATCACCCGAAGCCAAATTAAAAGGATAATTAAAAGTATTTGTACCTTCAGAAAAACCCGAAACAACGGCATTAAAGCTGGCATTTTCAAACGTTCCCGGCGAAGAACCAATAACCAATGCCCTTTCAATTCCCGCCTCGGCAGCCGAAAAAGCCCGGATAGCCTCTTCTCCTCTTGAAGAAACCGCAATATCGGTTACCGATCTTGAAAGAATATATAAAACAAGCGTTAAAACCACAGACATAGAAAGAAGAACTATAACAAGGACTTGCCCTTTTTGATTACGAATTACCATCAAATTAAATATAGCACAACAAGACAATTACTTGCTATACTTATTAATATTATACCCCGATGACAAAGTTGATTAAAACAATAATCTTAGGAACCCTGATAGTGCTTTTTGCTATAACTACCTATTTAGGCTATAAACATTACGGCCAGACAAAAACCATTACCCCCGAGAATATCGGCAAGCCCCAAGAAATAATAGTTAAAGGCGTAGTCAAAAAAGGCAAAGATCTTGAGCTTCAAAAATCATACTGCCCCGACCAGCTTTATATTCTGGTTGATAAAGGAAATGCATATATCGGGGGAGGCCAAGTTTTTCAACTGCGAACTCCGGATAACCTAAAAGTTGCGGCGCCAACTGAATATGCAAAATACAGGGAGTCCGTAGTTAAAATTACCGGAACCTACCAAAATCTTGCCCCAAATTGTAGCGGAATCAACAAAGACTGCTCATGTGATCCCTTTATTTTAGTAAAAGATATTGAAAAACCAGGTAGCTCTTTCTCCACATCCCCGATTTTTTCCGGCGTAATTTCCTGCCTCCCTGATACGGCCGATGAAGATTGCATTCTGGCTTTTCTTGATGACAGCGGAAATTTTTACGCTCTAAGAAATATTGCGGATGATTTAATCGTCAAAGGTACTACCCTTTCCTTCACCGGCGAACTCACTCCGACTCCGAATACGGGGGATGGGGTAGAGGGGGTAGTAGATGTGATTGAAGTGAGGTGATATAATCTGAAAGTGAAAACAAAGAAACTTCCTTCATTTTTTAAACCTTATTTTTGGGATGTGGATTTTTCTCGTCTGGATTTGTCCAAAAACCCAGAGTTCATAATTAAAAGGACTCTAGACAGGGGAAATACAGAATCTTTAAAATGGATTGTTGATTATTATCCAAAGGAAAAAATCAAAAAAACAATACTTATGAGTCGCGATTTATCCCAAAAAACCGCTAATTTTTGGGCTGATGTATATAACCTGGATCGTACAAAAATATTATGTTTACAAAAACCCTACTCCCCGATACAGTTCGGGCTATCCAGTTAGTTTCGGACATATTGATTGTTAAAAATGCATATCTGGCGGGGGGAACTGCGTTAGCTCTTCATTTAGGGCATAGGGTTTCGGTTGATTTAGATTTTTTTACACAGGAGGAACTCGCGGAAAATATTCTATCTCAAGATTTAAACCGCTTGTCTGAATTCAAACAGGAAGGGAAAGCGTGGAGAACTGTTTGGGGAAAAATCGGAAAAACAAAGTTTAGTTTGTTTTACTACAAGTATCCATTACTTGCTCCTACCCATAAATTCATGGGGATTAACTTACTAGATTTAAAAGACATTTCAGCTATGAAAATAGCAGCACTTGGTGACAGAGGAACAAAAAGAGATTTTATTGATTTATTTTTCCTAACTAAAAATTATTCCCTTGATGAAATGCTCGCATTTTATAATCAAAAATATGGAGATTTAGAATCCAAGTTGTATCATTTAACAAGAAGTTTTGATTATTTCGCAGATGCCGAAAACGATAGTCTTCCGAAAATGTTAGGAAAAATGTCTTGGAAGGAAATTAAAGAATTTTTTCATAAAGAATCGATGAGGCTTGCTAAACTTAATGGTTTCTCATAATTCCCATGTTCTAGTTACCAGTGCAATCCTTTAGGTATTTATTAAACACCTCAATGGGTCTATCGCAGGGGGTTGCGATCGTTTCTAGAACTTGTGTGACCAAATTAGCTATGCGGTGTGTGATATAATCAAGCAATGAAAGTAAGTAACTTAGAGGAGGCTAAAAAAATAATTAAAAAGGAGAAACCTATTTTGGCTCGTGATTTTGGTGTCTCCAAAATTGGGTTTTTTGGTTCTTTTGTTTTTAATGACTTTACACCTAAAAGTGATGTCGATATTTTAGTTGACCTCGCGAAAGAAAGTAATTTAAGTTTATTGGATCTAATTCACATTGAGAATCACTTAAGCCATAAATTGGGAAGAAAAGTTGATTTGATAACCAAAAATGGTTTAAAACCATACATTAAAAACGTCGTTCTTAATTCAGTTGTTTATGTCTAACAAAAGAAAAGATTATAGATTATATCTAGTCGATATCGAAACTTCTTGCTCCAAAATACTAAAATACTCCAAAAATAAAACCAAAACCCAGTGGGAAACGGTCAAAAAAGATATACCTGCTTTAAGAAAACAAATTGCTGAAATTTTGAAAAATCCACAACTTGACCTCGTTTGACGGCCTTGACTTTTGACCAAATTAGCCATAGGGTATGCCTTGACTATTTCATCCCTAATGAGGTATTCTTGGAGAAGCTAAATAGTCCAGGGGTTGCGATTCAACCTAGAATGTAGGTTCGTCCCCATGAAGGGGACAGATATATTTTGCGGAGGTAATCTAAGTTTAGCGAACAGATTTAAAAATAAATTAAATCCTGTAGAAGAAACAGCGTTACGAGAAAAAATCATGGAAAACTCTATTAAAAAAGGCTATGCTATGATTGGTAGAAGTGATCTTAGGCTATTAGATGATTTATTAGTTATCGACAATACTTTGGAAAGTTGGATTTGGAGAAATAGTATTGTTACTGCACCTCTGTTTCACATATACAATTTAGTTCAGGAAACAGTAAATCCAACTGGAAGTTTCGTTAAAGAAGGTGGATACTCATTTGATTTAAAAGTTATTAGAGAGGATTTTTAATATGCAAGACACACTTAATTTGGATGGAATAAAGTTAGTTATCTTTGATTTGTGTGGTGTTCTAATAAATGTTTCGTGGGAGAATATGGAAGAAGTTCTTAAGAAGAATAGTATTTCAATACCTGCTGAATTTTTTAGAAAGACATCAGAAGAAATTTTCCAACTACATAAATTCAATCACATTGAAGATGGTGTTGATATATTTTTAAAAAGATTAGGGTTGGAAGATAATAAACAATTAAGACAGACTCAAATTAATTTTATAAATAATTGGGGTAAATTAGCGACACAAAATTCAGATGGAATTAAACTACTTAGATTAGCACAAGAACATAAACTTAAAACTGCAGTGTTGTCTAATGTTTTTCCTGTCCAAGAGTCGTGGAAAAAAGATTGGAGTATTGATAATATAGATAAATTTTTCTTTTCCTATGAAACGGGAGTACAAAAACCAGATAAACAAGCATTTTTAAATGCCATCAATTATTTTGGTGTTAAATCTAGCGAGTGTTTAATGATTGGTGATAGCAATAAAAAAGATATAGTACCAGCTAATGAATTAGGAATGAAAACACTATATTTTGGTACAAAGATTGTCAATTAATTCTCTAATTTTCCAACGTACTCTCCAGAATTTGGAAAGTTATTTTTATAATCCTCAACTAATTTTATCCAAAAACCGGGGCCTGACGGCCCTTTGTTAAATAGTTTCTCCATTTTCCCTTCTTTAAAATATCAGGAATGGATTTGTTGAGATTTTCTTTAAAATAGTTTTCTAACTTCTTTACAGCAGGCTTATCATTACCTCCTGGATTTGTATAGATTGCTAATGCCTCTTTAAGAACTTCATACCTTTCGTTTCCCAGCTCTTTTTTTAAATCTGAATAGTAATAATAAAACATAAAATGATTTAGTTCGTGCAAAGCTATTTTTATGTGGCTTCTCAAGTCTTGATTCTTTCCACTCATAAACCACCTTTCTTTAAAATTGTAGGGAAATATATTTACAGTAGTTAAATAGACGATAATTTTTTCAAAGGGAAATTTTTCTTTGTAAACACCTTCTAGTTTGTGAATTATTTCATCCTTCTTCGAGTTTAGGTTTTTCTGCAACCAATCAATAATTACGGGGGTAGTGTTTGCGTGATTTTCTCGATACCAGTCGAGATATTTTATTATTTTTTTCTTTGCTTCATTTTTTGTTTTTGCTTTATCTAGGTTATCTTTAAAATATTGGGGAAAATTTCTTAATAATTTTTCACGAAGATTTATCCTTCCGTGTTTTATATACGCAAATTTCCACACTGAATCTAAATAATTCCAGATGTCCTTTTCTTGAGAATAAGAAATCATAAACTTCATAGGTAAGTTTTCTAGATCATAAAAACTTCGAACTACCTGTTATCCTCCGTACCACCACCCGCTTCATCGTTTAATTGCGGATCGCTGGATATCAGAGATGTTAGGATCGAATTGTTA
>ERZ1292629.534-Hain-H43-01um-R1-534-length-41922-cov-31_pt1 | contig 41922 bp, 62 predicted proteins | sample MGYA00564399_ERZ1292629 | MGnify/ENA primary metagenome ERZ1292629 (study PRJEB36523, sample SAMEA6512636) | groundwater metagenome | collected 2019-01-08 | study: AquaDiva: Metagenomics assemblies of 32 groundwater samples
CACGTTGTGGTACTCCGTCTGATCCTGCTGTACACCCTCCTTGTTCTTGAAGGTGCGGTTGGTTGCCACGCTGAAGCTGGCTACCGTCTGCCCCCCAGGGAGAGCCTTGAGTTCTGGGTCACGGGTTAGGTTCCCGTAGAGAATTACTTTGTTGAGATACATGCTTAGTTGGTTAGTTCTTATATCCGAGTTCAAGGCGTGCCTCGTGCTCGAGTTCTTCCTTCATCTCGTAGTCTGAGCCTCGGAGTTCAGGTCGGTCTTCGAGAACCTTGCGCCATGCACGATCCATCGATGCGTACTCCTGAACCATCGTCACGATGTCCTGCTTCTCAATCATGCCGTTGTCTACGGCTGACTTAAGAAGAGGGTGCCTGCGCATCAGGAGGTTCACGATGCCCACGTCCTTGTTCTTGCGCTCACGGAATGGAGCAGCTTTCTCAAGGTAGTCCTCTACGCTCTTGCGGTGGAGTTTCATAACTACCAGCCGTTAGCGAACACTGCGATTACCATACCGATGGCGAAACCGATGAGCGGTGCCGTCCACCAGTACTTGTTCAGCCACTCCATGTTAGAAAGTGAGCTTGTTAACAATGTCGTTCACTTCTGCGATGGTGTTGCGCTCGTACTCAAGGTACTCATCCACCTCTGTCTGTACTTCCGCACGAGTGACTTCAATGACCACGAGTTCGATTGCCTGGATGCGAGGATCATAGAGAGCAAAGTACAGCTTCTTCAGGTCTGGGTTGACGATGAAGTACTGAAGCACCTGCCACCAGTAGTCATCAGGCACTGAGTTCGTGTACCAAGCCTTGATGTGGTTGGCGGAACCGAGGCACTTAATCTCCGCAGCCTCTTCGATTGGGTCTCCCGCAGGCACGTCATCGAAACCGTCTGGGGAGATTGCAATGGAGTCGTTGTCCTCGCGTGACCAGATTACAAGGCTCGTGTTGAACTTCTTGCCAGTGTGCTCTTCGAGCTTAGCGACAGCCTCCTTCTCCATGTCGGAACCGCGTTGCATCGGGTTCTCTCCTTCCTCGGGAGGAAGTGCGAGACGCTCCGCAATCAGCTTGTAAAAGCCAATCTTCTTTGGCATACGGCGCATGAGCGTGGTCTTCGAGGAAGCGGGAAGCAATGCCTCGAGCACCTCCTTCTTGTCCGCCTTCTTGAACTCAATACCCTCAGCCGTAAGCTCCTCCATCATCAGCTCCTTCGTGACACCACCCGTGCTCACGATGTCCTTGAGAGAAGAGCCAGTGATGCGACCTTCGCGTCCCTTGAGCCACTCTTCCTTGGTCTCGTAGTGTGTGATGTTCATATTACTCAGGGATAATTACGGTTTCCTGACTAATCATGGCCTTCAGCTCGTCCTTGAGACCCTTGAGCGAGTTCTTCGCTTGGATCGGTAGGTTCGCCCATGCCGTCCCAAGCTCGTCCAGCGTCCTGCAAGCCTCGAGTTGCTTCTTGTAGGTAGCGAGCGCAGGGTTGGTGTCATCAAGCACCTTAGCGGGCTTCGTAGGCTCTTCAGCGTTCACTCCTCCATCGAGGTCGGCAGCGTCAGTGTCCTCGTCTCCCGTAAGGATACCGAGAGCGTTGTTGAGCGCGTAACGCTTTGCGAACGTGGACGCAGCGGCGTACTTCTGAGGGGCGGACATGAACCCGTCCTTGTCGATTGGGACTTGGAATGAAGATGTCTCAGAGTGGCCTAGAATATGGGTAATCTTCACGACTGCTGTGAGAATACCTGCCTCGTTGGTCACATCGATGGTGTAAGACAGTCCGTTCTTACCGATGTACTCACGCACCTGATTGATGATGCTGTCCATCGGCGCGTACTTGTAGCGGAGCTTGCCGTACTTATCAAGGACAGCCTTGTCCTTTACAATGACGGGGCACTCGCGCTGGAAGTTCGCCATTGCAGCGATGAACGCCTCCTTTGCATGGTCTGCCTTCAGCTCCCTGCGCACGGCAAGAAGACGCTCGAGAGTCTCCACTGGCACGTTCTGTGCAATGGCTTTCTCAATGAACCCTTCAACCGATGCGTTCTCCCTCTCCTGCACTGCGGGAAGCTCCCGCACGTCTACGACAACCACCTCTGTCGGTGTCGGCTTCTCTGTCTTCTTTGTTGTTCCTTTTGCCATGGTTACGTCCGTTACTCTGGCCTAATAAGTGTCGTGCATCCCTTCCTGTCGCGGAAAGGCTTGCGTGCCCTAGGATCAGGCTTGGAGTGAAGAACGAAGCGTGGCCAATCCTTCTTATTGACCTTGCCCGTCTTTACTTCCTTTCCAAAACCGCTCCATGCGAGCACTGAGTCTGTTCCGCAGTTCATATACCGAGTGAAGCTAGATATGGGAGCACGATTGTGTAATGCGCAACGATAGTTGCTACCCCGAGAGCGAGCACGATGTACGCAAACGTGTAGCTCTGCTTGCGCTCTCTTGGGTCAGGATAAAACTCGTCTGGATTCATACTCTAAGTGTTGGGTTAATCAATCTTCGTGCTCGCCGCCGCTGCCTGCGCCTCGTTCATCGTAAGAAAGGCATTGCCCTTCATCACGCGTTCGATGTGCGGTTCACGGTTAGCAAACACGTTCTTGTAAGCCTTTCCATCCGTGTTGATGAAGTAGTAAAACTGCCCAGGCTGGAGTGTAACCATCCCTGGACGTGCCTTCTCCCACTCAACGGACTTCATGGCAAGCTCGCGCTTCAATGAGAAGCGAGCGTACATGAACGTTGTCGGATTTACTTTGCTTTCCCCCTGATAGAACTTGCGGGCTGCATCATCTACATCGCCGTGAGGGTCGGCAAACGTAAACTCCGCAGAGACCAGCCCGATCTTTCGCGTCTTGCAGACATGACCCATCGCCACCAGCAGACATGCAAGGTCGAGGTTCGTGGTGCGATAGGCTGTGCCTGACTTTTTCATACTCTAAGTTGTTACGGTTATGTCTCCATGATAGCCCCCTTCTGTAAAGGGTCAACGCTTAGGTGGGGATAACCTCTTCTTCTCTTGCTGGACAATCTGCCAAACGCGTTGGCGAGTGATTGGCGGGAACAGTTCCGCAATCTTTTGGAAGCTAAGACCATCCTTGTGCAGCGTGAGGATGGCTTCATTGCGCTTCGAGTTTCTCTTCATGGACGTAGTATACACCTCGCGTAAAGAGTTATCCCCACATTATGTAAAGAGCCGTCACGCTCTCGGTGGTAGTATTGCAAGCATGGCTAACCGCAGGATGTTCAGTTTGCAGATCGTTGACTCGGATGCGTTCGTGGAGCTTCCTGTGACTGCGCAAAACCTCTACTTCCACCTCGCGGTACGCGCAGACGATGACGGCTTCATCGGCAATGTGCGCCGTATCGCAAACATGATTGGTGCTGGAGATTATGAGATAGATTCTCTGATTGACAAGCGTTTCATCCTTACGTTCCCGAGCGGTGTCATCGTCATCAAACATTGGCGCATACACAACTACATTCAGAACGACAGGTACCACCCTACCAAGTACACGGATGAGAAAAATACGTTGCAGATTAAGGATAATCTATCGTATACGGAATGTATCCAGCCTGTATCCAAAATGGAGACTGAGGTTAGGTTAGGTAAGGTTAGGTTAGTAAAGAAGAATACTGGCGCACCAAAGCGTGCGCGGGCTGTTAAAAAAGCACCTGACTTCAACCCTCTTGGAGCTGAAGTGCTCAAAGCCTTCGAGGAGGTGGACGCTAAGAACAAGACCTCGTACGCGAACAAGACCCAGCGGGGCGCAGCGGACTTCCTCCTCCAAGAGCATGGACTGGACAAGATCCTCAAGGTCATTGCTCTCCTTCCCAAGACAAATCAGCTCGCATACTTCCCAACCATCACGAGTCCGTACGACCTGAAGGAGAAGTGGACGAAGCTCGAGAGCGCGATGGTCAAGAAGAAGGGCGAAGGTATTAGCAAAGGGCGGGGCGTAGAACTATAACAACATGAACATCTACATTGTAAACATTGAGAAGGGATACTCGAAGACTCATGAGAGCCTCAACGTCCTAGCTAAGAACGCTTCAGAGGCAATCGATAACGCGCTCCGTTATGCAAAGAGTAAGTACTACTCAGACGCATCGGTAGTTAGCGTCTACTTCGATAAGAAGGTTGACGTATTTTACAAGTCGGCACCAAAGCCAAAGGCTAAGAAGCGCAAATAGTATGGAGATACAGACGAAGCTCAATGAGCATCCATCGACAGTTAAGGCAACGATTCCAGAGGAGCCTGTGATGAAGTACATCGTCATCAGTACCGAGTCATACCAAGAACTCTCTGACGAAGTGAACAAGAAGATCCGTCTCGGGTGGGAACCACTCGGCGGTCTTTCTGATACAGACAAGTACTGCGCTCAGGCGATGATTAAGCCTCGCCCGTGGTCTGAGAACGGGCAATCTTACGTACCTACTGCTTTCTAGCTATGAAGTACTACCGCGTTGTTTACGGCTTCGGCAAGGACGATTTCTACAGCATCCCCGAGACGGAGGTTGCGAAGGCTTTGCGTGCCCAAGTGAACGGCACGGTATTCATCTGCGATGAAGGATCAATAGCGGGCAACAACATCCAAGCAATACGTCCCGACTACAACCGCCTCATGGGGTACAAGCGCGACTATCAGCTCAAGGGAGAGGACTACGATGCTATCGGTACTGAGGCAGTGAAGGAGCATCGCACCTTCCTCATGGACACGAAGCACATTGCGCTCGGAGCGGGAAGCGTTAAGCAAATCGGCAATGGCTAGTCTCAGGTACCTATCGCTCTTCACTGGCATCGGAGGGTTCGAGCTTGGAATACAACATGCACATCTACACAAGACCCAGAGGCAAGAACACGGGCAAGAGCCACACGATATGCCCGACCTTGGGGAGCAGCTCGTGGGAGTGGAACAACCTACTTGTGTTGGATACTCCGAGATCGACAAGTACGCATCCAAGATTTACCAATCCCACTTCCCTACACACCACAACTATGGCGACATTACAAAAATCGATGCGCAAGCCCTTCCCGATTTCGACCTACTGTGCGGAGGCTTTCCCTGCCAGTCTTTTTCCATCGCAGGAAAGCGAGGAGGCTTTGGAGATACTCGGGGTACTCTGTTCTTCGACATCGCCCGACTACTCCAGGCTAAGCGACCTCGCCTACTTCTCCTTGAAAACGTCAAAGGGCTACTCTCTCACGACCAAGGACGGACTTTTGCCACAATCATCTCCACGCTTGATGAGCTGGGGTATGACATCCAATGGGAAGTGCTTAACAGCAAAGATTTCGGTGTCCCCCAAAACCGAGAACGCGTGCTCATTGTCGGACATCTTAGAGGAACACCCCGACCCCAAGTATTTCCTATCGGAAGAGCAGACGCAGAAGATACTCGGAACATCGGGGAAGATTTGTCGTACGCCATAGACGCGAACTATTCCAAGGGAACTAATACGCTCGAGAAGGGGCGCAGGCAACTCGTTCAGGTCGGCACCTTACGCACGCACAAGGATGGCAACGGGTTCAGGGAGGTCAAGTCAGGTCTATCTCCCACGATACCTGCACGCGCTCGAGAGGACGGATCGGGACAGCCAGTGATACTGGTGCCCGAGGCAACGAAGCTCGGTTACGCTGAGGCACGAGTCGGTCAGTCCATCAATCTGGCTGTGCCTAACTCGTCCACGCGGCGTGGACGAGTTAGTGATTTGGCGAACACCTTGGACACTGGGATGCAACAGCACACCCTCACGAAAGATGCGCGGATACGCCGTCTCACGCCTGTAGAGTGCGAGCGTCTTCAGGGCTTCCCAGACGGATGGACTGAGGGAGTGAGCGATACTCAGCGATACAAGACCCTCGGCAATGCGGTCACGACCAATGTGATTGAGGCCGTAGTAACACGGATGCTATGAACACACGAGATGAAAACAGGAGCAAGCGAGTAAGCCACCTCGAGGAAGACCTTGAGCGTAAGGCTGAAGCTATCATGCGCGAGTTCCGCCCGTATACGCAGGGCATCCGTTACCTTGCGCTCCTCCATCGATCTAAGGAGGGAGGGAACCAGAACTCGGAATACAAGCGGCGCGGCGGACATGCCATCGTGCACAACGAGAAGGAGTACTACGATGCTGTGGTACGTCTCCTGACCCTTCAGGCGGTCTCCAGCAAGCCGTACCGCCTCTACGCATGTCTCAACCCGCGTGACCTTAAGAAAGCCGAGCACAAGCTTAAAATCTCCATGCTGGACGCTGAGTTCGGCTCCGAGGAGAACCGTGAGGTCTTCTACGAGCGCATGGACGCACGGTGGGTATCCGCAGTCATGGATACAGGATCGCGCAAGAGCAGCCTGTTCCTCATCGATGCTGATGAAGATGGCGTAACGAAGGATGTCACTGCGCCCACACTCATGTGGCTCTCGAAGAACGGCGTGGACGTACTCAAGCAGTACAAGACCCCCAACGGATGGCACATCATTACGCCTCCGTTCAACCCGACTGGGTGGGATGTCCCCAATGCTGAAGTAAAGAAAGATGCTCTACTGCTGTTATCAGCAGCATGATTCAAAGGAAAACGCCATTAAAGTCTTCACGCAAAACACTCAAACGAAGTGCTATAAAGAAGCGTCCAACCCCCGAGGCCACTCTGAAGAAGAAGCTTTGGGAGCTGTGCAAACAAATAATCCGCGAAGCCTATGGCAACACCTGCTACACGTGTTGGAAAGACGGACTCAAAGGATCTGATTGGCACACTGGTCACTTCATCCCTAGTAGTACTTGTGGTGCCTACCTGCGTTATGACCTTCGGAACCTCCGACCCCAGTGCTATCACTGCAACATTAATCTTGGGGGCAACGGTGCTATCTTTTACCGCAATCTTGTCGATGATGTCGGCCAGGCCGAGGTAGACCAGCTCTTTGAGGACAAGAAGATAGTGGTTAAGGCAGACCGTATATTCTACGAGTCCCTCATTACCAAGTACACTGACATCCTACGTCAGATTCGTGAGACGGCCTAAGTGGGCCGTTTTTACGTTATCCCCACTAGAGGCTCTAGGAGCTTGCATAGTGTAAAGAGTAGTGATAGTATTCCTATATAGCCCTAACAGAGCACTAGAGTATGAAAATCGAGTTTTACACAAAGAACGTATACGGAACCGACAAGATGTACGTGCTTGATGCCTACATAGGATCAAAGCTTGGCCGTCTCCTCGGAACCATTACTATCAACGAAGACCAGCAGGCATCCATCAGCGAACTCTTCGGAGTTGAGTGGGTGGAGGTAATCGCACCTAAGTCCAAGTAACATGGAAAAAATCTACAAGATGAAGGGTATTTGCGAGCACTGCGGACACGCGTATGCTGGCACTGCTGACCTCACGAAGCTCATGGAACTCGGTGCTATTGAGTGCCCAGTATGCAAGGAGTCCAGCCAGAACAATGACGAAGCAAACGCTATCGATGACCTCAACGAAGCAGAGGGAGAGTTCGGTTTCAAGGGAGAGTACGTTGAGGCTGGAGAACTCAAGGTAGTAGCGATGGAAGACTAGTATGGACGAAGACACCATCCGCGAACGTCTCGTTGAGGCCAGTGGCAAGTATGCTTACCACAGGGAGAAGTACCTGAGCACTGATGCCCCTGAAGACAAGGAGCACTGCGCAGAGATGTACAAGTGGGAGGCAACAGAGAAGGAACTACGTGCGTGGCTTGATTCAATAATTAAACGAAAATAAAACATGATTGCATCCATCATCACAGGTGTGCTCGGTGCGTGTGCGCTCGTAGCCGTGCTCAGTGAAGTGTTCCCTGCGCGTCCCGAGGACGTGGTTGACCTCCGTACCGTACTGTAAAAGTTATCCACTCCTATGCCCTTTACAGGTGCTGGTGGTGGCATAAAATACTTGTAGGTGCGCACATGGGGTTCTGTTTACCACTGGTAAAGAACCGATGGGGGTTTGCTCTGGGTCATGAGCGCGTGTGTCCGCAAGGCCATGCAACGTTCGCTCCTGAAAGAATGAAGCAATAAAATAAACCCCCATGTGCGCATCTCACGTTCTTCGACATGGGGCTGCCAAGCTTTGACGGCACCTAGCCCAAAATACCTGCATTGCTCTGAGGCAACATACAGATTGTTGCAACAACCATACACGGCAAAAACCTTGTATCCCAGTTCTACCCTACGGTAGCCTCCGTTCGCGGAGAGATGGCCTTCGCCTAACTGCGTGACTTAGAGGAGGACTCTCAGTACTCTTCGTTGCGCGTCCACAGAGAGTTGAGGAGTAGGGGAAACCAAACCCATCAGACTCCTCGGGAAATGGCACAAATCGGAAGCGAGGTGTAAATCCACGCAAAACGCGCCGTGTCGTACACGGATATGCAATGTAGACGGTATTCGGGACGGGTGCTCGGACACGGGTGCAATTCCCGTCAGCTCCACAAATATGCTGTGCAGGTGTTGCCTGTATTAAACACCACACGGGTCGTCCTAGGCGGGTCACGTGTGAGCACAGCAAATGGGTCGTCCCCTTGGTAGGGGGTAGATACACTTAAAAGCACCTTGAGCGGGTTCGATTCCCGTACGATCCACTAAGCCGTGTGCGCGGGTTCAAATCCCGTCCTACCCCCTTGGGGAAGGTAGCTCAGTCTGGTAGAGCAACGGCTCAACCCGTAGCACGTTCGACTCGTGCATGTCTCGGAAGACGCGGGGGATAGGGCGGCCATGTTCCAAGGTGGCGTTGGATACTTGCAATATCTGAGTGAGGGGTTCGATTCCCCTGCTGTCCACCATAGCGGGAGAGACGGCTGGTGTTAGTCATCGGCCTCATAAGCCGACTAGCGGGGTTCGATTCCCCGTCCCGCTACTAAGTAACAATCAACCATGGCTCACAACACGAACCGCACAAAGGAGAAGAGCGCAGTACAAGCCCAGCGTACGGCGAAGAACCAAATCAAGCGGTTCACTCGCAACATCGCTGAGCGTCCCAGCCACCCGCACGCAAAGGTGTGGACAACTAAGGTTGCGGAGTACGAGAAGGTGTAAAATATTCGGAGATCGTCTAATTGGCAGGACACGGGCCTTTGAAGCCTGGAATGGGGGATCGTGGCCCTCTCTCCGAGCCAGTGCTATTTGACAATTGGGTTCTTAGTGCAATGGTAGCACGCACGGTTCCAACCCGTGTAGTGTAGGTTCAAGTCCTACAGAACCCGCATAGTTAGCGATTGTGCGTTGTATGGTGGGACGAGCCTTCGGGCCGCGATACGACCTCTGGGCTGTATAACTCGTATTCCCCAGAGGTTCCCACCACACAGCGCGTAATCAATCCTTGTGAACAGTCGGGGGAGTAGACGAGATTTCTACGTAAGTACCAAGTCGGTTTAAAGTCACTAATCACGGTTGAGCAGACTATAGCTCTTCGGGTTCAGCACCTCGTGAGGCTGATATGCGGACGCTTCCCCGACTGCGCACAAGGTAAATGGAAGATTGGCGGAACGGTAACGCAGCGACTTGCTAAGTCGTACTCCCTTACGGGAGAGCAGGTTCGACTCCTGCATCTTCCGCCAGTGGTCGGGGCATTATCCAGTTTGCTGGGTGGGCACTCAAACCCGTGAGCCAGTGACCACTGAACGCGTCTGACCTCGTGGAGAGGAGCCTGGCTGTAAACTAGGTGCTTCGGCAACGGTAGTTCGATTCTACCCAGGCGCACCCGAGCCACTCGGTTAGTGGCTAGTACAAGAGCCGTGTATGAAATTGAAGGGTGTGACCAGCCCATCGGCACATGCGTACGTGGCGGAATAGTATACGCAATAGTCTTAGGAACTATCGGGAGCAATCCCTTGGAGGTGCAAGTCCTCTCGTACGTACCAGCAGGAAGGATGGCAGAATGGCTAATGCACTTGTCTTGAAAACAAGCGGGGGAAACCCCTTGGGGGTTCGAGTCCCTCTCCTTCCGCCATGCGATCTTAGCTCAGTGGCAGAGCGTCCCGTTGTCTGCGGGAGGGTCGGGGGTTCAAATCCCCCAGGTCGCGCCATTCGGATGTAGCTCAATTGGCAGAGCATCTGGTTGTTACCCAGGGGGTTGAAGGTTCGAGTCCTTCCGTCCGAGCAAGTACCTCATTGGCGAAGGCAGAAACGCATACGATTGCAACCCGTAGATGCGCCAGTGCAAATCTGGCATGAGGTTCCAAGTTCTCGCCCGTAGTCTGGTAAGACCACGGCCCCCGTTACGATGCGGGGTTCCCTGAACTAACAGGGTGGCGGGAGTACTCCTTTTAAGCTTTGGTAGTGAAGCACCACCTTTGTAACGTGGAGAGCGCAGTGCAAGTCTGCGAAGAGGATCAAGTTGCGTCATTAGTGTTTAACGGCTAGCACGGCTGGCTTCCAACCAGTAAGTAGGGGTTCGAGTCCTCTATGACGCACCATACGCACTTAGCTCAGTAGTAGAGCATCCCCCTGATACGGGGCAGGTCGGAGGTGCAATCCCTTCAGTGCGTACCCGTTCGATATACGCGATTAGCTCAATGGTAGAGCAGCTCCCTTACATGGAGAAGGCTGGAGGTTCGAGTCCCCCATTGCGTACACAGGTATTAGTGTAGGGAAGCACCCCATCTTGTGGAGATGGTAGCGCGGAGTCATAGCCCGTATACCTGACCAGTCCTGTTCGACCACTGGCTAAGTCGCGTCCCTTTCAAGGACGAGAAGAGGGATCGAAACCCTCACAGGTCACGGGCGTATTGCTTAATGGTAAAGCACCTGGCTCTTAACCAGATAACCGTGGTTCGATTCCACGTACGCTCACACGAGGCTCTGTAGTTCAATAGCAGAACGCGGGATCGAAACCCCCGAGACAGTGGAGCATTACCACTCGGAGCCACCACAGGATATAGCGTAGTGGTAGCGCACATACCTTGGACGTATGTAGTGGAGGTTCGATTCCTCCTATCCTGACCATGATTGAAACCATTGATGATGAGCGCAAACCGATCACTTACGAGTGCCCGATGTGCCACGAAGACAAGAAGGCCATTTACTCATATGCAACAGGGGGCCGCGTCACTCTTCCAGGCAATATGTACATAACAGGCATGTGCTTCGAGTGCCTACAGTACGAAAACCCTTTTTACGCACAGCAGCTGCGCACGGCAGAGAGCGAAGCGAGGAGCTACAAGACTCAGCAATCCAAGAAGGGTCGCGGGTGGTAGTTATCCACAAGACACTATTGACATCTATTTCTATACTTAAGCTATTACCACAGCTCTAATCATCACAACCAATGAGCACTACTCCAGAAGAGAACGCGAAGATCGAGGAAGCAAAGGCCGACTTCTCCGCATACCACGAAGCCTTTGAAAAGAAGTACGGATACAGCATCGGCTTTGAAGTCACACCCGCTATCACGGTAGAGGGATACATCAAGCTCGAGAACGTGATCAAGCTCGTGAAGACAGACGCACAAAGCCCAGCAAATACACCATCAAATGGCGACACTGAAACAACGGAAGCTAGCGCAAGCGATAGTAGCGAACGCGCTTAAGCCAAAGCCCGAGACAGCGGGAGCTTTGTTGGAAAAGGTTGGATACAGTGTATCCACTTCGGAAGCGAAACCAGGGGAGATTATCAACTCTCCAGGCGTGCAGGAAGAGCTAAGCATCCTCGGTTTTACGGAGGATAACGCCAAGGCAGTGACCGCTGAGATCATGCTGAACAAGGCAGCTCCTGAAGCAGCACGACTCAAGGCAGCCGAGATGACCTTCAAGGTTCACGGCTCATTCCAGCCTGAAGACAGCAACGAGCGTCCCCGTGTCACGAACATCTTTAACAACCCTGTGTTTGAGGTAGCCACTCGCTCCTACGAACGCAGTATCATCGATCTACTACGCAATGCACCTGCCACGATTGTTCCAACGTACGCCCAAGAGCGCACAGCAGACGAAGGAGGAAGTACTGAGCCAACTGGCCCAGATGTTCAACCTGACGGAAGCGCAGGTTAACGCTCTCACGTCCGTTATGGAGCGCGGTTCAGCCACCATTGAGATTGAGGGAGATGGCAAGGCCACACTCCTCGAGCCAATGACTGACTCAGAGTTCGCTCAATGGGAGCACGAACAAGACCGTGGCTGGAAGAAGGTGTACGACAAGCTACTCCACAGGGGGGAAGCATAGTGGATACAAACTGGATACAACATGCACACACAGAACTACATGGGCGTTGACCTCGCATATGATGCAGACAAGATGCTCTGGAACATCTGGGGGCGAGCTGCTGACGGTACGACCATGAAGAATGTCGTTACTGAAGAAGCACGCGCTACAGCACGACAGACAGACCTGCTACAACAGCAGGTTCGTGCCATGCAAGAGGAGATGGCTAAGATTAAGGCCCACAGCATAGCCCCCAATCCCATGATGGTGTACGGCAGCAAGGTCTACCACTCAGACTTCCTGAAGCCTGGGCAGGTTATGTCTGTCTCAGGGGGAGGTGGCGGTGGAGGTTACTACGGAGGCCCAGGTGCTGTAGGTGCGTCTGGCTCATCAGGTGCCTCAAGTAACACACTCACTCGTGAGTACATCATGGCTAAGGCTACTGAGGATCTCATGCGTGGCCAGCTTGTGAAGCTCGAGGCTCCAAAGGCTCCCGAGCCAGTGAAGCCTAAGCCACTCAGCTCTGCACGTCCTGACGCTAAGCGTTGGAAGTACGCCAACCTATGATCCCAGCAAAGAACCGCACAGTGATGTTCGAGAAGGTGCTTGAAGACCTTGGGTTCACGAGTACTGAGCGTTCATGGCCATTCATGGAGGACGGGCACAGGAAGATCGCCCACATCCATGCCAAAGACCTTTACGAGATTATCCAGACCTTAGACTTCGATGACATCCAAGAGACCGTGGGAGAAGAGCGAGTACCTGACAGCGGGGGAGAGAGCGAGAACTAGCGCACTCGCGGCCAAGCGGTGGAAGCAGGCCAATCCCGAGAAGGTGCGTGCGTATGGCAGGAAGAGTTCAGCCAACCAACGCGCCATACACCCTGAGAAGACCCGCGCACTGGTACGCAAGTGGCACGCAGAGAACCGAGACCGAGTGTCCGAGCAGAAGCGAGCCTACTACCAAGCGAACAAGGAGCGACTCAAGGAGCGGGCACGGCTCAACTACCAGAAAGCTCAAGCCCACAGGAAACAATCACGGTGCGTCAACTGCGAGTCCATCCTGAAGGAGAGCAACACAGCCTACTGCACATGGTGCATTAACACTTACAAACTATGTCCCAAGAAGACCCAGCTATCCAACGCCTGAAGAAGCGCATTGACGGCAACAAGGAGGAGCGTGCAGCGTACCAACGCATGTACGAGAAGCTCCAAGACCGCACGCGAGAGATCGTGGAGGCTAAGGACAAGTGGCCAAACCAGTTCTGGTGCAAGACCTGCAACGCCGACTTCACTGCCCGTGCGCACAAGGTAGTCAGCAAGCTACCCAAGCGTATGCCTATCGCTTGGTGGGTCGGGTTCTGTCCTTCACGCCACAAGTGCATCAGGCGCATCACTGAGAAGCCCAACGATCCGTACTACCTGCACTCGTTCGTCATTCGCCGTGACCGTCAGCGATACCGCGATGAGATGCTCACGCCTGACGATATGCGCTTCTGGATGCTGTACGGCCACAAGCACGGCATGGATACATTTAAGAGCATCGATAAACCAATGACCCCAGAAGAGGTACGCGCCGAGCAACGCCGCCTCCGTGGGCAATAATCCTATGAACGCAGACAAACTCATTGTGCATGACGAGGTGGGCATTGATCCCCTCGCACTCAAGGCCATCTATGAGGAGCGCATGGTCAAGACCCACGACTCGCATGGCATCCCGCTCCTTATGGGCAACCGAGAGTATCGCCGTTCGCATATTAAGAACCGTGGTACCAGCAAGCCCAAGCAGTTCCACAAGCAAGGGCACTAATCATCACTTCTATGAACATCAACACAGTACTTCTCGTCATCGTTATCCTCATTCTCATCTTCTAACATGCAGACCTTTCTATCCATCCTCGGCGTGATTGTCCTCGTGCTGGCCCTCATTGCCTTCTTCTCCCTCATCGGAGCGTTCATCCTCATGCTCGCGTGGAACGTAGTGATGCCTGCGCTATTCCACCTTCCAGCCCTCGGGTTCTGGCAGGCATACGCCATCACAATCCTCGTAAGCATCGTAGGCAGTGCGTTTAAAACAACCGTAACCAAGTCCTAATATGGCTCTTCAACCCCTGTTCAACCGCATCGTGCTCAAGCCTGTCGCAAAGAAGGAGGCTAAGTCCACATCTGGACTGCTCGTGACTGGCTCTCAGTACGACAAGACTGAGGAGCTGCACGGCCAAGTAGTCGCTATCGGGCGTGACGTAGAGATCGTGAAGGTGGGGGACATCGTGTCCTTCCCTGCATATGGCTACGACTCAGTGTCTGAGAACGATGGCACGATGACCCACTTTATGAGCATCCGTGAGCCTGAAGTTCTCGCTATCGTTGCTGGTGCTCCGCTCGAGGTTCCAAAGACCCCAGAGGAACTCGCAAAGGAAGAGACTACTCGTGAAGAGAACCGCATTGCAATGGAGGAGTTTGACGCACGCAACTAACCAACACACCATGGAAAACGAAAACTACGCAGGTACTGACCCAGTAACACGCAGCTCAGCGAACGCGAGCATGGGTATGCAAGTAGGCCGTATTACTAGCCTGCCTACAGGAGTTCCGCCACTCGGCAAGGGAGCTATGCTTCAAGCCACGCCTCGTGAGTCAGGGGAAATCTCCCAAGAGGTGCAGATCCACCACGATCTAGTCGGACGCTTCAGCGAAGAGCTTGAGATGCTCGAGGTATCTCTTGCCCCAGTAAGCCAAGGCATCCCTCCAACTGAGGCCAAGGACGCAGGCGTGAAGCCACGCTACTCAAGCACTGGGTGCCAGCTCCAAGAGGACAACATCCGCATGTACCGTCTGATTGAGCGTGTCCGTGCTATCCGCTCGAACCTCGTCATCTAACCCGTGCCTGAAGACCAGCAAATAGATCCCACTCGTGCCGAGGACTACAGTATTCTTGCCTGGGTACTGGCTAACAAGGTAAAGAGTGAAAAGGCAGAAGAACTGCGGTTTGAAGACCGTCTCTTCCTGCTGGACATCCTCACAGACTGGTCTCGGGAACAGGTATGGAAGAAGTGCTCGCAGGTGGGCGGGTCAGTGATCTACAACGTTAAGTGCTTCTTCGCTCTCCTCAAGTTCGGCTGGGGCATCATCTACACGATGCCGACTGACCTGGACGTTGAGAAGTTCGTGAAGACCAAGACGAACCCTATGCTGATGGCAAATCCATCGCTCTTCAAGGGTATCGACACTGACTCCGTGCACCTTAAGCGCATCAATAACCGTCCTCTCTTCTTCAAGGGTACGGTCTCTAAGACCGCAGCCATCTCCGACACGGCTGACCTGCTCGTGCATGACGAGGTATCACGCTCCGACCAGCAAGTGGTTGAGACGTACAAGTCCCGCACCAAGGCCAGCAAAATCAAGGCCCGTTGGATGTTCTCCAACCCTACGACTGAGAAGGACGTGCTCGATGAACGCTGGAAGAAGAGCGATATGAAGGAGTGGCACATCATGTGCCCTAATGCTGAGTGTGGACTGGAACAGACCGTCAACTGGCCTGCCTCAGTGTGCATGGAACGCAAGGTGTATCAGTGCCAGTTCTGCAAGACAGAGCTGAGTAACGACAATCGGCGCAATGGTCGCTGGATCGATAAGGACGGACGCGTGTGGGATGGGACGCTCAACCCCAACTACCGCATCTCAGGCTGGCACACAAGCCACCTTATTGCCCCCTGGATTGACGCTGAGGAGGTTATTGAGGACTCAGAGGGAGATGCTGAGTACTTCTACAACTTCGTGCTTGGAGAGCCGTATAACCCTGGCGACCTGTCCGTTTCACGTGCAACCATCCTTGATCTCTGGACTCCCAAGGAGCTGGTCACGCAGAACTACTACCTCGGCGTGGACGTGGGCAACGTGAAGCACTATGTACTCGGGTCTGAGAAGGGCATCATCAAGGTCGGACGCTTCACGAAGTGGTCAGACCTCGATGACATCATGCGGATGTACAAGCCACTCCTCGTGATTGACGCTATGCCTGACAACACCATGTCTCGCTACTACGTGGATACGTATGAGCAGGCCCGCATGTCTTTCTTCCAAGACAACACCAACAATCCGCAGGTCATCCTGTGGTGGGGGGAAGGAGACAAGAAGGGCATCGTCTACTCGAACCGCAACCGTATCCTCGATCAGCTCATCAACGACATGCTCAATGCCAAGTTCCTCATTGGCTGTGCGTCCGACAAGGAGCTTAAGGAGTACGTGAAACACTGGGAGACGCTCCGCCGCGTGAAGGTAGTGAACAACAAGGGCATTGAGAGCTATGAGTGGGACTCGACCACGGGAGTAGACCACTATGTATTCGCAACGCTGTATTACCGCCTAGCTGTACTCTCTATCGGCGCAGGGTCGCACCTTCAGCCTGGAGCTGAGGAAAAGTACGACTTCTTCGCAGGGGGCAACGTGGGCGACTTCGGGGAGATGTTTGACCGCGCACAACAATGATCCAACTAGAACTCACAGAGAAAGAAGCTGAAGCGTTCCGCTCGTTCCGAGAGCACCAAGACGCTATGGAAGTCATGCTGAAGGCAGGCGTATTCGAGATGCGCCGCGGGTCAGTGGAGATTCACTTCGACCTCGAGGGAAAGATTGGAGCTATCGTTGGCCACCCGACTCTCTACAAGCGAGACCAAGTGCTCGTTATCCCAGCATAGTTATCCACAGGGTGCCGTTGACATAGCAACGTACACTACTTGTAAGACCGTCAAGCCCTACCTCTATCAAAGGCGGGCGCACTAACCGAGCAATCGGCGTGCGCCCGCTTTTTTATTTGCACGCAATGAAGATCAAAGACCTAAACGACCAAGACCTGGCTAAGCTCATCGAAAATCGCTGGAAGTCCAGCGAGACTGTTTGGGATGTAGTGCTTAAGACCACGCCGATCAACCTGCGCTTCTACAAGAGCAACCCTGAGTGGCTCGAGAACCTCCCACGCAAGCAACCGCGTGTGCGCACCAACCGCATCTTCGTCAACACGGAAGCGGTTATCAACGCGCTCATCGCCAACCCTCCTAAGCCGACCATCCTTGCATCCCGCGATACCCCAAAGGCACGCGACCTAGCGCAAGCTCAGGAGAAGTATTTTGCACGCAAGTACCAAGACCTCAACGTTAAGGAAGTACTCCGTAAGGGTCTTCGTAACCTGTATTTTAGCCGTTTTATCGTCCTCAAGCCGTATTGGGACAGCAAGATCAACGACTTCAACGTGTCCGCACGCGACCCAATGAAGATCCGCGTACAGAAGAACGCTACCAAGGAGGAGGACTCAGAGTTCGTCATCGAAGAGGTGCCTGACTTCCTCATCGCTCTCATGCAACGCTTCCCTTCAAAGAAGGCGGAGATCATGAAGGAGGCTGGATACACGGATGAGACGCAAATTACCATCATCAACCCAGAGGTCACGTACAAGGAGGCGTGGATTCGTGACTACGTAGTCTTCAAGTACGGCAACCTCATTCTCGGAAAGGTTCCTAACCCTTACTGGGACTGGGACGGCATCCTCGTTACCGAGGAGGAAGAGCAGAGCCTTGGCCAAGCCGAGGACGCTGACGCACGCCGCGCCATCCTGCTTACCGTAAAGACAGACCAAGATAGCCGTAAGCAAGCGCAAGTACAGCAGCTCGCTTCGATGCAAGCACCACAAGTGCCTGTAGACCCTGCTAATCCCGTTCCACAGGCCGCTCCTATGCCCGCTCCAGCCCCAATGGGTGCAATGCCTCAACCTGGCATGGAGACCGCCCCTACAGGGCAAACTGGCGACCTCCCACTCAACGACTACCAGGAGAACCCTGTGTCGTACAACTCGTACTACTTCAACCACTTCAGCCAGCCTCGCAAGCCGTACATCTTCGCTACGGCCTTCAACAACGAGAACACCCCTATCGGTCAGACCGACATGATTACTCAGGCGATCCCGCTTCAAGTGGACGCTGACGAGACCAAGCGCAACATCACGCGCAACGCCCGTTTCATGAACGGCGTGTGGAAGATTGACGCTGAAGTTATGGGCAAGGCAGACGCGCAACGCCTCGATACCGAGACGGGTGGCGTTATCTGGGGCAAGGGCGTTAAGGACGGAGCACTACGTGAAACTGGTGCGCCTCTCCCACAGACCGTCTTCGACAACTACCTTGATGACCTACGTGAAATCGACAACATCATGGCCGCTTCCTCTGCGTTCCGTGGAGAGCGTGAAGGTGTAGAGACCAAGGCAGGCCGCCTTGCGCTCATCGACCAGTCATACCTCCGCCTCAACGAGTTCGTGCAGATCGTGGACTACGTGAACTACGAGCTTTTCAACTGGTTCTACCAGCTCGCTAAGGTTCGCTACACGGAGCACCACTACGCGAAGGTTATGGGAGAAGACCAAGCACTCGAGGTGCTTACCATCATGCAAGACGACTTCGTTGACGGTACCGAGGTCAAGGTTATCGGAGGCAAGACGCTTCCTGAAGACCGTGAGTTCCGCTACCAACAAGCTCAAGAGGACGCTGCTAAGGGTCTCATCGCTCCGCAGGACTACTTCACTGCTGCTGGCTACAACAACCCAATGGAGCTTGCGAAGAACAAGGTGCTCTACGACCTCAATGCCGCTAAGAGCGTTGGCGTGACGGATGAAGAGCTACAGGCTTACACGCCTCCTGCTCAAAAGGAGGAGAAGCCACCAAGCGTATCTATCAAGTACGAAGACCTCCCACCTGACGCGCAGCTGCAGCTCCTCGCGCAAATCGGCATTCAGGCAGACCCTGAGATCCTCATTGCCGAGAAGATGGCTGACCAGAAGAAGGAGCAAGACAGCGCAGAACTCGAGCGTGCGAACGCAGACCGAGACTTCGAGCTGAACCGCGTTGGACTGGAAGCCAAGAATCAACCACCCGCTAAGAAAGAAAAGAAATAACATGGCTACCCCAAAAGAAAACTTCATCAGCAAGCTCACAGGCACGAAGGCTCGTGTTGAGAGTGGCCTACGTTCAGTAGGAAAGAACATCAGTGCGAACGTGGAGCAAGGACAAAAGGATCTCAACTCTGGTAAGGCGAAGTACTACGCATCAATCAATCCTCTCAAGGGAGCGCGTACTGCCTTCAAGAAGGGATACAAAAGTCAATAGGTTATCCACAGGTGTTTGTCGGGGATGGACATTAAACTACCAATTAACAGCCTAACTCCGATCAAGCGATCCTGAGCATCCTGAAAAGGACAAGCGAAGGGGAGGCAATCCAAAGTTATGGAACTAGAACTAGTTGACAGTGTGCCTGCACCTGAGCCAGTCGCCCCGACTCCAGCTCCAGCAGAGACACCAAGTCCCACCCCACAAGCCGAGACCCCAGTAGTTGAGACCCCTGCACCCGTTGCAGAACCAGTCACAGCACCTGTTGCGGAGACTCCAGTTGTAGCCGACCCAGCACCTTCACAGCTTTTTAAGCTCCCTGATGGACGCGAAGTTGATGCAGCAGGACTCCAAAGGGAATACGAAAACCTGCTCCCTGAGTTCACGCGTAAGTCTCAACGCCTAGCTGAACTCGAACGCAGCAACCCAACACAGCCCATTAACAAAGAAGAGCCTGCTTGGAAAGATCCCAATTACCAACCCAAAGACTGGGCCGAGGCAATTGAGATCGCAAAGCAAGTCGCTCTCGATGAAATGCGAGGAGAACAGCAAGCAGCGCAAGTTGCTGAAGCTGAGACACGTAACCAAGTGGAAGCGCAACTCACAGCAGTTAAGACTCTTGACCCAAAGGTTGATGAGAACGCCCTGTTTGAGCACGCAGTGAAGTACGGGTTTAACAACCTGACTCACGCCCACGCGAACATGAGGGCCATTACAGAGGCAGTTGTATCGGCTGAGCAACGCACTCTTAAGAACCTTCAAAACCGTGCCGCCGATCCTGTGGCTACTACTCCAACGCCTGCGCCAGTCGCAAACGCGAACGAGTACTCCCCAGTGAACCCCGCATCCTTCCGAGGCGCACTTGACTTCCTAGACTCCCTTAAATCTAGCAATAATTAATCATGGTTTTCTCTACAGCAGTCACTACGACTACACGTACATACATCGTTCCAAAGGTGTATGACGAAATCAGCAAGGGTTCTCCTACCCTCATGAAGCTCCTCCAGAACGCTGACAAGTGGCGCACTGGTACAGCTTACGAGTTCCCAATCAAGTACGCTGACTCAACGAACGGTGGCAACACTGGTATTGCTGACAAGCTCGATACTGACCGTCAAAACGTCCGTACCATGGCTTCGTTCCAGCCTAAGATGGCCTACAAGCCTGTCGTTGTCGCGGACATCGAAATCACTCTTAACCAAGGAGACGAGCGTATCGTTGACCTTCTTGAGACTGAGTTCGACTCCCAAGCGCAATCCCTTATCCAGCTCATGGGGCAAAACCTCTTCACTGGTACGGGTGTTGGAAACAACTGGGACTCGCTAGCAGGTGCTGCCGATGACGGTACGAACTACCCTACATACGGCAACCTCTCACGTTCTACGTACACCTCATGGAAGGGCTACTACCTCGGTAGCGCAGGTGCACTTACCCTCGCAAAGATGGCTACGGCTTACGATGCGGTCACGGTAGGTACATCGACTCCTGACATGATCGTCACTACGAAGAGCCTCTGGAGCACCTACGAGTCACTCCTTACCCCTACTGTCCGCGCTGGATACACGCAAAACGGGTACCCACGCATGAACGCCTTTGGGATGCTTTCGGGCACACAAGGTCTTTCAGGTCAGCAAGGATTCGAGTGCCTTTGGTTCCGTGGAACGCCTGTCGTACGCGATGAGCAAGTTCCTTCAGGCAAGATGTTCTTCATTACCTCAGAGTACTTCGGTTTCAAGGGTATCAACATCAAGTCTGAGAACGTGAAGCAAGTGAACTTCAAGAAGCTTTCTGATGGTGTGCCAGATGGTGTCCCAGGACGCATCCCAAGCACCATGGGCTTCAACTTCCGCGACATGATGTCCCCAGTAGACCAGCTTGCGCAAGTAGGCGAGATCATCTACGCGGGTAACTTCATCGCTGAAGAGCCACGCCTACAAGGTCAGATGGCAGGTCTTAGCTAGCCATTAATCTCCCTTTACCGCGCACTGCGCGAGAGGGTTAACCCAAAAAACCTATGGCAGTCAAGCAATACATCCCTGCAATCAAGTACGGCAACCTAGTTGCTGGAGACGAGATCGAGGCAGGTGCAGCACTCACTACTCCTAACATCGGCGCAGCTACGGGTACGTCTATCTCCCTCACGGGAGGAGAGACACTCCGCAGCGGTACCGCTGTTCCAGCGAGCGCAGGAGCTGTTGCTGCTGGGCCAGCATCCACGATGTTTAGCAACGGGCCTTCTATCTACGTGACTTCGGACGTTCCTGCGTTCACAGCCGTAAAGGGAAGCCTTTGCATCAACACTGCGGGTTCTAGCTCGTCAACCCGTCTGTACATCAACAACGGGACGACAAACTGGGTAGCGATCACAACCGCTTCTTAGTCTTAATAAGGCTCGTATAGCCGTAATGGGGGAGGGCTAAGAACCCAAACCCGCAATCCAATCACATGAACCAAATTACCTTCCAAAACGCTCGTGAAGTCACGACTGCCCCAGCCTTCGCGGTTGGTCAGCAAGCTCAGACTCCTGATGGCAACAAGTGGGTGTACGTATCGGCTTCAACTGGCGGTCTCGCCAAGGGTTCCGTAGGTATTCCTGCAACCGCTACTGCCGTAGACCTCGTGTCTTCGAGCACTGACGCTCTCGGACGCATCGTGTTCATCACGAAGGCATCCGCAGGGTGGACAGCAGGCGAGTTCATCAACGACTACGTAACCGTAGATGACGGAACAGGTGTAGGTCAGTTCGCACGTATCATGGATAACACCAGCGATACCCTGCAACTCTACCCTGAGTACGCTCTTACGACTGCGCTCAGCGTTGCTGACTCAGACATCACGATCACTAAGCCTTTCCACGTTGTTAAGGCCGCTATTACCTCCAAGAAGCAAAACGCTACGGGTATTGCCCAAGTAGCTTTCGCGGCAGGAGACTTCGGCTTCCTTCTCTACGATGGTATCGGTGTTGTGCTCGCGGGTGCGTCCCTTACTCCAATCGGCTCCAACTTCACAACTGGAGATGACACGACTGGACAAGTGATCCTCGGTGTAACCGCAGAAGGCCCATTCAACGCACAGAACCTCGGTACTGTCCTTGTGGTCAATGCAGCCGCCGACCAGCTCGCAACCGTGCGCGTCAAGGTCAACAGCTAGCCTGTTTCGGAGCCTCACTTCACGGTGGGGCTTCGGCTACAGCATTAGCTGTTACGGAAAGGCAAGCCGTACTTAACCATCATTCATCTACAAATGAACCAAGCTGAACTTAAAGCCCAAGCAGACGCGGCTCGTATCGTCTCGGTAACGAACCCGTTTGACTTCGACTTTACCCATGCGTGGGGCGGAGTGCCCTACACGCTTCCCATGGGAAAGACCCTACTATTCCCGCACCACCTCGCAGACCACCTTGCGACCCACCTAGCCCGCCACTCTCTCATCAAGAAGTCCCCACTCCGCGATGAGAACGAGACTGACGGAAAGGGCAAGGATCGTCCGCTCTGGAGCGAAGAAGCTATTGAAGAGATCAAGAAGCGCATCATGACCGAGCAGTACACGGAGGAACGTACTGCACCTCAAAGCGAGTCAGAGATTCTCGCCGCTAAGATCGCTGAGCTTAACAAGGCGTTCGATGGCCTCAACGAGCGCGTTAATGCTCAATCAGCAGCCCCTGTGCAGACAGTCGCCCCAGTGACGGCTCCTGCCGCAGACGAAATCAAGAACGTTCACGCGAACACAGCTCCAGTCGGAGACCAGCAGGTCTTCAAGGACAAGGGAGAGGTAATCGCTGAGCTTACCAAGCGCGGTGTCACGTTCGATGCCCGCAAGACCAAGGTTGAGCTACAAGCTCTCCTTGACCAGCCATCAGCCCCTAGCGCATAAACCATGGAACTAACTCACGAGAAGTTTGAGGGCGCACGCGAACTCATGGAGATCTCAACGCAGATCTCCCAGGGACGCGCTGCTCTCGAGCAGCTAAAGAAGGACGAAGGTGCATACCTCGAGGAGCGCGAGCTTAAGCTTGTCGCCCGTCTTTCCGATGCACTCGTGAACAGTTCCGACCTTATCGCGCAGATTGGTGGAAACCATGATGCCCTGGTTGGGTACAGGAACGAAGTCAAGGGCTTCCTTGAGGACATCCTGTCCCTTCTCCAGAGCGTCACGAAGCTCAAGGAGCGCGTGAACGCCACTGCAAACGACCTTGATGGTCGCATTACCAAGCACGAAGAAGATGTGAAGCGGTTTGCACTCGAGTCCTCACGCGAACGTTCTGTGATTGAGAACGAACGCGCTGAGCTATCCCTATGGCGTGACCGTCTCGGGGAAGACAAGCGCGAGCTGGATGACCGCATCGAAACCTTTGAGCGCACCCTAACCCGCTAGATATGGAAGCAATCCGCGATGAAAACCACGTGCCAGTCACTCTCGGAGTGAGCACTGCCGATGCGAACGTTACGCTCCCGCTTCTTGTTGACCCCGCAACGGGACGACTCCTAGTAACCGTTACCTAACCTATGAACGCACCTCACGACCAAAACCGTGTGAAAGCAAAGCTGGGGGTTTGGTGCGTTGATGGGCGCACTCTTATCCCAGTTGCCGTAGATGCCGCGCTCGGTGGCATGAAGATGGACACCACATCGACTATCGGCTTCACACCAGGGAGCATCGACTTCCGTGACCAGAATTATCAGCCGTGCTGGATGATGACGAACTCAGTTGATGGGTCGCCAATCCCCCTCTTCGTCAACGCTGACGGAGCCGTACTCGTAGATATGTAATATGGAAGCACAACGCGATCAAAACCACGTCACATCGACCCTTGGAGTATCCACTGCGGATGCTGACCTTACGCTACCCTTCCTCGTAGACCCTGTTACGGGCCGTCTTCTCGTTGATTCAACGGGCGGTGGCGGTGGAGACGTTAGTTTCAGCGGCGTAGGCTCTACAGACAACGCAATTGCACGCTTCGATGGCACTACAGGCACGCTGATTCAGAACTCAGTGGTCACGATTGCCGACACAACGGGCAATATGGCTGGAGTTGGCACGATTAATGCGCTCGTCCTTCCCTCGAGCAACTTTGTCGGCCTCTCAGACGCTCAAACGCTCACAAATAAGACCATCAACGGGGCAAATAACACCCTTACGGTGCGTCTTGCCAACGATGTCTCGGGAAATCTCCCTGTAGGCAACCTAAATAGCGGTGCTTCGGCCTCTGCAACCACGTTCTGGCGCGGAGACGGCACTTGGGCTACCCCAGCGGGCGGAGGAACCGTTACTGCGGTCTCTATCGTCACGGCAAACGGCTTCGCTGGCTCCTCTGGAGGCGGTTCAACCCCTGCTCTCACGATCAGCACGACTATCACGGGCATCCTTCAGGGAAACGGTACTGCAATCAGCGCAGCTACCACAACAGGCTCGGGCGCAGTGGTTCTTGCAACCTCTCCAACGCTCGTTACGCCTGCTCTCGGTACGCCTTCATCGGGTACGCTGACGAACACCACTGGTTTTCCTGTAGCGCAGCTCGCAGGGGCTGGAGCGGGTGTCCTTACCTTCCTTGCAACGCCTTCGAGCGCGAACCTCGCAACGGCTGTCACTGATGAGACTGGCTCGGGTTCACTCGTATTCGCTACGTCCCCTACGCTCACTACCCCTACATTCATCACGCCGATCCTTGGCGCGGCATCCGCAACAAGCATCAATGGCCTGGTAATCACGTCTTCTACGGGCACGCTCACTATCGCAAACGGCAAGACCCTGACCGTATCGAACTCCCTTACCCTCGCAGGTACGGACGCTACGACTATGACCTTCCCGACTACGACTGCGACCATCGCACGTACGGACGCAGCACAGACCTTCACTGGCGTTCAAACGTTCAGCTCTGCTCCTGTGCTCTCAACGAACACGCTCACAGCGAACGGAAACCTCATGACCTTCCCGACCTCAGCGCAGACCATCCAAGGTCTCACTGCGGCTCAAACGGTCACGAACAAGCGCAATCAGCCTCGTACAGCGTCATCAACGACATCTTCAAACCTGTCGCCTGACCTTGCGACTGCGAACGTGTACTACCGTACGACTCAGACTGCGACTCTCACAATCGATGCTCCGACTGGTACCCCAGTGATCGGAGAAGTCCTAGCCATCTACGTTGACTCGGCTGGCGCACAAACGCTCAGCATCAACGCGGCATACGTTGCGTTCGGTACTGCCTTCCCTGCTGCAACTACAGCGGGCAAGACGTTCATGCTCGTTGCTCAGTACAACGGCACTAACTGGAAGTCAACGTGGTCTAACGCTGTGTAGGATGGCAAATGCAAACGTAAAACTATGGGGCGGTGGCGGAGCTGGAGGAGCATCAAACTCTGAAGCTGGCGGTGCAGGAGCGTATGTAAACAACGCTGCGTATTCCGTTACGGCTGGTTCCAGCTACACGGTCACTATCGGCCAAGGAGGTTCCCCTGCAACCAATAGTTCTACGCCTGGAAATGGTGGCGCAGGCCATCGCACTGGTGGTAATGGTGGTGCCTCAACGCACGCAGGTGGCGGTGGTGGTGGTTCCACCCTCTTCGATACCCTCATTGCCGCAGGTGGCGGTGGTGGTGGCGGTAACGCTGGCCCTGGTCAACCTGGAACCGCAAGTGGAGGTGTCGGAGGAACGGTCACTGGCTCAGGTCGCTCGGGTGGTGGTGGTGGTGGCGCAGGAACCAACGGCGGTAACGGTACTGGAACGGCTGGAGGCGCAGGAGGTACTGGTGGGTCTACTCCTACTGGTACGAGCGCGGCTGGCTCTCCTAACAACGGTGGAGCGGGCGGTTCCGCAGCAGGTACGTCAGGTAACGGTACTGTTGGCGAGACAGCAGGCCAAGGTATTGGAGGTATTGGTTCTGGTGGTGCTGCTGGCGGTACATCGGGTGGTGCAGGTGCAAACGGCGCGAGCGGCGAGTCAGGTGGTGGTGGTGGATCTGCTGCATCAGCTACTCCTACGAACGGAGGTGCTGGTGGTGTTCCTGCTGGTGGCGGTGGCGGTGGCTACAACGCTGGTTCGGGTAATAACCCTGGAGGTGCTGGAGGCGCAGGAATGGTCATCATCAGCGTTACAACAGGTACCTTCAATCCAGCTGCATCTGGCGCGAACTCCTTTACTCAATCAGGTGGAAACGACATCTGGACATTCACTTCAAGCGGTACATGGTCTCCAACAGCACTAGCTGTGGCATCGATGGTAGATCTACGCACGTTCTTCATCTAATTATGGAAACTAAAAAGACAACACTAGCAGACTCAATCAAGACTTGGTGGCCAATCATCCTTGTGGCCTCAAGCATCATCGCTCAATGGGCGGTGTTCGGTATCCGCATCCAAAATGTGGAGGATCGCCTTGACCGTCAAACAACCGCCATCTCGGACATTCGTACTCAGCTTACGGAGACACAGAACCAGTACTCCGCGCTCAACGCGAAGCTGGATGGCATCGACAAGAACGTGGACTACATCCGAGACCGTATTGACCGCGTAGGCTCATAAACCATGGATCAAAACTACCAATCACTCGCAAACCGTGTCGCCGCTCTCGAGAAGTGGAAGACCGAGAAGGAAGCACAGCAAATCAAGTTCCCGCTTGATGTGCAATCTGTGACCATTCTCAACAAGTACTTCATGCGCATCAACGAGACGGTTCTGTACGAAGTGGTTGGTGCAGCTGCGCACCCAGTGACCATCTACCTTGGTACACAGGACACCATCCCGTTCCAGATTACTCCTCAAAACATCTACCCTTACACGGTAAATGTGACCACAAACGAGCTTACAGTCACGACCAACAACAGCTTCTACGAAGACCAAGAGGTTTATGTATACACGACTCCTACTGGTAGCTATCCAAACCCTCTTGCGGTCAACACGACCTACTTCATCAAGAGCATCTCGAAAAGCGCGTCTGGCACGGTATTCGTCCTGTCGCTGACTTCAGGTGGTGCAACGATCAACATTACAAGCAACGGTAGCGGGCCTCAGTACATCCAACCAGCCTTCTAATATGGCAAAAAACTACTTCCCAGCTCAGGACTCGTCCTACACATACCTCCAAACGAACCGCAGTGACACGCTGGGGAGCCTTTGGAGCACCATGGGAGTAGACCTTCAAAGCGACCTCAATACGTTCCGTGTTGCACCTCGTATGCTAATCGCCGCTAACACTGCGGGACTTGCCAATCTTGGCCTGCCCTCAGCTTTCCTATACTCAGAGAACCAGATTTACGCAGTCTGTGGCTCTCGCATTTTCCAATCAGTGCTTCCCAACAGTGGATGGGCAGAGAACGTAGACACAGGCGTTCCTACCACCTGCGACATTCAAAGCGATCTCGCGCAGTTCGATGGCGCAACGTACGTAAGCGCGGGCACTACCCTGTACCGTCAGAGCGGCCCAGGCAACACGTGGTCTTCTCAGCAATCGCTCGGTATCGGCGGTATCTCACACGCACTGAACGTCTTTGACGTGTTCAACCGCCTGTATTTCCTCTATGACGGAGACCTCGTTCAGTCCATCGACATCGACAACAACCTTTCGGACGGTAGCTACGAACTCGACATCAGTGACGCTTCCTACGGAGGTATCTCAACAATGGTATCGAACAGCACGAGCATCTGGCTCGGTACGCAGGGTAGCAACTCGAACGCAGGACAGTTCGCCAATGTCATCCAGTGGGACGGCATCTCTTCAGGTATCACGAAGGCGTACCAAATCCGCGCACGCTACGTGCTCGCTATGTGCGTGTACGAGGACATCCCGTACCTCATGGACAGTGATGGCATCCTACAGAAGTTCAACGGCTATGCCTTCGAGGAGATTGGCCGTCTCCCATTCGTCAACAAGCCGCCACGCTTCACTGACTTCGTTATGCGCAACGGAATGGTGCCTACCAAGAACGGCACGATCCTCGTGAACGTCATGAACCGCAATAGCGGTAGCACTGCCTCATACCAGGAGAACATCCCATCTGGTGTCTGGGAGTGGTCTGAGGACTTCGGCTTCACTCACAAGGAGGCTATGTCCTACACCCCCGCAAGCTCGCTCACTACGGTCACTGACTTCGGCCAGAACATCGTGAGCGTGGCTGGAGCTATCCTTGACGTGAGCCAACTTTTCCCCAGCACTTCAGGGCGTAACGGCTCTATAATTGCAGGAGCAACCTACTTCACTGATGCGTCTACGACCACCAACGCCATCTTCGTTGATGACTCGGATAACACAGCAATCAAGAAGGGATACTTTGTCACTACGTGGTTCTTCTCCCAAGAGGTGCAAGACAAGTGGGAACGCCTGTGGGCGACATTCCGCCGTCTCCTGAGCGCAAACGACTCCATCGTCTTCAAGTACCGCACGAACGAGGTTGACCCTCTCTACGCGGACATCACTTGGGTTAACACCACTTCATTCACTACCACGACCAACCCTACGGCCTACTGGACTTCGGGAGTCGGAGGAGAAGTGGAAGTGCTCCAAGGCACGGGTAGCGGAACCTGCGCTCACATCACGAGCATCGTGAACAATTCAGGAACCTACACGGTCACGCTCGATACCCCTGTTACGGGAGTAACGACTGGAACAGCCAAGGTTCGCTTCCAAAGCTGGGTTCGCCTCAATCCGATCATCAACAACCAAGTGAAGTCTTACGAGCAACTGGCAATCGGTGCGAGCAACCCGCGTATCCAGATCAAGGGATGCTTTACCTTCACAGGCAACGGAGAGTTCTATCGCGCAGCTCTGTTCAGCAACCCTGACATCACAATCAACGCATAACGCCATGAAAACCTTTACCGACCTACGCACGCTAACTGCTCAATACTGCAACCTCCAACTGGAGGACACCTCTGCAATGGCTGTGGTTGACAACAACGTCAACGACAGTGTGCGTACCATGTGCAACCTTCAAGGCGGTAAGCTCCGTTTCCTCGAGACCACTAAGGACATCCTTACCGTGGGAGACCAAGAGGCGTACCAGATCCCAAACAAGTTCCGCAAGCTCATCGACCTCTACATCATCAATGCAGGCGATGACCCAAACACGAACACCATCTACACCCCTCAAATGGTCTTCGACCCAACGAAGTGGAAGTGGGTCAAGTCCCTGAAGCTCGGCGTATCGAACGTTCCGTACTTCACGTACGTGGAAAACAAGCGTTTCTTCATCGCTCCTATCCCTTCAAGCTCGGGCAACACCATCGTCCTTCGTGGCCGTCTCAACACCACGGAACTCGTGCGCCCTGACTACACGACTGGAACCATCGTATCCGTAGCGAACGAAGGTACTACCGTTGTTGGTTCAGGCACAGCATGGAACGCATCCATGGCTGGTAGCTACATCCAGATCGCTGAAAGCACCTCTGCAAACGGCGGGGACGGCTTCTGGTACGAGATTGCCTCAGTCACGAACGCAACCACGCTCGAGCTGACCAAGAAGTACGAAGGCACTGCAATCGTTGCAGGCGCAGGTACATACACCATCGGTCAATGCTCCGTCATCCCTGAAGCGTATGACGTGGGCATCGTATATCGCTCAACCGCCCTCTACTGGCAGAACCAGAACGACCTCAACCGCGCCAAGATGTACTGGCTCATGTATGACGGTGGCAACGAGGCTGGCTACAGCCGTGAGTACGGAGGTCTCGTAGGTCAGATGCTCGCTAACGAAGGCGAAACAGAGGAAGGCTCATACCTGCCTCCGTTTGACCGCTTCTCGAACGGTATGCCTCAAGTGCCGTATTACCTCCCTTATCAAGACGCTAGTGGCATTAATCCTTAATCATGGCTATCACTCCCGACCTAAGCAAGTTCCAGGCACCTACGTCCGTAGGGGGGATTAAGCTGCCAACCACAGTAGCGACCCCTAAGAAGAAGTACACGGACAGCCTCGCAACCCTCAACATCGGTAGCAACCCCGCTGGTCTTCAGCCAGTGAAGGGTGCTATCACAAACCAAAACCTTCTCCCTGAGAATCTCCGCGTAACCACCTCAAATGGCGCGACTTCGCCTACCCCAACCCGCATTACTGCCCCTACGTCCTCTCCTACAGGCTCAGGAGGCGCAGGAAGCCCTGGATCGTACCAAGGTGTAGCAATCGATGGAACACGCGATGTGGCACAGCAAATCGCTGAAATTGACCGCAACCGTGCGGGAGGTTCGAGCCTACAGTCCCCAGCAGCTCAGGCGTACATCTCCTCTCAAGGAGGTGCCCCTGCTGGTACCCAGCCCCCAGCTCCAATCGGCTCGACACCTAACATCAAAGGTGGCTCAGCAGGCTCTACGCCAGGCGCACAGCCCTCTTCATACGACCTTGCTATGAAGTCTTACCTCGACTCCCTGAAGACGAGCCAAGACCTCAACGCGAAGGTACAGAAGGAGACTATGCAGGCAAACCGCAACTACATGGATGAGAAGGATCGTGACGGTGGCTACCAAGGTGGCAACGACCTTTCCGCAGCTCGCCGTGGCCGTCAGGACAATGCCTCTCTCGCAGACCTCGGTATCGCTGAGACATCCGCTACAAACGCGGCTAACCTCGCCTTCCAACGCCTGCAATACGAGAAGGAGAACCTGCCTGACAACGACCCTTACACCCTCTCTGCGGGGCAAACTCGCTACGATGCTCAAGGCAACGTGCTTTCGTCTCTGGACGCAGGTGTGGACAGCCCTACGAGCGTGCAGGAGTACCAGTTCGCCGTACAGAACGGTTACTCAGGCTCATACGACCAATTCAAGAACTCAGGAAGCACTCCTGCGAGCGTCCAAGAGTACCAATACGCAGTCAGCCAAGGCTACGGCGGTTCGTACGATCAGTTCAAGAACTCTGGCGCGGCTGGCACAAAGGCATCCGCAACACAGCTTGACTCTCTTGCTGGCTTCGACTCTACAGTTGGTGCGGCTGGGGAAGCTCTCAGCCTCCTTGATGGCGGTGCTTCAACTGGCCCTATCGCCTCAAAGCTCCTCGGTGCTGCCAAGTTCTTTGGAACCGCGAACGAGAAGCAGATGGTGCTCGAGCAACTCATTGGCAAGCTCAAGGCTGACTTCATGAAGGCTCTCTCGGGTGCGGCAGTCTCTGAACAAGAGGCGGTTCGTCTATCCAAGTTCCTCCCTGACATCTCAGACCAAGAATCCGTCATCCGTAGCAAGCTCAATACCCTTATTGCTGAAACAGGTCGTACGAAGCAAAACCTACTCTCAACTCTTCAATCCCAAGGAGGAGGCCAAAGCAATGGCGGAAGCCAAGGCGGTGGCGGAACAATCTGGGACTTCTAACCTATGCCTCCACAACAACTCGACAACGACATCGTTAACCTAGCCCGCGCCGTTCGTAAGATTGAGAGCGGAGACAACTTCAGTGCCCGTGGTGGCTCGGGAGAATACGGTGGCTACCAATACACCCCAGCAACCTGGGCTTCCCATGCCCGTGCAGCAGGTGTGAACGTGCCGCTCGAGAAGGCTACTCGCGCAGATCAAAACAAGGTGTTCTACACCTGGGCGAAGAGCAAGAAGGACTCAGGCAAGAACATCGGGGAGATCGCATCCATGCACAACGCTGGAGAGGGTCGCCCTAATGCGTACCTGGAGGGCAACGCAGGAACCAATAAGTACGGTGTCCAGTACGACACTAAGTCCTACGCTGAGAAAGTCGCTAAGGCGTACCAAGAGATCAAGGCGCAGGGAGGTGGGTACCAAGTGCCTACTGACGTGCAAACGCCTCAGAACTCTACTCAGAGCTACTATCAGAACCTGAACGCTCCTGCCGCTGAGGAACCTAAGAAGGACTGGCTCGACAAGACCAACGACATCTTCCAAACATTCTTCCCTACAAGGAACATCGGAGAGGCAATCGGCACGGGACTGGCTAAGGCTGGTCTCTTCACGACCCCTGAGACGGTCAAGTACGTTGATGACTCCAAGGCTACCCTCGGAGGCATTGCTGGCGATGTAGCGCAGAACGCCGCTCTCTTCATCGGAGGTGGTGCGATCCCTGCTATCCGTGGGGCGACTACCGCGGCTCGTGTCGGGCAAGGTGCCCTTCAAGGCGCAAAGTGGGGTGCTCTCGCAGGAGGTGTGGGTGGAGGCGGACGCGCTCTCTCTGAAGGCGGAGACATCGTGGATGCAGGTGTCGGTGCGCTCGGCGGTGCAGCTCTCGGTGGAGTCACTGGAGGCGCTATCGGAGGTCTCGTTCCAGCTATTCCAGGCATTGCAGGTCGCGCTCAACGCGCAGCCACAGGCGGTGTCCAGTCAAAGGCTTCTATCGTGGAAGACATGGTTGGAGCGAACGCGGCAGGGCGTACCAGCACTCGTGCAGCGGATGACCTAGCCCGTGCATCTGCACAGGAGCAACGCGCCGCTGGTGCCGTGGTTCAAGGAAAGGGAGACGAGGCGGAGGCAAAGCTTGCTGCTAAGGTGCTCCCTACGGTTGATACGACTGGCGTGAAGACCTACAAGGAACTCAACAACCGCATCCAACAGAAAATTGATGAGAAGCTCAGCACGGTTGATAAGGCGTACGCAGGAAACACGGACAAGAAGAAGCTGAAGGATCTCGCTCAAGAGATCGACTCAGGCATCCCTGGCTCCAAGCTGAAGCGTTCCGTCAACTATGTGGAAGACTCGCTCAAGCAACTTAAGACCTACTACAACTCTACGCGTGACCTGAAGAGCGCACTGCGTATTCAGGCAACCATCGCAAAGGCACGCAAGGAAGGTCTGTCAGCCTCTGAGATCAACGCAATCGCCCGTGAACACGGACGCGAGCTTACTGGTTTCAATGCCAACGGGGAACTCGCATCGGGTCTCTCGAAGCAAGCCGCTGAGAACACTCGCAAGGGTATCAAGGAGACTGCACGCGCTTTCCTTCAGGATGACGTGGCACGTACTGCTGACCTTGAGGTTGCAGACCTCATCCGCGTCAAGGAGATGACCGAGAAGGTTGAGACTGCGGTTAACAAGCTTACTCGCAAGGTTGAAGAGCGTGGCCTTCTTAAGAAGGTGGGACGTGCCATTGGAAAGACCATCGACTTCACGACTGGTGGCTTCTTCAAGGGCATCTTCAACGCGCTCATCATGGAGAGCAACGTGGGTCTCAAGTCCATGAACTCCATGCAAATCGAAGAGAACCTATCAAAGAACCTCAAGCTCCTCGAGGCTCTTAACGGTGCCCCTGAAGCCGATCTCGAACGCTGGCTCCGCGCAGTCATCGGTGGAAATCCACAACAATAGATATGAAGCTCTCACTCTACCTACCGCTTCCGCTCCAGTACCACAACCAAGGTTTTGGTGCGAACGCAAACCCGCTGTACGCAGGCCAAGGTCTCAAGGGACACACGGCTGATGACTGGGGGTTTGCGTTTGATGCTCCTATCCGCAACGTTGCGGACGAGGCGTACTGCTATTCCGTGATGAACAAAGACAACTCAGACCCAATGAAATACCGAGCGGTATTCACGCTCGTGGCGGGCGACAACGGCCTATCTGATCTCGCTGAGGTCAGCTACGGTCATGCGAACCAGATCTTTGCTCAACCAGGGAAGACATACAAGGCGGGAGATACCCTCATGACGTGCGGGAATACAGGAGACGTGTACGTGGGGAGCCACTACGTTACTCGGGAGGAGAAGCTTGCAGGAAGCACAGCAGGCAACCACCTTCACGGTGCGCAGGTTCGTCCTGTCTTCAAGGTAACGAAGCGTAAGTCAGGCAAGCAATACCTCACTGACGCGAACGGGTACCTAAAGATTGATGGCCAGTACTTCGAGGTCTGTGACTACGACAACGGATACAACGGTTGCATCGATGCCATGCAGTTCTCCAAGGGCGTGGTAGTAGGCACTACGGTTCCTGCTCCTATCCCTCAGCCTGCGGTATTCGTGTTCTCACGAGACCTCTATGAAGGCGTTGAAGGGGAGGACGTGCGCGAGCTGCAAAAGTACCTCAACCGCAAGGGCTTCATCGTCTCCGTCAGCGGTGCTGGTAGCAAGGGGAACGAGAGCACGTACTTCGGCGTGAAGACCAAGACCGCTCTCGGCAAGTTCCAGAAGGCCAAGGGCATCACGCCAACGCAGGGCTACTTCGGCTCAATTACTCGCGGGTTTGTAAATAAGAATCCTTAATATGGCTATCCTAAAGTCAGCAAGCAAGATCGTATTCATCCTCATGGCAGTCGCTGTGACGGCTCTTACGTTCGCAGATAAGATCGATCCAAAGGACTTCATGATGCTCGCATCCATGGCGTTCGCGTTCTACTTCTCGAACAAGGGGGAGACCAACGAGCCTTTCGCGGGAAAGTAGGTGGGGATAACGCGTATTGACCTCAGAAGTGAGGCCGATACCATATATATGTGCTGTCCGTGAACCACCTGAACTGCAATCTGCGCTACCCAGTGTCGCTGGGAATGACGCAGTGAGACACGCCGTACTCCAACCCACGCATATATAAAACGCATCCACTACGCAGCAGCAACCCTGCTCCTCGTACTCGGCTGGCTAATCTATCCGCTTATAGCCCAAGCGGTCACAGTGCCAACCGCTCCGTACGCAGCTACCCCTAGCCATCAGCTCGCTCTCGAGAGCAAGGGCGTCGATTGGGAACTTGAACTCGCAAAGCCTCAGACCGTTGAAGAGATGGTTACTGCCGAGTTCAAGGACGCTCCAGTCATGGTGTCCATCGCCCGCGCAGAGAGCAAGTTCGATCCAAAGGCCAAGAACCCAAACAGTACCGCAACGGGTGTATTCCAAATCCTCATCGGCACATGGAATGACCCTTACTACGGTTGTGTGGGCGAACGAACCAACGCAGAAGACAATATCGACTGCGCCCGCAAGATCTACGAGAAGAGCGGAACCGTTCCTTGGAACTCCTCATCGGCTCATTGGTAACAGAAAACGCCCCCAAATCGGGGGCTTTTCTTTTCATTGACTCTTCATACACTCTTTGCAATACTGCGGGGGTGGGCAAGAGGCTCACGGACAACACCCGTCTCTTAATGAGGCTTAAGCGTTCCTAGTGGCATCGTAAATAAGCCATCGAACCTGCGAAAACACATAGTTATCGCGGCAGAGAGCGAAACCCCCACGCTTGACGGCTGGGGTTTTCTCTTTGCATATAAAAGCAAAGTCCCCCTGTTCGTGGGGGAGGTGGAGCGATAGAGTTTATGGAGGCATCGTGAGCGGACGAAACTCACGGTAACAGAGGAAAGAGGGCGGGCGACAACACCAGAGCTTTGCTACCTTTACAGCATATATCATATTTTTCCCCTTGTGCAATATGACCTGTGGATAAACTATGAAGGTAGAAGGAGGAGACCATGAGAATATGCCCGCGTTGTTCCCAACCGTCATCCGATGAGGAGTGCTTCTGTGGCTCGAAAACCCGAGAAGTGCAGTCGCTACTCCCGTTGGCACTTCCGCGCCAAGAACGTCAACAGCAACATCTCCCGTTTGAAGAAGGAGAAGTGCCATGATCTACGTTTTGCTCGTTCCCTTCGGCATCTGGTACGCTCGCGCCTTCTGGCGTGCGCTTCCCAGTAACCGATACTCCTACCCCTGAAAGGAGGTGGTCATCAATATCTCCCCGCGCTAAACATTACCTGGCGCGGGGTCTTCTTTCTGTCCTATGTATGCCTTGATTGGTGCGAAGCCACGGTCTTTTAGTACCGCGTACATCTCGTCTCCCCCCTGCGGATTGGCCGTATGGAGGGTCACTTTTGGTGTTATACGGGGGCAATATATAGCGTACTCACTACCCTCAAAACGCCTCTCTATATACCATCGTTCAGCGATGTAGTACGCCACTCCACAGAAACACTCCGTGCACGCTTTCACTTCTTGGTCTACGTCACTCTCATCGAGGTTCTCGAAGTGGGATATGTCGTGGTCAAGCGAGATCTCATCCCAACGCTGAAATCGTGCGAGTATGCGTATCGCCTCCGTTACGTTACGCGCAACAGTCCAAGAGTCATCGGGTGGCTTACGGATGTCATCAACCCAGAGTTTCATGGCCTCCCTATTTTCATTTTCAGACCAGTGCTTTCATCGATGTACTTTGGGTAGAACTCAATGAGGTTCTTCCCCTCCCACGGCATCATCTTACTTGCTACGCACTTGCCGCTTGGAGTGTGCAGCTCCACCTTCAGACCAAAGGGGAACTTCTCGCTACCATCGCCAACACGCTCCTCAGAGTAAATGAGGTTAATCATCTGAACAGTCCTCGTGAGTGGGTGCATCATTACTTTTGTTCCTTAATGGTCTTAAGTGCCTTGATAGCGAGCTTCACAGCACCATCCTTGCGGTTGTGCTTTATGGTAGACCCATCGTCAACGAGATAGGTGCACTCGTCCCCGTAAGCGTCTTGGTTGACCACTGTACGGGTGTAGATTGGCCTATCGTTGATGAAGATTGTTACGCTCAGCATACTAGGATAGTTTCTTAATCCAAACCGTATAAAGACGGTCTGAGGCGGTGCGCCTGCCAGTCTCAACATCGTAGAGATACGGAGCGGAAACACCCAAGTCTTTGGCAAGATGAGTAAGTTTTATATCCTTCTCGAGACGGGTCTTGCGAAGAACAACACCAAGGTCTTGTCGTGCAACAATTGCTGCATGGCTTGCTTTTTGCCACGCATCTAACGTCTCTTCGTACTTCTTTAGTGCGTCTTTCATAGCTAAAACTCTACGCCTGAACCAACATCAATGACCTCGAGACCGTTGCTACGCCACATGCGGATAACCTTTGGTCGGTCATCAATCACTACCTCAATAGGGTACTTGCCCTTGAAGTAGGTATCGAAGACCTGTTGCTTAACCTCCGTATCGTCCCGCTTGTCGTGATCCTTGCGCATGAACAGAGCCTGGTACTCGAAGTCCACTGGCAGGTGCTTCACAAGCCATTCTACGGTGTCTGCACGGCACCTCTCGGGACGTGCTGAGACGAAGATGACAGGGTGTCCCTTGGTGCGGTACTCGTTGAGAATATCGAGCGTGGACTGGCGGAGCTTGTCATCAGGCACTCCAGCGAAGAACTTGTCCCAGTCCTTAGTGAGACCCTTCGCGTACTGAAGGCGGTGCTCAAGGTCGCACAGCGTTCCATCGAGATCGCACACCACGAACGGCTTATCCAGCTTTGGAAGTAGACCGTACTGCATACCCATGCCGATGATGACATCCGCTCCTACCTTCTTCTCTCGCTTCTCATCTCGAGCGATGCACTCCCAGACGGGAGTATCGAGCTTCTCGTACTGTATCTTCGCGTTGTGCTTCTTTGCGAGATCCACCCACATCTGAACGATGGAGGGGTTGAGGTTCGTATCATCAATCACGACAGAGCGTCCACGTCCGAGGAGCGCATCAGCAATAGCCCGTGCAACGTCACGAGTTATGCCTTCGTTCAGACCCGTCCACTTATCGAAGTGGAGCATGGTGCGGAGCAGGTCACGGTTGATGCGCACTGCGTCTCCTTGACCGACTATCTCCTTAGCTCGGGTGCTCTTCCCTGAAGCGGGAAGCCCCTGCATGATGACGATTTTAGCCATACCTATGCAGTAATGTTAGCTGCGAGCGCAACGTCATCCTCGTGGGCTGACTGGCTGGACTCGAGGTCTTCTACGCCCGTGTCCAGAAGCTTGGTCTCATGCTCGAGGAACTTAGGGGACTTGGCCTTCAGGATGTATGGGCGAAGACCATCTGCGCGTACGCATACGCCCTCGTCCACAATATCCTTGTTCTCTCCGAGACCGAGGCAGTGACGGTATCCTTCCTCGAAGAACCGCTTGTCGATGAAGTTCTCAATGACGAGATCCTTCAGCTTTCCGCGCCACATCTCAGGTACCGACTTGAGGCCAGACTGTGCACAGAACTCAACCACCTGATCCCACGAGAGGTCAGTGATTGCACCCTGCTCGTTGATGATGGCGATGCGGTAGATGTACAGCTCGCTCGTACGGTCAGCGATGCCGTAGCTGTAGTTCTTCTGGATCTCCGCTCCATCTGGGGTGTAGCCGATCAGCTCAGCGTATACAACGTAGTTCTCAGGTAGCAGACCCTCCAGCTTCTTGCCCTCCTGAGACCAAATATCAGCCTCGTAGTAGTGCATCTGGTTAGGGTTGTTTGCGTCCTTGATGACCTTGCGGGAACCAAATACGTAGTCATGCTCCGTGAGCTGCACAGCAACGCCGAGCTTAACAAGCACGCGCTCAACGAGCGACAGCTTGCGCTTCACGATGGTGTTTGCGATACGGATTGAAGTACCGTGGATCTTCTGCGTCACGATGACTTCCTTCTCAGGGTCTACCTTGTCGCGGTTCTTCCAGAAGTTCTCCGTGTCGTAGTGCTCAGGAAGGTGCTTAGCATCCACGCGAGTGAACCGCTTGACCTGTGCTGGCTGATTGCGCATTGGGTTGCGCTTAGGCATGTACTTACGGCAAATCTCCTTGCCCCCGAGGTGGTCGAACTCATCGCCTTCCACGAGGTCTGAGAGGTTCACGCGAGTCCATGCGAGGCTGTCCAGCGACATGAAGAGCGCGTTTGATACGTGCCCACGGAACTTCTGTGCGCGGATGCGGCGGTTGTCCTCAATGTATCCCTTCTGCCCGTGGTCAGCGTTTCCATCGCTGTGACGGTAGAGATTGTTGTGGTAGCAGTGCTCGTCTGAAAGCTGTGTCTCAGCGGGGAACACGATACCAATGTCTCCTACCTTGTGATCCTTCCCGATGACCGCTTGGAATCCAAAGATAGTAGTACCGACCACGTTGTCACACCCCTCGAGGGGTACGATATTCTTGAGGCGAACTACCGTGGCCGCGTAGTTGCTGTTCTCTGGCTTGTCGATTTTCATTGGAAGTTTGCTAGGTATTTTTCTTTAAGTCGCTTCACAGGTGGGAAGTCTTCTCCAGGCGCAGGCCATGTGAGTTCCCATTCCTTGTAAGCCTCTGGGTCAGGCCATTCGTATCCCTCTTCTCGCCAATCGGTCTCAATGGTCATGAGCATCTCTGCAAACCGCTTGTTGCTTATCTTGGTGCTCAGAGGGATACGAACGGGTGTACCGTCCACATCGAACGTATCCTTGGCGTTCCAGCGTAGCTTCAGGTTGTCGCGTGCTTCCGCAAGCGTCTTCCATCCACTGCGTGGGTTCTGGTAGAACCAGTACGCCGCTACTGCTCCCTCGAAAAACCTGCGCTTCTCGGGGGTCTCTCGTACGTCAAGCTCGCACTTAACGTACTTACCTGCGTGTTCCTTCAACCTCTCGCGCATGATGGACTCAGTACGGTCAGTGCCGAAACTGAGCGATCCATCGGGCATGATTTGCTGTCGGAACTCCATAGGGCTTAGATAGTCTCCTCTTCCTCTACCTCCTCCTCTGTAGGGGTAGCTACGGTCTCCTCAGCAGGAGCGTCCGTTACTTCCTCAGCAGGGGTCTCTACGACTTCCTCGCCTGCAATGACTTCTTCGTTGATTGGTTCCATGTTGGTGGTTGGTTGGTTAGTATCTGTCATCGCCCTCTGCGTCTTCGATGGCTTTATCCATCGCTTCTTCTGCCCATTTGCCTAAGTTTGCACCATTGGCAAACGACTTCACTTCATCGATGCCAAGCCAAACGTACTTCGTAGGACTCAGCTCAACGCGCAGCGAACGGGCAGAGATATACGGGTAGGCGATTTCCTTGCCCGTGAGATCATCGGTAATCTTCTCTGTCTTCGCCATATCGCTGTGCGTTAAGTAGTACCTTTCTTCCCACGGACGGTCTCTACGAGTTCAGGAAGGCTCTCAACGTCCATCCCCTCGAGGAACTGGTTGAGGTCTGCACCTGTCTCTGCGTTGAGATCCATACCGAAGATGCTCATGCCCTTGCCCGAAGTAACCAGCTTGATCTCAGCGTTCTCAGCGATCTTTCCCTGAGCCTCTGCAAAGGCAACCTTTACTGCCTTCCAAGCATTGATCTTCTCAATGCCCGTAGCAGCATCGTTGAACTCCTTGAGGGCTTCCGCCATCTTGAGCTTAGCGACAGCCTCTGCGAGACCCTTAGCTTCGATTGCAGACGCGTCAGCGGCACCAGTGAGCTTGACCACATCCGCTTCCTTCTCTCCCTTAATGCGGATTGCCTCTCCCTGACCAGTAGCCGTAACGACTGTTGCGTCCTTGATGACCTCGGCCTTACCGACCTCAGTAACACGGTACGCTTCAACCTTCGTCTGGTTCGTCTCCTTCTCAGCGACTGCGATGCGCTGATCCTTCTGCTGATTGGCGATACCGATGGCAGCAGCGGCTTCGATCTGCGCCGTGGTAAACGTCTTCTCAGCATTAGCGGTAGCGACCTCAGACTTCTGACGGTTGTCCTGCTCCTGCTCTACAGCCTCACGGTTGCGAGAGGAGACTTCGATACGAGCCTGCGACTCAACCTGAGCCTTACGCATAAGCTCGTAGTTCTGGATGACCTCGGAACCTTCCTTGTCACGGATGTCGTTGACTTCGAGGTTGACGAGCTGCACACCCCACTCCTTGAGTACCACGTCCACTTCCGCAGACACGCTCTTAGAGAAGGTTGCACGGTCACGCATGATGTCGAGGATCTCCTGCTTCATCGCAGCTGCGCGGGCGATTGCCTGCACGATGTTGATGAGGTCTTGGTGGAGACCCTGGAACACATCCTTGCTGAAGTCGAGACGTTCTGCCGCCTTAACTGGGTCTTGGATGTGAAGCCACGTAACGACATCAGCAACGAAAGGTGCCACATGGATGTCGTTGAGGTGGATGTCCTCAATGTCGAGCTTCACGTTTGTAAGAGGCATGATGTACCGCTTCATCAGGAAAGGGATGAAGAAGTACGCTGTCTTTGCCTTCACACCTTCAGATGGCACTGGGGACATGATCTTGCGACCAAAGCCCATTACCACGAGAACGTGCGCCTCGTTGCTTCCGATGACCTTGTAGGTCGAAAGGAACAGGAGGAAGAGGACAGCGAGTGCTATGAGTATTCCGATAACCATAATTACTGTCCGCTGTTAGTAGTCTCTGCGATCTTGTTAATAGCCACTGGCTCTCCGAGGTAGTCGGTCTCCAGTGCCTTGGCCGCTGCCTTCTTCGCCTTGTTCTTCTTGTACCAGAGGCGTGCCTTGCGAGCCTTATCTGCCTTAACCTCTGCCTCGGTCTTTGGCTCGCCCTTAGCCTTGCGCCCAAGCTTGCCTACCGTTGGAGCCGTAGCTTCCTTGGTAAACGAGATGAGTTTGAGTGCCTCTTCTGCGTTTTGGCTAGTCGCAACGACTGCGCCGTTCTTTACTTCGATTTTCATACGCTATGTGTTGGTTAGAAGGGTATATCTTCTGGGTTAATTTCTTCGTCAAACTCCCCTTCAAGTGGATGACGAGCCGCGGTAGCACTAGGGGCAGATGCTCGCGGCCTGTCGCCTGCCCCGCTGTCCGCACCAAACTGGAACGTGTCGCATACCACCTCAGTGCGGTACTGCTTCACGCCCTCCTTATCCCAGGAGCGTGTCTGAAGCCGTCCCTCAACAAAGATTGCACGACCCTTCTTGATGTACTGACCGATGATGTCAGCCGTACGGCCAAACGCGACCACGTTGTGGTACTCCGTCTGATCCTGCTGTACACCCTCCTTGTTCTTGAAGGTG
>ERZ1292629.535-Hain-H43-01um-R1-535-length-41878-cov-20_pt1 | contig 41878 bp, 41 predicted proteins | sample MGYA00564399_ERZ1292629 | MGnify/ENA primary metagenome ERZ1292629 (study PRJEB36523, sample SAMEA6512636) | groundwater metagenome | collected 2019-01-08 | study: AquaDiva: Metagenomics assemblies of 32 groundwater samples
ATACTGCATTGTTGATGTTGATGTATCTTTTCTTGCCGGTCTTCTTCTCTCTCAAAACGATCTCATCCCCTGGCTTGATATGAGACATGGTGCTGATTTTGAGTTGGAGGAGATCACAGGCTCGGAATGCGGTGTTGATGCCTGTAACGAATAAGGAGTGATCCCTGGGGTTTCCCCTTAGATTGTTTTTGATGGACTCGATAGCAGTAAGGCTTGTGATGGGATAGACTTCTATGATACTGCCTTTTTTTGGGTGGTTCTCAGCTTGTCCCATTTTCCCCCTCCAAAGTAGCAACTATTTTTTTTAGAAGCGTGTCACTTATTAGGACATACCGTGACCCTTCAGGAGTGTCTTGCTCTGCCCCTTGTCTTAGCAGTCCTTTAAGATTTCTACCAATCTCGGCTATCTCCTCGATCCACTCAAGGGCATGGGGGATACATGCACCATGAATTATACATCTCGGTATTGCCTCAAGTACACGCCGATCAGTTACATCAAGCTCATATTCTTTCTCTACCAGGCCTTCTCTGCACATCTGTCCCTCCTCTTCTTTCTCAATGTCTCTATCAGCTTTTTTACCATCTGCTTTTTTTGCTCAGGTGTCCAGGTGCGCTTAGACTTCTTCCCACCTTTGCGTCCTATTTCAGAGAGATATTTTTTGATTGAGTTGTTCATATAGCTATATCATAACCTGGTTATGGTAAGAGGTCAAGCTTTATTTTTTACAAACTACTTATTATTAAAAATTTGACTTATCTGTAACATTATGTTACAGGTTGTTTATGCCGGATATTGAAATAGTCATTAATGACATCAAGTTCACGCCCCGCCCTGATTGCAATTACAAACATAACTATGTAGCCTATGTGCAGATTATTAAAGATCCTTCCCGGTGGGGAGAGGTTGTCCCTGCCGAATATCTCAACAGGTCGTTGCATCCAGAAGTTAATGAGGAATGGGTTGCAAAGGCTCTGTGGCGGAAGGTGATATTAAGCGACCTGTGGTTTATTGTCTATTTTATCCTTGGAGTCCCCGCTTCAATTGCGAACACCCCTTTTTTTATAGATATGTGCAGGAAAATCGAGGAAGGCCCAAAAACTAAAACGCTGGATGTGTGGAGCCGTGGGCACGGGAAGAGCAGTTGCATCACAAAAGCCGAAACAATCCAATACCACCTAAAAAATCCCGAACATTGCACCTGTATCTTCTCTTTCAATAAGCCTACCGCTGAGGCATTTGTAAAGTCTATCAAAGAGGCTTACGAACTGCCTTTTATGATGTCGTGTTTCCCTGACGTACTTTACAATGCAGAGGAAAGAAAAGACTCCTCCTCGTGGTCTGTCCAAAACGGCATAAGTATTAAAAGGAAAAACCGGACAAGGACGGAAGCAACTGTTATGGCCTCCGGTCTTATAGAGGGGATGCTTACCGGAAAGCACTTTGAAAGAAGGATATATGATGACTTCGAGACCGCCGACCTTGCCCGGACACCTGAACAACTTGACCTATGCTATTCTCAGTTTGAGATGTCCTCCTATCTCGGAACCAAAACCGAGGTAGATATTATACGCCTTATAGGAACTATCTACAGCCATATGGGGCCTATTGTTAAACTGATGGCAAAGAAGATTACCGATTCAGAGGGAGTAGAAAAACCAATCTATCATTCACGGATAGTTCCCGGTACGGTAGGTGGAGAATGGGACGGTAAACCTGTTTTATGGTCTCAGGAGATACTTGACCATGAGAAGACCTTAGACCATTACCCCATGCAGGTGCTGTGTGACCCTACACCTACAAAGTTGCGATCGTTTAAGTCTGAATGCCTGATAGAAATTGAGCCGCACAAGATACCCAAAAATATCCTCAAATTTATGATAGTTGATCCTGCTGGTGACAATTCTAATAGTAAAAAGGGAGACTGTTGGGCCGTCCCTGTTATCGGTATTGATGCTTCGCAGGTTGATGAACTTGGTGGTGCCAATATCTATATTACCAATGCTGTTATCTCGCAAATGGGGAAGGATGCTGCTGTAGCTGAGATCGCAAGAATATATCTTGCAAGCGGGGTTATCCAGGCAATAGGTATAGAGAAGCAACCTGGCGCTGTCAACTATCTTGACTCCCAGATAAAAGAAGTTTTGGCATCAAGAGGAAGAAGGGTATCTATCGAGGATAAAAGTCTTGTTCTTCTTCCCACTGGCGGGAGGAATAAAAAAGAGAAGATACAGAATGCTTTGCAGTGGAGATTCTCTAATGGGAAGATACATATCTCGACAGATGTACCTATCGCATACAGAGACAGATTGCGTCAAGAGATGGACAAATTCCCATATTGGCATGACGACTTTCTTGATAGCATCGCTTATTTCTTCGACCTCATTAAATGCGTGAACCTTACTGCCTACAATGCCCTCCCTGAATACGATTACACACCGAGAGCTTACAGCCTTGCTACTGCGGTAGGGTAGATTCTTACTGTTTTGGACAGATTTAGGCTATCCCGTTCAGCTATAGCTTCTTTGATTCTGGCTAAATTTGGCTAAATTCTACAGGTTTTGGCAGATTATTGGAGCTCCCTGAAAGCAAACAAAAATACTATTTCTTCCATTTCCTTCAAATTTCGCTTGACATCCAATTAAAAAACTGTTTGAATCTTCCCCAATGGCTATAGACCCTACCAAAATAGATTTTGGAAAACTTGACGCATTGGCCGCAACACACTATGCCGAGTTTACAAAGAGGGCAGCGGATAGGCAGCCATATGAAGCTGATTGGCTGTGCCTTTTGCGACAATCCAACGGGGAATATGACCCTGAGACGATACAGAAACTCAATAACAGCGCACATGAAAAGACAGGGAGTCGGAGTTATCCGCAATGGACACGCTCAAAAGAAGTTCCCTTGTATGCCAAACTAATAAGATTTATCCTCTCAGACAAAGATAGAAACTTTGGCCTGAGACCCACACCTAAACCATCCGTTGATTCAGAAAACCTTTTACAGATAGTCCAGTCCTTAGTAACGCAAGACGAGCAGGGGCAACCTGTATTCCCTGATGACGAGAAGATAGAAAAGGCAATCCTTGAGTTTACCAAGGAGCGGGCTTCTAAGATGGAAGCAGTTGTCGCCGATCAACTTACCGAGGATAATTACCGTGATGTCCAAAAGAAGGTCATAAGGTCTGCTATCAGGTATGGGCTGGGGATTACCAAAGGGCCGGAAGTTTATTCTTACACAGAGAATGAACTTGTCTATCAACAGATAGGTAAGGTCTCAGGTGTAATCGAATACCTTAAAGGGTTAGCTTTAAGGACCGCATCATCAGATAAAGGTCAATGGGTACAGAAAACCGTTACCAAATACCGCCCTACCGGGAAATTTTTGTCTATTTGGAACTTTTACCCAGACATGAACAATGTTGACTTGGGTGCATGTTATGATGCTTATGAGTACGATTCCATATTCAAACATGAACTAAGAAAACTTGAGCAAAGAAGCGATTTCTTTAAGGACGTAATTGAACAGGTGATAGCAGACAAACCTGACGGTGATTACACTGTAAGGGAATGGGAACGCCTCCTGGTTGAGAACGAGAAGACTCAGGAAGTAAAGAAATCCAATAAGTACGGTATTATCGAAAGGAATGGGTATATAGACAGCAAGGACTTGTTTGACGCAGGAATCATAGAAGAGGATGATGGTAAGGAGTATTTCTGTAACGAATTCATCGTTGGTGGGAAGATTATCAAGCTGTCTATCTGGCCTGAGAAGGTCGTATCATCCCTTACCAACCTGTATCATATCTTCTATTATGAGAAAGATGAAACAAGCATCCTCGGCAGAGGACTTCCAAAGATTATAAGGAATACACAGCTTGCCTTGTCTGCTCTTTCTAGAGGGGCGATGAATAACGCAGCTTGGAGCGTGGGGCCTACAGGAGAAATAAACGCCGAGCTATTACACCCGACACAAAGAGCCACGGCTGGCGATCTCCATCCACTTAAATTCTTTGTCAGAACAGGGGTAGGACAGGAGCTTAACCAGAAGGTTTTGAGCCTTTACGATGTCCCGTCACGAAGTGCCGAGTTTATAAATCTCATCAATGCCCTCAAGGAAATGGGTGATCAGGAATCTTCTTTGCCCTCGTATATGTTTGGGACTCCATCACCCAATGAGACCCTTGGTGCAGCAAGCACACGATATGCAAGCCTGATGGATTTCATTCAAAACCTTGTCAAAAATTATGACGACTCAAATGTCTCCTATATAAATTCGGTGGTCAAATGGAACCAGGAGTTTAACCCTGACAATAGCATAAAAGGTGATATGCGGGTAGTGGCTATGGGTACTGCGGCGCAACTAATAAAGGAAACTATAGCACAGCAAATGACTTTATATGCACAGGCGTTACCTCCAGAAGGGAAGAAGGTAATAGATTGGCGCAAGTATTCAAAACTTGCTATGAAACCTATGCTGGATGACCCCGAAGAGATACTACTCTCAGAAGAGGTTATAAAGGCCAATGAAGAGAGAGAGTCCCAAGAACAGGCAGAAATAACACAGCTCCAGAAACAGCTTATGGTAGTCAAGGCAGATTATGACCTTGCTAAATCAGAAAACATGAAGGCTAAGGCCGCGCTTACTATGGCGCAGCTACCTCACAAGACAGATTCAGTAGCTCTTGATAATGTGAGGAAAAGGGCAGAGGTTGAGGAAAAGACCCTTGATATGGCCCATTCACTGAAAGAGCTTATGGCAAAGCAGCCAACGGAGGTCACTGGTGCGGAGTGAAGCCGAGATATTTGAAGAAATAAGGAGTCAAGGCAATGCAGTTGTCCGCAGCCTTTTAAAGGACTTGCTGAACCATAGGATAGAAAGATGTAGACTTAGTAATGATGATGCGATTGGTGAAGCTTTCCTTAAAAATCAAGGTGCCATCCGAGAGTTTAAAAGACTATTAATAGAGATAGAAACGGAAATCTCTTGACATAAGTGTAACATAATGTTACATAGAAGAAGATGGATAAAGAGATCAAGCAAACATCAAATATAAGTGAAGAGGATAAAAAAACGCTTATAGAAGGATTAAAGGCCCTTGAAGGGGTTAAGAAAAAACTTCAAAGTATATTGCAAAACAGTTCTTTGAAAACCTGACAGCCTAAAACTTAATTAATTTATAAGACCAGAGGCCACTTTGGGAGAATTTAAAAATTCTCTTGGGGTGGCTTTTTTTGTTATTCAAGGCCTACCGTATGGAGGCATTAAAATAAACCGACCCATAGAGGCGGTTGGAGGTAGAACATGTCAGATACACTTTCACCTGAAGAACAGGCCATTGCCGCAGAGTTTGAAAAGATACCGGATGTCATAGAGAAGCCGGTGGTTTCAGAGACCCCAGCCCCGCCCATAGAAAAGGTAGCGGGAATCCCGACTCCCAAAGAAGAGAGGCCAGCGGTTTCAGAGGTTGAGGTCAAGAAAGAAGTTGCACCCGAAGGGACCATTGAAGAGAAGGGCAAAGTTGAATCCCCTATAGAGGAGGACGAAAACAGTCTTACCTTTAAACAGAGGTGGAAAAGCCTTGATGGGATGGTCAAGTCTGAGAAGACCAAAAGGGAAGAGGCAGAGAAACGGAATGCTGAATTAGCAGACCGGATCGCACTTCTCGAAAAAGCCCCTCCGAAAAAAGAGGAGGCTCCGGCAGGGGATGAGGAGGTTGATATTCTCATAGATGAGGCAAGGGAAGCCTATGAGTCTGCATTGCAGGATGGAGAAAGCAGCGAAGTCAAGTCAAAGCTCTACAGGACACTCCGCAACTTGGAGAACCAAAAAATAAAAGGTTCGCCTGTTGAGATAACTGAGACGGTTGACAGGGTACTCTCCGAAAGAGAAGAGACGAAAGCTACTAACAAGGCAATAGCAGAAGCCATCAAACAATATCCATTTCTGGATAGTAAGAGCGAAACCGTAAACCGCAGGGCAATGGCGGCAGTGAAAGCAGCAGGGGATGAATATGTGGCACAGGGGTACAGCGTGGCGGATGCTATAGCCCAGGCAGTAAAAGATGAAGCACCGAGGTATGCTGACCCTTCAATCCCCTCCAGGACAAAAGAGGTTGATGAAGACCAACTGAAAGGAATGGAAGTAGTCAGGAAGAAAGAAAGTCCGATAATCACACAGCAAAAAAGCAAGGCCGAGCCCCAGAGCTTAGGGGAGGCTTGGGCCGAACTACACTAATGTAAAAGGAGGATATTATGGCGACAGGAATAACGACAAGTTCAGATTTAACCTACAGACAGCAGGCACAGATAGTCCAGAAGCTACTTAAGGAGACTTACGCACTTGAGGTCTTTGGGAAGTATGCAACAGGCCAGACCTTGAAGGCCAGAAACACAATGACAATGAAGTGGAGGGGCTACAGCAAGCTCCCTATCATAAAGGTCGCAGCAGTTGAAGGAGTTACCCCTGTAAGCCAGAAGCTCACCCCAAGGGACGTGACCCTGACGCTTAAACAGTTGATTTCCGTACAGGAGCTTACGGACATCATGGACGACACTCATGAGGACGATATTTTCAGCGTCCAGGTGGAGAGAGGCGCAAAACAGATGGCACAGTCTGTTGAGTATGATTCCTATTCCACCCTCAAGGCCTGTTCCAATGTGTTCTATGCCAACGGTTCAGCCGTGACGGACGTGAACACAGCATTGACCGAGGCTCTTCAGAACAAGATACTAAGGGCACTCAAGAGGCAGGATACCGGCTTGATAACCAAAAAGGTCTCATCTACCATAAACTTCAATACAGAGAACGTCCTTCCTGGCATTATAGCGGTAGGGCATACCGACCTTGAAGGCAATATAAGGGCGATGACCAATTTCATAGATGCGAAGGAGTACGGTAATACCAAGCCGGAAGAGGGCGAGATCGGGGCAGTAGGCCAGGTCAGGTATATCCTTACGAATATCTGTGAATCAGATGCAGACGCCGGTGGAGCAAAGGGAGCGATGGTATCAACCTCTGGAACCAGTGCAGATGTTTACTCCGTGATTTACTTCGGGGCCGATGCTTGGGACAGAGTTGCATTTAGGGGAGTGTTTGCAGCAACTCCTATGGTTCTCAAACCCAATGTGGCAAGGGGTGGTGATGCCGCAGGACAGAGAGGAAGTGTCGCATTCAAGACAATGATTGGAACAGTGATACTTTCCGATCAGTATATGGCAGTAGCAAAGGTAGCAGCAACAGACTTGTAACATAAAGGGGGAGTTACCCTCCCCCTTACTTAAATTCTTAAAGGAGGTTTCCAATGGTTAATAAAGTATCTAACGCAGAAATGCATCAAGCGATGAGGGATGTCCTTCATGGGCTAACAAATATCAACTTGAGCAACAAGAACGTATACTCGGCACAGAACTCACTTGTTGACCCTTCTATGTCCACGGCAGGGGATTTTGGGGTGAACGGGGTTGTGGCTACAAAAGCTGCTACAAGTTCCCTTTTTGCTATTACCCCTGACACCACAATCCCTATCGGGGCAGGCGCGGCCTTTGTCTGTTGTTTAAATGCCGCAGGTTCCGGTATAGCATACCCCACCAACGTCCTCACCTCGGCACAGGTCTCTACGGCAGGTGGCGGTTGTGCAAATATTCTTGCCTCAGCCGATCTTGTAATGCCTACTATACCGGCGACAATGACCCCAGTTGGCATATATACTGTTGCCGCAGGGACAGTATCTCATGTGGCAGGGTCGAGTTCTTTCAGCTTGGTAGACTCCGCCGCAGGGTCTCACCTGTTTACACAGAGGCTTGGCGCAACCAGTATTTAATCAGTAAGGGCTATGGCCTTAAATAGCTGTAGCCCTTATCTTTTCAGGAGGTGACAAATGAGTATCAATGCAGTCAAAAATCTAACATCACAACTCAACTCTGCTGTCTTGAGTAATACTGGCGGGGTTGATGCAACACAGACCACGGATATAACAACCGCAGACAGCAAGGCCCTTTCTGCTTCTACCCGCGCAAGCTCTGTGGCAGTCAATACGGCTGTAGCAGATAGTAAGGGAGAATCATCGTCCACAAGGGCAAGCTCTGTGTCTACCTCTGCGGCAACAGCGGCTTCGGCTGCACTTAGCGCAGGGGCTTCCGCCGCAACCCAAAGGCAGGCAATCAACCTTAACAAAAAGAATGTTGGTTCTGTTACAGACTCGGATACAGGGTTTAGGTTAAGCACCGCTGGGGACTTTTCGATAGGTGACACTATTTATACAAAGGCCGCTTCCAGCGCCGTATTTGTAATGTCGGGGACTACTCTTACATCCAGTCAGGCTTGCAGATTCCTTCTTGCTCTGGATGCTTCCGGCAATGGGGTTGTAAGTCAGGGCAATCTTGCAGCTACTTCGGCAGCGGCAAGCCTTCCTACTACTTCAACGGCTACTTGCCCTGTGGCAGAGGTCATTGTGGTTGCAGGAGCAAGCCAGCATGTCCCTGGCACAACTACTTTCAGCCAGACCATATCCGCGGGCGGGTCTGTGGTAGTAAGAGACCTTTCAGGGAGGATGTAGATTGGTAGTTGTTCATCACACGCTTAAAAATGGAAGTGGCCTTAATAGGGTCGCTACTAATATGGCTATAGCAGAAAGGCTTATGGGGATAGATTCATGTCTATCTTATACCAATGAGCCGAACTGTGAAGTGACCCCAGACGAACCAAATATGATGAGGGTGGTCCCTATGGACAAGGCGAAAAATGCTGATGTCCATGTGGTTCACTCTCATCTTCCTGACGGGGCCAAGGGTAAGACTATATTTGTGGCTCATGGCACGCCGGAACATTGTTTCGGCATGGCAGTTGAGCAGGGGAAGGTAAACGGATATGCCGCAGGAGACCCCTGGATGCTCTCTCTCCACCGTATAAACACCTGTGATGTAACCGTTACGTTCTGGGATAGACACGCCTATATATGGCAGTCCATGAATCCCAAGGCCGATGTAAGGGTTGTCCCTATGGGTATTGATACGGAGTTCTGGAAGCCTGTGGAAAGTCAAGGTAAGTGGGTCGGTTCCCCTTCACTTTTCACCTGTGAGAACAGCCATCAGATTAAATGGCCGTTGGATTTAATACTTGCCTTCCCGCTGATAATGAAAGAGACAGACGCAGTGCTTCACGCACATTATTTGCCTCTTGACCAGCACAGGTACTGGTTCCCTCTTTTACAGGCCAATGGGTCGTCTTATAAATCTTATGCGAGCGGTTCTTTCTTTGATACCCCGACACTCCGCAATGCCTTCTGTTCTGTGGGTTACTACCTTAATCTTGTGAGATATGGAGACTTTAACACCGTATGTCTTGAGGCCAAGGCTTCAGGATGCAAGGTGATTTCCTATAAAGGTAATCCTTACGCCGATTTTCATATCTCAGAGGGTTCACAGTTGGAAATGGCAAGAGAACTGATAGAGATAATAAAGGGCAATACACAGCCAAGAGAAACCCTACCCATAGTAAGCTGTGAAGCTATGGCAAAGGAAATGATTAAGATATACGAGGAGATAACAAAATGAGCAACCTCGAACTAAGAACTGACATGAAAGGAAATATGACTGTAAAGGTTTACGGCCCTGCGAATGTATATCCAACAGCCTGTCTCTGTGAAGGGGTGCAGGTAGGGGCATTCTCAGAAGTAGGCCACAATGTGATAGTGGGAGACAGGACAAAGATAGGCATGGGTTCGTTTCTGTGTGAAGGGGTAAAAATAGGCAAGGATGTTTTTATTGGGCCTCGTGTAGTATTTACCAATGATCCATTTCCACCATCCACTAAAGAGAACTGGCTCGATACAATAATCGAAGACAACGTGGCAATAGGGGCCAATGCCACAATAAAATGTGGCATTACGATAGGCACAGGGGCCTTGATAGGATGTGGTTCAGTGGTGACAAAGGATATCCCAGCGGGGGAGACCTGGTGCGGGAACCCGGCGAAGAAGATGGATAAGCCTCAGTCTTGATGGCGAGGTCAAATAAACAAAATCCAAAAGGAGAACAGATGAAAGACGTAACATTTAAAAAGCAGGCAGATGGGAAATTCAAAGCAGTGGTAAGGGCGACAGGACAGTTGTTTGAGGGATGGGAAGGCAGGGAGTTCTCATCGCCTATCGAAGCAGCAAGGGTTTTCAAAAAAGAGATGAATATAACTCCTGAAATAGCTTCCCCAAGTATTAACAATGCAATCCCGCCGATAGATATTGTTGAATTGTCAAAGGTGATTGCAAGTAATACCGCTGAGGCAATGGCAAAGGCTATGGAATCGCTTATCAGCAAAAGCACGGATGGGATAAAGGACGAAAAGGAAAGGGCCGAGGCCCAAGCAGACATAAAGACTGCTGTAGACGAATTAAGGACTCAGAAGAGATACAGGCTAACGCTTAACGAGCAAGAGAATACCGATGACCCTCAACAGCAGTTTATAGGTTGCAACGGCGTGGGTTGGATACTTAAGAGAGGTTCAGAGGCCATTGTCCCCGAAGGTATCCTGAATGTAATAAAGGGGTGTGTATATCGCAGAGGGACACAGGATGCGGAAGGCAATATTGAATATAAAGATGTAAAGCGGTTCAGCTTTAGTTACGCAGAGGTCTAAAGGAGATATTTAATGGTCATAGCGGCGATATTGAGTCTGGCCCGAACCCAATTTCTGGATGATACCAGATCGCCGTATTTATGGTCGGATGATTACTTGGTGCAGTGTGGTTCACAGGTTGAAAGGGACGCCACGGAAAGAGGGTATCTGCTGGCCTCCTTCCCTAATATCTCTTCGGCCACAGCAGCGGATGTATCAAATGGGACAGCAACAGGTACCACCGCAAACAAACTTGTAAACAGTGCAGCAGCCTTCACCTCGGCATCCCTTAACAAGACTGTTTACAACACAACAGATGGTACGTTTGCTACCGTAACGGTGGTAGATTCTCCCACTCAGTTAAGCCTTTCTGCAAACATCATGGCAACCGGAGAGACTTACGTTATTGGCGATGCTTTAAAGGCATTAACAAGGGTATGTGTAGTCTCCGGCCAGTCTGAATATTCTTTATCATCCAAGGTATTGAAGGTCAAGAAGTGCTATTTAAACTCGAATAAAATCCCATTAAAACAGGTAACGGAGGGGTGGCTGGATGCTCATTGGTATCAATGGCGATCCGCTGTCGGGTTGCCTCAATATTATATCGAAGACAAGGGAAGCCTGACCCTTATACCTCAGCCGGATTCATCCTTAAACTCAGAGACAGGTAAGGACACGCTGCTTCTATCGGTATACAGATACCCTCTTAATGACCTTTCATTAACATCAGGGACTCTTGAGATACCGGAAGAATACCACTTTGGCCTCGTGCATGGGATATGCGCCCTTGCATACCAGAAACAGGATAGCGAGACATACAACCCAAGCAAGGGGAATTGGCACGAAGGAGAGTTTACAAGATGTTTTGGCCCCAAACTTTCAAGCAGGGGCAAGGAAGCGCTAAGAGATATGCCAAGCGATTTTGAGATAACGCAGCCACAAATGATTTGTTAAGGAGGAAGGGATGGAGAACAGCATGAGGATAGAAAAAGCGGATGATGGGACTTTTATCATACGGAGGAGCAAGCAGGTAGAACGAAAGGGCAAAAATAAGGACGGATGCTGCGACTCCCCCCCGATGATGAATTACAAGGAAGAGACCTACACAGCGAAAGATATAGACAGGGTAATTGAGATTATCAAGGAAGAGATGGACGAAGACGAAGAGGGTTCGGAAGAAGACAAGGTAAAGAAGGCATGGGACAAAGAGACCAAAAAATAAAGAGGCCTCCATGGACGAAGTAATTGCCAAAACAAGGCTTCACGAAACATGGCAGACCTCTTCAGCGGAGGAGCGCTACCTGTTCATCCAAGATATTTGTCATAGATATGGGGTGCTTATTTCAAGATTGATTGGGGGAGAGAATGACAGAAACACAACGACTACAAGATGAATCAGGCCTTCATGAAATTATAGAATTGCTCCCCGATGAACCCATGGGTACGGAACGCAGAGAACATCATTTAACTAAGCAAGACGTGATTTTAATTGCTAAGTTGATTGATTTGAAGATGAAGAGTATCCCATGCCCTATTGACCTTACAAAAGCGCAAGAGGTCACTCTGAAAGCCTGGTTGAACGCCTGGGCGACAGGGGTATCAATAACCTCTATTTTGTTGCTTACCGCTATCGTTAGCGGGGCTATTGTAGTCTTTACTAAGGGGTTCTGGGTAATGTTATTTGAAGGCGTAAAAAGGTGAATCGAGGAGACGCCCTATGAAATATTCTAACAGAAGCTTGATAAAGCATATTAAAGAACAAGAAAGTCAAATAGAGAGTCTGAACTATAAGCTGACAGAAGCCAGCAATGAAAAAATGAAGTATTGGGGGATGTATCAAGAACAGCTCAGGAAAGTTATGGAGCTTTCCTTTGAAGGAAATAAAGAGGCTTGTGAATGTTATTTGTATTGTGAATTAGCCAACCCAATATGTTTGACGGCCAACGGGTTGAATGCAGACTGTAAACAAAGAGCGATAATTAAAGATGAAATAAAAAGAAGGATCAAGGAGCTGTAGGTGGCAATGTCGTTGAGGGGCAAGCCGGATACAACTAATAGGAGGATGGCATGGCAATAGCAGACGATATTTCTGTCGCAGCGAATGGAGACATCAGATACACGGGCAGTACGGCCAATTATACGGTGATAGCACTACACCGATGGTTAGGGGATTTGATGGATGATGCTGTAGGCTCCGGCAATGACCTGCTGGATATTACCGACGCAACGGCATCCGAGAGGTCCACGGACAATATTATCACTCTCAATGCTCCGTATAACATAGACGATACCCTGGCGCAACATTTATACGACGGTTCAGTTATCCAGGCCAGTGGAGATACTATTTACGATGGTATCCTTGTTTATGCTGCTGCTGGTATGTATCTATCAGTAGTTCAGAATGGGGCATTAGCAACGAACTTCTGGACTACCGGGCTCAATGCTGACGCAACGAATGGTATTTCTCACAGGTTCATGCTTAAAACTCGAACAGCAGGGGCCGATATAGATGGTCGACGACTTGTTGGGCAGACAAGAGAGTTCGGATACACCTATTCAGAGTTCAAAATCAACAGCACTTCTCGGGGCAATAATGTCATGGCTTTAACCTATGCCACGGACTTGAACAACCAGACTGTTGCTGCAACCGTGGCGGGATGGACAACCATAACCAATACTGAGGGATATCGTTCTATCGATGTTGACAATAACGGCACACCTGAATATTACTATTCAGAGTGGAACAAAGACACGTACACTATCAATCAATTCTATGAACGCATAAAGTGGCTGACTCGTAGAGGTTCCGCCTCTACGATTTATGGCTTAAACGGTGAGCTGTTCAGGGGAATTACCCACGAAGTAGCTCTTACAACACCCAGGACAGGGACGTTCTCGGCAACAGAAGCGGTTTCCTGGGGAAGTGGTGCTACGGCTGGAACCGGTAGGATGGTGGCAATCAACAGCGCCGCCGCAGGGACTGCGATGTGGATACAGCTTCTAACAGGAGTTGCTCCTTCTGCTTCTGTAACAATCACAGGCGGAACTTCCGCTGCGACGGCAACCAATACAGGGACTCCAACGGCACGGACTTTAAGTTATCCTGTTTGTGGTGCATCAACAGGGTCTTCAATCATAGGGTCTTACGGTTTTGGTATAGAAGCGCTTGACCTGTCAGCCTCAGATAAGCTATTTGATTTGACAAACACACAGCGAGTCCCGCCCAACTATGTGACCTTTACAGTTTCCGGCCTTGTCTCTGGAGAGGACAGGGTTTTAGTAGGGCCAAAAGATACAGGGAATGCTATAAAAGAAAACCAATTTACCCTTAATGGGTCTTTAACTGGGGCCGCTGTTACAGCAGTGGTTGTAAATATCACAATCCCAACAGATACTCCGGCAACAGGAACAATCAGGGTACAGAGGAACAGTGGTATCTATAGCCGGATTGCCTATTCGTCTTATACTGGCTCTACTTTCACAATCACCAGCACCGATTTCTCAACAGATAATGCAACGACTGGCAACAACACTTATATCAGTTATATCGATTTGCTTGCGGCGGCAACAACTGCCTCCTTTACCTCCGTTTATCTCGCAGACAGAGACCTGTATGTAAGAGTCAGAGATGGCGGTGGAACTCCTATCAAGACATTTGAGTCCCCAGGTGTCCTCGGTTCGGCTGGTGGCTCTGCCTCTGCAATCAGGACAAGCGATTCATAGGAGATTAAGTGGCAACTCTTAATGTAACAACAAGCAAAAACATTGATGCGGTAACTGGAAAGGTGAGTGAGGACACTTACAATATCCAATCAGATGCCACCCTTACCATAGACCAAGACACTCGTACGGGGGTAGAGGCGACAACCAGTACGACTCTTGGGAATGTAACCATCAACACTTCTTCTGGCGGGCATCTTCTTGTCGATGGACGGAAGGTTCGTCTAATTCCCTATGATACAGGAACGGGAAATGTCCCTGCGTGGAACACTGCGATTACAATAGGAAGTGCTACAGGTAAGCTGATAGGGGTGTATTCAGCACTTACAGCCGCCTCCACCGCAACAGGCGCAGCTATGCCTGCTTCGGGGTACTTGAAAATAAAGCAATGGAATGATGTTGCGTATACGGCAGGGGCGCTTGGCGGAATAAGTGCTAACGCTACGGGAGCTGATGTAGTAGGGTGGCTGGAGATTGTAGGGGTAGAAGCATCAACAATGACTATCCCCCAATTAGGAGATGCTCAATTTCTTGGTGAGTGGTACAAAATAGGAACAACCAATGGCTCAAGTAACCAAACTATGCAGATACCTAATAATGGTCTGCTCAGATATGCCGCTGGAGTTTTTATAGAAAAGACAGCAGGACAAGCAGATTACGAGTTCTACCCCAACGCAGGGACCACCACTACCACAGGGACAGAGGCAGCGAGAGGCAAGGTTGTCTGGATAGACAATGCGGGACTGGTGCGGATAGGGAACTCAGGTGCAGCCACGAATGGGTATACTCCCGCTACTGGTTTGGCGGTGGTTATTGGAAACATCTTTTGTGAAAATCATGCATCTGGTTTCCCGACTACAAATGCCATCCCAAACGCATCTGTTGGAAGTCGGTATGATTTCACTGCAACAAACGGAACTTTTACTTTCGACAAGTGTAACATAGCGTGGTTTTGCTATTTTGTGAATCCTTACTCGGTGACAATAACTAATACGGGAACGATAGATAGTATGGAACTCTCTGGGTGCAAGACCGCAATCACTTGGAGTAAACTTGGAATTGGGAATAAACCTACAACCGCCCTTAATGTTACTGGGTTGAATATCAATAACAGTATTGTTGGTGGAACACTGACCGACTGTGTGGTTGATAGGGCGGGGCATACAGGGACGGGGGGGACGCTTACATTAACTCAGGCGTCAAATTACACCTTTGTTCGTCCTGTGTTAAGAGGAACGATTATCAGGACATCAAACTTTGCGTATTCAGCTATCTTGTTGCGTTGCGGTAATATCACCTTTACTGACCCCTTACTCATACAGGGAAGTATAACTATGGACCAGTGCGATAATATCTCAGGTACTGGGATTCAATATGTAGATTGTGTCAGCGGCACAACATTAACAACTAATGCTGTATCGCTTTTCCAGCTTACTTATGCCACAAAGAATTGTAGTTTCTCTGGACTAACATTTCCTGTTACCAACACACATCCGTATGCCGCAATCGCCTTATTTAGTCAATCTTCTTCAGATAACCTCATCCATACTATTGGCACAAGAGCAGCACCTGTAAGTTTAGGTTCTGTAAATGCTACTAATCTTTTGGCTACTTTCGCAAGTGGCGCAGTTTGTTCTGGCAATAAATTCAAACGAATATATCTAAGCAACACACGAGCGGGGGCATTGGTAACAGGAGACAGTTCTCAGAATGGTACAGAAATGATAAATGTATTTGGCGACTATGCCGATAACTCAGATACGGCAGATATGTTAAATTTTGTAAGGCAAGGTGTCGGTGGCGACCTCACACTGGGAATCCGTACAGGTGTCTATGGAACGCACTGGTTTGATTGTTTCAGGTCTACTACCACAGGGCGAATAGGTATAAAGATGAACAAAGCAACAGCTGAGACTGCCGCTCAGGTTACTATAAACGGAGTATGTAAGTTCACGGGTACTGGGATTCTTTTCTTCCCAGACGCAGGTACACGAGAATGCGTATGGGAAACTCCAAACTACATCATAGGGCATACCAGTTTTCAGAACCTTGCGGCTGTAGTGGGGGGAGGGGCTGCCATTACTGTAAATTTTCAAATAGATATAAACAATGGGGCTGGGTATAGTGCTTGGGCAGTAGCAAGTGGGGCAAATCTTTCTGGGATTACAGGAATAGACGCAAGCTTGGGTTTCAAGTTAAAGATTCAGGCAATAAGAACAGCGGCAAGCACCTTTGAGATGGAGTATATTTATCTTGAAACTAATTCAACAACCACAGCACAAGACTTCCAATATCCATTGGACACTGTAACTATAAAGTTCACCGCCAAAGATGCGGCTACTTTGGGAGTGGTAGAAGGTGCAAGGGTCTATGTAACAGCAGCCGCAGGTGGAGATTTGGCAGTGGGAACAGTTATACTAAATGGATTAACCAATGCCAGTGGGTATGTCCAGGACACAGCATTTGAGTATTCAGGCAATCCTCAACCAATAACTGGGCGTATAAGGAAAAGCACATCAGCCCCACTCTATAAAACAGGCATGATTGGAGGGACTATTACTGCGGCAGGGATTGATTTAACAACATTTATAGTCAAAGATGAATAGGAGATTAAAATGGATGAAGAAACTCATAATGCCGAACACGATAGTATAACATCTCCTGTCCCAAACTGTCCTTATTGTGTTAAGGAAATCTATCGCAGGACGCATCGGTGCTTTGGTGAGGGTGAAAGTACCACTCCTGTGGGGGAAGAGTAATGGAGCCGTTATCCCAACGTAATACAGCAACTGTCCAGCAGACATTAGCCGACATGAACGCAAGGCTTTATAAGATGCAGGAACAGAACCAGGTGCTTCACGCTTCCGTAGCCAACCTTACTGAAAGGCTTAATCACCTTGACCAAAGAGTTATGATTCAAAAGGTACAGCTTACAGGGCTTGGCCCGTCAGTAAGGGAGTAATATGGCAATCTCAATAAACCATGCTACAAAGGTGATTACCGTCCCCCAGTCATTCCTGACGCTGGTGTCTGGGTCATTGTATGAGTTGGATGTTAATACTTTTCGTCTTGCGTTGAAAGACTTGGAAGATGATGCTGATGGGATGGCATTGCTTGATACCCATAGGCACAATACCTCGGTAACGCTTTCAGGTGTTGTCTACGCAAGGACGCTTCAGATAATTAATGGCTATACTATCACCTTTGAGAATGGGAGTTATTCTGTTAGGTGTGTAGGGGCAAATCATAATATTGCGGACGTGAAGACTGTTAACTCGGTCTCACTGATTATAGGGAATGCGGCAGGGCTAATAACGGTTGTTAGTGGCTCAGGAGTGACAGCACAGGACAAAACAGATATTATTAATGGAACATGGTCAAAGGTCATTGAAACGCTGACGGCAGAAGAAATTCTGAGGATTGTTCATGCTGCATTGGCAGGGAAGCGCGAAGGCCTTGGGACAGCGACAGAAAAGTATATGGCACGGGACGGGGTAAAGCCGAGGATTACATTTATTCCTACAGATGACAACGGGAATGGGACGCCAACTTTGGATGGGACACCATAATGCTATTCAGAGGGAATTTATTTTTAGGAGCTTTATATAGAGGCAGGCTGTATGGACTTCAAGGGGTTGTTGATTGGGTTAAGAGAGTTTACAAGCTATTGTACATTACCATGAAAAAGGAGACAAAGTTTGAGCGATGAAATTATCCTTTTTACCCTCAATGTCAGCAGAAGTAGCGATGTCACCGCATATATCGAGCAACTGGAGCAGATAGCGGCATACGTAGAACGGTTAGAGCAGTTGACGGTATATGTGGAACAGAAAAAAGAATGGAGGGCTGAGCTATGAGTGCAGGGGAGATCCATGTAGGAGATATTGGAACAGTCTTCGAGGTTACTATTATGGATGGGGCGACAGCCGTGAATATCTCAGGGGCAACGACAAAGGAGCTCATCTTTCAGCTACCCGATAAAACAACAAAGCTAACGAAGACTGCCGTATTTAAGACTGATGGGGTGGATGGGAAGCTTAAATATACCACAGTGGCTGGGGATTTGAGTGTGGCTGGTAGTTGGCAACTTCAGGCATACATTGTCCTGACTACCGGGGGATGGCGGTCAGACATTGGACCGTTTACTGTGTTCTCAAATTTATAAGCGGAGATTGTTTAAATGCCTTTAACCACTTTTGACAGATTCACAGGGCTTAACACCGTGGACGACCATGTAAGGATCAAGCCGAGGGAGAGGGCCATAGCCTTTACCCAGGCCGTCAATGTGGACATAGACAAGACCTTCAAGCCTTCCAGGAGGGACGGTAAAGAAAAAAAAGCTTCGGGCGACTTCGGGAGCATGTGGACAGGTGGGGTCACTCTGGCAGTGAAGGACGGGAACCTTGTTTCAATCAATCCTGAGACATTCGCCGTGACATTGTTGAGGGCAGGTGTCGGGACTTCAAGGATGTACTATGCGGAGATTGGAGATAAGGTTTATTTCTCCAACGGGACAATCATAGGGTATGCGGAGGACGGAGTGACCTATGACATCCCTGCCCCTACCATAGAGTTTAAGAGGGTCATGCCTGCTGGGGGGTTACTAACATTCTTTAAAGGGAGGCTCCTAATTGCTAAAGATTCTTATATTTTTTATTCTGATGTGGCTGATTATAATCAGTATGATGGAAGGAGTGGAATATTACAGTTCAAAAGTGATGTTGCCCTTATAGCCCCTGTAAATGATGGCTTTTTCGTGTCTGATTCTTCAGGGACATACTTTATGCGCGGGACGAACCCTGAGAAGTGGACAAAGGAAAGGGTGGCTGATTATGGGGCAAAGAAAATGCCTCCGGCCAAAATTAGGGACATGCGGCTTGGGGATTACACAGTAGGGAATCCGGTCATGTGGCTATCCCAGAAAGGTCTTTGTGTGGGAGGTGATGGAGGATTCTTTAAGAACCTCACGGAGAGCAAGTACAAACTCCCTGTGAATGTCCAGCAAGCAAGCGGGGCTTTTATTTCAAGGCAGGGGCTTAATCAGTTTATAGGGGTCGTAAGGGCCTAAAAATAAAAACAAAGGGGGTAATGAAATGGCACTAAAATATTCTACAAGGTTAAGGGATTTCTTACAAAGGGACGGTTCTCTAAAGAGGGCATTGCATAGTGGGGCATTGAAGATTTATTCGGGTGCGCCCCCGGCTGATGCCGATGCTGCGGTGACAGGAACGCTTCTTGTTACAATGTCTCTTGCAAGCGGGGCATTGACAAGGGAAGTCCTGTCAACAGGGACTTGCACCTTATCGGGTACGGCGGGGCAAGTGGATGGCATTACGGTAGATGGGAAGCAGATACTTAGCCAAGTAGTTGCTTTCAATACTTCATTAACACAGACTGCGGCGGATGTTGCAGCGGCCATTAACAAAAATCTTTCCAACCCTGAATATACAGCAACAAGTTCCGGTGCCATAGTGACTATCTCTGCTCTTCCAAATACAGGGACACAGCCCAATGCCTATGTTGTAGTATTAACTGGTTCGGGCGGCATAACCTCGGTAGATGCAAACATGGCTGGTGGTGTAGCCTCTGTGAACGGTTTGACCTTTACGGATGTGGTAACTGGGAAGCTGTCTAAGGTAGGAACTTGGTCAGGAGTTGTGGCTAATACTGGTGTGGCTGGTTATTTCAGGTATGAAAGCACAGAGGCGGATGCTGGCGGTTCTTCTACTCTCCTTAAGAGGATACAGGGTACTTGCGGCACTTCCGGGGCGGACTACAACATGTCTTCCACTTCGCTAACAGCCGCAGCTACACACACAATTGACCAGTTTGACTTGACATTACCTGCATCTTAATTCTGAGGGTCGGGGATAAAACCCCGGCCTTTTACCGGAGGCTATTATGGCTGATTTCCCAGCACAAGGGGCAAATTTTAACACATGGGGAACTGATTACGCTAATTTCTTTACTAACACTTATTATCTTAGCGGGGCCAATGGTGGAAAATTAAAGCATATCATTGATGTTGACACCATCATTACTGTCAGAACATCGGGCGGGGATTACACTACCGTCCCCTTAGCTTTGGCCTCCTTAAAAGGCAAATGGATAAATGATGATGTTACTGTGACTATCGAAGTTGAGGACGGGACATTCAACCATACGGCTGCCATAGTGCCGAAGCATCCATGTGGGGGCAGGATTTCAATAGTTGGCACAAACACCTATGTTAAAAGCCTGACAAGTATTCAATCCAGTTCTGGCTCTGCGGGAGCATGGAGTATAATACTTAATCTGAATAATGTAACCGATATAGCAACAAATGATTATGTCCTCATAAGGGCAACCTCCGGGGGTACATTACCTGAATATTTACAGGGGGCGCATAAGGTAACTAATGTGGATTCTGGGAACGGTCGCATCACTGTAGCCAGCAAACACAAAAACGCATCCGCCCCTTCTGGTGCTGTTGTCTCTTCGTCCGTTACTGTAGTAAAGACAATCCTTACTTTCACTGGCGGCATACATGGCATTGCTGTAGGAGCGCCTTATACTTTAGGGAACCTTGATAAAGTGGTATTGGAAGGTGGGGCCGCCAGTGGTTATCATGGCATAATCACTGGAATAAAAGACGGTACTACAGGCAGTATCGGAGGCTCTATTTATTGCGGGACAACTGTTGGGGTTGTAAATTTTAATCGTGGCATGCTTGCGTTAAACGGTGAAATTGCTGCGGCATATTGTATGGCAAGCGGGAACACCGGGATCGGGTTTAGTGCAACACAAGAAGGATACTTAGAAGTCCCTTATTCTGTTTCTTCCGGGAACAGTTCGGATGGGTTCAATGCTTATCAAGGTGGGACAGTAACCGCAAATAATTCTGTCTCTACAGGGAACTCCTTACAGGGTTTTTATAATGGAATTGGTTGTTTTCTGAATGCAAATACTTGTGTATCCGCAGGGAACCTTGCTAATGGATTTTTAACAGAATTTGGTGGTTCAATGGAGGCGATATCAGCATCATCTATAAACAATACGGTATGGGGTTATTATACTGGACGTAGAGGTTATATGCTGGCAACCTCATCCACTGCATCAGGCAATGGATCCGGCAGTTACTCCCCGTCCGTAGATACTCAGGGCAATGAATATGCTTATATAGATACATAGAGGTAAGTAAATGGGATATTGTGGTGAGGGATATTGTGGGGACGGTCTATTTGGGGGATATGCTGTATCCGTTGAAACGACAGTTCCCTTAAATACATTAGAGATTGCTGGTGGGGCGGTCTTAGATAAGTCCACTCCAATATATACCCTTACCATCGGGTCTTCTTTTGTTATAGCTTCCCTCCCTCTCCCTGTATTATACATAGAGGGCGGGGCCGTTCTTGGTGTATCTATCCCTAAAAATACCTTAGCAATGTCAGGGTATGGGGGAGATGTACTTAATAAGATAGATTCTGTCTGGCCTCTTTCTACCCTTGAAATGCTCGGCGGTAGCAATGGGTATGGTAATTTAGTTTTAAACTTATCCCAACTAACCATAGAATCAGGCGCTTCTTTAGTAGGGAGTGTCCCTGTATTTGTGTTAGCTGCCTCCGGCTCTACAGCAAGCACAGGGAGGGTTGACAGCATCCTCTCCTTGTCAACTTTAAACATATCTTCTTTGGCAGGGACGATAGGCGGTCTTTCTTTATCCCTACCCATCAACATTTTAGATATTACAGGGTGGCTCTCAACTACAGGCTCCCTTAATTTATCAACACCTTTTTATACAATAGAGGCCAAGGCTTTAGCCGCACTCGTCAAGGCCGTCATTATGAACACCGATAATTTTGCTCTAAGCGAATACGAGCAGTTCGATATTGACTCAGTAGTACAGGTGGGCGATACAATACTCCTTGCAGGGAAAGATGGTCTCTATGTTCTCTCTGGTGACACGGACGACGGGACGGCCATAAGCGCAAACGTGAGAACGATATTGACAGACTTTGATTCTCCTAACTTAAAGACAATCACGGATGGGTATTTTGCGGTAAGAGGTAACGGTGGGTTGGATGTTGCGACTGTATTTGACGACGGGAGCCTGAGCGATACCGAGAGAATAACGGCAGAATCACAGATAAAGAACCATAAGACCGATTTCTCAAGGGGGGTCAGGAACAGGTTTGCAGGTCTGGATATAAAGAACGTGTTGGGATCGGACTTTGAGATTGACGAGATAGGTATGATGATCGAGGTAGGCAGCCGGAGGGTTAATTGAGTGAGATAATACCAACTGTTTCCATAATAGATACCGGGGATGTAGTAATTACCTCAGTAACGAGTGATGCCCATATCCCCGATATTGGGAATAGTGCAGCTCCGATAGTTGTTAACGGGTTCAACGCTTTAAGCTCCCTTGGGGCATCCCTTCTTTCCACGGCAAAGACGGTTTTAGATGACCTGGGGAAGCTGACGATAGACCAGATTGACTTGCCAGAGATTACACCCTTGTCTGATGATCCTTCAATAGAAGGCTCAATCTCCTTACCCATTTACGCCACTGCCGAGGGAGTGCCTACCATCCCGCAGGACGTGAATTTTGCTTATAGTGAAGACCCTTATATCTCTACCTTGCTTGACACCTTAAAGGGCAAGCTCTATGTATGGTTGAATGATGGGGTAACAGGCCTTTCCATGGCAACAAGAGAGGTCATGTTCCTGAAGGGTTCCGAGAAAGAAGTCCTTTTGAAACAGGAGTTCAGGGACAAACTGGCCTCTGAATGGGCCGAAAGAGGGCTTGACTTGCCGGACGGTGTTTTGATGAATGCACTTGCCGGGATAGATTCAGAGTATCAGGACAAACAGCTTGAGAAGACCAGAAAGATTACCGAGGAATCCCAGAAGACCGCCATAGAGACCAACAGGCTTGTCATAGAGCAGACAAGGCAGGTAGAAACGACATTAATGGCTTATGCTTCTGGACGTGAGGACAGGAAGATAAGAGTAGCCGAAGGGATATTGAAGGCAAGCTCTGACATTATAGATGTTTTGATGAAATACTATAATTCCCTTGCGGATGTGGATAAGGCGAATGCAAGGATATATTCGGCCTATGTATCAGCACTTTCAAGCCTCAACAGCGCAAAAGCAGGGTTGATGTCAACGATAATCTCTGCGAAGTCACAGGTTGCGGAGGCGCAAGTAAAGGTTGATGAGGCCAATTTGTCTCTCAATATGCAGGATGGTCTATTACAGGCCACAGCAAAGGCAATGGAGGCAAACGCAAAGGCTTCCCTTGCCGGTAGTGCGATATCTGGTGTGAACGTGAATGTACAGGTAAGCGGGTCGGAAGGGAAATCTCAGTCAGGCGAGGCCCCGGCTGTTGATGTGGCAAGCTGGTAAGGGGGTTATAATTGGAAGGTTATAGCGTAGCATCATCACCTGGTTTTTATCCAGATGTTTCAGGGGCAGCGGCGGTAATAGCAGAAGGGTATATCAACAATATGCTTTCAACTGCCATTGCCCTTGCGAATGAGGCAACTGAGGCTATAAGTGAAATACAGCTTGGGGACACATCGGTAAGTCTTACCATGCCGACCCTTGATGCCCCTCTTGCAGACATAGACACTTCAATCCCTAATCCTCCAGCACTGATAAGCCCTGTCCCTGATATATCCACGGATGCCCTGTCATTCAATTATCAGGAAGATATATACGTTTCAAACCTCCTCGACAAGCTCAAAGAAACTATCCTTAATGGGCTTCTGTATGCAGGGACAGGATTAAAAGCTGATGTTGAAAGTGAGATGTTGGCACATGAAAGCGAACTGGATATTACGGTAAACCAGACTGCCTTGAGTGATGCTTCTGCCCGGTGTTCCGGTTCTGGCCTTCCTGATGAGTTCCTTAATGCAAACCTCTCTATGATTTCCACAAATTATGAGAACGCCAGGGCAGATAAGGCAAGGCAGATTGCGGAGATTTACGAGAAGCTTTCCATAGACAGCATGAGGTTTATGGTAGGTGAAGCGGTCAAGCTGGAATCCCTCTTGATGGATTACACATCAAAGAGATGGGACAGGAAGTTCCTTGTGGCAAAGGGCCTTGTGGATGCAGTGGGGATTGCTTTAAACATAGCGGTAAGCAAATATATGATAATCTCAGGCGGTAATGATGCCAAGGCCTCGGTATATTCTGCACAGGTTGGGGCGCAGGCTTCCTCGGCAAAAGGACAGGAAGAGGTCAAGGGGTCAGTTTTAAAAGTCCAAGCCGATATAGCACAGATGCAGGGGAGGGTCGCACAAATACTTTCCGGCCTTGTGGAGCGTGAGGCAAACGCAAGGATGGAAATAACCAAGATGGCGGGAAGCGCAGCAGCGAATATAGCAGCAGGAGCAATGACTGGGGCGCACGCAAGCGCAGGGTTATCATATAGTGAATCTCGGTCTGATAATACAGTCCGTGGCGTAGCAAGTGTTGGGGTACATCCGTCAGAATAAGGGGTCTAAATGCCGATAAGCTGGAGACCATCAGGGAACAAGGAACTGGCAATGTCTCACGTAAATGAGGCAGCGCGGCTCCTTGCCGTAAATAGGCAGATGCTTACGGCAAGTCCGGCGCATATGAATTTCAAGTCTTTTGAGAGGTTGGAAGATGGGACTGAGATTCTTATAAGGAGCTTTAGACCAATTTCTGTAGTTACCTCTGAGGACACATCCTATACAGGTAGGATTACAAGCATAGTGGATATTAAAGCCCCGCTTGTCCCAGTGGGAAGGGAAGAAGAACTGATAAAAGAGTTAGTGCCAGTAAAAGATTTTGTTTATAATACAAGAAGTCTTTTTGATAGTGGAAAATGGGCCGACGATACTTGGGTTGAAAAACGCAATAATAATGATGGGAGCTTAATATGGGCTTCTTTGAGTGTGTCAAAGACACTTTGGGGGATGTCTGCTTCAAAGGATGGAGTATATGCTTGCGGTTGGGACAGGAGTTTCGGCGAGGGTTATAATTGGCAAATTGAAAAACATGATTTAAAAACAGGGGTATTATTATGGGGAGTGCTTGATACCAGCTATATCTCCAGTTATGGTGCACCTGTTGGTACTTGTTGTGATGATAGTGGGGTTTATACTATTGGTATACATGATTATAACTATGAGATAGGGTTACATATTTGGAGGGTAGAAAAAAGAGATGCAACCAATGGTAATATTATTTGGGTGGACTGGAAATATATTAACAACACTAACGATACCACAGGTGTGCAATTGGGTGTTGATGATGACTTTTTATATGTATCAAACTTTCCCTCTGGCACTATTGATTGTTATAATAAAAATAATGGGAACATTATATATACACAATCTATCCAATTTGGCTTTCCAAATATAAATTACCCGGTAGAGCTTCGCATAGATGGTGATTATTTATATGTAGCCGCTTTAACATGGGCCTACTATGACACTATATTATTAAAATTAAATAAGCTTAATGGTAGTCTTGTGTGGATTCAACGCACTGGCCCATTATATTATGATGTTGTTGGTTTGGCTGTCGATAAGTCAGAGGTAATGATTTGTTTCCCTTCTGTAGGTGGGGATGTTGATAGGTTTATACAAACTGTTGATAAGCAATCTGGGAGCTTGATCAGTAGTTTTACGTTATCTGGATATCATACTATATATCAATTTACGAATGGGTTTATGGATAAATCTAAATTATACATAAGTTCAGACGAAGGAATTAAATGCCTTTCAAAAAAAGATAATTCAATTTTATGGGAACAAACCTTAACGGGGTATGATTTTTACGATATAATGGTGTTTAACAAATAGGAGGGTTAAATGTTTATCACAGAAGAACAGGCAAAACAAGGCAAGTGCATAATGTTGATGCAGAATACAGGTAGGCCCATGCACCCCGCCATGATGCAACAAGAGGGGATGGGTAATTGCATTGCCTCTCGGTGTGTGGCATACTGGAAGTGGTTTAACCCTGAGCATACAATGGGTTATTGTGCAAAGGCCGGAAGGCCGGAATATTGAAACACCTCTCGCATCGACACAAAAAAGGTTATAAATGATAATTAGACAATTAAAACTTAAACTTACCAAAAAGCAAGAAAAACAGTTAAATGATTGGCTCTGGTCATTGACTGGTGTGTATAATTGGGCTATTAGAAAAATAGAGTTGGATGCTAAGGACAAAATATTCTATCCCCCAAAAACATTCCAGAACTTGCTTGCTGGTCATGGAAAGACTTTAGACATTTCTTCTCATACAGTACAGGGCATTCTTGTGCAAGCCTATGGTGCATGGCAAAGATGTTTTAAGAAGACCGCAAAGAAGCCAAAGTTAAAAGGACAAAGGAATAAGCTAAATTCCATTCCATTCCCTGATCCTATAAAATCACCAATAAATAATAAGATAAAGATACAAGGTTTTGGCAATCTTAGATTTTATAAACAAGGACTTCCAGAAGGGAAAATAAAGTGTGGGAGAATTGTCAAGCGCACTTCTGGCTGGTATTTATGCCTTTGGATAGATACGGTTCATTCTTTCACTGTAAAGAATACTGACACATCTGTTGGTATTGACCCAGGCTTTTCAACACTTTTAACTTTGTCAGATGGTAATAAAATAGATAATCCAAGGGAATTGAGAAAAGGCGAATTAAGACTTGCCCAAGCTCATAGGTCAAGAAATTATAGGCTTGTTGCAAAATTGCAGGAAAGGCAAGCAAACAGAAGGAAAGACAGAAATCATAAAATAAGTAGGATGTTGGTAGAAAATTACAAGTCTATTTATTATTCAAATGATAATTTTAAGGGGTTGGCTCGGAGTCATGGTAAATCTGTTTCAGAAGCCGGGCTTGGGCAGTTGATTGGAATGATTAACTACAAGGGCCGTACAGGCGGTAGAGATGTCATTCCAGTCAATTCTAAATTTACCACCATGACTTGTTCATCCTGCGGTGCTATTTCTGGGCCAAAGGGATGGACAGGCTTGAAGGTAAGGACTTGGGAATGTTCGGAGTGTGGCTCCGTCCATGACAGAGATGTAAATGCTGCTATGGTAATTCTCAAGTCTGGGGCGGGAATCGCCCTCGAAAGTAAGGCTGTATAGCCTTACATCTGGAATCTGCGAGGATTTATCCTCAACGGAGGTTCAATATTGATGGAATGTCAAACAAAAGGTTGCCATGACAAGGCACAATGGATTATAGTCTTCGGGAGGACTGTACCTGTCCCTCCTGAGAAACGTGTATGCACGAACCATATCGGAGGTGCATTATTAAAGGTTCCTGTCCAGATAGTTTATCCAGTGAAGTTTAAGGAGGTATAGAATGCCAACACCAGAGGAGTTAAGAAAACAAAAAGCCCTGTATCGTCCAAACTTAGGCCCGGAAATTGGAGCAAGAATTGGAACAAAATTAGGGACGGCCATAAAAGGGACAGGGAAAGCGTTACCTTCTAAAGTAGGTGGGCTATTGGAGACAGTAGGTGAAAATATGGAGGCCTACTATGACCCACTTATCCCCAAGGTAGAGGTTCCAGCACCAGCAAGTCCTCCTCCGACTGACGTTTCGTTTGTCCCTGATAAGGTTGTGGCAGGGGGAGCGGCTCCGGTATCTGGCCCAGTATGGGAGGGGAGCAGGATAACCCCTAGGGTAAGGGCTAATGTTGTGAACCAAGCTTCTTCGATAGTCCCTATCAATAGAAGCAAGACCCCTGTGGCTACACCTGATTTCGGATATCCTGAAAACGTGGGCTTTGTCCTTCAAGGTAGCCAAGGACACACTTCGGCGCCAGGAGTTTCAGAAGAAGACATAGGCAAGTTCGTCAAGGCCTCAGATAAACACACAAAGTGGTATTTCGACCAGCAGGGCGGTGGGGGCAAAGGAACGATAGTGCCTGATATCATTCGTGGTGATGTGGGTGATATATCAAGGGCAAACACCGCTATGAACAAGATGAAGATACTGACCGATGTTGACCTCGTAAAAGCAGAAGAGGAATGGGATAGGAGGGTAGGGCCAACAAGCTACGAGTCCTCTATCAGGCCGGGAATGTCCAGAGCTGAACGTGTTGCAGCTATCCAAAACATAGGTGCAAGGGGGGCCGGAAAGGATGCTTATCTAAACAGCCTTAAAGGTGCAGATGCCGGCGACTTGGGGAGCTTTGCCACCAGCATGGGGAATGTCGCAACGAACAGAATGCAGGCGGAAACGGCACAAGCTAAAGAGGCAGGAGAGTTGTCGTTGATACCGTCGAAGATTGCGTTAGGGAAAGCACAGATAGGACACCTTGGGGCGCAGACGGCAAAGGAAAGGGCAGAGGCCAAGAAGACGGCACTTGAAGCTAAGACTACTCCTGAGAAGTACATCCTTGAGAAGATGGCTATGGCAACAGCGGCAAAGGCAGCAATAGACCCTTTGACGGGAGAAATGGACGAAGATAAATACAATGCAGCGTACCAGACGGCATTGAGAGCGGCGCAAGGAAAGACGGAGCCAGTGACAAGGCCGCAATCTCCACTCATAATCAAGTAAAGGAGCTATATGCCTGTATCTAAAGAACTCATATCTCAGATAGACGATGCAGAAAAACAAGGATATCCTCATGAAGATATTTTTGCGGCGATCAAGAACAACCCTAAATACGCCGATGTTACGGTGCAAATAGATGATGCAGCAAAGCAAGGATATCCCTCTAATGATATAATACGGTCTATCAGGAGTTCCCCGTCATTAGAAACAGTGTATAACCCTCTCGGTGGAATAGCTGATGTAGGTAAACTACTCTATGACATCCCTGTGCAGGTCAAGGGGGCTGTTGCTAACCTCATAGAAGAGGAAGACCCTTACGCAAAGACGGACTGGAAGGATTCATGGAGAGAAGCGGCCAAGAAGAGGACAGAGCAACGGATTTCGGAGTTAGGGGATAAAGGAACCCAGAATGTAGTCCCTTACATTACCAGAAAAGACATAGCTGAGGCATCCGGCAGTACAGGTTTTTCCCTTGCATCTATGGGTGCAGGGGCCTTGGGTGCAGGAGCAGGGTTTTTAACACCAGTCCCAGGCGGTGCGACAGCTGGTATGTTGGCAGGGTCAGGTGCAGCGGCCTACAAGATGGACAAGGCCGCTTTCACGGCAGACCTGCTGAAAAGCACCGAGAATGCCCTTGGCCGACCAATGACAGATTTAGAGCGCAAAGCTCTCTTAGACAAAACCGATACTGTCAGGACAAAACACGCCCTATGGGAAGCAGGGCCAGAAGCAGTCGGCAACCTCCTTACCGCAACAGGTGTGGGGAATATATTTAAAGGAGTGGGCAAGAATATTGTCAAAAAAATAGTTACAGGGCTTGCCGAGATATACGGTGGCGAGCTTACAACTGAGACCGTTACACAGACAGGGCAGCAAAGGGCGGAGGTTGAAGCAGGTCTTTCAGATGAAGCCCCAAGATCATTCTTATCTCCGTCAGATACACTCCAATCGTTTAAAGAAGTTGCACCACAGACGATGATTATCTCATCCCTTGCTGGTGGCGGCGGTGCAGTTGCAGGAAAAGTGTTCCCATCTAAAAAAGAAGTTGCCCCCACTCCTCCCCCAGGCCCCTTAACAAGCTCTTTAGAAAAAGCCGGTCAGCTCCTTACCGACTTAGGCATAGCGCCGTCACCACAGGCAGCCGCTCCGTCTCCGTTGTCTATCGTACCGGAAGAGATTAAACCTGTAGAGGCATTGCCGCAAGCAGTCGCCAAGGCAGCAGCGGCCAGCAAGGTTGAAGCACTTAAACCAGAAGACAGGCTCAACTCCATTACCCGTACCCAAGCTGGGGAGATGGTGGCAAATGGAGATACAGAGGTACTGCATCACATAGCTGAGGGTGTTCTTGAAAAAGGTCGTCCGCAGGTTGAAGATGCCATAAAGAATGAAGCCCTTGGGAATATAGTCAAAGCCCCGAAAGGGACAGCAAGGGAAGAAGTAAAGAAGAACATAGTTAGCCTTGAGGGGGAGATTAATCATGCCCTCAGTAGGCCAGAGGATTTTGTAAAGGATGTGATTCCAGGTGCCGAAGAAGCCGAAGTCAAAGGGGTATTAGCAGGACAGGGGCCGTCAGTAACGGCGACAGCGCCTAACTTACCCACCGATATTGTTACCAAAAGCGGCACACCCTATCCTTCAGAAGAGAATGCTACAAAGTCCATGAAGTTCGCAAAGCTGGACGTAAAAGGGTATGCCCCTGTCCAGGTTGAAGGCGGTTGGGTGCTGAGGAAAGCTGACCATATTGCCGACGCTGGCAAAATGGTTGTAGCCCTAAAAGCAGAAACCGTGACTCCCCCTGTTGAGAGCGCGAGGGTAGTCCTGTCTCCCTTAGAATCAATCCTTGTCAAAGAGGCAAAAGACAATAAGACCTATGACGACTTTGAGGAGACACTGGTCAAACATGGAGAATATCCTAATGCCGTAAAGTCTCTTGGGGATGTAACGAATCTAAAGAAGTTCTTTGCAGATACCAAGGCCGGTGTTGCACCCTCCGTTGCTAAAGTTGAGAAAATCCCTGTAGTAAAAGCAGTCCTTCAACTCAAGTCTTCTCACAGGGCAACACTGGAAGCGGTCAAATCAGAGATAGCGCAGGGTGAGGCAGGAGAACGGATCAATATCACGGATGCCGAGGGCAACGTAACAGGCAAGACCGCCAGAAGGTCATCTTTCCCTGATTACTTTAAGGACAAAGGCTACACGAAGGCCGAGGCTATAGCTGCCGTAAATAAAGCTCTTACCGGTGAGAAGCTTACCATTAACCAGCGGTTCCTTGTCGAAGACTTGAATCAGGGATACCGTGAGTCCAGAGCAAGAGGGCTTGCAGGGGAGCGCACCACAAGTGAGGTCGAAGCGGCGATCCTTGAAGTGGGGGATTCTTTCAAGAGGCACGGAGAACAATTCCATGTTGAGGCTGTAAACGAAGACGGAAAGGTCAAGCTCAAGGACGGTGTAGAGTTTTACCTTCAAGGTGATGAGGCCCTGAAATATGATAGGGGTACATTGAAGAGGGCGGAAGCCCCTACCAAAAGCACAGAGAAAGAAGCTCCAATTAAAGACAAAGACCAAGAGATGTTTGCAGGTGTCAATAAGGTTCCCATGGCAGGGTTGAAGACTGAGAAAACACAGGCTGAGGACTTACTGGCAGGATTCAAGAAGCCGGAAGAGGACAAGCAGGCAGGGTTGTTTGAGGGGAAGAAGGTTGTCGAGGATAAAGAGAAGGTGACTAAAGTAGTTGGCAAGGGCATCACCCCTCCGAACGATTATACCAGAGACACGATGCTCAAAATTGGTCGGTATGCCCCTGTTGAGTTTACAGACAATCCAGCTTTTATTTCATTTAAAACTATTTCAGCAGCACAGGCAAACTCAGCGGTAAAGAGATTAAGGGATTATGGTTATGATGCTGAAAGATTCGAGAATTACGTAAGGGTGAACAAGGCAACTGTCAAGGAAAGCTTGACGGTTGAGAAGGAGACCGTCAGGTCTGAAGAGCCTGGTGTTATCGAAGATTTAACTCAGGCGGATGCTCTCAAGAGTAACGTTGTAACGCTTCAAGAGGCGAGAGATGGCATGCCGTTCACAACCAAAAAAGTTAGCAACGTCATGCAAGGCCCCGCCTTGCTTGATGCGATTGACTACTTGGTAAAAATCAAGATTAAGCCTGAGTCCACGACCAATGCCCCTTACGCTATTAAGGGTCAGCCCTCTTCTGGCGAAAGCGGACTCCAGAACATGCTTGGTAATGTTAAGAGCTTGCGCAACATTATCGGGGGAGATGCCTTCCTTGAGCATGGATTCGGCGGCCTTAATATCGAAACTCAAGGGCTTGTGCTGGATCATGTGGACAGCTTGAGTAAGGACAACCAAATTCTCAATACAGTTATCAAGTTTATCCCCATTAATATGGTGGACAACCTCAGTAGGCAAAAGCTTACGCCCAATATGATCCTCCATGATACGGCGATGACTGAATCGGCGGTCTCCGGCAAATCGAGTCTTGATGTAACCAGTAGCCGTAATGTGTCCGATACGTTTATTAGAGCCTTCGCACTTAGTGGAGCAATAAAACAATCCGGCCTTGCTATCTCGGATTTGATACGGCCACCGAAGAAGGGAGGTACTACAGACACAACATTTGACCTTGACCATGCTATCACCTCCATGTTTGATAGGTACAATAATACACGATACGGTAGACAAAAGCAAGAAAAAAAGGGGATGAAAGCAACTGAAACGTCTAAAGGCATCTCCCTTGGCTCCGGCTTTGGTGCTCTCCAAGACTCTTACGAAGCCCTTGAGCGTATCACAAAAGAGAAGATAAAGGATGCTATCCCCCATCTTGAGAACATCGGGAACTCAGTCTACAAAGCTGACATGAAGTTCACCGAGTTTACCAAGTCCATGAAGGCCGCCCTGGGGAATCTGTGGGAGAAATTCAGTTCTCAGATGATAAGGGTGTTCCAGAGTGTCAAGGCGAAGGTTAAGGAGGAGAGGGGGAGCTTTAGCACGAAGCCGCTTGAGGAGGCCAAGCCTTTCTACTCTCAGCTTGAAAGAACCATTGAATCGAAAATCCAGTCTGCCCCTGACAAGAAGGTTGACCCCGATACGTTCAAAGGGCTTCTATCTACCACAGGGATCAAGCCGGATGAACTCACCAACACAAAGATAAAGGACTTCCTGGAAGGTAAGAAGGCTGTCAACGAGAAGGTATCCAAAAACGATGTCCTTGATTATCTGAAAGAGCAGAGAACGGAGATGAAGGATGTGGTGTTGGGTGGGGGGAGAAAAGCGAGAGATTTAGACGATATTGCACAGGAGATGTATAACAGAGATGCAAATGAATTAAATGTCGAACAAAGAATAGCTGTCGCCGATGAGCAATCAAAAAGACTTTTACCTGATACCCACTTCTCCCAATACCAACTCCCCGGCGGCACAAATTACAGGGAGATGTTTGTTACGGCACCGGAGAAGCCCTCTTTAACAATAGAAGAAACTCCCGAAGGATTTGTCATCCGCGAAAAAGACGGGGCGTTTTTAGATATGTTGCCAACTTACAAGGAAGCAGAAAAAAAGAGAAATGAATACATGGAATTTCCCGATGAACTTTCGGCAGCATGGCAAGACGGCCACCCTCAATACGCCGATATTGCAAATCCAGTTATAAGAATCAGATTCAACGAGCGCACCGATGACGCTGGCCGCAAGCTGATTTTTATTGAGGAGGTTCAGGGGCCGTCCAAAGAGAATCAAGCCAAGATGCCTGAATGGTTGCGTAAACGGCAATATGACATAGGCGTCAAGCGTATCCTGAAGTATGCGGCAGATAATGGATTCGCAGGGGTTTCTTGGACACCTGGAAATGTGCAGATTGGCAGGTATGATTTGAGTAAGCAGATTGACCATATTGTTTATTGGAAAATGTCTGATGGACAATATGGATTCTCAGCTTATAAGAATGCTGCTGATGCAGCTCCTATAATGAAAGAAAATAATCTATCCCCTTCCGAGATAGAGCAGTTTATAGGTAAGGATATAACACAAAAGATTGTGGATGGTGTGAATCCGACAACCAAATCGGGAGATACTCAATATGGCGAACTCTCCGGCCTCGACCTCAAAGTAGGCGGCGAAGGCCTCAATTCCCTGTATGATACGATTCTCCCTAAGAAGTTCCAGGAGATAACGAAGGGGAAGGTGGGGGAGACGAGAATAAAAACACCTGTTCCCGGATTCCCTGAATTTACAAAAGATAAGGGGTTGGATGTTCCCTTTATCCCCGTTCCCAAAGAGGCAATTGAGGGATTTGCCCTTTACAGTAACCCTATGTTCGACCCTGCCCTTATCTACAAGGAGCTAAAGGGCCTTACCAATAGCATCAAAGAGGCTATGCCTCATCTTGAACGCTTAGGGCAGCGTGTGTATTCAGAAGGCGCAGACACTTATCAGAAGTTTGCGGCACAGATGAAGACGCACCTGAAAGAGTTATGGGAGACCTTTGGGCGGTACATGATGAAGGTGTTCCAATCAGCAAAGAAGTTCAATGAGGCCCTGGGGGAGAGGGGATCGTTTTCTTGGAAGAAGTTGGGAGGGAAGTCAGCAGCCGCACCAGAGGCAATGGAGGGTTCTAAGTTAGCCTCTAAGATTGAAGCTGACAGGGCAAGCGGGGACTTTGCGACAGACGAGGAGTTGAAGGCTGAGGGGTACACTGATACAGAAGAAGAAGCCTATCTCAAACTCACAGAGGAAGACGACAATATTGATATGTCTAATCATCTCCTTACCAAAGACAGGAAAGAGATATGGGATGATGCGAAGAAGACGGTTGACAGAACTCTTGGGATAATCTCAACACGCCTTGGCAATATCAATCTCAAGATAATGGATATGTTCAGGGAGCATCAATTTGATTTGTCGAAGGCTATTGCCAGAGACCATGTTGCGGCCAGACCATTTATTGAGAAATTCCAGAAGCTACCCAAAAACATAAGAATTGCCCTCAGCAACGCACTCCTTGACGGCAGATTTGAAGATGCCGATATTATCGCAAAGAGACATGGGCTTATCGAAGAAACCAAGGCTGCAAGAGAAATATTCGATACCACAAGGACGCGGGCCATTGAAGCTGGTCTGGAAGTTGGGAAGGTTGACAACTATTGGGCGAGGGTTGTCAAAAACCCTAAGAGACTCATGGCTGCTATCAGGGGGACGGAAGCATGGTCTGGCATAGATGCGGCCATTAAGAGGATAGAGAAGGAAGGCAAGGGGCCTCTGAGTGAAGTAGAGAGGGGTATCGTCATTGACCAGATACTCAGAGGATATCCGGCAAACACCATATCCCTGACCTCAACGTCTCACCTGAAAGAGAGGAAGTTTAAAACTATCCCGAAGGAATATCTGGAATATTACATGCCCGCCGATCAGTCCTTGTTGAGCTACATCACCAGCATGAACAACACCATAGAGGCGGCAAAGTTCTTTGGAAAGAGCAAGAAGCCGAGATATAAGGAATTTATACAGGGAGTCCGCAAAGAGGCAGGAGAGGCGGCAAGGGAAGAGAATAGACGCACGGGCAAGATGTCAAGGGCTGATTACTGGGATGCCTACAACAAATACGTCTCTAATGCAATCAAAGAGGCTAAACTTGAGGCCGATATAAACCCTGAGATAGTCACCGAGTCGGGGCTTGATGAATCCATTGGAGGCCTGGTAAATGACTTGATGCGAAAGGGATTGCTTGACCCCAACAAAGAACAAGATGTTAGGGACATGGCACAGGCAGTATTTAGACCGGCAAGGACAGGGTATGGAGTCCGGGCATATAAGAATCTTACCTATCTCCAATTACTGACGCAGTTCACTCCTGCCATTACACAGATACAGGATATCGCATTATCGGCGGAGAAGGCCGGATACTGGAATACATTGAAAGTTGTAGGTAACGTAATCAGTGGCAATGCCGATTTTACCGTCAAGGATGTCCATGTAGAAAATATAATGACAGAGATTGACGAGGGGCAAGATAAACTTGCAAAGGCATTGCAGTGGGCCTTGTCAAAGACCGGCTTTACATGGATGGACAGAATAGGCAAAGAGACCTTGCTGAATGCCTCAATGTTGAAGTTCCAGAAGCAGGCGCAGTCCAATGACCCGAAACTGAGAGCAAGAGTTGAAAGGATATTTGAGGACCATAACCCCGAACAGGTTATGAAGGATTTGGCAGCAGGGGTGAAGAATGACGATACCCTGTTTATGTTGTTCAATGAGTTGAGCGACCAACAGCCGATAACTGTCCTGGAAGTTCCTGAAAAGTATCTGACTGCCAAAGGTGTAGGCAAAACCTTCTATGCCCTTAAGACCTTCCAGTTGAAACTCTTTGATGTTTACCGCAGGGATGTATGGAATGAATACAAGAATGGGAATAAAACTGAGGCCTCCCGCAAGCTCTTCTTCCTAACCACAGCTCTTATTCTAATGGGAATAGGCACGGACGAGATAAAAGACTTCCTGCTTGGGAGGGCGGCAGATTGGGATGATAGGGCAATAGATAACGGGCTAAAGCTGGTTGGGTTCTCCAAATACACCATATACAAAGTCAGGAAGGAGGGCTTGGGCCAGGGGTTACTTGCTCAATTTGCGCCCCCTCTTGGAATTGTTGACCCACTTTCCAAGGATATTGACGAATTTATCCGTAAAGGAGAACTTGAGAAAGGTGCAAGGTCTGCCGCCAACGTCCCTATAGCTGGCAAGATGTATTACTGGTGGCTCGGCAGAGGTGCGGAGCAGAAGGCAGAAGATGCCGAAAAGAGACAGAAAGAAGAGCGTATCCGTAAGCGTCTTGGCGAGGTCGGGTTTAAGAGGTACAAGGAAAGAGAAGAAAAAAAGGCACTCATTACAAAGCTAAAATCCGAAAGGACAAGGGCATTAAAGAGGGCTGACACCTCGGAAGGGAAAAGAATAATTATTTCAAAATACAGAGAAAAACTCATAGAGGCAAGAGGACAATAGAGAGAATATAACCCTTGCCCCTCCGGTGGACAGTAAAAATAGACCTGTTATCCAGGCCACAAAGGTTCCAGTGAGGGGCAAGTATCCAAAGTGAGGGGGGGGGGAATGCAGACATTCAAGGACTTGATATCAACTCCGCAGGGGAAAGTGAGCCATACTAAATTTTGGGGCAATGTGGCATACCTAACGGCCACAGGGATAATGGTTGTAGTGACATACAGGGACAAGCTGACTTGGGACTTGTTCGCTATATATCTTACTGTTGTTGGAGGGTCTGCAATAGCAAGCAAGCTTGTGGCCTTAAGGTATGGTGGGAAGGATGCGGGGAAAGATAATGAGCAGGCTTAATTACATCACTGTATTTATAGCCATCCTTGCCATATCATCGGCAGTCTATTCCTGGTATAGGCCGCCGCAATTAGTGACTCAGACAGAATATGTAGAAGTCCCGAAGGAAAAGATTGTTACCAAGATTAAGACCGTTACCGTCCCAGGGCCTGAAAGAATTGTCACCATAGAAAAAGAAAAGATCGTTGAGAAGCTGGGATTACCTGATTGGATAAAAAACAATCCAGATAAGCAGGTCATCGGCAACGCAGACGTGCCATGTGACGACAGTATAAGTGGGCACAGTGTTATTGCTATCATGGACACAAAGACGGGGGAGGGGTCAATAATCGCCAAATCAAAGCCCCTTCCTTTTATGTCGTTTGCCAACGATAGAGAGATTGGAGTCCGATATGGGGTGAGTACCCAGGCCCCGACACAGGTTGATATTTACGCCCGATGGGACTTTGTCCGTATAGGTGCTATGAAGTTTGGGGTCTACGGCGAGGCAAATAGTCAAGCTGAGGCAAAGGCTATGGTACAAGCTGGCTATCACTGGTAGGAAGCCACATGTAAGGAATAGAAAAAATATCTTGACATTCATAAAATCCTCTGATATAAGAGAACTATGGACGTAGCGGCGTGCATAAAAATCAAACTCAAAAATAGAACAGGGCATCCTCCTATTACCCTCCCGGTTAATAATAACAGCAGACCGCTATCTGCGGAGGGTGCCCTTTTGTGTCTTTGGAGGTAGAAGATGAGCGAATTAATACCAGTAAAGCAAGGGAACATTGGCGGGGATATCGTCCAAACTGTCAATGCAAGGGAACTCCACAGTTTTTTGGAAGTTGGCAGGGATTTCCCAGCATGGATAAAAGATAGGATTAGGCAGTATGACTTCCAGGACGGGAAAGACTACTGTTTAAGCCCCGCCGAAAAAGGGGAGGCTCAACCAAGCGGTTTTGCGGCCAATAAGATTGAATATCATCTTGCCCTCGACATGGCAAAAGAGCTTTCAATGATAGAGCGCAACGAAAAAGGGAAAGAGGCCCGGAAGTATTTCATAGAATGCGAAAAGCGACTAAAGAAGGCTTTTATTCTCCCTGATTTCACCAATCCTGCCATAGCTGCCAGGGCCTGGGCCGATGAATGCGAAAAGAAGATGCTGGCTGAGGCGAAGGTTTTAGAACTTCAACCTAAAGCCGAGTTCTTTGATGCTGTTACAGGTTCCAGCGATGCGGTAGATATAGGGACGGTTGCCAAAGTTCTCAATATGGGTGTAGGCCGTAACAGTCTCTTTGAAATACTCCGTAACGAAAGCGTGCTGATGAGCAACAACCAGCCCTTCCAGCGCCATATAGATTCTGGCTATTTCAGGCTGATTGAGCAGAAATATAGTAAGCCCGATGGCTCTACCCATATCAGCATCAAGACTGTGGTGTATCAGAAAGGGATTTGTTTTATTAGAAAGAAGTTAATTGAATTGCAATCTACCCGTGATTGACACGTCAACCCTTTTTTGGTATAGTCTTAAAAACTTATAGAAAAAAGAGAGGGACTATGATTGGTTTAAAATTCGGACGATTGACTGTCGCCACAGAAGTTGAAAAAAGAGTGAAGCCCTGTGGTCAAAAGGAACGGATGTTTTTTTGTATATGCGAGTGTGGATCGGAATCAACAGTAAGAAGTTATTCGCTAAAACATGGCTTAACTAAAAGCTGCGGGTGTCTTTCGATAGACTCTGCCAAACACAGAGCAACCACGCATGGGATGTCTTTAAGTAAGATCGAAAGAGTGTATCATTCAATGAAGCAAAGGTGCAATAATCCAAATAATCAAGCATATGCACGATATGGAGGGAGAGGTATCACTGTTTGTGAAGAATGGCAAACTTTTGAAGTTTTTTTGCGAGACATGGGAGATTCATATGCCGAAGGCTTGACTATTGACCGTGTGAATAATAACGAGGGCTACAGTAAGGGCAATTGTAAATGGATACCTGCTGCAAGCCAAGCTCGGAATAAACGTAACAACTTGAAATTTATGTATAAAGGGGAAATAAAAACCCTTATAGAGATATGCGAAAAGGAACACAAAAATTACAACATGGTTCGACAGCGGCTGACAACCTACGGTCAAACATTTGAAGAGGCGATGAGGGACAACAAAGGTCGAGTGAAGACATATCAGAAGGGAGTTGACTTTATTCGCAGGTTGCTAAGTAATACAGGGGGGTAAATGATTTATCTATATGCCTTTTTATGGCTACTGGCTGGCATTATTGGGGTTTACTTGATAATTTGTGATTGGGTATCTGATTTTGGCTATATTAGAGGAACCCAGAGATTGTTAATTATGTGGTGTATTGGGGTGATATTCGCACCGGTGTCTTTTGGCGCAGGTATCCTGGTTTGGCTGGTCGGCTGGCTGCACAGAAACCCTACCAAGACTTTGTTTATTATAGGGGAATATAAGGCATGAAATGTTACAACTTAGAAATGGAAGGGACGGAGCTTGTTTGTGTCATAACAGGCAAAGCCACCTCATGCAATGGTGATGCTGATAAATGCACCACGGCAGAGCATCCAGAGTTGACGGATTACAAAGAAGAGGCAAGGTAGCGGGAAGGCTTAAAACAATGACTATATCAAAACGAAAAGCCGAAAGATGCACAACACACCATTTCGCTTGTGATTGCCGTGAGTATAAAATGCAGGAGATGGAACAGGCCCTGCGCATTATACGAACATGGGCACATTTTGATGCTAAAAACCCGACTCATGTGGCTGAACTTTGCGATAAAGCTTTAAATTGTTTGAGAGTAAAGGAGAAAATATGAGATACCAACGTGGCGGGAAGCTAAATGGCTAAACGTGGAATTATTAATCCCCTCTTTGGCATGACGGATGCTGCCTTTTGGGGCAAAATACGGTCGGCGTTACGCAAAATATGGACATCTTCACAGGCTCATAAGGATGCCATAAGCAGAGCTAAAGTTCCAGCGCCTGAAGGTGGTAGAAGGAAATACAAAATAAAATGCCCTGAATGTGGGAGGCTGTATAACCTCGGAGAAAAGATAAAATTAGAAACAAAAAAAGAGGGCAAATATAAATTCACCAGTATTTATCATGTTGACCACAAGGACGAAGGTGGAAGCTTAAAAGGATTTGAGGATTTAGCACCGTTCGTTCATAGGCTATTTCTTGGTCGGCAAGAAACTTTATGTTACCATTGTCATCAAAAAAAGCACCACGGGGAGGCGGCTGAATGAGAACTCTACCCGATAATTATTGCCGCTGCCATGCTTCAAGATGCGAGCAAAAAGACCAGTGTGCAAGGTTTACATCCCCAGCAACTAAAGAAATCCTTGTTGCAGATTTCAGTCTGATGGTGAAGTCAGTGGCGCAATGTAATATGTTTGAGGATAACGACAAAATGACGAGCAAGCGGAGTCGGTGCGGTGTGGAAGGACACACCCGGTCAACGCGACGGACGGTCCCGGAGTAAAGTCTCAGGGACGACATACGCAGCCGTAAGCAGGTACTCAAGCCTTGCCACCGATTCATTGTGACCAATTCAGGCAAAGGAGATAGAATGGCAGGCATAGCAGACCCGACAAAGAACCAATGGCTAACCCTGGTAAATGCCGATGATAATAATTAAACGAGTTTCATATCTTCCAGAAGGGTCTTTTGGGGTTATCATACAAGACGGCATTCCTTTCGCCCTTACAGGTGAGTTACCCTGGCTAAATAATCTCCCTCAGAAATCCTGTATTCCTGTTGGAAGGTATATTTGCAAGCGTGTAAATTCTCCAAAGTTCGGGAATACATTTGAGATAATAGGCGTTACTGGAAGGTCAAACATTCTATTCCATAAGGGGAATGTCCCCAAAAAAGACAGTAAGGGCTGCGTGTTGATCGGAGAACAATTTGAGATGATTGGGTTTAATGTTGCTGTGATTGCGTCAGGGAAAGGTTATCAGGAGTTTATGGATAGATTAAAGGATGTGAACGGTTTTGAATTGGAGATCTTTTAAATGGCGAACCAATATCAAACAGATAAGGAGTTAACGATGCAACAACGTGTGGGAGCAGACCAATATGTCCATTGTCCTAAGTGCAATAATCCAACGGCAAGGGATATAGAGGATGTATTTGAACGATGTCTTTCTTGTGGCTGGCATAGGAGAATAACCGATGCGGACAAGAAATTTCTTCGTGGATAGCTTAAAATAGGGAGAAGGAGGCGTATGAACGTTATCTGTTGGGACGGTAAAAGTTTGGCGGCGGATAGAATATGATCCCATGTAACCATCCTCACGCTTATAGGGGCGAATGCTGCTGTAATTGCAAGTGGCATTATCCCTTATATGGGCACCCTTCGGTTGATGGCAAATCAATCAGCACACAGGATGGATGGGTGTGTATACCGCCGGAGTTCCAGACAGAAGGGAACTGTGCTATAAAGATGTCGGAACATGGCTGTTGTGAGATGTATGAAAAAGCGAGGTGATTAAATGAAGGAAGGCTGGAAAACGACGGAGTTTTGGTTAACAGTTTTCACAAGCGCATCAAGTCTTGTTGCCTCCTATGGAGGCTTTATACCTGCTCCTTGGGGGATGGTATTGGTGCTGTAGTAACGGCAGGGTATACGATAAGCCAAGGACT
>ERZ1292629.538-Hain-H43-01um-R1-538-length-41660-cov-9_pt1 | contig 41660 bp, 43 predicted proteins | sample MGYA00564399_ERZ1292629 | MGnify/ENA primary metagenome ERZ1292629 (study PRJEB36523, sample SAMEA6512636) | groundwater metagenome | collected 2019-01-08 | study: AquaDiva: Metagenomics assemblies of 32 groundwater samples
TGTTCGATGCGGAGTTTGAACTGTTCAATGGCTTCTGCCTGAAGCGAGAGCAATTATGTTGACAAATTTAATATTTTAATGTATATTTTAAATTAATTGTAAATTTTAAAATGGATAAAAAAGAAGGGATTAAAACGATAAAAATATTTGTTGCAATATATATTTTAAGCTTTATGCTTATCAACTGGAGCGATGTTTCGTGGATTTTTAATTACAAAGTAATTTTCGGCTTGGCAGATGATTTTTTTACCCCTTATCCCAGCATTAATGCATCTTTTTTAAGTGGAAACAATCAATATCAATTTCAAAAAGAACTTATTGAAAATCAAAACAATAATAAAATAGAGGCTATATATACCAATAAAGAAGACAGTCTAGAAATACCGGCAATAGGAATTTTTACTCCGATAGTTTTTTCAAAAAATACAGATAAAAATTCTATGGCAAAAGACTTAGACAAAGGGGTGGCCTATTATCCAGGATCAGTTTTACCCGGCCAAAAAGGGCAAATTATAATTTTAGGGCACTCTGCCCCTTTAAATTGGCCGAAAATAAAGTATGATTGGGTTTTCTCTGATATCAACAACTTAAAGCCGGGAAATGAAGTTATTATTAACTTAGAGAACAGGCAGTATGTTTATATTGTTGAGAACAAGGCGATTGTTAAAAAGGGCGAAGAAATTACCCTTGGACCATCTGCCGAAAATTTTAATAATTTAATATTGGTTAGCTGCTGGCCGCCAGGGAAAGACATCCAAAGGATTGCTGTTTTTTCCTCTCTTAAAAAATATTAAAGGTGTTGTTTATACGGCCGTCAAAATCTTGACTTTATCTAAATAATATAATAGGGTTAGACATCTTATAAAATATATGAATAAAAAGTTTTTCTGCATAAAAGTAATTATTATTGCCCTGTTTTGGGTTTTTATTTTTAGTTTAGCTGGCGGAGCATCTGCCGCTCTTACCTGTGGAACAACGGGAATGGCATCGAGGCCTCTTCCGGGAGCGGGTTTAAATTTTTTTCAGGTATCTAATACATTAAGCAATAGCGCAACAAACACACTGACCTTTCAAGTTCAAAACTTTGGAGAAGCAAAGACAGTATCTTTTCTAAAGGCTTATTGCAGGTGCAAGGAGCATTTGGGATATCCCTATAGAACAGGGCTTGGCCAGTGCCAATATTATTGGGATCCTGAATCCACAGACACAAATAAATCATGTCAATTTATCAACGAAGAGATACATTTTAATGCCGGAGAAATAAAAACAATTACGGTAAGCGCAACTCAATTTAACAACCAGCTTTGCGGTTCTTTTCAGTTAGATTTTTTTGTTGATAAAATCAACGGAATCAATTATGAATCAACATTAGAAGATAAAATTTTTGGCGCATCTTTTACCGATGTGTGCCAAGATTGTGTTTCTACGCCGTGTGTTTCTCATGCAAACAAAAAGTGCATTGGCAACGCGATTTACTGGTTCGATTTTTGCGGCAATCAGGAAGAATTGGTCCAAACTTGTTCGTCAAACGAAATTTGCCAAAACGCGCAGTGTTTAACCGTTGTCTGTTCTGCCAATTCCCAATGCGGAACCAACGGATTTGTCGGCGACCCATTTTGCCAGTCTGGAAACGTTTTTCAAAACTACAAAACTTTCACTTGCAACAACCCAGGCGCGGCCAACTCGGTATGCTCGGATTCAACAGCTCCCCAATTAAAAACAACCTGCCTATCCAACCAAACCTGCTCCAATGGAACCTGCAATCAGCAAAACAACTTAAGTGTTTTTTGTTACGCCTCCCCAAATTCTGTAAATATAAATCAGCAAGTATCGTTTGTCGCTACAGCCACAGGAGGAAGCGGCAGTTATTTTTATTATTGGTCAGGAGCATGCGCGGGTTCTTCTCAGTCTTGTTATAATTCTTTCAGTCAATCGGGAACACAAACAGCTGTTATAAACATTACTTCTGGCGGACAAAATTCAAGCGCAACTTGTTCTGTAAATATTAATCAAAATAATAATTGCGCTCAAAATTATCAGCAAAGATGCGCAGGAAACGCTGTTTATTGGTATGATTCTTGCGGAAATCAGGGAAATTATATTCAAACCTGTTCATATAATCAAACCTGTTCAAATGGAAGCTGTTCAAATAACTGCGCATATCACCATTCGAAAAGATGCGTAAATAATAATTTATATTGGTATGATTCTTGCCAAAACCAGCAAGACATAGCCCAGTATTGCCAAAATGGATGCCAAAACAATTTTTGCCAAAACCAAACAGGGGGATTAGTTACCGTTAGTAAAACTGTCAGAAATCTTAGTTCTGGAAATTTAAACTGGTCAAGTTCTATATCGGCTAGTCCTTCTGATGTGCTAATGTTTATGATTACAATTACAACAGCCGGAAATCAAAACATAAGCAACATTACAGTAAGAGATGTTTTTCCCGCTAACCTTATTTATAAAAACCAGCTTGCCGTGTCTGGAGCCAATTATACCGGCGACATTAATTCTATAATAAGCTTAGGAACAATTTCAGCTAACCAGACAGTAACAATAACCTATCAAGCGCAAGTGGCCTCTGCCCAACATTTTAATTATGGAACAACCACTCTAAACAATAACGTTTCTGTAAACAGCTCTAATTCTGGTTCTAACCCTTTGAGCAACGTCTCGATTGTGGTAGTAAGAACAACTACGCAAGGAGCCACTAGTATTTCTACCGGTTTAACAAATAATTTTTTAGCAGACTCTTTTTTCCTGCCAACATTAATTGCCCTAATCGGATTATGGATTTTTAAGTCTGATATATTTGGATTTGAAAAGTGGATTGATATTCGCAAGAAAAAACACCATGAGTATAAGTCTCAAAAACAGCTTAGCGCAAAAATTAATCAAATAAAACAGACAGAAAAAAATTATCAATAATAATATTTTAAATAATGACAAACGAAGAATTTGAACAATTAGTAAGAGAGGGGATTTTGGCTATTCCAAAAAAGTTTCTGCAAAGATTAAAAAATGTGGAAATTTGCGTCGAAAACAATCCAACCAAAGACCAGTTAAAATCTCTGAAAATAAAAAAAGATTTGCTTTTTGGCTTATATGAGGGTATACCGCAGACAGAAAGGCAATCTTACGGCCAGGTTTTGCCCGATAAAATAACTATTTTTAAAAACCAAATAGAAAAAGCCGGCCGTTCAGCAGAAGACATAAGAAAAATAGTCAAAAACACTGTTTGGCACGAAATAGCCCACCATTTCGGTATGTCGGAATTAGAGGTAAGAAATTCCGAAAAAAGAAAAAAAGATTTTCAAAAATAAACCAGTATAATATTTTATTTTCGGCCTTCAAAGGCGGATTCCAGGGTTTCTTCGTCGGCATACTCAAGTTCTCCGCCAAAAGGAATTCCTTTTGCCAGATGAGTAATTTTTAAAGCATTAGGCAGATAAATTTCTTTTAAAGATTTTTCTATTAAAATAGAAGTTATTTTTCCTTCAACGGTCGGGTTTATGGCGATTATAATTTCTGAAAAATCATTTTTATCAAGGAAAAATTTGTAAGAATTTTTTATTCTTTCTTTTAGTTCTTCTATTTTTATTGTTTTTTCGTTGTTTTTTGCAAAGTTCCCGTCTGGTTCTCCTATTATAAAATAAAGGCCTTTGTATTTTTTGGTATTTTCAATAGTGATTAAATCGTTTTCTTTTTCAACAACACAGAGCAAAGATCTGTCGCGGGCCGGGTTTTTGCATATTTCGCAAAGATTATTTTCTGAACTTGAATTTTCAAAAGGGTTAAAACAAAAATTGCATTGTTTTACATTCTTTTTTAAATCTTGAATAGCCAAAACCAGCTCGTCTATTTTTTCTTTTGGCTGATGTATTAAATAAAAAACAAAACGATTGGCAGTTCTATGGCCAATGGTGGGAAATTTAGCAAACAATTCAGCGAGTTTTTTAATAGAATCCATTTTTTTAAAATTTTTAATTTTCGGTGGCGTATTCCGATTTTTCTAAATTTCTAAAACTTACTCTTTGTTCGTCAAAATATAGTTCCACTTTTCCTAAGGGCCCGTTTCTGTGCTTTGCCACAATGACATCGGCAATATTTTTTTTTAAGCTATTTTCATTGTATCTGTCTTCTCTGTAAATAAATAAAACCACATCAGCATCTTGCTCAATTGCGCCAGACTCTCTTAGGTCGGCCAATCGCGGAATTTGCGGAACGCGGGCTTCAACAGCCCTTGATAATTGTGAAAGAGCCAAAACCGGCACATTTAATTCTTTAGCTAAAGTTTTAAGGGCCCTAGAAATTTCTGTAACCTGCTGGACAGTCGCCTGATATTTATTAGTGGGTTCCATTAGCTGTAAATAGTCAACAATAAGCAGGCCCAACCCTTTATTTGCCTGAAGCCTTCGGGCCATTGCCCTCATTTGTAAAATATTTACAGAACCGGCGTCGTCAATATATATTGGCGCCTCTGATAAAGTTCCCAATGCATGTTGTATTCTTGAATAGTCATTATCTCCCTGGCTGTCCTGCAATCTTCCCGTTCTTAGTTTCCATAAATCAATATTTGCCTGGCTGGAAATTAGCCTGTCTGCTATTTGGTCTTTTGACATTTCTAAACTAAAAAGACCCACTGGCTTATTTTCAAAAATTGCCACATTTCTGGCAATATCCAAAGCCAAAGAAGATTTTCCCATTGAGGGCCTGGCAGCTAAAATAATCAAATCTGACCTTTGCAGTCCTGCCAAAATATTATCTAATCCCTTAAATCCGGTTGGCAGTCCCCTTAGAGCTCCCTGATGTTTTGACAGCTCATCAATTCTTTCAAATGTATCTGATAATATTTCTTTTACCGGGGTAAAGGTTTGTGTTAGAGCTCTCTGACCGATATTAAAAACGGTTTTTTCCGCTTTGTCCAGTAAAACATCCACTTCTTCAGATTCGTCAAAAGCCGACAATCCAATTTCATGGGAAGCAGAAATCAAATCTCTTAAAATCTTTTTTTGGCGCACTATTTTAGCGTAATTGGCAACATGGGTAGCTGTCGGCACGGTGTTTATCAAAGAAGTTAAATATGCCAGTCCGCCTACTTCTTCAAATTTATTTTTTTCTTTTAGTCTAGCCGATATTGAAAGAATATCGCCAGGTTCTGATCTTTCATAAAGGTCGGCTACGGCTTGGAAAATTTCTTGGTGGCTGTTTTTATAAAAATCTTCAGCCTTTATAAAATCAACCACCTTAATAATGGCGTCTTTGTCTAACATTAAGCATCCCAAAAGGCATTGTTCTGCCTCTGTATTCTGCGGAGGAAGTTTATCGGGCAATTCGTTTATCATAATATGTCTTTATATCAAAATCAAAAGGGCAGAGCAAGGTCTCGACAGAATTTTAAAAATATGTTTAACTTAAATATAATATGCTAGGCTAAGCCTAGCATAAAAAAAGTTGCACCTTCACATTTTACCAAAGAGGAGAGAAAAAATGTCTAACGAAACCGTTCTGGCCGGACAAAAATTTTTTAAAGTAAACGACGCTGTCGTTTTTCATGGGAGAAACGCCCACGTGGTTTCTGTTCCAGGGCGCTTAGAGTTTTCTAATAATATTGTAATTAGATACGACGACGAAAAAAGAAATTTTTTTGTTGTTGTGCCAGCTAAAAATCTTGAACATAGATAACACTAATTAAGCAGACAAATATTCTCTTCATTTTGTATTCCGCTATGCCATATGGCCTATGGCGGTTTTTTTATTTGAAAATATTAGCCCTGTTTTACAGCTGGTCCGCTTGAAGTATCTTCTATAACAAAACCTTGTTTTTCAATTTCTTGCCTAATTTCATCTGCTTTTTGCCAATTTTTTTCATTGCGATATTTTTCGCGCAGTTGCGACAGTTTTTTTATTTCAACTGGAATTATTTTTCTATTTTTTATATTTTTAAAATCGATAATTCCGAAAATATCATTTATTTTTTCAAAAAATTTATAAATATCCCCAGCTTCTTTTTTAGAAATTAAATTTTTAGTTATAAATTCGTTTGCTTTTTTAATAAATTCAAAAATTATAGCAAAGGCCTTTGGCGTATTAAAATCATCGTCCAATTGTTTGTAGAAATCTGTTTTAAATTGTTTAATTATTTTTGAATTTTTACTTGAACTTTTGACTTTTGACTTTTGACTTTTGACTTTTATAATGAATTCCTCGATTTTTTCTGTGATTGTTTCTATTTCTATCATTGTTGATTCAGAATAATCAAGCCGGGACCTCCATAAATTTTTTACAATTAAAAATCGCAGATAATTTGCAGGGTGTCTTCTTAAAAAATCGTTGATTGTTATAAAGTTTCCCAGAGATTTTGACATTTTTTGACCGCCAACCGTTAAAAATCCTGTGTGCATCCAGTATTTTGCCACAGGAGACTTTCCTGAAATTGCTTCCATTTGGCTTATTTCGGCCTCGTGGTGCGGAAAAATAAGATCCCTTGATCCTCCGTGAATATCGTATTGCGCTCCGAAAAATTTTTCTGTAATAGCGGTATCTTCTATGTGCCAGCCCGGGCGGCCTTTGCCAAAAGGGCTTTTCCAACTTGGCTCTTCTTCTATAGAAGAAAGTTTCCACAAACAAAAATCCCCCCTGTTTTTTTTATCTTTGCTGTAATCAATTCTGGAAACAGAGTCTTCTGCCTGAATTACTGTTCTGCCGGAAAATTTTCCATATTTTTTAAATTTGCTTATATTGTAATAAATTCCGTCATCTTTTATTTCATAAGCGTATCCTTTGGCCCAAAGTCTTTTTACTTGGCTGATTATTTCTTTTATATAGTCGGTTGCTCTGGCGTATTTTATAACGCTGTCAACTTTTAGGGCTTTCATATTTTTTAAGTGTTCTTTCTCAAAAACCCTTGCCAAATCTTTAGGCAAGACCCCTTTTTCTTTTGCTCTGGCGATTATTTTGTCGTCTAGGTCGGTGATATTTTGAAGATAAAAAACCTTAAGGCCCCGTTCTTTTAAATATTTTGCAAAAGCGTCAAAAATAACAAATGTTCTGGCGTGCCCTATGTGGGAATAATCATAAACAGTGGGACCGCAGACAAAAAAGTTTATCCGCCCCTTTTTTAAGGGCTTAATTGTTTCTTTTTTGCCAGAAAGAGTATTATAAATTTTTAATCCCTTCATATTTTTACTGCGATTTTTTTTTGAAAAATATTTTTAAATTAACGGTTTTTAGTTTTAATTCCGATATCATTAAAAAAATGCTTAAAAATGTAAAAATTATCGTAGACCATAAAATAGAAATAAAAAATTGGGAAGGTGCATTTGGCCAACTAATTAAAATCACAACAAACACAACAGACTGCAAAACCATTTTTGTTTTGCCAAAAATATTTGATTCAAGGTATATTTCTTTTGATTTGTAATACATTGAACTCAGGGCGTTAATTATCTCTACTATCACCAAGACTAAAAGAAGCCATTTATGAATTTTGAATAAACTATAAAATGCAATAGGAATTATTAAAATTCTGTCTGCCGTAGAATCTAACATGGCCCCAAATTCTGTTACTCTGTTTGTGCCCCTGGCTACCGAGCCGTCAAAAAGATCTGTCAGCATCCCGACAAAGAATAAAGAAACGATCAGTGTTTTGTTTTCAATTTCAAAAAAGAACAGCAAAACAAAAAGCAGTATTCCAATAACAACCCTTACGTATGTTATGTGGTTTGGCATGATTTTACGCGGCCAATATGGCTTAATAAAAAGAAAAAGCAATTTGTCTCTTAACCCGTCTATTTTTTCTAAAATATTTTTTAAGTCCACTAATATAATTTTTTTCATAATATAAATATAATTTTATAATCTTATTCTATCACAACTTTTAAAAAATATAAAACTATGATAAGCTGTATAAATGAATATGAAAGTTATAGATATAATTTTTGCTTTAATTTGCGGAAGAGTAATGGCCTGGCTGGCCTATGATTTTTTTAAGGATTATGGAATTGATATAGGCTTTTGGAGATGGCTTATGCCAATACTTCTGCCAATAATATCTTTAATCTGCCTTTGGTTGGCCTATTTTATCGGAAAAAAAATGCCATTTGTTTTTCAGTTAGCAAAGTTTGTTTTGGTGGGAGCCTTGGCAACGGTGCTCGACTTGGAATTTTTTGAATTTTCAGTTTGGCTGTTTTCTTTAATGTCTTTAACAGCTGTGCCGGTATTATTATTATCAACAAATGTTTTGATTATATCAAAAATTGTTTCTTTTTTACTGGCAACAAGCGCCAAATATTGGGGCAATAAATATTGGGCTTTTGAAAATATCAGCAAAGAAAATAAAAGCAAAGAAATAGCGAAATTTTTTATAGTTACCATAGTGGGGCTGGCGGCTGATATTGTCTTTTTTCTTTATTTTTCTAAAATATTGGGTCCTCGGTTTGGAACTCCCCAGGGGGCTTGGATAAAATTATCTGTAATTATGGCGGCTATATGTTCGGCTGTGTGGAATTTTTCAGGATATAAATTTATTGTATTCAAAAAATAAGTTTCAACGCAATGATTGATAAAGTTGATAATTATATCAAAAATTTCAATTTGCATAATAATATGCAGGGCATTTTTAATTTTTTTCCAAACAAAAAAAATAACAAAGATACTGTTATTGAATATCTTGAAGTGGCAAATAAAAAAATTTCAAAATACATTAACGAGTTTTGGACCGCAAAACAAAAACAGGGCTCTTCTTTGCACGAAGTTGCTTATCGCGCCTGTTTTAAGTCTGAACTGCCAAAATTTTTTATAGAACTTTTAAGCAGGGAAGGAGACGTTGTTTATGACCCTTTTCTTGGCAGGGGGACAACTGCCATTGAAGCTGGTCTGCTTGCAAGAAATATAATAGGAAACGATATCAATCCTTTAAGTAAAATTTTATCTAAGCCAAGACTATTTATCCCTCCATTAAAAGAAATTAAAGAAAGATTAAAATTTATTCCCATAAATTATAATATTAAACCCGAAAAGGATTTATCAATGTTTTATCATTCAAAAACAGAGAGTGAAATTTATTCTTTAAGAGAATATTTATTAAACGAGAAATTAGACAACATAGACGAATGGATAAGAATGGTCGCTACAAATAGATTGACAGGACATTCTAAGGGATTTTTTTCTGTATATACGCTTCCTCCAAATCAAGCTGTTTCTATCTCAAGACAAATCTTAATAAATGAAAAAAGAAACCAAGCTCCAGAGTATAGAGACGTCAAAAAGCTTATTTTTAAAAAAACTAAGAGTTTACTTAGAAATGTTAATAAATTGCAAATGAACAATTTAAAAAAAATAAACACCAATAGTATTTTTTTAAACGAAGATGCGCGAAAGACAAAAAATATCAAAGATGCTTCTGTGCAATTAACAGTAACATCGCCTCCATTTTTAGATACAGTTCAATATTCTCAGGATAATTGGTTAAGGTGCTGGTTCAACGGCATAAATTCTGAAGAAGTTGCTAAAAAAATAACCATGAGTAGAAATTTAAGCGATTGGATAGGAGTTATGAAAGATGTTTTTAAAGAATTATTCAGAATAACCAAAAAAAATGGTTGGGTTGCTTTTGAGGTTGGTGAAATAAGAGGTGGTAAAATAAAGCTTGATGAATATGTTTTACCAGTTGGGTTAGAAGCAGGATTTAATTGTTTGGGGGTTATTATCAATTCGCAAAATTTTACAAAGACTTCTAATATATGGGGGATTAAAAACAATAATTTTGGAACCAATACCAATCGCGTCGTTCTGTTTTATAAATAATAATGGCACTACCCAACGTTCATTTTATTTGTCACCAGCGGAAGAATTTAAAATAACAAAAGATGCGCATCATTTTGTTATTTCTTTCGAGGTTTATGTTGCTAAAAGTCGGAGCAAGATGAATATATATAAATGCAAGGCGTGGAAAATACTAAGGTTAGAAGAATTAATCGTAGACGTAAAATACGAGTTTAACGCAGACAATTTTAGATTATATTCTAAAAATTTAATTTTAGCCGAAGGGAAATTATAAATATTTCAAAATTATGACAAACTTGGTTTTATATAGAAAATACAGGCCTCAGGCATTTGCTGAAATAATCGGGCAGGACCACGTGGTTAAAACTCTCACCAATTCAATTTTAGCAAACAACACTTCTCATGCGTATTTGTTTTCCGGGCCAAGAGGCTCTGGAAAAACCACCACGGCCAGAATCTTTGCCAAAGCCATAAACTGCCAAAATAGGCAGTCTTTTGAACCGTGCAATAAATGCAACTCTTGTCTTGAAATTACAGCTCAAAAATCAATTGACTTGGTTGAAATTGACGCCGCTTCCCATACCGGCGTTGACGACGTAAGGGCCCTAATAGACGGAATTAAATTTGCTCCGGTAAGCTCAAAATACAAAATATTTATAATTGACGAATGCCACCAAATGAGCAAACCGGCTCATAATGCTTTATTAAAAACCCTTGAAGAACCGCCCGGCCACGCTGTTTTTATATTAGCAACCACCGAAATACACAAAATGATTCCTACAATAATTTCAAGGTGCCAGAGATTCGATTTTAAAAGGCTTAAGATTCAGGAAATAATTAAAAAATTAGAATTTATTTCCAAAAAAGAAAATATAAAATTTGAAGATTCGGCCCTTTCTTTAATTGCCTTAAATTCAAGAGGTTCTTTCCGCGACGCAGAGTCTCTTTTAGACGAATGCCTTAGTTTTTCAGGAAATACCAGTTTGATAAAAACAGAAGACATAAAAGAGCTTTTGGGAATTGTGGAAATAAGCCAGATATCAAAATTTGTCGGACTGCTTATTCTAAAAGACGCCAAAGGCTCGTTAATTTTTTTAAACTTAATGATAGACAACGGCTTAGATGTTCAGGAGTTTGTAAAAACTTTGATATTTTATTTAAGACAATGCCTGCTTTTGAAATTAAGCCCCGATCTTTTAGATGTGCAATCGTCTGGGTTGTCAATAGAAGAACTGGAAATAATGAAAAAGCAGACATCGGCCCTGCAGGAAATAGAAATTAAAAATATGCTCAAGCTTTTTATAGAGGCCGAAAACAAAATGAAATATTCCACTATTTTGCAATTGTCTTTAGAACTGGCTATAGTTGACATCACCCATCCCGAACCATAAAATTTTTTCCGAATTTAACTCGCCTCAAACCTTAACCCTAATTTTAAAACACACCCGCGCACTAGTGCACGGGTGTGTTTTATTATGCTACAATTTGTTTTTATGTAAAAAAAAGACCCTAATGGGTCTTTATGTTTTTTTAACATTTATTAATTCGCGAATTATTTTAATGTGGGCTGGTCCAGTTCCACAGCAACCACCCAAAATATTTACTCCCAGATCTATCAATTTTTTGGCGTCCGATATTATCATTTCAGGTGTTTGTCTATAAATCGAAATACCATCTATCCACTCAGGAATACCGACATTCGGCTTGGCAATAATGGGTTTAGTTGTTATGGCGCGCATTTTTTCTATAATAACGGACATTTCTTTAAAGCCCTGTCCGCAGTTTGCGCCAATAACGTCGGCCCCAAATTCAGCTAATTTTTGTATTGCCTCACTCACACTTACGCCCCACTCCGTACGTGGCCCTACTCTACTGGACCGAAATGTCATCTCAGCTATTACGGGCAAACCCGTAATTTTTTTTGCGGCGTGTATTGCTATTTCAGCCTCTTCGAGCGCCGACATAGTTTCTATACAAATAATATCAACTCCGCCCTCAGCGAGAGCCTCTGCTTGTTCGGCAAATATGTCATAAGCCGCTTCTTCGCTTAATTCGCCCAATGGTTCAATAATATCACCGGTTGGTCCGATAGAGCCTCCAATGAAAATTTTTGGACAAATTTCTCTGGCGAGTTCCGCAGAGCGACGATTAAATTCAACAACCCTATCTGAAAATCCGTGTGTTTTTAAACGGGAACGATTACCGCCGAAACTGTTAGTTTGAATAATATCTGAACCGGCATTCAAGTAGTCTAGGTGAATTTTTTTCACCATCTCAGGATGAGTAATATTGAGCTCTTCTAAACAACTACCCAAGGGAAATCCTTGTTTTTGTAATTCGGTGCCTATTGCGCCGTCGGCAAGTAATGTTTTTTCTTCAAGTAATTTTAAAAACAGATTTCTTTCTGACACATGCGCCTCCTTATTGATGTCGTTTTTTTCAATGTGCAAAACAATACTCTTATAATAGAGGAATTATCAATTTTGTCAAACTTTTTAAAGATTTATTTTTTGCGTTTGCGCTTCTTTTTAGAAAACAGGAAAAATAAAACCAATAACGTCGGCGCTCCAACGATTAAATAAATAAAATTATTAGCGCCAAGTAAATTAGCGGCAAAATTCACCGCAGAGTCCAAAAGAGGGGCAGGGGAGGCGGTGATTTTTTTTGCAGGGTCCAGCGGAAATTCGTCTGCAGAGTCGTTTGACCCGTCAAGGTCTGTGTCTTCTTTTTTTGGATTTGTTTTTTTATCAAATTCTTCTTTATCTAATAAGCCGTCTGAATCTGTGTCTTTATTTTTGGGATTAGTGCCAAGCTCATATGTTTCTTCAAAGTCAAAAATTTCGTCGCCGTCGTCGTCAAGGTCTTTGTTGTCTCCCAAGCCGTCTGAATCTGTATCCTGCCATTCTGTTTTGTCTTTAGGAAAAGAATCAACGCTGTCTTTTACCCCGTCTAAATCAGTATCTGGTTTTAAACTATCTGTGCCTAAATTATTTTCTTGTTCATCTGTTAAGGCGTCGTTGTCGTCGTCATTATCCTTGTTGTTTCCAATTGCATCATTGTCTGTATCCAAATCAACAAGATAGCCCTTTTTTACGGTTGCGTTATTATCAAGATTTTCATCTTTTAAACTTGTGTTTGCAATTTTTAACTCAATGTCATAAACCCCGGATTTTGGATTCCAGTCTACAAAAACATCATCATAATTTTGGGCCCTTACAGAAATTGCCTGGGGGACCGATATTGCCTTTCCGTTGTTTGAAAAAACAACATTTCCTAAAACATCCGTATCTCCAGTATTAAAAATTCTGGCAAAAATTTTTACTGTCTCACCCTCAAAAATATTTTCTTTAGAAAATGTTATATCTTCTTCAATTATTGAAAGGTCTGTTTTGGCAAAACAATCTTTTTGCAAAAACAAAAAAAATAACAACGAGCCAGTTATCAAAAATAAAAAAATAGAATATATTTTTTTCATATTATTTTATTTTACTCTTATGTCATATTTTTTTCAATTACCCGTTTTGCATAAAATTTGATTTTATCATTAAAAAATGATAATATAAAAAACATTCCGGGGTCGTCTAATGGTAGGACTAGAGATTTTGGATCTCTGTATCTTGGTTCGAATCCAAGCCCCGGAGCAAATAAAAAAATATGATGAAGGTTGTATTTTTAGGAACAGGAGAAGCGTTTGACGAGAATATTCCCAATAATTCTCATTTGGTTGTTGTAAAAAAAACAAAACTGCTTTTAGATTGCGGGCCTACGGCAGTTCCGCAGTTATGGAAATATAATCTTGACCCGAATTTTTTAGACGCGGTTTATATAAGCCACTGGCACGCCGACCATTACTTTGGCCTGCCCGCGCTTTTATTAAGAATGTGGGAAGATAAAAGAATAAAACCATTTACCATTATCTCAAAACAGGGTTTTAAAAAACAATTTAAAAATTTAATGAATTTAGCTTATTTAAATTTTGAAAAAAAGTTTAAATACAAAATAAAGATAATTGAAGTAAAAGAAAAAGAAAGCAAAAAATTCCAGGATTTAAAATTATCTTTTGAAAAAACAATACATTCAGGAGAAAATTTTGCAATAAAAATAACAGACGGCAAAAATACTATGGCTTACAGCGGAGACGGGTCGCCAACAAAAGGCAGCGAATTTTATAAAAATCTTGATTTGCTTATTTTAGAAACATATTTATACGACAAGGAGATAATCGGCCATTCTTCAATTGTTTCGGCAATTAAATTTGCAGAAGAAAACAATGCAAAATATTTGGCTTTGACGCATATTAACAGAAATTTTAGAAAAAACGATTTGCCAAATATAAAAAATAAAATTAAAAGCGATAAAATAAAAATTTTAATTCCCGAGCCATTAGAAGAATTCAGTTTTTTCTAATATAAATGGAGAATAACTAAAAATAAAACACCCCAAGGGGTGTTTTTTATATGATTAAGGAAAGCAGATTTTATCTTATTGATTTGTAGCCGCCGGGAACTCCGCCAAGAGAGAAAACAATTTGCCACAAATGGGCTCTTCTTGCCCTGAAAATTCCGGCGCAAAAAAGCAGATAATATTTCCACATTCTATAAAATTTTTCTCCGTATTTATTTTTTAATTTAGGCCATGAATTTTCAAAATTTTCGTGCCAAGCCATTAAGGTTTTATCATAATCTGTTCCAAGGTTGTGGGCGTCTTCTATTATAAATAAATCTTCGGAGCTTGAAACTATTTGCCTTAAAGAAGGCAGGCTTCCATTTGGAAAAATGTATTTGTTAAGCCACGGGTCTGTGTCTTCGCCGGTTTTTGAACTTCCTATTGTGTGGAGAAGAAACAGCCCGTTTTCTTTAAGGCATTTTCTTGCTGTTTCAAAAAATATTCTATAATTTTTAAATCCCACGTGTTCAAACATTCCAACAGAAACAATATGATCAAATTTTTCAGCAGAGCTTAGCTGGCGGTAATCCTGCAAACGGAATTCTACAGGAAAACCCCAGCAGAGTTCTTCTGCTAATTTAATTTGTTCTTCAGACACGGTAATGCCAACTACTTTGACTCCATAATTTTTGAGTGCATACAAGGCAAAACTTCCCCAACCGCAACCAATATCAAGCACTGTCTGGCCTGCTTGCAGATTTAGTTTTTTGCAAATTAATTCTAATTTTGCTTCTTGCGCGTTGTCTAAATTTTCAGCTGACCTCCAATAGCCGCAACTATAGGCCATAGTGTTTCCTATCATTGCTGAAAAAAGATCGTTTCCTATGTCATAGTGTTTTTCTGCAACTTGAAAAGCGCGCCTTACTGTTTGAAGATTAAATAATCTCGCCCTAATAAAACTTAACAAAACCGGCATTAAAAATCCGATTCTGGCATAAATATCAACAGACAATAGTTTGTAGAAAAAATTATCCAGCTCGTCGCATTTCCACCAGCCGTCCATATAAGATTCGCCTAATCCCAAAGAGCCGTCTTTTCTTACTCTTTCATAAAAATCATTATTGGATACTTTTATATCCCACGGATTTTTGCCGTTTATTACAATTCCCGTCGGTTCAATTACTTTTTGAATCCATTGTTCCAATTTGTCTGCCATTGCGCTTCCCCTTTCTTTCAAAAATGTCAAAGAGCACTTTACAATATCTTACAACGCAAAAATTAATATGTCAAAATTTAGTTAGGACGATGTCCTATGGCGTTGCAGAAAAATTTTTGTTATGATTATTGAATATGAATCCTAAAAAAAGCAACATAACTTATCCGGAGACAGGGATTGGAGATGTTATTTTTTTTATGTGGCAGGAAATAAAGAAACATAAAGTTTCATTATTTTTGGTTATATTTGGAGTTGTTTCAGCCAGTGTTTTAGATATTATTGTCCCAATTTATTATAAATATTTTTTTGACATATTAACATCAAAAGAAAACAAAGAGGTTCTTGCTCCTTTGCTTTTTTATAATATTTTTATTATTCTAATCTTAAATGGCGCAACATGGGTATGTTGGCGGATTGCCGCGTTCTCTAATATTAGTTTTGAAGCGAAAACAATGGCAGGGTTGCGCCAGCAGGCATATAACAAGCTTTCGTATCACTCATACAGCTTTTTTGTCAACAATTTTACCGGGGCATTAGTGCAGAGGGTGGGCCGGTATGCAAGGGCTTTTGAAAGAATTTTTGACCATCTTATTTGGGATTTTTTAACCACCGCGGTCCGCGTTGTCGGCATAGCTATTGTTTTATGGACCATTAAACCGGTTCTTTCTATTGCAATTATAGTATGGACAATTTTATATTTAACTATAAATTTTTTTTATTCGGCTTGGCGGTTAAAATATAACATTGAAATGGCAAAAACAGATTCTTACACAACCGCAACACTGGCCGACGCCATTACTAATCAAAATAATATAGAAGTTTTTGGACGCCACAAAGAAGAATCAGAGAGATTCAAAAAGGTTACAGAAGATCAGGCAAAAATAACTCTTTCTAATTGGAATATCAATCAGGGGCTTGATTCTATTCAGGCTATTCTTATTATATTGATAGAATTTTTTATTTTTTATTTTTCTATTTATTACTGGCAACAAAATATAGTAACGGTCGGAATTTTTGTGCTTTTGCAGTTATATATTATCGGGCTTGGCGACAGACTATGGGGGTTTAGCCGCATTATCCGCAATGTTTACGAAAGTTATGCAGACGCCAAAGAGATGGCAGAGATTATGAAGCTTCCTTATGAAATAAAAAATACGGCAAGCGCAAAGCCGTTTAATGTTTCTTTTGGTGAAATAGTTTTTGAAAATATAAATTTTTCTTTTAATAATACCAGGCAGGTTCTGAATAAAATTAATTTGAAAATAAATTCAGGGGAAAAGGTGGCTATTATAGGTCCCTCGGGAGCTGGAAAAACAACAATTGTAAGGCTTTTACTGCGTTTTTATGATTTGACCAGCGGAAAAATTTTTATTGACGGCCAAGATATTCGTTCAGTTACCCTTGAAAGTTTAAGAGAAAACATAAGTTTTGTTCCGCAGGACCCTTTGCTTTTTCATAGAACCATTAAAGAAAACATAAAATACGGAAAACCGTCGGCAAAAGACGCGGAAATTTTTGAAGCCAGCCGCCAGGCGCATTGCGACGAATTTATTGAAAACTTTCCCAATAAATACGAAACCTATGTCGGCGAGAGGGGGGTTAAGCTTTCTGGCGGAGAGCGGCAGAGAATTGCTGTTGCCAGAGCCATTCTTAAAAATTCTCCGATACTGGTTTTAGACGAAGCGACATCAAGCCTCGATTCGCACTCCGAAAGCTTAATTCAAAGCGCCATGGATGTCTTAATGAAAAACAAAACAGTTATTGTTATTGCCCACCGCTTGTCTACAATTAGAAAAATGGACAGAATTATAGTTATTAAAAACGGTTCTGTTTTTGAAGAGGGGAAGCACGAGGATTTAATAAAAAAGAACAATAGTTTATACGGAAAACTTTGGAAACTCCAGGCTGGAGGATTTGCTAAAAACTAAAAAATTAGTTCTAAAATTTTTGACAATTTTTTAATTTTTTGGTATTATAAAAAGAAAAAGGCATGGAAGGAGTGCAAGAAATTTTTATTGACAAAAATTCAAAAACCGGAATTTTAATGATTCACGGTTTTTCCAGCACTCCGAGGCAGTTTAAAGAATTGAGCGCTTATTTTTCTGAAAGGGGTTATAATGTTTTGGCTCCCGTGGTAGCGGGGCACGGAACTTCGCCAAAAGACCTTATGGCAACCTCGCCTTGCGACTGGACCAATTCTATGAAAGAAGCTTATTTAAAATTGAAAAAAATTTCTGAAAAAATTTTTATAGTTGGCAATTCTTTTGGCTCTAATCTTGGTTTTTGGCTGGCAAAAGAACTAAACAACGAACCAAAAGGAATTATTACTTTGGGCGCCCCAATTTTTTTAAGGTATCATAATTTTATTAAATTTCGCCTTTTTACTTACGGACGTTTTAAAAAATATTATCATAAGCCTCCCCGCCTTTATAAAGCCGATTACACAGATATGATGGATGAAATTTCTTATCCCGCTTTTTCTACTAAAAGCCTAAACGAATTTATTAGTTTTTTAGAAAAAGAAACAGCTGTGAATTTAAATAAAGTAAAAATTCCTATTTTAATAGCCAGCGCCACTATAGACCCCGTAATACATCCTAAAAGCGCAAAGTATATTTTTAATAACATAGGGTCAGCTGAAAAAGAAATTTTTTGGTTCAACAGCAAAAAGCACGACATAACGGGAAGAGGATGCGAAGGATTGTTTAACAAAATATACGAATTTATCAAAAAAATAGAACAATCAGATTTTAAAAAAAATTAGATATGTATAAGACAATTCCCGAAGTTTTTTTTGAAACGGCAAATAAGCACCCAAACAAAACTTGTTTTTTATATAAAAAAGAAGGGGTTTATTTTCCCATTACATACAAAGAGGTTGGAAATCAGATAAAAATTCTTGCTTCGGCCCTGCAAAAATTTGGAATAAACAAAGGAGACAAAATAGCCATTTTGTCAGAAAACAGGCCCGAGTGGGCAATTTCCGATTTAGCTATAATGCTTACAGGCGCCATAACGGTTCCCCTGCATGCCACTTTCAGCCCAAAAGCAATCTGCAATACCTTAAAACATTCTCAGGCAAAAATTCTTATTGTTTCAAACAGCGATTTTTTAAACAAAGTTCTGCTGGGGCAGAAATATCTTAAAAAGTTAGAAAAAATTATTTTTTTAGAAAAACTCACAGCAATCCAAAAAGAAAATCTAACTAAAAAAGTTTTTGACTGGAACGCCCTTTTTTCTTTTCATAAACCGGAGGATTATGAAAAAGTATTTTTAGACCCAGATGATATTTGCAGTATTATTTATACTTCCGGCACCACGGGCAATCCAAAAGGAGTTCTTTTAACCCATTTAAATTTTTTAAGCAACGTTGAAGCAATAAACGACATCATACCCGTAAAAGAAAATGATGTTTTTTTATCTTTTCTTCCATTATCCCATGTTTTAGAAAGAACAGCTGGCTATTATATTCCAATATCTTTTGGAGCAACCATTGCCTACGCAGAAAACACAAAACAGCTTCCTTTGAATTTAAGAGAGGTAAGGCCCACTGTTTTAATTTCGGTGCCCCGTATTTTTGAAAAATTTTACGACGCCATTTGGGATAAAATAAACTTTTCAAAACCCTTAAAACAAAAAATTTTTAAATGGGCCTTAAAACAGGAAAAAAACACTATTTCGCGCAAAATGGCAGACTTTTTAGTTTTTAAAAAGCTTAGGAGCCAAATGGGCGGAAAATTAAGGCTTACTATTTCCGGCGGCGCTTCTTTGAGTGAAAATTTGGGCCGCTTTTTTTTAAAAACAGGAATTTTAATTTTAGAAGGCTACGGACTTACAGAAACCTCACCCGTTATTTCTGCCAATCAGGAAAACAGCTTTAAGTTTGGATCGGTTGGCAAAATAATTCCCGGTGTAAAAGTTAAAATTACAGACAATAAAGAAATTTTAGTAAAGGGCCCCAATGTTTTTAAAGGATATTTAAGAAACAAGAAAGAAACAGGGTTTGCTTTTAATAAAGAAGGATGGTTTCATACGGGCGATCTGGGATTTGTTGACAGCCACGGATTTTTAACCATTATTGGCAGAGAAAAAGAAATGATTGTTCTTTCCGGCGGAAAAAACGTTTGGCCTGAGCACATTGAAAACCTGCTAAACAACGACAGATTTATTTCACAATCAATGATTTTGGGAAACAAAAGAAAATTCGTTTCAGTCCTAATTGTTCCAGACTGGAAAGAAGTTAAAAAACATATGAAAGAAAACAATATGCCATTGCAAGAACACGAAAAACTAGTTAAAGATCAAACTATTTTGTCTGTATTTTGGCAAAGAATTGACGAAAAAATAAACCCCAATCTTTCTGAATGCGAAAAAATAAAAAAATTTGCATTACTGCCCCAGGAATTTTCCCAAGAGCAAGACGAGCTCACTCCCACCTTAAAACTGCGCAGGCACATCATAGAAAAGCACTGCAAAAAACCCATTGATTTAATGTATCTATAAATTTTTCCCATTATTTTATTATGCGACAATTTAATGAATTGTTTGTTTGTTTTTTTTGTGGTAGAATAAAAAAATAAAAAATGAAGACAATCGTTGTCGAGGATAAAAATATGGAAAGGCATGGTTTGTTTGTAAAGTTCGTCAGGATTTTTACCGTGCCAGTATTAAATAATCTGCCTGCAAATTTTTTGCGGGTTTTTATGAAAAAATCGAGCCAAGACGCGGGGGTTGTTTTAGATTTAGAAAAAGAAATTTTACGGATTATAGGTCAAAATAAAGAGAAAAAAATTAGTATTTTAACTATTGGCGGCGGGTCGGCAAGAGGCCTTGTTGAAGTATTGAATAAACATTCCGATTATAGCAATTATTAAAAAATAAAAATTGGATATTCTTATTAATAAAAATGCTGATTTCTAGCAATCTCAATGATTTAATAGTAAACTTTTTATTGTTTGTTGCCGTAGTTGTCTTTGGCATCTCGCTTATTATAAGCGTTTTAAAAGAAGTGAGGCAAAGAGAACAGCTGGAAAATCTGGCAAAGGAAATTCAGCAAGCGTATGAGGCGGAGAAGCGGGCAAAAGAACAAACGGAGAGGGCATATGAGCTGGAAAAACAAGCCAAAGAACGGACAGAAAAAGCTTACGAAGTGGAAAAAAAAGCAAAGGAGGAGTTGGAGTATTTGGATAGGTCTAAAAATCAATTTCTTTTGACTATTCAACACCATTTAAGGACTCCCTTGACTTCAATAATGGGGTATGCTGACCTGATATTAAAAGGCGTTTACGGAAAACAAAATAAAAAAACAACAGAGGTGATAAAAAAAATCAGCGGTTCAATGATCAGTTTGATTAAAATAGTAAATGAGTTTTTAGATATTACCCAATTTCAGCTGGGAAAAGAAGTGGCAGTGTTAAAGCAAGACATTCAAATGGGGCCGATATTGGAAGAAATAGTGAACGAGTTAAAATTTCCAGCAGACGAAAAGAAAATTTATTTAAAACTGGAAAAACCAGACCAGCTTCCTGTTATTAAGGCCGATACGGAAAAACTTAAAGCGGCCCTGTATAACATATTTGACAACGCCATAAAATATACCGAAGCAGGGGGAGTGGAAATAAGGTTAAAAGTTAAAAGTCAAAAGTTAAAAGACAATAATTATCCAATACCCAAAATTTTAATTGAGGTAAAAGATACCGGGATTGGCATTTCGCAAGAAAACCTGAAAAATATGTTTAATAGAACTTTTGAAAGGGGAGAGCAGGCTAAAAAAACATTTATTACGGGCCGGGGCATAGGGCTTTACATTGCCAGCCAAATAATTAAGGCCCACAAGGGCAATATTTGGGCCGAGTCAGAGGGCGAGGGCAAGGGCTCAACCTTTTTTATAGAACTCCCCGCTACTTAAAAAATTGACTATTTTTGTTATTTTGTTAAAATTAAAAATATTAAAAAATATGAATTACAATTTGTCGGCCGATGCCATTTATAACGCGCTGTTTGGAAACTTGCCCGGTTTTATAATTTTGATTATTGCAATTATAATTTTTGTGGGAGTTTTAATATATAAACAAGTTAATCCTTCGTAAGTGCGACAATATGTTTTTGGCTGTTGACGGCGGGTAAAAAAGTAATATAATAACAAAATGAAAATAAAAAATAAAATAAATAAAAAAATTTTAATTGCCGAAGATGACAACGATATTCTTGATATTTTGAAAAAAAGATTTGAAATAGACGGCTTTTTTGTTGTTTCTGCTAAAGACGGAGAGGAAGCGGTAAGAATGGCGGAAAGCGAAAAGCCGGATTTGATTATTTCTGATGTTTTAATGCCAAAATTAGACGGACTGAAAATGTTAGAAAAAATAAAAGAATTTAATAAAAACATAAAAATTATATTTTTGACCAACCTAAAAGACAAAGAAAACTTAGAAAGAATAAAAAATGCCGGCAATTTTGACTGCTTAATCAAATCTGAATTGCGGATTGATGAGATTGTTGAAAAAATAAAAGATAAGTTAGGCATAAAATAAATAAATTTTTTATTAATATTTAAATAAGCCTTTTTAGGGCTTATTTTTTTGGCTGTGAATTTTATCCACTTGTTATGCTTTCATATCATTTTTTTAATATGATATAATAAAAAAATATGAAAGTTGAGCCCCAGCGCTTAAAAAAATTTATTCTGGACGCCGGCTTGATTGAAGAAGCCCAGTTTGAAAAAGCTCTGGAAAAAAGCAAAGCATCCAATCGGGAAGTTGGAGAGGTTTTAGTTTCTTCGGGATTGATTACAGAAAAAGAATTGATCAAGCTTGAGGCATATCTTTTAGGGATACCGTTTATAAATTTGGAAAACGAAACCATACCGCCAGAAATTTTAAAAATAATTCCAGAACCCATTGCCAGAGCTCATAATATTATTGCCTTTAGCAAAAAAGAAAACAATCTTGAAGTGGCTATGTTAGACCCGGAAGATCTGAGAATTATAGAGTTTATTAAAAAAACAGATCCTTCTTTAAAAATTTTATCAAGACTTACCACTCCTGAAAGCATAAGAAATGTTTTGGCTCAGTACCAAAAAACATTAGAAACAGAGTTCGGAGACATTATGAAAGGAGAAGAGGGTTCTATTAGACACATAAAAGAGGGAGATGTTTTTGAAGGAAAAGAAGAACTGCAAAAAGTAGCCGAAGAACTGCCTATTATAAAAATTGTTGATACCTTGTTAAAACACGCTATTTTACAAGGAGCCTCTGATGTTCATATAGAGCCATTGGAAAGTGAAGTTATTGTTCGTTATAGAATTGACGGCATATTGAGAGACGTTATGACCTTGTCTATAATCACCGTTCCCGGAATTGTGGCCAGAATAAAAGTTCTTTCCAATTTGAAACTTGACGAGCACCGTTTGCCGCAGGACGGCAGATTTAAGGTGGAAACAGAAGATTTTAAATATTCTATAAGGGTTTCTATTCTACCGGTTATCAGCGGAGAAAAAATTGTAATGAGGCTGTTAGCCGAAAACACCGAATCCTTGAGCTTGGAACAATTGGGCTTTTTGGGAAAGGCACTTGAAAGGGTGCGCGACAACTTAGCCAGGCCTTCTGGCGCCATATTAATTACAGGACCAACCGGCTGCGGAAAAACAACCACCCTATATTCAATTATGGGAATTTTAAACACCTCAGACGTAAATATTTCTACAATTGAAGACCCAATAGAATATAGAATGCCAAGAATTAACCAAACTCAAGTCAATTCTAAAATAGGGCTTACATTTGCTTCTGGATTAAGGGTTTTAGTAAGGCAGGACCCGGATATTATTATGGTTGGAGAAATTAGAGATTCAGAAACAGCGGGCTTGGCAATCAACGCCGCCCTAACCGGACATTTAGTTTTATCTACCTTGCATACCACAGGGGCCGCAGGCTCTATTCCAAGGCTTATTGATATGGGGGTTGAACCGTTTTTAATATCTTCAACCTTAAATATGATTATTGCCCAAAGATTGGTGAGAAAATTCTACAGCGGCAAAGAAAAATACAAGCTAAAAACAACAGACCTGAAAAATTTGGAAAAATATTGCGACCTAAATAAAATTTTAGAAATTTTAAAAGAAGAAAAATTGATAAATCAAAAAGCAACTGCCGAAGACATTGAATTTTACAAAGCAAAACCATCTAAAGAATGTCCAGACGGATACAAGGGCAGAATTGGAATTTTTGAAGTTTTGCAGATTTCAGATCCTATAAAAGAACTAATTATACAAAAAGCAAACACCAAAGATATTGCCAACCAGGCAATAAAAGAAGGAATGAGAACCATGATAGAAGACGGCTTTGTCAAGGCGGCCAAGGGTCTAACATCAATAGAAGAAATTCTTCGCGTTATTACAGAGTAACAAAATGCCGAATTATTTTTATACCGCCAAATCATTTGACGGAAAAACAAAAACTGGCAATATGCAAGCCAAAGACGTTTACCAACTTGCCCAGGCCTTAAAAAGCGAGGGCATGCTTTTGATTAAAGGAATTACAGAAGAAGAAAGAAAAAGGGGCAGATTTAATTTTTTAGTTTCTTTTTCCACTGTTTCTGCGCCAGAAAAAATAATGCTTACTAGAAATCTGCATATTATGATAGCCACCGGCCTTTCTTTGGTAAAAAGTTTTGATATTTTAGCCAAGCAGTCTAAAAATCCAAAATTAAAAAACGCCTTACTTGATATTAAAGAAGAAATTAACAGGGGGGGAAGCCTTTCTTCTTCTTTGGCCGGTTACCCTGATATTTTTTCTGAACTTTTTCAAAATATGATAAAAGTCGGGGAGGAATCTGGCACCCTGGAAGATGTTTTTAAAATCCTTTCTTCCCAACTTGAAAAAGATTACGAATTAAAATCAAAGGTGCGGGGAGCTATGATTTATCCTTTTATTATTTTATCAACTATGCTGGGAGTCGGAGCTATAATCACCATTGTTGTTCTTCCAAGATTAAATGATTTTTTTAACAATCTTAACGTCAAGCTTCCTTTTTATACTAAAATTATAATTAATTTTGGAGAATTTGCTCAAAAATGGTGGTATTTGTTTATTATAGCCCCTGTTTTTTTAGCCGAATTTTTCTTGCTGGCAATGAAAACTAAAAGGGGGAAGTGGATAAGAGATACTATTTTGCTTAAAATGCCGTTTTTTTCCCTTCTTATTAAAAAAAATAATTCAGCTCTTTTAATCCGCTCTTTAAGTTCTCTTATATCTTCCGGGGTTTCTTTGGTGAGGTCTTTAGAGATTACTTCTGGAACTTTGGGCAACCTTTATTATAAAAGAGCGTTAGACAGGTCTTCAGAAAAAATTAAAAAAGGGGAAAAATTATCAGGCACCTTAAAAACATACCAAAATCTTTTTCCGGTTGGAGCAATAGAAATGATGGAGGTTGGAGAAGAAACGGGCAAAACTTCAACTATTTTAAAAAGATTGGCTGAATTTTATGAAAAAGAAGTCATTGCTGCGGCAGAAAACCTTTCAAGTGTAATTGAACCGATTTTAATACTTGTCTTGGGGCTTGTTGTCGCCTTTTTTGCATTTTCTATAGTTGAGCCAATGTATTCTGTATTAAAATATATTCAATAAAATGCGATATTATAATAAAGGATTTACTCTTGTTGAGGTTATTGTAAGTATTGCGATTTTTTTAATTGTTGCGTTTGCCGTATATCAGGGGTTTGTCAGCTTGCTTGACGCAGTAACTGTTTCCCGGCTTAAAATAATCGCCGCTAATTTGGCAAATGAACAATTTGAAATTGCCCGCAATCTTTCTTATAGTGATGTTGGCATTTTTGGCGGATTTCCGTCGGGCAAAATAATTCAAAATCAAACAGTTTCAAGAGATGGAATTGATTTTTCCGTAAAAACCAATATTCGCAACATTGACGACCTCTTTGACGGAACCATCGGGGGCAGTCCCAACGACAATTCTCCGGCCGACTACAAGCTTATTGAGTTGGAAATTTCCTGTCTTTACTGCAAAAATTTTACGCCATTAATTTTTTCAACACACATTGCCCCTAAAAATTTAGAGGGCTCTTCTGCCAACGGAGCGCTTTTTGTCCGCGTTCTTAACGCAAACGGCCAGCCGGTTCAGGGAGCCAGGGTTTATATAGAAAATAATCAGGTAAATCCGCCATTTTTTATAGACGATACCTCAAACAACGAAGGGCTTTTAAATATTGTTGACGTTCCGCCAGGCCCCCAGGCATACGAAATTACTGTTTCAAAACAGGGATATTCAGAAGAAAAAACCTATGCAACAGATTTAATTGAAAACCCTAATCCGACAAAACCCCATGCCACGGTTGTGGCCCAACAGGTAACTCAAATAAGTTTTGCGATTGATAAAACAAGCTCTATAGAAGTTTCAAGTGTCAGCGAAACCTGCTCTTATATTGGCGGTGTTGATTTTAAAATACAAGGAACAAAACTTATCGGACAAAATCCCGATATTTTAAAATATGAACAAAATTACGCCACTAATTCGTCTGGCATAAAAAATATTGATAACATTGAGTGGGATACATATAACTTTTATTTAATTGATTCTGCCTATGAGCTTATTGGCGCCATTCCGCTTCTGCCTTTATTGCTTTTGCCTGACGCCAACCAAAATTTAAAATTTATCGTTAGCCCGAAAAATCCTTCTTCTTTGCTGATAACTGTAAAAGATTCTTCCACCCAACTGCCTCTTTCGGGGGCAGAGGTTTTAATTGAAAAACAGGGATATAGCAATTCGCTTACAACGGGCAGGGGATTTTTACGCCAAACCGATTGGTCTTTGGGGCCAGGACAGATAGATTTTATAGACCCTTTAAAATATTTTGATTCCGACGGCAATATTGATATTGCAAACCCCGAAGGAGAATTGCGGCTCCAAGAAGTTTTTGAAGAATACAGGCCTTCGGGAAATCTTGTCTCTTCTACATTTGATACGGGCTCTCAAAGTAATTTTTACCAGATTTTATGGAATCCCCACGACCAGCCGCCAGAAGCCGGGCCAGATAGCGTAAAATTTCAAATTGCCGCAAATAACGATAATTTAACCTGGAATTTTTTAGGGCCCGACGGAACAGCGGAGACATTTTATACTCTTTCTGATACAAATATAAATCCAATTCACAATAACAAAAGATATATCCGTTATAAAATTTTTCTCCATACAGAAGATGTTAATTTTACTCCCAATGTTGCGGAAATAGCTTTTACTTTCAGCTCTTTGTGCGTTCCTTCGGGGCAAACGTCTTTTCAGGGGCTTGGTTCCGGAACTTATAATATAACCGTTTCAAAACAAGGATACCAGACATTTACAGACACAGCAGACGTGTCTCTGCCCTGGCAGCAAAAAGAAATAATTTTAAACCCGTAGCATTGATGATTTAATAAAGCAGTTATGCCAATTTTTAATGATTTAAATTTAGATGATTGGAAAGAGTCAGAAATTTTAACTGATAGTCTTTGGATTATTCCCGAAAGAGATAAAACGGGAAAACATAACGGTTTTTACCACGGTAATTTTATCCCGCAAATTCCCCGCCAATTAATTTTAAGATATACAAAAAGAAATGATGTCGTCTTCGATCCATTTGTTGGTAGTGGAACAACAGTTTATGAAGCGGAGAGTTTGGGAAGACATTTTGTCGGAGTTGATATCCAGCCAGAGCTTATAAAACACATTAAGGGTAAAGTGGATAACAAGAATTATTTTGCGGAACTCATAGCTGGCGATAGCGCCGATCAGAAAACTTTTTTTGATATCGCAGAAATTTTAGATAAAAGAAAAAGAAAGAATATTCAATTGGCAATTTTACACCCACCCTATGCTGATATAATTAAGTTTAGCGATTTAAAAAACGACCTGTCGAACACTAAGTCGCTTAAAGAATTTTTAGAAAAATTTTCAGATGTTTTAAAAAATACAATTGAAATTTTAGAGAAGGGCAGATATTTGGTAATTGTTATTGGCGATAAGTATATGGCTGGCAAATGGATACCCTTGGGATTTTATTGTTTGAATGAGGCGCAAAAATTAGGATTAACATTAAAAAGTATTATAATTAAGAACATGGCGGGCAATCGCGCTAAACAAAACAAAGAAGCGATCTGGCGATATAGGGCGCTTTCAAGCGATTATTATATTTTTAAACACGAATATATTTTAATTTTTAAAAACTAACCATGGAATACATAAAATCAAAACTTTCAGATGATTTAGCGAGAAAAATTATTGGTAGTCAAGAAAAAGCAACAGAATATTTGTTGCGTTTGAATGATATTAAACCAATATCATCTTTAAAATTAAAAACTATTAGCCGCGGGCAAAATGTGGGTAAAAAGGTTTTAAATTTGGGCACAAAAGAACTTTGGAAAGCCGTTGTTGATAGTTGGGACTACGAAAAAAGCAAGAAAATAATCAGGGGCATATTTAAAGAGACCGACAAGTATCAAAGCGGAAAGGAAGCCAATAATGCGATGGATGTTCTTATTAAAGAATGGCAAACCTTAAAATTAGGCGATATTGCTTGGCCGTTTTCGCAAGGGGCTTTTGATGATTTTGTGCAAAGAATAAATTCCGAAAAAGAAAATGGTTTTGTGAAAGACGAAAAAGTTAAAGTTGCGGCGGTAAAATATAGACGAATAAAAGAAATCAACACCGTTAGAAATGATTTTATAGAAACTTTGATTTTTGAAAAGAATAATAATATTTTGCCAACACTAAATCATAGGCGAGGCGTTGATTTTTTTATTAACGGAATTTCTTTTGATCAAAAAGTTGCGAAAAGTCCGACAAATGAATTCAAGAGGCACTTTAAAGACGAATGGCGAGGAATGGCAATCAAAAAACCAGAACTTGTCGCAGAATATCTTTATAAATATCAGGACGAAGGCAGATTTGGAGCTGATCCGAGGTTATTAGTTGTTTATATTGACGAGGATATTTCTATTGATAAAATCAGAGAAACCATAGATAAGACCGACTTAAACAACCCCATTGAAATTAATTTTACTTATAAACATAAATTCCAAGGTGAAAAAAATTATAAAGTACCTTGTTTCGTGATTTTATTACACAATTAAAAATATAAAATAAAAATATGACAAATGAAGAAAATAAAAAAGGTTATGTATATATTTTAACAAATCCAAGTTTTCGTGAAGATTGGGTGAAAATTGGTAAGTCGTTACGAGAAGTTGACGTTAGATCAAAGGAGCTAGATAACACTGCCGTTCCGCTTCCGTTCGAAATTTTTGCTACATTAAAAACAGCAAAATATAATGAAATTGAGAAAAATTTACATAAAATTTTTACAGATTTGGCTGACGCAAGAATTCGTAAAGGACGAGAATTTTTTAATATAACACCAGAAAAAGCACTTGATTATTTAAAGGATCAGGCAGAAATTCTTGAAGACGCAGAGTTAAATATACCCGATGATGAAATTGAAAAAAATGATCGGAAGAAAGTTGTTTATAAAGGTAAATATAAAGTTAATACTGACGAGATTTTTTATTTTGCCAAAGATACAACCGATGCAAGAATGAGGGTTGTTGATGGAAATAGATATATTGTTTTGGCGGGTTCAAAAATTGATTTGAATATTTATAGCAATGGAGATGCTGTGAAAAAATTACGAGAGGAAAATGCTGATAAAATTGATGATGGAACCACTATTGCGGACATAGAATTTTCATCGCCATCGTCAGCGGGAGAATTTGTCGGCGGAGGTTCGGCGAACGGGAAATATTATTGGCGCACAAAAGAAGATAAAAAACTCGGCGATTTCGTTGAATATATAAATAACAAATGAATTACATAGGTTCAAAATTATCATTACTTAAATTTTTGGAAGAATCAATCAATAAAGTAGTTGATAAAAACTGCGATACTTTTTGTGACTTATTTGCAGGTACAGGAATAGTGGGAAGTTATTTTAAGAAAAAAGGGTATAAAGTAATTGCGAACGATATCCAATATTATAGCTATGTTTTAAATAGACATTATATTGGTAATCACAAGGAACTGCCTTTTTCTGTCCTTATAAAAGAAATTCCAGAATTAAAAAATATTGAAATAAAAAAACGGAAAGATTTCGTTTGTAATTACTTGTCAAATTTGAAAGGTATAAAAGGGTTTATTTACAAAAATTATTGTTTAGGAGGAACAAAAGATAAAAAAGAACCACGACAATATTTTTCTGATGAAAATGGAAGGAGATGCGACGCTATTCGTCAAAAAATTGAAAACTGGAAAAAAGAAAAATTGATTTCTGATGATGAGTATTATTTTCTGATTGCTAGTTTGGTTGAATCAATTGATAAATATGCAAATACAGCTTCTGTCTATGGTGCATTTCTAAAAAAGTTAAAGAAAATAGCCCAAAACAATTTGATATTGAAACCCGCCGAGCTGATAATAAACGACAAAGATCACGAAGTATTTAATAATGATATTAATGAAATATCCGGAAAGATTAAAGGCGATATTTTGTATCTAGACCCGCCATATAATCATCGGCAATATGCCACAAATTACCACTTGTTAGAAACTATCGCGAAATATGATAATCCAGAAATCCATGGAAAAACTGGCTTGCGGGATTATCAAAACCAAAAATCGCTTTATTGTTCAAAAGCACAAGTGAAAAAAGCGTTTAAGGATTTGATTTTGAAAGCCAAGGCAAAATATATTTTTTTAAGTTATAACAACGAGGGTTTAATGACCATAGACGACATTAAGGAAACAATGAGCCTGCGGGGCAAGTATGGACATTTTACGAAAGAATATAATCGTTTTAAAGCGGATAAAGATAAAAACAGAGAATACTCGGCAAAAAAAACACTTGAATACCTGCATTATGTAATTTGTAATTAGATGGCGCGTTATAAAAAAATGAAAGAAGATAAATATTTAAAAAATAGTTTGGGGTTTTCAATGGTTGAGGTTATTGTGGTTGTTTTTATAATGGCCCTGGTGGGCACTGCTGTTTATACATTTCAAAATGATATATTTTTGCTAAACAGAATAGTATCAAGCAATATCACCTCGCAGGAAGAAGCGCGAAACGGTTTTAAAATGATGACTTCTGAAATTAGGTCGGCTTCTCCTTCCAGTCTTGGAGCTTATCCTATTTTTGAAGCCAATTCTAATTCTTTTATATTTTACAGCGACATAGACAACGACGGATTAAAAGAAAGAATCCGTTATTTTTTGGAAGGAGACATATTTAAAAAAGGAACAATAAAACCCTTGGGCAGTCCGCTTGTTTATAATTTGGGAAACGAAATAATAAAAGAGGTTATTCATAATGTTTCCAATGATTCTACGGCTATATTTGATTATTACGACGCTAATTACGAAGGAATTTCGGCTCCGTTAAGCCAGCCGGTTAACATTATAGCTGTTAGATTGATAAAAATTACAATCATTGCAGACGGCAATACTTTTACCACCCAAGTTTCAATGAGAAATTTAAAAGATAATCTGTAACGAATTAAAAGTTAAAAATTAAAAGTATTATATGTTTCATAATTTTAAAAAAAACAATCAGCAGGGCCAGATGCTTATTCAAATAATTATTTTCGGCACAGTGGCTGTTTTAATTTTTGGCGGATTAATGGGTTGGGCCAGTGTTAATATTGGAATTTCCAAGCGCGAGTTTAACCGCGAACTGGCTATTCAAATTGCAGAAGCCGGCATTGATTACTACAGGTGGCATCTTGCCCACGCCCCTCAGGATTTTCAAGACGGCGCAGGCCAGCCGGGGCCCTATATTCATATTTATTATGATAAAAACAATAATCCAATCGGCCAGTTTATTCTTAATATTACTGCCCCTGCGGTTGGTTCAACTTTGGTAACCATACGATCTGAAGGAAGAATAAATGCCGACTCCGTTGTTAAAAGAACCATTGAAGCGCAAATGGGAATTCCGTCTTGGGCAAAATATTCTTATGTTTCCAATAATTATGTCTGGTTTGGAGAATCAGAGCCCGTTGTAGGAATGCTTCATTCTAATTTAGGCGTTCGCATAGACAGCTCGGCCGGTAATCTTGTAACAAGCGCAGTTGCAACATATAACGACCCCGACCACTCAGGTCCCAACGAATTTGGTGTTCATACCCATAAGTCGCCAACAGACCCCCTGCCCCCAGCGCAGGTTCCAAATCGTCCGGATGTTTTTTTGGCCGGCAGACAATTTCCAGTTCCAGCAGTAGATTTTACGGGACTAAGCAGCGATCTTTCGCAATTAAAAACAGACGCTCAGAGCAACGGACGTTATTTTGCAAATTCCGGAAGCCAAGGATACCTCTTGGTTTTAAAAACAAATGATACTTTTGATATTTATAAGGTAACAAGTTTAATAAATGCTCCCGGAAGCTGTTCCACAAATGCGCCAAACAAAAACACATATAGTATTAATAATAAAACCCTTTTGCAGTCAAACCAGCCCTTTCCCCAAAATGGAATTATTTTTATAGAAGATCACGTTTGGGTTGAAGGACAAATAAGCTCTGCCAAACTAACCATAACCTCGGGCCGTTTTCCAGAATCTTCTTCTACAAATACCAATATTATTGTAAACAACAACCTATTATACAGCTCCTTTAATGGCCAAGATACCATTGGTTTGATTGCCCAGAGAAGTTTTCTTGTCGGCCTAAAAAGCGCCAATAATTTAGAGGTTGACGCAGCCATACTGGCAAAAAACGGCTCAACTATCCGTTATTATTATAATTCTTCCTGCGGACAGGAATACCTGAGAAACTCCCTTACTTTGCGCGGAATGTCTGGTTCTTTTGACAGGGGAAATGCTTTTGCCTGGGTGTCTTGCGGAACATGCACCACGGTAATTTCCGGCTACAACTCCGTAAATACTATTTATGATGCCGAATTGCTTTACGCCCCGCCTCCCAGCTTTCCCCTAACAAGCGACCAATACACAACTCTTTCTTGGAAAGAAATAAAGTAAATTACTAAATATTGCCAGGCTTAGACCATTGGTGGTATAATAAAAACAAGATGTTTAGTTTTTTATCATTAAAACAAGAAGCGTTTGGCTTGGATATAAATGATTTGTCTTTAAAGATTATAAAGCTTAAAAAAAAGCGAAAGGGTTTTAGTTCGGTATCTTTTGGTTTTACGGAAATAGAACCGGGAATAATTGAAGAGGGGATGATAAAGAAAGAAGATGCTTTGTCAAAAATTATTAAAACGGCCTGTAAGAACGTAGAGGGGAAAAAACTTGATACAAAATATGTGATTGCTTCTTTGCCGGAAGAAAAATCTTTTTTACAAATAATTCAAATGCCAAGAATGAAAGAAGAAGAATTAAAAACAGCTGTTTTTTTTGAAGCAGAAAATTATATTCCCCTTCCAATAAGCGAAGTTTATCTAGATTTTCAAGTTGTCGCCTCCACAAAGAACTATATTGACCATTTAAATGTATTAATTGTTGCTATTCCCAAAAAAATAGTCAATTCTTATTTTTCCTGCTTAAAAAAAGCCGGGCTTATCCCCCTTGCCCTTGAAGTTGAAGCAGAGGCCATTGCCAGAGCTTTGGTAAAAGAAGGAACCAGCAGTTCTCCTATAGTTTTAATAGATTTTGGCAGAACCAACACCGATTTTATTGTTTTTTACGGCCATTCTGTCTGTTTTACCTGTTCTATCCCTGTTTCTTCGCAACAGCTTACAGATGCAATATCAGAAAAATTAAAAATTAGTTTTGACAAGGCAGAAAATTTAAAAATAAAATTTGACTTGGTTGAAAAAACAAAAAACAGCAAGTCAAAAGAAATTTTAAAAGCAATGCTTCCCGTTTTAGAAGAATTGATAGCGCAAATTAAAAAATATTTAAATTTCTATCAAGAACACGCCTCCCATAAGCATTTTTTTCCGGCCGGAAAGGTAGAAAAAATTTTTCTTTGCGGAGGAGGGGCAAATCTTAAAGGGTTGCCGGAATTTATTTCTAAAAATTTAGGAATTTCTGCGGAGCTCGGCATTTTTTGGACAGATTTTCTGCCAAAGGCATACATGCGCAGGCAGGAAAAAAATAAAAATAATTTTAAAGAACCGCTAATTTTTACCACTGCCGTAGGGCTGGCATTAAAAAAAATAGACTATAAAACATGACAAATCTTTTGCCACTGGAAGAAAAAAGGGAATTATTTTTAAAAAATAAGGAAAGACTGGCAATAATTATGGGAATTACCTCCGTGGTTTCTTTGGTTTGTTTAATTTTAATTTTATTGTCAATAAATTATTATATTTTAGCAGAAGCCGTTTTTCAGAAAAATATATTAGAACAGGCCGAAAAGAGCTATAAAACCCCCGTTTTCTTAGACCTTAAAAATTCTATACAGAGATACAACAACACTTTGACAAAGCTTAATTATTTTTACAGAGAAGAAATATATTTCAGTGAAATTTTAAAAATTATATCAAACATAGATCGCAAAGACAGCATATATTTGACAGACCTTTCTTTAAATAGAATTAAACAAGAAGGAGAAGAAAATGGAATAAAAAAAATTAAAGTTATCGCTACGGGCTTTAGCGGTTCAAGAGAAGATTTGCTCTCTTTTAAAAAAAATATTGAAGAAAATAAAGATATAAAAAATCCTTATTTTTCTCCGGAAAGCTGGACAAATCCGCAAAATGTTAAATTTTACCTAACATTTGAAATTTACAATGAATACCAGGATTAAAATTTATACAATAATAGTATTTTTTATTTTAATATCGCTATTTTTGCTTTCTTTTTTTGTTCTTCCTTCTTTTAAAAAAATAAAAAGCAATTCTGAGGATTTACTTTTAAGAAAAAGAAATATCGCTGTTTTTAAAACCCAAGCCACCGAAGTGGAAAAATATAAAAAAAACCAAGAGGACTACAGACCGAGTTTAGAAAAAATAGACAAACTGTTTATTGACCAAAATAATCCGGCCGGCTTTATTGAATTTTTAGAAAAAACAGCCTCTGATTCTGAAATAAATTCAGAAATTTCCTTGTCGCCATATTCTTTAAAAGAAGAAGAAGCCTCTATTACTTTTCAGTTTTTTTCTGCGGGAGATTTTTTAAAAATATTAAAATTTACAAAAGCGCTGGAAGACGGTCCTTATTTAATTGAAATCAGCAATTTAACCATTAAAAATTCAGAGAGTGAAAATTCTGCCAAGGGCAGTTTTGCCCCAAGGGTTGACGCCGCTTTCTTAATTAAAACTTTTACAGAATTATAATTCAATGAAATTTATGTTTAGTAAGTTTAAAATACTTAACATTAAATCTGATAAAATAAAAAAAATCCCTTGGTTTTTGGGCCAGAACGCTTTTTGGATAATTATACTTTTAATATTAATTGAGTCAGCTGCGGGAGAGGCGTTGTTTTACAAATATGCCTTATCCATAGAAAAAAACGAACCGAAAATTATTAATTATAATATTAAATTTAAAAACAACGTATATCAAAAAGTGCTGGAAGAGTGGCAAAAAAAATCTCAAAAATTTGAACAATATCAGGTAGAGCAATATTCAAATCCCTTTATTGCAAAAAAATTGAAAACATCCGATGTCTTAGCAAAAGAAACAAAAATAAATAATTCAACCAACGAACCCGTTATTAAATAGCAATAAAATTAAAATATTAAAAATTATGGATAATATAAATAAAAAAATTCTTATTATAGAAGACGACAAAGATTATTTTTTTATCCTGAAGACAAATTTTGAAATGGAAGGATTTTTTGTTGTTGCCGCCAGAAACGGCCAAGAAGGCCTGGCCTTGATAGAAAAAGAAAGGCCGGATTTGATTATTTTAGATATTGTGATGCCCGTAATGGACGGCTACGAAGTGGCAAAAAAAATAAAAGAAAAAAATATAAATACGCCGGTAATATTCCTGACCCACCTAAAAGACGCAGATTCTATAAGCAAGGCTTTAGAAATAATTCCGTCTGATTATATCGTCAAATCAGAAATACTCGCTGATAAAATTGTTGAGGAAGCTAAAAAAAAACTCGGCATTAATTAAAGGTGGCAGGGGACAGCAAAAGCAAAAAATTATTTACAAGATAGATTTTTTTTGGTAGAATAAAAATCTATCATTTTTTTATAAAATATGTTAGAAATATCATTGAAAGCAGAGGAACTTTTTGAAATTGGAAGCTATACTATCACAAACAGCTTGTTTTTGTCTTTTATTGTTCTTTTAATTTTATCGTCTTTCGCCTTAATGTTTAGAAAAAAGACAAAAATTATACCGGGGATTTTGCAAAACATAGCAGAATTATTTATTGAATTACTGCTTTCCTTAATGGATTCTGTTTTGACAAGCAGAAAAAAATCCGAAAAATATCTGCCGTTAATCGCCACTATTTTTATTTTTATTCTTGTTTCTAATTGGCTGGGACTGCTGCCCGGGGTAGGGTCGTTTGTAATGCATAAAGAACATGGAAATATTCCTTTGTTAAGATCTCCCGCAAGCGACATTAATTTTACTCTGACGTTGGCCATAATTGCCATTTTATCAACCAACCTTTTTGGAATTTCAGAACTTGGCTTTTCAAAACATATGAAAAAATTTTTTAATTTTTCAAACCCGATTAAATTTTTTGTCGGCATATTGGAATTTGTATCAGAGTTTTCCAGAATGATTTCTTTTTCTTTCAGGCTGTTCGGTAATATATTTGCCGGAGAAGTTCTTTTAACAATAGTGTTTTTTTTGGTTCCTTATATCGCGCCGATTCCTTTTTTATTTCTGGAGATTTTTTTTGGAGCAATACAGGCTTTAATTTTTTCAATGCTTACTTTGGTTTTTCTTTCAATACATATAGCAAAGGAAGAACATTAATTAAAGGTCGTGAAATTAATTTAAAGTTAAAAGTCAAAAATTAAAAGTATATTTTTAATTTTTGACCTTAGACTTTTAACTATTATTATGGATGCAGAAACAATAAATTTATTATCCATTGCCCTGATAATGATTTTCGGGGTAATCGGACCATCGTTTGCTATTGGCAGTATCGGCTCGTCCGCCCTAAAGGGAATAAGCAGAAATCCGGAAGCAGCCTCAAAAATACAAACCAGTATGGTATTGGCCATTGCTTTTGCCGAAGCTTTGGGTATTTACGCATTGGTTGTATCTCTTATTCTTAAATTCGTATAAAAAAACAAATTTTAACGTATGAATGAATTTTTAGAGCAGTTTGGCATTGACTGGAAGCTTCTTTTAAGCCAACTTGTGAATTTTACCTTAATTTTAATAATATTAAGAGCTTTTGCGTATAAACCCCTGATTAAAATATTGAAAGAAAGAAAAGAAAAAATAGAAGAAGGGCTGATAAAAGCAGAAGAATCTGATATTAGATTAAAAGAGGTTGACCAGATAGCTAAGCTAAAACTGAAAGAAACAGACGAAAAATGCATTGTCTTGCTTTCAGAAACCGATATAAAGAAAAAAAAGCTGGAAGAAGGGCTTGTTTTAAAGACAAAACAAAAAGAAGAAGAGCTTCTTTTAAAAATAGAATCTTTGGCTGAAAGCCAAAAGAAAGAAATGAACTTAAAACTGCAAAAAGAAGCTAGCCAAATTATCCGCTCTGCCATTGCAAAAGCCGTTGAAGAAGAACCGGAACAAATTGATGAAAAATTAATTAAAAGAGCGGCGTCTATTTTAGAGAATAATTAATATGAACTATAGTCCTAAAACATACGCTTTGGCATTTTGTGAAGCAGCAGATACAGCTAAAAATAATGCAGACGAAGACAAATGCGTTAAAAATTTTTTAGCGCTGATTGAGGCCAACAGGGACCAGAAAAAATTAAGGGATATTCTTTTTTTTGTAAAAAAAATTATCGTCAAAAAAAACAAAGGAAGACTGCTGTTGATAGAAAGCGCAAGGCCCCAGGGAACAGCAACAGAAAAAATAATCAAATCACTGATAAAGACAACAGATATTGTTGAAAATAAAATAAATAAAAACCTGATAGCCGGCATTAAAATAAACATAAACGACGAATTTTTGCTTGACGGGTCTTTTTCAACAAAAATAAAAAAAATATTATGTCTTACGAAATAATAGAAAAATTAAAACAAGCAATAGGAGGGTATAAAGAAAAAGAAAAATTAGAAGAAATCGGTCGGGTTATTGAATCTGGCGACGGAATAGTAAAAATCTATGGTTTAAAAAATGTCAAAGCGCAAGAGGTTTTGTCAATTGAAACCAAAGAAAAAGAAATAAAAGCGCTTGCTTTAAACCTAGAAGAAGACTCTGTGGGGGCTTTGGTTTTAGGCGACCATATTGATATAAAAAGCGGAGATATCGTTAAAAGGACAAATAAATTATTATCAATAGATGCCGGCAAAAGTTTGCTGTCAAGAGTGGTAAGTCCCTTGGGCCTTCCCCTAGATGGCCAAGGCCAGATATTTGGGGCAGAAAAACCAACCCAATGTCTATTGGAAAAAGACGCGCCATCGGTTCTAGACAGAGAGCCGGTTGATACTCCTTTGCACACTGGCATTAAAACCATTGATTCAATGATACCAATCGGCAGAGGCCAAAGAGAGCTTATTATTGGAGACCGCCAAACAGGAAAAACCGCCATTGCCATTGACACAATAATAAATCAGCACTTAGACACATATAAAAAAACTCCTATTTGCATTTATGTGGCTATTGGGCAAAAAGAATCTAAAATAGCGAAAACCGTTGAGTTATTAAAAAACTACGGGGCGCTAGAACACACAATTATAGTTTCGGCTCCGGCTTCTTCAAGCGCGGCTTTGTGGTATTTGGCTCCATATGCCGGGTGCGCCATTGGAGAATATTTTAGAGACAAAGGAGAAGACGCGGTTATTATTTACGACGACCTGTCAAAACATGCCTGGGCATACAGGCAAATATCTTTGTTATTAAGAAGACCGCCGGGACGCGAGGCATACCCCGGAGATATTTTTTACCTGCATTCAAGATTGCTGGAAAGGGCCGCTAAACTTTCAAAAGAAAAAGGCGGAGGATCTTTAACTGCCCTGCCAATAGTTGAAACCCAGCTGGGAGACGTTACCGCCTATATTCCAACAAATATTATTTCAATTACAGACGGCCAAATTTATCTTGAAAGCGATTTGTTTTATCAGGGCGTAAGGCCGGCTGTTAATGTGGGTTTATCTGTTTCAAGAGTTGGTTCAAAGGCCCAAACTCAGGCAATGAAAAAAATCGCTGGAAAACTCCGTTTAGAACTGGCCCAGTTCAGAGAGCTTCAGGCATTTATTCAGTTTGCTTCTGACGTTGACGAAACTACCAAGAAAAAAATAAAAAGAGGCCAAATTATCATAGAAATATTAAAACAGCAGGACTTGTCTCCGATGTCCTTTGATAAACAACTTGTTGTTTTATACGCGGCATTGAATAGTTATTTTGACGAAATTGAATCAGCCGATTTGCCGGCGTTACAATTAAAACTATTAGAAACCATTGAAAAACTGCATCAAGAAGAAATTTTAGAACCTCTAATAAAAACCGGAAAAATGACAGACGAAATAGAACAAAAATTAAAAACCGCCATCGAAAAAATTATAGCAAAATAAAAAAATTAGAAACTATGGAATCTGCGCAGTCAATAAAATCAAGATTAAAAAGCATAAAAAACATTGGCCAAATAACCAAGGCAATGGAGTTGGTTGCGGCAACAAAAATGCGTAAATCCCAGGAGGTTGCTTTGGCTTCAAGGGCTTACGCCTATACTGCCTTAGATATTCTTGCCAGAATATCCTTACAGGAAACCGACTTGCCAAAATTATTGCAAAAAAGAAAAGAGAGAAGAAAATCTGCTTTTGTTCTTTTAACTTCAGACAAGGGTTTAGCCGGCTCTTTTAACAACTCGGTAATAAGGTTGTTTGAAAAATATATTAAAGAACAAAATATAAATATAAATGACGAAAATTATTCTTTTATTGCCGTTGGCAAAAAGGCAATGGCGCATTTTCAAAACAAAGGAATAAAAATAAAAGAAAAATTTATCAGGGTGGAGGATTTTACAACCCCCGAGCAAACAAACCCAATATCTGATTTTATTTCAAAGGGTTATCTTGAAAAAGAGTGGGACGAGGTTATTCTTTTTTCAACCTATTTTAAATCCGCCTTAAAACAGGAAGTTTTAGCAAGAAAAATATTTCCAATAGAAATGTCTTCCATAAAAAAAATAATTGAAGAAATTATCCCTAAAACAGGAAGGTTTGCAAATTTAATAAAAGAGGGCGGGATATCTTTGAGGGCAGAAAAGGTTGACGAGTATTTGATTGAGCCATCGCCAAAGTTAGCGTTGGAAGCGTTAGCGGATCATTTGGTAAAAATGCAGTTTTACCACTTAATTTTAGAAACGAACGCTTCAGAGCATGCGGCCAGGCGCCTGGCAATGCAAAATGCCTCAGACAACGCCAAAGAATTATCGGACTCCCTTAACCTTTTATACAACAAATCAAGGCAGGCAAACATCACAAAAGAAATAACGGAAATCGTTTCAAGCATAGAGTCGTTAAATAATTAATTTTTTAAAAAAAAATGAATAAAGGAAAAATAGTTCAAATAATCGGCACTGTTATTGATGTTGAATTTGAAGAGGGGGTTGAGTTGCCTAAAATTTATAATGTTCTAAAGGTAAAAAAACAAGGCGGTGAAACAGTTTTAGCTGAGGTGGTAAAACATTTAGACCCGACAAAAGTAAGGGCAATTTCCCTGCAGTCAACAGATGGATTGGAAAGAGGAATAGAAGCGGAAGATACGGGAAAAATGATTGAGGTTCCGGTTGGCCCAGAAACAATGGGAAATATTTTTAATGTTTTCGGGGAAACGTTGAACGATCCAAAAAAAGAATTTAAAAAATTTTTGCCTATTCACAAACCGGCTCCTTTGTTTGTTGAACAATCAACAAAAACAGAGGTTTTTGAAACGGGCATTAAAGTTATTGATCTTATTGCTCCCATTATTAAGGGCGGAAAGGTGGGACTTTTTGGCGGAGCCGGAGTGGGAAAAACAGTGCTGCTTATGGAATTTATCCGCAACATTGCCGAGGTGGCCGGCGGAGTTTCTGTTTTTGCCGGAGTGGGGGAAAGAACAAGAGAGGGAAACGATTTATTCCTTGATATGAAGGAATCCGGGGTTATTAAAAAAACCGCTCTGGTGTTTGGGCAAATGAACGAAGTCCCGGGAGCAAGGGCAAGAGTGGCTTTGTCTGGATTGACAATGGCAGAATATTTTAGAGATGAAGAAAAAAAAGATGTTCTTTTGTTTATTGATAATATTTTTCGTTTTTCACAAGCCGGATTAGAGGTGTCAACACTATTAGGCAGAATTCCTTCGGCTGTGGGCTATCAGCCCACGCTTGCCTCTGAAATGGCTGAATTGCAAGAAAGAATCACTTCTACAAAAAATGGATCTATTACTTCGGTTCAGGCAATTTATGTGCCAGCCGACGACATTACAGACCCGGCTCCGGCGGCTACCTTTACCCACCTTGATTCAACAATTGTTCTTTCAAGGCAATTAACAGAAATTGGAATTTATCCTGCGGTGGACCCGCTGGCGTCAAACTCTTCGGCTTTAGACCCAAAGATTGTCGGTAAAGAACATTATGAAACCGCAAGAGCTGTGCAAAAAACTTTGCAAAGGTATAAAGAACTGCAAGATATTATCGCTATTTTGGGCATTGAAGAGCTTTCCGACACAGATAGAAAAGTTGTTGACCGCGCCAGAAAAATTCAAAGATTCTTATCTCAGCCATTTTTTGTGGCAGAGGCCTATACAAACCAAGCCGGAAAATATGTAAAACTTGAAGATACGGTAAAAGGATTCAAAGAAATTTTAGAAGGAAAATACGACAATCTGCCAGAAGAGAATTTCTATATGAAAGGCAGTATAGAAGAAGTTTTAAAATAATTATGAAATTATTTGTTTATTCATTAAAAAATACTCTTTTTCAGGGCGAGGCTGAATCCTTAACCTGCGAAACAACAAACGGCCAGATTACTGTTTTAGACAATCACGAGCCTTTAATAACCCTATTAAAAGACGGGCTAATTAAAATAGTTGACAAAAATAAAAAAATGAATTATATTCAAACATTAAAAGGGTTCCTTGAAATTCGAACGGGCAACGAGGTTCGTTGCATTATTGACCAAAAGGAGAAATAAAAATGATCAGTTTGTTTTTCTGGATAGGCTTGATATTTAATAATTTAATA